>Ga0335077_10009154_pt1 | contig 12285 bp, 8 predicted proteins | sample Lox_Sample_31_FD_207151 | JGI IMG/M metagenome (GOLD analysis project Ga0335077, IMG submission 207151) | Soil microbial communities from Loxahatchee National Wildlife Refuge, Florida, United States - Lox_Sample_3.1 | ecosystem: Environmental > Terrestrial > Soil > Wetlands | place: USA: Florida...
CGCGGCCACGAGTTGTTCCGCCACAAACAGATGCGGGTAGCTGAACGTATCCGTTTGCACCCTGAGCATGTCTTCCGGACGCAAGTCGTGCTTGTCGTGCAGCAATTCATAGATCCTCGCTGTGCGGTAGGGCTCTTCCCAGTGCTCGGTGAGGTATGGTTTGTACTCCGGCCCGGTCACCCGCGCATTCGCGGTGACAATCAATCCGCCCTCTGGATTGAACACTTGCGGCAGCTGCTCGAACGGGATGTAGCCTGTCCATTCGTAATCGTCCGTATCGCCGGGCACGGGCACCTCGCCGCGTCCTTTCTTCCGCACCGGCACGTGCGCCCCCAGGACGTAGCCGATGTTCCCGTCCACGTCCGCATACACGACGTTCTGTCCCGGCCCCCAGATCCCCTTCATCGTTTCGCGAAATTCAAACCAGTTCCGCGCCTTACCCAGCCAGTTATAGAAGTTGCACAGCGCGCCCGGCTCGAGCACCGTCCACTTCATGGCATAGAACTTGTCGCCGTCCTGCTCGACCACTGGCCCATGCCGCGTCACGACCAGCCGCATGTGTTCATCCGGGGCGCCCTTCACCTTGATCACTTCGTCGTAGACATTGGCTTTTTGCCATCGGCCATTTGCACGATACTCATCCGGATTCGTCGGATTGAACGTCTCTATGTAAAGGTCCAGCACATCCGCGCCGTTGTTCGTGAAGCCCCAGGCAATCCTGTCGTTATGCCCCACCACCACCATGGGCGCGCCGGGCAGGGAAAAGCCTTTCACGTTCCATTCTGGCGCAGTCAGGTGCACTTCATACCAGATCGGCGGTAGCGTTAGCTCCAGGTGCATGTCATTCGCCAGCAGCGGGCGTCCCGTCGCGGTGTGCTCGCCGTTGACCACCCAATTGTTGCTGCCAAGAGAGCGCCGAATGTCGCGTTGCGACTCCACAATCCAGTAGCGCACCGACTCCGCCAGCGCCGTCGTCAAGTCCGGTTGATCGGCGGCATTCTCCCGAGCGGAAAACTCGCGGCTGGCCTTCAGGACGCCTTCCGGTTCCATCTCGTCATCGTCGTCATCGTCCGGATCATCATTTGCCCGCGCCGCGGCGTGCGGGTCCTTTGCCGGAACGGGTCCGCCAACCACAAATCGGTCCATCGAAGAATCGACGCTGTAGAGATCCTTTGCCAGCTCCGGTCCCACGCGTGCGGTCACGAGTGCGCGCCGCATCTCTTGCTGCCGCGTATCCGTAAGCGTGCGGTACATGTAGCAGGCGATTACCAGGGAATCCGCCGGTTGCCACGGCTGCGGCTTGTACTTCAGCAGGGTGAACTCGATGGGCAGGCGGTTGGCGTGCTGCTCGATGAAGTGGTTCACCCCTTGCGCGTAGGCCTCCATCACGCGGCGCACTTCCGGGCTCATCATGGCCATGTCCTTTTCCGCAGCCCGGCTGAAATTTAATACGCGGAAATCCTTGTCGATTTTCAGCGTGGCCCTGCCCAGAACTTCGGAGAGTTGCCCGCGGGCTGCGCGCCGCAGCAAATCCATCTGCCAGAGCCGGTCCTGCGCGATCACGTAACCCTGCGCTTCTGCGAGGTCTTCCACCGAAGCCGCGCGAATATGCGGCACGCCCCAATTGTCGCGGTCCACGGTCACATCGGCATGCAAGCCAGGAACTACAAGAGAGCCATCCAGCTGGGGAAGGGGCCGGTAGACATACCACCAAATGGCTGTCCCGACCAGAATCGCTAGAATGGCGGCAATCCAGAGCAGTAAACGCAGGACGGTACGCACTAAAACTCCCACCTCGCCTTGGAACGTCCAGTCTAGTGGACCCCGTGCACACGCGCAACAACCCCGCTTCTACAAGTTCACAAGACACCGGCGGCCCCAACAATTCATGCATCTTGCCGACTGGGAAGCAGCCGTGCTGTGCCCCTACGCAGGTCCAACCTACGTTGCTACAATACCGCTGGGGGACCACCCAAGCGGATGTTCCTGATTCGCCTGATCGGCGTCTTCTTCCTCGTGGCGCTCAACGGCTTTTTTGCCGCAGCCGAATTCTCCCTGGTTGCCGTGCGCATTTCGCGCGTTCGCCAGTTGGTCGCCCGCGGAAGTTCCCAGGCCAAGATCGTTGAGCAACTCCTCGGGGATCTTCATCGTGTCGTTTCCGGCGTGCAGGTAGGCATCACGCTGTGCAGCCTGGGCATCGGTGCGCTCGGCGAACTCACCCTGGCCAACATGGTCCGCAGCGTCATGCCGGTGCAGGGCAGCGTCCGAATGCTTCTCCTTGTCCACGCGATCGCCCTGGCCATCGCCTTCCTTTTCCTGAGCGCCATCCACGTCGTCTTTGGCGAACTGGTGCCAAAAACCATCAGCCTGGCCCGCGCGGAACGCGTCGCTCTACTGATCGCGCGCCCCTTCCTTTGGTTCCTGAATACTTTTCGCTGGGCCATCGATCTCCTCGATGGCATGTCCAGTTCCATCGTGAAAGCGATGGGCATTCTGGCGCCGGCCGGGCACGGTGTCGCCCACTCCACCGAAGAGTTGGAAATCCAGATTCAGCAGGCGCGCGAACGGGGCCTGCTCGCGGCCGGGGAAGAGAAGTTCATCCTCAGCGCCATCGAGCTCAGCCAGTTGCAAGTGCGCGAAATCATGGTCTCCCGTCCGGACATGCACTTGCTGCCGATCGAAGCATCGCTCGATGAAGTCATGCGCCTGTTCGCCACCACGCAGCGGTCGCGCATTCCCGTGTATCGAGGCAGCATCGATCACATTCTCGGGTTCGTGCATGTGAAGGACATGATGTGGGTGCTCCTCGACCGTGAGCGCCGCCTCGAGGAAAGCCTTCCTGCTCCCCCGCCTTTCGATTTGCGCCGCGTGCTCCGCGAAATCCTCATCGTGCCGGAGACCAAGCCCGCCAGCGAGCTGCTCGGCGAACTCCGCGCGCGCCACGTTGGCATGGCCATGGTCGTCGACGAGTTCGGCAGCATCCTGGGTCTTGTCACCATGGAAGATTTGCTCGAGCAGCTGGTCGGCGAAATCCACGACGAGTTCGACGTCGTCGAGCGGCCATTGACGCTTGCCGATGGCGCGATTGTCTTTGATGCCGCTTTGAACGTCCACGACCTCGACACCCAGTACAACATCACGCTTCCCGAGGATCCCGCCTACGCCACGGTCGGCGGCTTCGTGATGGATCAGCTGGGTTTTATCCCGCGGGGCGGCGAAAGCTTCGAGTTTGGCGACTACCGCTTCACCGTTGTCGAGATGGACGGCCGCCGCGTCGCCCGCGTGAAGATTCAACGCCTCCGGCCGAAGGTGGAAACACAGGCCGCGTTGCCCGAATCATCTGCGGCGACTGCCACCGTCGCGGGTTCCAAACCCAAATCTGGCGCAAAGGAGACGTAAGCCCTCTCTCGAATGGCCCGTCATCTTCTCCATCGCTTTCTGCTCACCCTGCCGGCGCTATGGCTGGTCCTCACGATGGTTTTTCTTCTGATCCACATCGTGCCCGGCGATCCGGTGGAACAGATGCTCGGGGAAGGCGCTGCGCCCGGGCAGGTAGCGCAATTGCGCCACCTGCTCGGCCTCGATCAGCCGCTGCACGTACAATACGGACGCTATCTTGGGCAAATCCTGCGCGGCGATCTCGGGCAATCGTTCAAATTTCAGGCGCCGGTCCGGCACGTGATCTTCGAACGCTATCCCGCCACATTGCAGCTCGCGTTTCTCGCGCTCCTCGTGTGTGCCGCCATCGCCATTCCCGCGGGCGTTCTCGCCGCGCATCGTCGCGGTTCCGCCACGGATCGTGCCGTCAGCGTCTTTTCGCTATTTGGCCTGGCGGTTCCCAATTTCGCGCTCGGCCCGCTGCTCATGGCTCTCTTTTCCATTCAACTCGGCTGGCTCCCTGTCTCCGGCCGTGGTGGCCCTCTGCACTACGTTCTTCCCGCGGCCACGCTCGGCGCGGCCCTGGCCGCTATCCTGACGCGCATGGTTCGCGGCGCCATGTTGGAAGAGTTATCCAGTGACTACGTGCGCACTGCCCACGCCAAGGGTCTCTCCACCACTACCGTCCTCGTCCGCCACGCGCTCCGCAACGCGCTCATCCCCATCATTACCATTCTCGGGCTGCAATTCGGCACGCTCCTCGCCGGCACCATCGTTACCGAGACCATTTTTTCCTGGCCCGGCATCGGCCGCCTCACCGTCATGGCCATCTCCTCGCGCGACTACCCGCTTCTTCAGGGCTGCATCCTCGTCATCGCGCTGTCGTATGTCCTCGTCAACCTGCTGACGGATATTTTCTACGCCTTCATTGACCCGCGGGTGCGGCTGTCATGACCCTCGCTGCCAAGCTGCGCGACTTCCTTCGCCACAGCGCGCTGGCGCGCATTGGCTTCGCCATTGCCAGCGTGCTTGTCCTTGCGGCTCTTCTTGCGCCGCTGATTTCGCCTGCCGATCCCGCCACTCAGAATCTCCCGGCACGTCTCCAGCCGCCGTCGCTTGCCCACTGGATGGGCACTGACGAACTTGGCCGCGACATTTTGTCACGTGTCCTCTATGGCGCGCGCATCTCGCTGTTCATCTCGATTTGTGTCGTTCTCGGCTGTGGGCTGACGGGACTCACCCTGGGCATGCTTGCGGGCTACCACGGAGGCATTTTCGACCGCGTGGTGAATCTTCTCCTCATCAACGCATTTCTCTCGTTTCCCGGGGTGCTTCTCGCCATCGCTTTCGCCGCCTTCTTCGGCCCCGGCATCGGCAAAGTCATTCTTGCGCTCATCATCACCGGCTGGGCCGGGTACGCCCGGCTGGCCCGCGCGCAAGTGCTGAAAGCGCGCGAACTCGAATTCGTCCTCGCGGCAAGATCCCTTGGAGCGTCGCACCTGCGCATTCTGGCGCGCCATCTGTTGCCGAATATTCTTCAACCTATCCTGATTCAAGCCACCATCGGCGTGGCTGGCGCCATTCTCGCGGAAGCCACTCTCAGTTTTCTCGGATTAGGCGTGCTGGCCCCGCTGCCCAGTTGGGGCGCCATGCTGAACGACGCGCGCAATCACCTCTTCGACGCGCCTCACATGGTCGTCTTTCCTGCCTTAGCTGTGCTGCTCGCCGTGCTTGCCTTCAACCTGCTCGGCGACGCTTGGCGCGACTGGCTCGACCCCCGCACGCGCTCCCAACTCACCGCCCTCGATCAATCCAGCTGACGCGTGTTCCGTGCCAAGTGATCGATGCCTGTGGAGCGTGCCTTGCTGTGGGGATGACACCGGCGTTCCGGTAACCATCTCGACCGGTCATCGCAAAGGTCTGCTGACTTGATAATCATCCCGCATACACTGAGAAACAGAAATTCGCTAAGAATCATCATGGACACCAACCAGACATGAAGCCAATTCGCAGGGTACTATCGTGGCCCTTTCTGGGCCTGTTGGGAATCTTCTCCGGGATTCTCAGCGTCGCCCCGCCAATCCAAGGCAGGTGGGCCCTGTTATACGTCGGTCTGGTCTATGGACTTGTGCTTGGCGTGTATTTCTTTCTTTGCCGGGGCGTGCATTCCGCGACGAAGCTTTCTTTGCTCATCTTGGCTTCCTCGTTTGCCTATCCGATTGCATTGCTCGGCGGCCAACTTGGGATACCCCTGCTGATTCTGTCTCCCGGGCTCGGGTTGTCGCTCCCGATTGCCGGTTCTCCACGAGGCCTGCAATTCCTAGTCGTCTTTCTGGCCGGCTTAAGCGGTGGCGTTGCCCTCCTGCTCCCCGTCCTCAAGCTTTTCGATCCTTCTCCATCGAGGAGTATCGCGTTCTACACAAAGGTCGCAGCCGGGAGTCTGCTAAGCGCGTTCGTCGGGGTTCTCGGTCGGGGACTTGGTCCGTTGCTCGGTGAGAAGGTGTGGATGATCCTTCCTTGGACGCTGCTGCCGAATGCGCCGACCCAAAACGACGACACTTTTCATTTCATCGCCTTGTATCTGACGTGGCAACCGGTTCTGGCTGTTTTCATTGGGGCGGCCACCTCAGGCGAGCCACAGCCCGTCGGCGATCCGGACTCTCAAGACACCGACACAAGTCCATAGACTGGATGGGAGGCCACCTCTGATCAACGCTCGGGAGACGTGCTTGCCGACCGAAAGAACTGCTCTGTCACTTTGCCAGCACCACCGGGGTGCCGCGGCCGATGCCCAATGTCCTCGATGCGCTTCCTTTGTTTACGCCGATCTCGACGTACCCGTTCGATCCAACGTAAGCCACGGCTTCGCCTGCATTCCCGACGGCGAAGGTCGGCACCAGCCGTTCCACGATATGCGTGCCCACCTGTAAATTCACCGCGCCTTTTTGAAGCGCCTCGGCCGGCAAATCCTCTTCGCGGAAATTGGTAATCAGGTTGCCGAACGAATCGACCTTCAGCACCACGCCTTTCAGCGCGCCGTCCGCTTCCTTCGGCTTCGGCATCGCGAACCGCTTGAAGTCGGTGATGTCCTCACCCATGCTGCCCGGCTGCCAGTGTTTGGAGAGCCAGCCGGCAACCGGCGCAAAAATATCGCGCCCATGAAACGTGCGGCTCACCGGATGCAGAAAGTAATGTTCGCTGGTGAGATGCCGCACCAGGAAGTTCTGTTCCTTCTCGAAAACACCGGAGAGCACGCCATTGTCTGGCGCAATAAAGTACTGATTCTGTCCGCTCACCAGCAGCGGACGGCGTTCCGTTCCAACGCCGGGGTCCACCACCACCACGTGAATCGTGCGCGGCGGGAAGTACGGATAGGCCGCGGCGATCGCCAGCGCGCCATCGAGCAGGTCATACGGCGTCACAGAATGTGTGATGTCGACAATCGTCACGTCCGGATTGATTTTCAGAATGACGCCTTTCAGCACGCCGACCAGGTGGTCATTGGTGCCGTAGTCCGTCGTCAACGTAATGATTGGATTCGCCAAGTTGCTTTCCTTTTCTCCCGTCACTCCGGCAGCCAGTGCGAAGGAGCCAGCAGGCATCCTGCCTACTTCACGCTAGCGAAGCTCGCCCACCTTGGCAAGACGCGGCGCGGGATCCGCTACGCAAGCGCCAACGGCGGCGTTCGCAGCGCTGCGCCGGCGGGCACGGTTGGGCCCCGATGGGGGTAAAATATCGGCGGTCCGCTATCTCATGTAATACTATAAGTATGAGTAATACTTTGTTCGAATGCGAAGAGTATTTGCCCGGCCCCGCGGCTCCGGACGAACGGTGATTGGCCAGTCGAAGAGACCGCCCCGGCGCCTCGCCGGATTTCTTTGTGAATTCCCGGCGAGCAATTACAATGCTCTTGCCTGCTTCGCTCCATCCATTCCGAGAGGAGATCCCACTCTCATGCATTCCCATAGAAAACCAGGTTTGCCGCACTTCAGCCGGACGATTTCCGTCCTGGCTCTTATCCTGGGGCAGTTGGTCTTTCCTTGCGTGATTCGCGCGCAAGAAACGGATCTTTCGCAGAAGTTGCAAGGCTTCGACGCCTACATGGAACAGACCCTGAAAGACTGGAACACGCCCGGCATCGGCGTCGGAATCGTCGTGAACGACAAGCTGGTCTTCGCCAAGGGCTACGGTTATCGCGACTATGAAAAGAAACTTCCATTCACCTCGAAGACCCTCTGCCCCATCGCCTCCAACTCCAAACTCTTCACCGCGGTTGCCGCCGGGATGCTCGTCGAAGGGGGAAAGTTGACCTGGGACAAGCCCATCCGCCAGGATGTCCCATCGATTGAGTTCTACAACGACGAGCTCAACAACAATGTGACGCTGCGCGACATGCTGTCTCACCGCACGGGCGTCACGCGCCACGACTTGATCTGGTTCAAGTCGGACTTCACGCGGAAGGAACTGTTTCAGAAGCTGAAGTACCTCGAGCCGCAGCAGCCCATGCGGGAGACCTTCCTTTACAACAACCTCATGTTCTCGGCGGTTGGCTACGTCATCGAACTGAAGTCCGGAAAGACGTGGGAGCAGTACGTGAGGGAGAACATTTTCGCTCCTCTGGACATGCCGGCAACCACTTACACGATCGCCGAGATGCTGAAGCAACCGGATTATGGCGTGCCCTACCGCGAGAAGCGCGACTCCTTCGAACTCTATAAGATTCCCTACTATGAGGACACCGAAGGCGTAGCCCCGGCGGGCGCGATTATCTCCAACATCGACGAGCTCTCTCACTGGCTGATCGCCCTGATGAATGAGGGGAAATACAACGGCAAGCAGGTCCTGCCGGCCAGCGTGCTGAAGGCCACCATACAGCCCGCCATCGCACTGCCCAACTCGCTTGGCGAGGCCCTCGGCTATTGGGAGTTGCTGAATCCCGCCTACGGCATGGGGCGGCAGACGGCTTCCTATCGCGGGAAGCTGCTGACGTTTCACGGCGGCGACCTTCCCGGCTTCCACTCCCAAGTCTCCTTCCTGCCCAACGACAGAATCGGCGTGATCGTCTTCGTCATCGGCGATCACAGCGCGCCGCTGTACAACGTCGTCAGCTACAACGTATACGAACGTCTCCTGAGCATGGATCAAACACCCTGGAGCAAGCGGCGGCTCGATCAGCGCCTGGCCAACAAGAAGGCGGGCACGGAAGCGCGATCGAAGGCGGGCGCGGACCGCGTCCCCAACACGAAACCGTCACACACACCGGCGGACTACGCCGCCGAGTACGAGAATCCAGCTTACGGCATTCTGAAAATCGGGCTGCAGGGCGACCAGCTTCAATTTGGCTTTCACGCCTTCCAGTTCCCGATGAGCCATTTCCACTACGACCGCTTCGACACGCCGGACGACGAGCAGTACGGCAAGTTCTCCGTCAACTTCCGCACGAACCCTCAGGGCGATATCAGCGAAGCGGTGATCTCCCTCGACGAAGCCGAGGTCGCCTTCAACCGCAAGCCCGCCACACTGGACGCGAGCCTGCTACAAAAACTCGCGGGAGTGTATCTGACGCCCAGCAAAGTGAAGTTTGAGGTGACGTATCAGCCGGGCACCGGCCTGTCCTTGGTCTTCCCTGGTGGACCACCGGAAAAGCTCATCCCGGTCAAGGGTCTTCAGTTCCGCACGACGCACTTCGCCGACACCATCTATGAATTCGTTCTGGAGAGCGGCCAGGTGAAGGGGCTTAAGGAGCGTGACCCCTCCGGCGAAATCACGTACCCACGGCAGTAGCAGGCACAGGCACTTTTGAATTGTTCCCGGGTTGCGAGCGCTTGTCGCTTGTCGCGTTGCTTGCGTTCGCGTCACGCCCATCGTACGATTTTAAATTGGTGTGTCTGACGGTTTTTGCTCGAGAGACTCCAGCCCCGCTTTCTCCGCTTTTCCCCAGAAGCCGCGTGGGCCGGTCCTGAGCCAGGAGAGCTCTGCCAATGAAATCGGTGGTCGTGGTGGGTGCGCAGTGGGGCGACGAAGGAAAAGGAAAGGTTGTCGATTATCTCGCGGGCTCGTTTGACTACATCGCGCGTGTCGCCGGCGGCCACAACGCCGGCCACACGGTCATCGTCGGGAAGGACCGCTTCATCCTGCAGTTAATCCCCTGCGGCATTCTGCGGCCCAAGCAGCACGCGGTCATCGGCGCAGGCGTCGTTGTCGATCCCGCGGCGCTGGTCTCGGAAATCGAGACTCTCGCCAAGGCCGGCATCGAGGTGAAGGGCCGCCTACATATCAGCAATCGTGCGCACCTGATTTTCCCTTATCACCGGGAACTGGACCTGGCCGCCGAAACCGCGCGCGGTGCCAACAAAATCGGCACCACCTCCCGTGGCATCGGTCCCGCCTACGAAGACAAGATGGCCCGGCGTGGCCTGCGGATGGCCGACCTGCTCGACTCCGACCTCTTCCGCGAAAAAGCTGCCCGCGTGGTGGCGGAGAAGAACCGCATCGCCCAGGGCGCGTACGGCGCGCAAATCGACTTCTCGCACGAAGTCGAAGAGACTCTGAAGCTCGGCGAGAAGATCCAATCGTTCATCTGCGATACCGCCGAGCTTACCAACCGCGCGCTTGAGGAAGGGAAGTCCGTCCTGTTTGAAGGCGCGCAAGGCACCATGCTCGACATCGATCATGGCACCTATCCTTTCGTCACGTCGTCCAGCGCCACGTCCGGCGGCGCCACTACCGGAATGGGCGTTCCGCCGACGAAAATCCGCAATGTCCTTGGCGTTTCCAAGGCCTACACGACGCGCGTCGGCGGTGGTCCATTTCCCACCGAGATGCCGGATCTCGAGGCGAAGGAAGTGCGCGAGCGCGGCAAGGAGTTCGGCGCCGTCACCGGACGCCCGCGCCGCTGCGGCTGGCTCGACCTGGCCGAGCTTCGCTATGCAAAGATGATCAACGGCATCGACTCGCTGGTCGTGACCAAGCTCGACGTCTTCGACACGCAGCGTGAAATCCGCGTCTGCACCGGCTACAGCTACAAAGGTGCACCCATCAACGAAATGCCCGCCTCGGCTGAAGAATACGAGCGTGTGACGCCCATCTACACGACGCTGCCTGGCTGGGAAGCACCCACCTATGGCATCCGCGAGGGCGCACGCCTGCCACAAAATGCCATCGACTACATGCGCTTCATTTCCGATTTCCTGCAAGTCGAAATCGGCATGATCTCCACCGGCCCCGAGCGCGACGCCACCATCATCCAACCAGGAACCTTGCTGGCCCGCTGGCTTTAGCCTCGAAACTCTCTCTAGTCGTCCGTCCTCCGACCGGTCTGGGCGAGTCCGTAAGCCCTCCTTCTTGCCCTTGTAAGGACCGCCTTCTGAAAAGGTCCGCTCGCGCTACAATATCCTCGCCCTTCTGCTGAGGACTCATGCTTTCCTTCTCAGACGCCCGCCAACTCGTCGTCTCGCAAACCAGGGCGCACTTCCGTCCCCGTCTGGCCATCTCCCAGCCCATCAACGACGCTCTCGGCCACGTCCTTGCACAAGACGTTCGCACTGACCGCGAGTATCCTCCCTTCCACCGCTCCACGCGCGATGGCTACGCCGTCCGTGCCGGCGAAGTTACGGCCAGGGCCACGCTTCGCTGCGAAGGCGAAATCAAAGCCGGAGACACGGTCACGCAATCACTCAGCCCCGGCACTTGTGTGCAGATCATGACCGGCGCCGCCGTTCCTCCAGGAGCGGATGCGGTCGTGATGATCGAATTCACACACCGCGACGGCCACAAAGTGACCTTCGATCGCCCTGCTCAGCCCGGGCAAAACATCGTTGCGCAAGGCAGCGAAGCCGGAGCCGGCGAAGTCGTCCTCGTCCCCGGCCTACGCCTTGGCTTCGCCGAGTTGGCTATCGCCGCGCAGGTCGGCGCCGCCGCGCTGCAGTGTCACAAAAAGCCTCGCGTCGCCGTTCTTTCTACCGGGGATGAAGTTGTCGCGGTCAACGAAACTCCCGGACCATTCCACATTCGCAACAGCAACAGTGTGTCCCTCTCCGCGCAGATCAGGCTCGCTGGCGGCGAGCCGGTTCTCCTGGGCAACGCGCTCGACCGCGTCGACGATCTCTCCGCCAAAATCGAGACAGGCCTGCGGGAAGAGGTGCTCGTCCTCTCCGGCGGCGTCTCTATGGGGAAGTACGACCTCGTCGAATCCGTCCTGAAAGGTCTGGGGGCCGAGTTTTTCTTTGACTCCGTCGCTATTCGTCCAGGCAAGCCCGCGGTCTTCGGCCGCTGTCGCCATACGCTCGTCTTTGGGCTCCCCGGCAATCCGGTTTCGACCATGGTCACGTTTCAGCTCTTTGTGGTCCCTGCACTCGATATCCTCAGCGGCTCCGCCCCACACCCGCTTCCTCTCCTCGAAGCCACGCTCGCGGAACCGGTGAAGGAAAAATCCGGTCTCACGCACTTCCTGCCTGCCCGCGTCGATTGGCCTGATGGCACTCCGCGTGCCCATGCGCTCCGCTGGCAAGGCTCCGGCGACATTGCCGCACTGGCCCAGACAAACTGCTTTCTTGTAATTCCCGCTGACCGTCAGGACATCGCCGCCGGAGAGAGAGTTTCCGTTCTGCCTCGCTTCGACGTACTCTAGTGCGTGCTCGAAACGTACTCCAACTCTCAGGGGTGGTAGCGGTCGCTCTCTCGAGTGGACACTTCCGCGCCCGAAGCAAAGCCTGACCGACTGGCGAAACGATGCCCCGACTGTCTCACTACTCCAAGCGCGGCGAAGTCACTATGGTCGACGTCTCCACCAAATCCTGCACCACCCGCACCGCGGTCGCTCACGCCTTCGTGAGGATGCCTCTTCGCGTCGTCCGCGCCGTCCGCCGGCTCAGGAATCCCAAGGGCAATCCCCTCGAGGTCGCCCGG
>Ga0335077_10009158_pt1 | contig 12282 bp, 6 predicted proteins | sample Lox_Sample_31_FD_207151 | JGI IMG/M metagenome (GOLD analysis project Ga0335077, IMG submission 207151) | Soil microbial communities from Loxahatchee National Wildlife Refuge, Florida, United States - Lox_Sample_3.1 | ecosystem: Environmental > Terrestrial > Soil > Wetlands | place: USA: Florida...
AAAACCACCGGCCGACCATGCGGGCAGCTCATCGGACAATCCGTCTTCGCCAGCGCCGCCAGCAGCCACTCCATTTTCGTCTGGTCCAGTGGCATGTTCACTTTGATCGCCGCGTGGCACGCCGTCGAGGCGGCGATCTTCGATTGCAGCGTATCGATCGAAATGGCCGCGTTCTCCCGGTCCAATCCGTCCAGAATCTCCGTCAACAAGTGTTCCGCATCGTTCGCCACAACACCCGCGGGAACGGCTTGGATCGCCACACTTTTCGGCCCCATTGGCTCGACTTCAAACCCGTTCGCCGCCAACTCCTCGTCGATCCTTTCGTAGACCACCAGTTGCCTTGGCGAAAGCTCGATTACTATCGGCATCAGCAGCCGCTGCGCTTCCACCTTCCCCGCCCGCCGCGCCTCCAGGTGCTGCTCGAACAGCACACGCTCATGCGCCACGTGCTGGTCCACGATCCACAAGCCTTCGCCATTTACCGCCACAATAAAACTTGCGCTCACCTGTCCGAGCGGCTTTAAGTCCGCGATCTGCTCCGACCGGGGCAATGTCGCCGGCGCATCCACGCCAGCCCGCGAGAAATTCTCCGCCCAATTCGGCGTGCGGACCGGCCCACCTGGCATCGCCACCGGACGGAACCCGCCTCCCGGTTCAAACGGAATCCGCTGCGGCACGGGCTGCATCGGCGCGGAAGTAAGATCGAAACCGCTTCCCGCCGCATAATCCGAGCCAACTCCCGACCCGACACCCAACTCTTCCATCGGCGGAACAATCGGCCGCGGCACGCCCGAATTCGGATTCGCCTCCACAAGACCACCCGCGAACGATCCCGGGGGCGCCACTGGATTCGGCGCGATTTTCCCCGCGGCAGCCGCAAAACTCGCAATCGGCCGCGTGTTCGTGAGTGCCTGCCGGATCGCATCGCGCGTGAAATCATGCACGAATTGCGAATGGCGGAAGCGCACCTCGATCTTCGCTGGGTGCACGTTCACGTCAACTTCGTCGTACGGCATCTCGAGAAACAGCAGCGTCGCCGGAAACGCATTCGGCGGCAGAATGTTCCGGTATCCCTCGTGAATCGCGTGCAAAATCAAGCGATCGCGCACCAGCCGCCGGTTCACAAATACATAAATCCCGTTGCGGTTCAGCCGCTGCACCGTGGGGCGCGACGTGAATCCCGTCACTGTCAGCGTGGCCGCCTCTTCGCCCGGTTCCATCTCCGGCTCCGTAATCGCGGCGCGAAACGGCGTCGAGGTCGAAGGGATCTCCACCAACTCTTCCAGCGCCTGCCTCCCGAACAACTGATACACGCGGTCCGCCAACTTTTCCGCCGGCGGGCAATTGACGATCTCCTGCGTCGGCGTTGTCAGTGTGAATTGCTTCGCCGGGTTTGCCAGCGCATAGTGCGTCACCAGTGAGGCGATGTGCCCGAGCTCCGTCGTGTCCGACTTCAGAAATTTCCGCCGCGCCGGCATGCAGTAAAACAAGTCCTCCACGCTCACCGTAGTCCCCGCTGGCAACCCTGCCGGTTTCACCCCGATCAGCTTGCCGCCCGCGAACTCTACGCGCGTTCCTTCCGTCTCATTGGCATCGCGCGTCTCCAGCAGCAGCCTCGAAACCGCCGCGACCGAGGGCAGCGCCTCGCCGCGAAATCCTAGCGTGGCAATCGAGAGCAGATCGTCCGCCGTGCGCAGCTTGCTCGTCGCATGTCGCTCGAACGCCAGCAGCGCGTCGTCATGCGTCATCCCGTGGCCATTGTCGGTCACGCGGATCATGCGTTTCCCACCCATCTCCGTCTCAACCCGCACGGAATTTGCGCCCGCATCCAGCGCGTTCTCGAGCAACTCTTTCACCACCGACGCAGGCCTCTCCACCACCTCGCCCGCCGCGATCTTGTTCGCCACCGCCTCCGGCAATATCCGTATTCTGCTCATCCGTGGCCTTCTTTAGGAGGCCGGGGCTCCAGCCCCGGCATAGAAAGTCTCAAAACTCGGGCTTTAACCCCTGAAACCTGGTTTTGATATTTTTCTAGCATTAGACCCAATCGAAACCTTCCGCTCGCCGACGAATACGACCAATCCTCCGCGCGCCCACAAAGCCGCGCTTTCAGAGGATTCATGTGAATGTAGTTGACCTTGCTTTCCAATCTTCCAAATCCCGCACCGTCCAATCGTGAAAACCCTCCTGCCAGACTTCCATCTTGCTCCCGCGGGCATCGCAACTTCCCTTCAAAGGCTAAAGCCAATGCGCCGCACCCTCCACGCCGGGACTAAAAGCCCCGGCCTCCTAAAGAAAACCCAAATCGAGCCCATCAAGCACTCGTCTTCATCCGCAGCGATGAAGCTCGCAAACCCTCAGGAGGCGGGGCTTCAGCCCCCGCGTAAAGCGCTTATGACCAATGGGCTTTAGCCCCTGAAGCCACTGCTCCGCTAATCCTCACCGGTTCTTGATCGCAATCCCCAATTGCTCCAATTGATCCTGATCCACTTCGCCCGGCGATTCGGCCATCAAATCTTGCGCAGCGGTGGTCTTCCCAAACGCAATCACTTCGCGAATGGACTTTTCCCCCGCGAGCAACATCACGATGCGGTCCACGCCGAGCGCGATTCCACCGTGCGGAGGCGTGCCATACGTCAGCGCATCCAGAAAGAATCCAAACCGCCGCCGTAACTGCTCCTCCGTCAACCCTAGCGCCTTGAACAACCGCTCCTGAACATCCTGCCGGTGAATCCTTATGCTGCCCGAGCCCAACTCATATCCGTTCAGCACCAGGTCGTAGCCCTTCGAGCGCACTTCCCACGGCGCCGTCTCCAGCTTCTCCAGATCCTCGTCCACAATTCCCGTGAACGGATGCTGCGCGCTCACCCACGTCCGGTCCGCCTCGCTCCATTCAAACAGCGGAAATCCTGTCAGCCACACGAATTTCCACTGTGTCTTGTCGATCACGCCCAGCGCCTCGCCCAGAACCAAACGCAACTGTCCCGCCACCAGCGCCGCCGCTTCCGTGCCTTTGATTTGCTCCTTCGCCGAAACGGCCACCACCAGATCGCCAGTTTTCGCTCCGCACACCTCCGCGAGCTTCTTCACATTCTCTGCGCCGATCAGCTTCTCCACGGTCGACGTCACGCCCTCCGCCGTCATCTTCACAAAATACGCCCCACGCGCGCCGAGCGATTTCGCTTTCTCCGTCAACTCATCGAGCTGCTTCCGCGAATACGTCGCCGCGCCCGGTGCCGCCAGCGCAAACGCATTCCCTTCAATCTGCAGCTTCTGCTTCGCCTCAGTCGGAAAACATTCCGTCACCTCGTGCAATTCCATCCCAAACCGCAAGTCCGGCTTATCGCTCCCATATTTTCGAATGCAGTCCTTGTACAGCATGTGCGGAAACGGAGCGGTCGCCTGAATCCCGGCCACCGCGCACACTCGCACCATTACGTTTTCGATCACGCTGAAAATGTCTTCCTGCCGCGGAAACGACATCTCCAGATCCAACTGCGTGAACTCCGGCTGACGGTCCGCCCGCAAATCTTCGTCACGGAAACACTTCACGATCTGGAAATAACGGTCCAGCCCGCCAATCATCAGGATCTGCTTGAAAATCTGCGGCGATTGCGGCAACGCGTAAAACTGCCCGTGATGCAGGCGGCTCGGCACCAAGTAGTCGCGTGCACCTTCCGGCGTCGACCGCGTCAGCATCGGCGTCTCGACTTCGATGAACCCCATCTCGTCCATGGCCTTGCGCATCTCCAGCACGATCTTGTGCCGCAGCCCCAAGTTTGCGTGCGGCTTCGGTCTTCGCAAGTCCAGGTAGCGGTAACGCAGCCGCGTCTCTTCTGCCGCGTTGATCTCCTCTTCGATCGGGAACGGCGGCGTCTTCGCGTTGTTCAAAATGTGCAGCTTCGACGCGACCAGCTCGATCTCTCCGGTGGGAATCTCCGGATTCGCCTTCTCCCGCTTGACGACTTTCCCTTCCACAGCCACCACAAACTCGCTGCGCACGTGCTCGGCTTTCGCGTGCGCCTCCGCCTGATTCTCCTTGTTGAAAACCACTTGCACGAGCCCAGACCGGTCGCGCACGTCCAGAAACAGCAGATTCCCCAAATCGCGCCGACGATGCACCCATCCCATCACGATGGCATCGCGTCCCGCGTCGGACGCCCGCAGCGCACCGCAATAATGTGTCCGCCGCATATTCCCCAAAAAGTCCAGCACGTTCGTTCCTCTCTCGATTCCCGCCGAATTCCTGTATCCGAATTCCCGTAGCTCGGGCCTTCAGGCCTGAGGGTTTCTGCCACCCCTGCAAGACTTCCCGGCCGGACAGACGGTACCCGTGATCAGGCGCATCGCCGCCGAGCGAAAAGTCCTCACCCCTGAAGGGGTGAGCTACAGATCGTATGCAGGTACTCTGCCAGCTTCGCTTCCGTTACCTTCTCCTGCTTCCCGTCATCCAGGTGCTTCACCGTCCACTGCCCGCTCGCCACTTCGTCCTCACCCAGGATCAGCGCAAACTTCGCTCCCATCTTGTCCGCCTGCCCCAGCGCCTTCCCAAACTTCTGCTCCGCCGGCGGCAACTCGACGCGGAATCCCGCCTCGCGCAACCTCCGCGCCGCAACAATCGCCGTGGACCGCGCCTTCTCGCCCATCCAGGCGATGTAAAGCAATGGCGAGTGGCGAGTAGCGAGTGGGGAGTGACCCGTTTCCAATAGTGAGAGAACTAACCGGTCCTCGCCAATCGCAAATCCAATTCCCTTCGTCGGCGGCCCACCAAGCAATGCGACCAGCCCGTCATACCGTCCGCCGCCACACACCGCATTCTGCGAGCCCAATCCCTTCGCCGTAATCTCAAACGTCGTGCGCATGTAATAGTCCAGCCCGCGCACCAGCCGCCAGTTTTCGTGAAACGCCACACCGCGCATCTGCAACTGCCGCTTCACCTCCGCGTAGTGTTTCGCGCAATCCGCGCAAAGATGCTCGCCAATCTTCGGTAGAGTCTCGATGATGGCCTGCTCGCTCTCGAGCTTCGAATCCAGCACGCGCAACGGATTCGTCTCAATCCGCCGCTGGCTGTCCGCCCCCAGCTTCTCTTTTACCTTTCGCAATTCTGCCCGCAGCAATTCCACATATTTCGGGCGGCACTCGCGGCACCCAATCGAATTAATCTCCAGTTGCACGCTCGGCAATTCCAGCCGCGCGAAAAACGCCATCACCATCTCAATCACTTCCGCGTCCACAGCAGCGTCCTTCGGAATATCCTTCGCGCCGCCCTGCCCCTGCTGCAGAGTTTCCAATACTTCCGCCCCTATCTGATAAAACTGCCGGTAGCGCCCCTTCTGTGGGCGCTCCCTCCGGAACATCGGCCCCATGTAATACAGCTTCAGCGGCTGTGGCAAAGCGTGCATCTTGTGCTCAATGTACGCCCGGCACACCGAGGCCGTCGCCTCCGGCCGCAATGAAATGGACTCCTCCACTTTGAGCTTAATGCCCTGCGCGATGTCGCGGCATTCAGTCTCAAGAACTTGGTAATCTTCGATAAGCTTTGACTCTCCTTGAAAGAACTTCATAGGCAAACGTTGAGAGACTTTCACTAATTCACTGAATTTGCGTAGAAGTGTATCAACGGTCCGTCTATTCCCTTCGCTTTGTGGGATGTCGCCCTTTTCAAGTGCGTCCTTGATTCTGAATACGAATTCGCCGACTGTTTCTGTTCGATCCTGCGATAGCACATCCTGGGAGAAATCGTCGGCGAGTGAAAGCAGCTCCCGAGCAGGGTCAAACGTGTACATCTCTTTGCCCACGACTTCAGTCCGAGCTCCAACGGACCTCGCAAACAATTCCGTCGGCTCAAAGATCGGCGGACGAATCTCCCCGAACCCGTACGTGCCAAACACTTCGCGCGCGGTCTGCTCCACGCGGTTCCACAACTCCGTTTCCGGCGGCAGCAGATCTCGCGTGCCTTTGATTGCCTGAAATTTGGTCTTATTCGCCATGACTCGTTAAGAGAGACTCCTCGCTTCGCTCGGAATGACGGGTGGTTGGCTTTTTAAGGGGTCGGAGCTTTCGCTCCGACACAAAAGCGACCTAACAGGACGGGCTTTAGCCCCTGAAGAACTGTTTTTCTGCTGCCCTTAATCTCCACCCAACTCACTCCAATCTACTTGCTCGCCGCGCTCTGCCGCTTCCTTGCGATAGATCTCCCTGTATCCGGCATAACGCGTCGCGTATTCCCCGATCGACGCCAAGTCCACCTCCGACAGCTGTTTCTTCACTTTTCCCGGCGAGCCCATCACCAGACTCCCTTGCGGAATCACCGTCCGTTCCGTGATCAAAGTTCCCGCCGCTATGATCGAATTCGAGCCAATCACCGCGCCGTTCAAAATGATGCAGCCCATCCCGATCAGCACACGCGACTCGATCGTGCAGCCGTGCAGCGTCACCGAATGCCCCACGGTTACCTCATCGCCCAACACCAGCGGATACTGATCCCTCATCACGTGCAATACGCATCCGTCCTGAATATTCGTCCGGCTCCCGATGCGGATGTAGTGCACATCTCCTCGCACCACGGTCATCGGCCACACGCTCGAATCCTCCCCGATCACCACATCGCCGATGATCACCGCCGCGGGATCGATGTACGCCGAAGCCGCAATCTGCGGAAACTTCCCGCGGTACGGACGGATATCAGGTGAGCGACTCAAGAATCCTCAGATTCCCCGTAAGTGATTGCAGGAATTAGATATAGCACAAACCCGAGAGCTTCGCGAACGCGCCGCGAATATCTCAAGATAGCATCCGCTTGCCCCCGCTGACAAGGAAGCGTACCGGGTCAAGCCGTCCGCTCAAAGTCAGTACCGCGATACGAGAAAGCTCAGAGCACCCTGTTGCCGTCTCGGCATACCGATTGGGCCGCCCCGCCCATTCCCTCTCCGTCTGCGGCAGAATGGTGATGCGAGCTTGGAACGACGGTGTGAGAGGTCTCGAATGCCGGAATACAACATCCAGTTGCGAGGCTGGCATGCGGTTGTCGCGCTCGCGGCGCTGCTGGCGTTTCTCGGGATTTCCATGGCCCTGCTGCGAGTCCGTCCGGTGGACGACGAGATGCGTGCGGCCGTGCACGAGCGTCTGCTCGACGAATACTCGGGACGCGAGCCGAAGGATATCGCCCGGATGGTCGAGGAGGCTCGTGCCGGTGCGCGCGTCGAACCCGCGCAGCCACGCATTTCGCGGGATGTTGAGTTCCCTTCCATGGCCGCGCACGGCAAGATGGGTGCCTCGGTGACTTTGATCCGAGCCGAAATCACAGCCGAGGGAGGCCCGCCCGCGGACGGACGGCCAATCCGTTATTTCCGGATTTCGCGCAAATTTGGCGGCGGCTGGACAGTGGTTGGCGAAAGTAACGCCTACAACTACTACAGCGACTTGTTGCCTTGACTCCTCCCGCTTTCCCGTGCCACTCCTTCCCCCATGCTTCAATTCCAGTGCTTGATCCGCGGCCACGCCTTCTCGAGCGTCCCGAATTTCGCCCGCCGGCACAAGAACACGTCAAAATGCTCGTACGGCATCGACAGTGGATGATAGACCGTCCCCACTTTCTCCACGCTCTCAAAGAGCTCGCTGAGCCGCTCCTGTGTGTCATCCATCACGATCATGCAATCGCCCGAATACCCCCGCGGCCCCCAAAAGTAATAATTCTGGTGGGCGGAAATCGCTGGCGGCAATCCCATCGACCCGCCAAACAGATCGATCGCTCCGGCCTGGCCGTAGTTCTGCCCAAAGATCGCGCAGCTCTTCCGCTGCTCCGGCGGCAATTTGTGGTACGCGTCCGCGACCACCTGCGCCATTTCTTTCCATCCGAATTGATCGGCATAAATCTGCGGCAGGGGCCCCAGGCGGTGTGTCTCAATGCGGGGTGGCCCGAAATGCAGGAATCGCGCATACGCGATGTATTGGTCCACGGTCAGCATTGGAAAATAAGCAAACGGCGCGAGCACCGTCCCGGTCACAAGCAACACGGTCACATACGCAGGCATCAGCAGGCGTGCGCTCCGCAAACCAGCAAACCACCGCTCGAACGCGACTCCGCCCGCAGCAAACAGCATCGGATAGGTCGGCGCGGGATAATACATCCGCCCGTGCAGCGTCAACATGCACACCATGATCACGACGTACGTGATCCCCAGCCCCCGCCGACCTTTTTCCTCGCGGTCACGCAACAATTCTACAAGCCCTGCGATCCACACCGGCGCCGCCAGCGGGTGCATGATGAACACCTGCACCAGCAGAAACAGCAGCGGCCCCATCTCCGTGTTCCGCCCGCTCTGCTGCACGTTGCGCAGCAATTCGATCGTCGGAAAATGCCGCTGAATTTCCCACACGAGATTCGGAAGGAAAATCAGCAGCGCGATCAACCCGCCCAGCCAGATCCACGGTTGCATGAACTGCCGCCGCTGCTCGGTCAACAGCAGCCCGACAAACAATCCAAATCCAAAGAACAGCATCGAGTGCTTGTTCAGCAGCCCGATGCCGCACACCACACCAAACAGCAGCCAGAGCTTCGGACTCGCTCCGTTGAAAATCTTCAAAGCGATCAGCGCCGCACCCATCCAGAAGAGCGACTCGAACACGTTCATCGTCAGAAGCGAATCCAGCCCCAGGTAGATCGGAGCAATCATCACGCACACGCACGCCAGCGCCATCCCGGATCGTCGCGCGCCCAGTTCCCTCGCGATCAATCCTGTCAACAGAACGCGCAATCCCGCCGCAACTGCCGGAAGAAAGTGCAATGCCCACAGCGAGTCGCCCAACGTCACTCGTTCGAGCCACGTAATCACCGCGATCAGCGGCGGCTGGTCCACATATCCCCAGGCCAAATGCTTGCTGCACGCGATGTAATACAGTTCGTCGACAAAATAGCCGTAGCGCCCGCCGACAACCATGTGCGCGGCAAACACCGCAAAAGACAGCCCGCCCAGAAGTGCCCATACTCCCGGACGGGCGTCCGGGGTGCCCTCAATTGGTTGGGATTCGACCGGTACGGATCCGTCCACGGAAGCGCCCTCACTCCTCAAAACGAGCCAACATGCACAAATGTTCCCGGGCGCACGAAGCAAAAAGGCAAGGACGTAACGAAGCAAGGAGACTTGGTGACGCAGGCATCCTGCCAACCAATCTCTCCGCGTAGAGGTATATCACCGCGCAGGGCTCCATGCCGACGCCGGCGCGATCTCACTGGGACTGCGTCGGCTCGCCGACACTTTCACGATCGAACCAGCAGCTCCGACTCGTCTGAACTCTCGCACTTTTTACACTCTTCCACTGTTGCACCCCTAAAGTCTTTTTCAATCAATCTCCACCGTCGGCGCGCCCGCTGTCGCCGCCACTTCCTTCAAACGCGTCGTCACCGCCTTCGCCACGCGGTAAAGACTCCGTGCCGCGGGAGCGGATTCTCCCAGCGCCGCCACAGGCTTCCCGGTATCGCCACCCACTCGAATCTGCGGATCAATCTCAATCTCTCCAAGCACCGGCACGCCGTACTCAATCGCCGTCTTCGCGCCTTCGCCGTGTCCAAATATATCCACGGGTTTCCCGCAATGCGGGCAAGCGAAAGTGCTCATGTTCTCCACCACGCCCAACACTTCCACATTCACCTGGCGGAACATCTCAATCGCCTTGCGCACGTCCGCTAGCGCCACCTTCGATGGCGTCGTCACCACCACCGCGCCCGTCACCGCCACCGTCTGAATCAGCGTTAACTGCACGTCTCCCGTCCCCGGGGGTAGGTCGATCACCAGGTAATCCAGCTCTCCCCATTCGACGCTGCGCAAGAACTGCGTAATCACGCTGTGCAGCATGGGCCCGCGCCAAATCACCGGTTTATCCCCGGGATTCAGCAGTCCCATCGATATCATCTTGATGCCTTGCGCCTGCACCGGAATGATGCGTTGCTGCGGCGTGGCCATTGGCTCTGCCGTCGATCCCAGCATGATCGGCACGTTCGGCCCGTACACGTCCGCGTCCAGAAGACCCACCTTGTGTCCCAACTTCGCCAGCGCCAGCGCCAGGTTCACCGCGACCGTGGTTTTCCCCACGCCACCTTTTCCGCTCGCAATCGCAACGAGATTTTTCACTCCCGGAATCGGCTGGCGTTCCGGCATCGTCCCCGGTGGCATAGTCTCCCCTTTGCAACCAGAAGATTCAGAGTGTGCAAGAGTCAAAAAGTGCAAGAGTTCAAGACTCCCGAATCCTCGCACTTCTACGCTCTTACACTCTCTTTGCTTTCCTCTTAAACGCTGGCCCCATGGCACTTCTTGTATTTCTTCCCCGACCCGCACGGGCAAGGATCGTTCCGTCCGACCTTCGCTCCTGCCCGCACCGGCTTCGGCGCCTCTGCCTGCGCAGGGCCCGTTTGATAGTGCAAATCCCGCTGCTGCCGTTCCTGTTTCCGTTCCAAAGCTCGCGCAAAATCCGGCAAGCGCGCCGGCGCCTCCTCCGCGCGCGCCGCAGCGCTCGCCACCGCAGCCGCCGCCGCGCTCGTGGGAGCCTGCCGCGGAGGTTCGCGTCGCGCCTGCTGCTGTGGCGGCTCGCCTTGCTGAATCTGCACGTGGAACAGATAGCGGATCGTCTCGTTGTCGATCCGCGTCATCATGTCTTCGAACAGGATAAATGCTTCCTTCTTAAACTCAACCAGCGGGTCTTTTTGCCCATACCCGCGCAGCCCGATGCCTTCCTTCAAGTGATCGAGGGACAGTAAGTGATCCTTCCACTGCGTGTCCACCACGTCCAGAATGATTCGCCGCTCCAGCCACCGCAGCAAATCCGGGCCGAACTGCTTCTCCTTCTCCGCGTAGCGATTCGTGATCGCCTCGACCAGCTTGTCGCCAAGCTCGTCGTGATTCAGCGTTGTCGGGTCCGCACCTCCCGCCTTGGTATCAATTCCAAACTGAGTGTGCACTTCGGCCAGGAATTGCGCGGTGTTCCATTGGCCCGGATGCTGCTCCCGCGGACAATAGGTCTGCACGATCTCCCGAGCCACGTCCTCCGCAATTCCCAGCACGTAATCGCGCTGATCTTTCCCCTCCAGCGCGGACCGCCTGATTGCGTAAATGGTCTCACGCTGCTTGTTCATCACGTCGTCGTATTCCAGCAAATGCTTGCGCGCGTCGAAGTTCTGCGCTTCCACCGATTTCTGTGCATTCTCGATCCGGCTCGAGATCAGCCGCGATTCGATCGGCACGCCTTCCGTCATTCCCAGCCGGAACATCAACTGCTTCACGCGCTCTCCGCCGAAGATCCGCATCAAGTCATCTTCCAGCGAGAGGAAAAATCTCGACGAGCCGGGGTCGCCCTGGCGCCCCGCGCGCCCTCGCAATTGGTTGTCGATGCGCCGCGCTTCGTGCCGCTCCGTTCCCAGAATATGCAATCCACCCAGCGCCACCACTTCGTCGTGCTCGCTCTTGCACTGCTCTGCGAACGAGTCGTACACCGGCTTCCATTGCTCCTGCGGCACCTGGAAGATCTTCCCTTCGTGCTGGAACAAAACCATCGGCGCCGCCGGCTGCGCCGCATCGCCATTCGAACTCTCCGCGCCGATCACCGCGGGCGCCGCCGCATACGGCATGGCCAACTTGTTCTTCAGAAAATGCTCGCGCGTCAGGAATTCCGGATTTCCGCCGAGCAAGATGTCCGTTCCGCGTCCGGCCATGTTCGTTGCCACGGTGACCGCGCCTTTGCGTCCCGCCTGCGCGACAATCCGCGATTCGCGTTCGTGCTGCTTGGCGTTTAACACCTGGTGCGGAATTCCTGATTTCTTCAGCAAATCCGCGATCGTTTCCGACTTCTCGATCGAAATCGTGCCCACCAGCACCGGCTGCCCGCGCTGGTGATAATGCCGAATCCCGTGCGCCAGGGAATTGTCTTCCTGCAGGATCCCGTTGACCACCGCCTCGAACTTCTCTTTTTCCGTGCGGTACACCACGTCCGAGTTCTCGATCCGGATCAACGTCCGGTTCGTCGGGATCACCACCACGTCCAGGTTGTAAATCTTGCTGAACTCCGCCGCTTCCGTTTCCGCCGTGCCGGTCATTCCCGAAAGCTTTTTGTACATCCGGAAGTAGTTCTGGAAAGTAATTGTCGCCAGCGTCTGGTTCTCTCGCTCGATCTTGACGCCTTCCTTGGCCTCCACCGCCTGGTGCAAGCCGTCGGACCAGCGTCGCCCCGGCATCTGCCGTCCGGTGAACTCATCGACGATGATGACTTCCCCGTCCTTCACCACATAATCCA
>Ga0335077_10009159_pt1 | contig 12281 bp, 10 predicted proteins | sample Lox_Sample_31_FD_207151 | JGI IMG/M metagenome (GOLD analysis project Ga0335077, IMG submission 207151) | Soil microbial communities from Loxahatchee National Wildlife Refuge, Florida, United States - Lox_Sample_3.1 | ecosystem: Environmental > Terrestrial > Soil > Wetlands | place: USA...
ACCACCCCCCCCCAAAAGAACATATTGCGAACGGGGAACAAATCATGTACGGTGCGCAAATCGGCTGACAGAGGCTGGCGGCGCCCACCGCGTTTCGTTGCTGGACCTCCGAATCCCGGCCATAAGGAGCACGAAAACATGAGTGCAGCGCTTCGCCTCGTCGAAGGATCGTCCATGGACAAATCGAAAGCCCTTGATGCCGCGCTCTCCCAGATCGAGCGCAATTTCGGCAAGGGCTCGATCATGCGGCTCGGCAAGAACATGCAGTCGATGGACATCGAGACCGTGTCCACCGGCTCGCTCGGCCTCGACATTGCGCTCGGCGTCGGTGGCCTGCCGCGCGGCCGCGTCGTCGAAATCTACGGGCCGGAATCCTCGGGCAAGACCACGCTCGCGCTGCATTGCCTCGCCGAGGCGCAGAAGAAGGGCGGCATCTGCGCCTTCATCGACGCCGAACACGCGCTCGACCCGATCTATGCGCGCAAGCTCGGCGTCAATGTCGACGATCTGTTGATCTCGCAGCCCGACGCCGGCGAACAGGCGCTGGAAATCGCCGACACTTTGGTGCGCTCCGGCGCGGTCGACGTGCTGGTGATCGATTCGGTCGCGGCGCTGGTGCCGCGCGCCGAGCTCGAAGGCGAGATGGGCGACAGCCAGCCCGGTCTGCAAGCGCGATTGATGAGCCAGGCGCTGCGCAAGCTCACCGCCTCGATCAACCGCTCCAATACGATGGTGATCTTCATCAATCAGATCCGCATGAAGATCGGCGTCATGTACGGCTCTCCGGAAACCACCACCGGCGGCCACGCGCTCAAATTCTACGCCTCCGTCCGGCTCGATATCCGCCGCATCGGCGCGATCAAGGAGCGCGACGAGGTGGTCGGCAACCAGACCCGCGTCAAAGTGGTGAAGAACAAGCTCGCGCCGCCCTTCAAGCAGGTCGAGTTCGACATCATGTACGGTGAAGGCGTGTCGAAGACCGGCGAACTGATCGATCTCGGCGTCAAAGCCGGCGTGGTCGAGAAATCCGGCGCCTGGTTCTCCTATGACAGTCAGCGCATCGGCCAGGGCCGCGAGAACGCCAAGGCCTTCCTCAAAGCCAATGCCGATATCGCCGCCAAGATCGAAGTCGCCATCCGGCAGAATGCCGGCCTCATTGCCGAGAAGATTCTCGCCGGCGAAGGAGGCGAGGCGGCCGATGACGACGATGCCGCCGAGGGCTGAGCTGCGCTGAACAAGGCCTCCGTGGCGCCGTGCCACCGTGGCTTCGGGCCATTGCGGCTTTGCGCCACCCTGCCACCGTGGCTTCGCGATGCGCTGCGATCCGATCGCAGGCACGAGCAGCAAGAATCCCCCCGCTGCACGCGGGAGGACAGGGGCGGCGCCGCGCGACTGTCGCGCGTGCACGGCGCCGCAAGCCCCTCCTCGGCCGGGGAGGGGACCCAATTCAGGAGTATCAGAAGCGTCGCGTCGCACGCGTAACGTCGCAAACGTCGCGTTGGAAATATCGTGACGCCGGCGCCGCTGCGGCGTCACCCGACGCGCTTTGCCGACGGACTTGTTCCCGGCAGGCGTAAATCTCGCGTCGCGAAAGAGCAAAATCCGGCGCGCCGGCGCCGGGATCAAGCATGCCGACAGCGGAAAGTGGAATTAGAGAAAGTGGAGAGAGAGCACGATCCGGAAAAGGCCTGCCCGTGATCCACGGGCGGAAACCGGTTCTCCGAAAAGATCATGCTCCATCAAGATGCCAGAGCGAAAATCGATTCACTCTGAACCAAGCTTGCGCTAGGCGCCGCGGCGTTCCGCGGTCCAGGTCCCCGAGCAGTCGCCGCCGGACCAGTGGCCGGCGCCGTTCGAGCCGGCAAGTCGCCCGGTGCCGGTTGCGCTCGCGCTGCCGTGGGCGACCGTCACGACGACGGCGCCGGTCGGCTGCACCCGTCCGGTAATGGTGAAGGCGACGGCGCCGGCATTGGCGAGGATGCCGCCGCTGATGCGAATCGGATAGCGATAGCCGCGGTCGCAGGTGCCCTTCTCGGTCACGATCAGGACGCTCCACAGCCCGTCATAGGCCGGCACCGCGAAGCTGTTGCGGGCCGGCGCCGCAAGCACCGCCGCGGCAAGGAGCCCGCCCGCCGCATTGCGGGCGAGGCGATAGGTCAGACAAGTCATCAGGGGATCCCTCTTTTCGACGCGGGGCGCGCCCGCGCGCATTCGGCACGCGCTGCGACGCCAGGCCCCGACGACAGTTGCCTGTCGCGCGGACGCCGGCTTTGCCTCGGAAAGGTCGTGCCGCAGCCGGTTGCTTTCTAGGCGATAAAAGTTCAAATCCGGTTGAACCCTGACGTAAAATTACCGCAAATCGGCCGCACCGGCGGCGCTGGCGTGAGCAATCGATAAAATAAGCGCAAATATTTAAGCGATTGTTTTTGCGATCGCGCGCGATTCATGCGCGCGTTGTCGGACGCACCGCCGCGGCATCGCCGGATTGGGGCGCTGGCGGCGCTGGCTTTGGCGGGCCGTCCGGATCGGAGACGAGGCGGTAACCGACGCCAAGCTCGGTCAACAGAATTTGCGGCTGCGTCGGATCGGTCTCGATCTTGCGGCGCAGCTTGCGCACGAAAATGCGCAGATAGTGGGTGTCGTCGACATGTTCGTTGCCCCACACTTCGCGCAGCAGGAACTGGTGGGTGACGACATTGCCGGAATGCTGCGCCAGGATCTGCAGCAGCCGATATTCCTTCGGCGTGAGCGCGACGCGGCGGTCGCTGACGAACACCGCGCGCGCGGCAAAGTCGATCGACAGCGGGCCGAACCGCACCACCGGCTCGGTGCGCGAGGCGCCGAGCTGACGCCGCATTGCCGAATGCGCGCGCGCCAACAGCTCAGCCATGCCGAATGGTTTGACCACGTAATCGTCGGCGCCGAGTTCGAGCAGCCGCACCTTCTCGGCCTCGCTGCTGCGCACCGAGAGCACGATCAGCGGCACGCTCGACCACGCCCGCAACCGCTCCAGCACGTCGGCGCCGTCCATGTCGGGCAGGCCGAGATCGAGGATCACCAGGTCGGACGGCTTGAGCGTGGCCGAGCGCAGCGCTTCCGCGCCGGTCTCGGCTTCCTGCACAGTGAAGCCGTCGAGCTCGAAACCGGTGCGCAGGAAGCGCCGGATCTGGATCTCGTCGTCGACGACGAGGACGGAGGCGGGGATTTCACTCATCGATGCTGGTCTCCAGGGACGCGGCCTCGCCCGACATCGGCAAATGGATCGAAACCGTGGTGCCGCAATCGGGACCCTCGCTCTCGACTTCCACCTTGCCGCCATTGGCGCTGATGAAAGCATTGGCGATCCACAGGCCGAGGCCGGAGCCCGACGTGGTCGCGGCATGGCGCGCGCCGCGGAAAAAGCGCCCGCCGACGAACTCCTTCTCTTCGACGGTGAGGCCCGCGCCGTTGTCGTGCACCGACAGCACGACGCTTTGGCCGTTGGGACGAGCGGCGACGCGGATCGGCGCGCCGTCGGCGGAATATTTGGCTGCATTGTCGAGGATCTGCACCAGCGCGTGTTCGACCTGGCTTGGATCGGCGCGCACGATCGGCAGATTGGAGTCGAGATCGAGCGTCACCGGATGGCCGGCGAGCCGCCGCCGGCGGTGCTCGACCGCAGCATTGACGATGTCGACCGGCTCGACCCATTGCAGTTTCGGCCGCACCTGCTGGCGGCTGATGGTGCTGGCGTCGAGCAGGTTCTGGATGTCGTTGTTGAGGCGCTCGGCCTCGTCGCGCACCAGATGCGTGAGCGCCAGGAGCCGCCTGTCCTGTGCCAGCACCGGCGCATTGGCAAGGATGGTCGCGGCGCCGAGGATCGAGGCGAGCGGCGTGCGCAGTTCGTGCGACACCGAACCGATCAGCGCCTCGCGCAGCAGCTCGGTCTCCGAGCGCATCTTCGCTTCGTTGAGAGCGCGCGCGACGTCGAGCCGCTCCAAGGTGGCGGCGGCATCGGCCAGCGCGTCGTCGATGCGTTGGCGCACGTCGGCCAGCGCTTCGCCTGCGACATTGCCGAGATCGACGGCGACGAGGCCGAAATCTGGCGTCTTCGGCGACACGCGGCGGATGAGCCAGACGTCGCCCTTGCCGTCGTCGACGGTGCGCTCGACGCCTTCGGCGTGGCGCTCGACGTCGGTCGCCGCGGCGCGCACGCTCTCCGGCACATCGGCACTGCCCTCGGCGTCGGCGGCGCCGAGCAGCACGACACGGCGCTGCACCAGATTGGCGAGATGGCTTTGAATGGCGACAAAAATGTCTTCGGCGCCCGGCGCCACGGCGAGCCGGCGCGAGAAGGCGTAAAGGTCGCTCACTTCGCGCTCGCGCTTGCGGGCAATGGTGATGTGGCGTTTCGCCTGCGTGGCAAGGTGGGAGACCACGACGGCGACCACCATGTACAGCACCAAGTTGAGCATTTCCTGGGGCGAGGCGACCTTGAAGCTGTAGAGTTGGGCGAAGTAGAGATAGCCGGACAGCACGACGCCGAGCACGGCGGTCAGCAGGGCCGGGATGACGCCGAGCTGATAGCCGGCGACCATCACCGGAACGAGATAGAGCACCGATCCGCGCAGGATGCCGAGATATTGGCGCAGCAGCAGCGCCACCGCGGTCGTCACCGCAACCAACAGCAGCGCGATGCCGATGCCGCGCAATTCGCGCCGCCATTCGAACGGCGCGCGGGTCGGCCGCCGCCGCAGCGACATTGTCGGAAGAAAGCCGCCTGCCATTGGCGCGAAGATATAGTGTGCAGCAGTCCGCCCGGCCATCATTTTTCGCGGCGCGGGCGGCGACGGGCCGGCAGCGGCGAACAAATCTTCGTCATCGTGGCGGGCGATGGTTAATCGGCGTCGGCGCGGGGCCGGCGAGCCAGCTTGTATTTACGCAAAATTTATGTGCGGCGATCGAGCGCGCTTATTCGCTGCCGCTGTTCGGGTCGAATGGTTCGTCGTAGCCGTGACGCGACGAATAGAACAGCAGCGCCATCAGTCCGCAGCCGACCAACAGCGAGAAGCCGACGCCGAGTGCCATCGCAAGATAGCCGGCAATCGGCATCGGCGGGCCGCTGACCTCGGTCCAGGCCCGCGACGCAAACCAGCCTGCCGCGACCAAGATCGCAAACAGCGCGGCCACCAAAAGGCCCATGCCGAAGCGTTGCGTCATGGTCGAAACATAGCGCGCGGCGCGCCGCCTGCCACCTGTGCTGTGCCCGCCGCCCGCCACGGCGAGAGCCGCCTCAGGCCATGGCGGCCTTGAGATTGGCGTCGATCTTGTCGAGGAAGCCTGTGGTCGACAGCCATTTCTGATCAGGACCGACCAAAAGCGCGAGGTCCTTGGTCATGAAACCCGACTCGACGGTGCCGACCGTGACTTTCTCGAGCGTCGCGGCGAACTTGGCGAGCTCGGCATTGTTGTCGAGCCTGGCGCGATGCGCGAGCCCGCGCGTCCAGGCGAAGATCGAGGCGATCGAATTGGTCGAGGTCTCGCGGCCCTTCTGGTGTTCGCGGTAGTGCCGCGTCACCGTGCCGTGGGCGGCTTCGGCTTCGATCACCTTGCCGTCGGGCGTGGTCAGCACCGAGGTCATCAGGCCGAGCGAGCCGTAGCCTTGCGCCACGGTGTCGGACTGCACGTCGCCGTCATAGTTCTTGCACGCCCAGACATAGCCGCCCGACCATTTCAGCGCCGCCGCGACCATGTCGTCGATCAGCCGGTGTTCGTAAGTGAGTTTCTTCGCCGCGAACTTGTCCTTGAACTCGTTGTCGAAAATCTCCTGGAAGATGTCCTTGAAGCGGCCGTCATAGACTTTGACGATGGTGTTCTTGGTCGACAGATACAGCGGGTAGCCGCGGTTGAGCGCGAAGTTCATCGAAGCGCGCGCGAAATCCATGATCGACTGGTCGAGGTTGTACATCGCCATGGCGACGCCCGAGCCCGGGAACTGGAACACCTCGCGCTCGATCTCCTTGCCGTCGTCGCCGACGAAGGTGAGATAAAGCTTGCCTTTGCCGGGCACCTTGAAGTCGGTGGCGCGATACTGATCGCCGAAGGCGTGGCGGCCGATGATGATCGGCTGGGTCCAGCCCGGCACCAGCCGCGGCACGTTCCTGCAGATGATCGGCTCACGGAAGATGACGCCGCCGAGAATGTTGCGAATCGTGCCGTTCGGCGAGCGATACATCTCGTGCAGATTGAATTCCTTCACGCGGGCTTCGTCCGGCGTGATGGTGGCGCATTTTACCGCGACGCCGACTTTCTTGGTCGCTTCCGCGGCGTCGATGGTGATCTGATCGCGCGTCTCGTCGCGCTTCTCCATGCCGAGGTCGAAATACATCAGGTTGATGTCGAGATAGGGATGGATCAGCTTGTCCTTGATGAGCTTCCAGATGATCCGGGTCATCTCGTCGCCGTCCATCTCGACGATGGGGTTCTTCACTTTGATCTTCGCCATTGAGGGAGCCACCTTTTGAGACCCAGCATCGTCAACGGTCTTCGGACTGCGGAAAATTCGACGCGCGCGCATTGAAGACGCAGCCCCGGCAGCTGCGGCGAGCCCCTATAGCATCGACGTTCCTGCGGTAAAAGCCGCGCACCGGCGTGCCGGCTTCGTCAACGGCAGAAAGATCAGGTCACTGGTCCGCCGGCCGCCGAACGCCGCGTCAGAGCGCGGCGAGCGCGGCGTTCAGCGTCGCGCTCGGCCGCATCGCGGCCGATGTCTTGGCCGGATCGGGCAGATAGTAACCGCCGATGTCGACCGGCTTGCCTTGCGCGGCGATCAGTTCGCCATTGATTTTGGCTTCGTTCTTGCTGAGCGTCTCGGCCAGCGGCTTGAAGCGCGCTTGCAGCTCCTTGTCCTTGGTCTGCGCGGCCAGCGCCTGAGCCCAGTACAAAGCGAGGTAGAAATGGCTGCCACGATTGTCGATCTCGCCGACTTTGCGCGCCGGAGAACGGTTGGACTCGAGGACCTTGCCGATCGCCGTGTCCAGCGTCTCTGCGAGAATCTGCGCCTTGGGGTTCTTGTAGGTCTGCGCCAGATGTTCGAGCGAAGCGCCAAGAGCGAGGAACTCGCCGAGCGAATCCCAACGGAGATAGCCCTGTTGCTGGAACTGCTCCACGTGCTTGGGCGCCGAGCCGCCGGCGCCGGTTTCGAACATACCGCCGCCCGCCATCAGCGGAACGATCGACAGCATCTTGGCCGATGTGCCGAGCTCCATGATCGGGAACAGGTCGGTCAGATAATCGCGCAGCACGTTGCCGGTGACGGAGATCGTGTTCTGACCCTTGCGGATGCGCTCGAGTGAAAACTTGATCGCTTCGACCGGCGGCAGAATGCGGATGTCGAGCCCCGCTGTGTCTTGATCCTTCAGGTACTTCTCGACCTTGGCGATCACCTGGGCATCGTGCGCGCGGTTCTTGTCGAGCCAGAACACCGCAGGCGTGTTGGTCAGGCGCGCGCGGCGTACGCCGAGCTTGACCCAGTCCTGGATCGGCGCGTCCCTGAGCTCGCACATGCGGAAGATGTCGCCGGTCTCGACCGGGCGTTCCAGCAGCACCTTGCCGTCATCGGCGACGACGCGGACCGTTCCGCCCGCGGGAACCTCGAAAGTCTTGTCGTGCGAGCCGTACTCCTCTGCCGCCTGCGCCATCAATCCCACATTGGGAACCGAGCCCATGGTTTTCGGATCGAACGCGCCGTGGGCTTTGCAGTCCTCGATCACCGCCTGATACATCGTGGCGTAGCTGCGGTCCGGGATCGCGGCAATGACATCGTGCAGCTTGCCGTCGGCGCCCCACATGCGGCCGGATTCGCGGATCATCGCCGGTATCGAAGCGTCGATGATCACGTCGCTCGGCACGTTCAAATTGGTAATCCCCTTGTCGGAATTGACCATGGCGAGGCCCGGCCGTTTCGCGTATTCGGCGGCGATGTCGGCCTTGATGGCTTCTTTTTCAGCTGCCGGCAGCGTCTCGATTTTGGTCAGCAGATCGCCGAAGCCGTTGTTGAGATTGACTCCGAGACGCTTCAGCGTGGCGGCGTGCTTCTCGAGGACGTCGGCGAAGAAGACGGAAACGGCGTGGCCGAATATGATGGGATCGGATATCTTCATCATGGTCGCCTTGACGTGCAGCGAGAACAGCACGCCGTCCTTCTTGGCGGCTTCGATCTGCTCGGCAAAGAAGGCGCGCAGTGCCTTGCGGCTCATCACCGCCGCGTCGATGATCTCGCCGGCCGCAAGCGGTGTCTTCGCCTTCAGCACGGTGACGGCGCCGTCGGAGCCGACAAGCTCGATACGTGCGTTGGTCGCCGAGGCCAGGGTGGTCGAGATTTCCGAGCCGTAATAATCGCCGCCCGACATGTACGCCACGTGCGATTTGGAGGCGGAGCTCCAGGCGCCCATCTTGTGTGGATTGTCGCGCGCGTATTGCTTGACGGCACCGGCGGCGCGGCGGTCGGAATTGCCCTCGCGCAAGACCGGATTGACGACGCTGCCGAACACCTTGGCGTAGCGCGCCTTGACGTCCTTCTCGGCATCCGTCGTTGGATTGTCAGGATAGTCCGGAACGTTATAGCCCTTGCCCTGCAGTTCCTTGATCGCGGCCTTGAGCTGCGGGATCGAGGCGGAGATGTTGGGCAGCTTCATGATGTTGGCTTCGGGCTTCAACGTGAGCTCGCCGAGTTCGGTGAGTTCGTCGTTGATCCGCTGCGCCTGGGTGAGCTTCTCGGGGAAGGCGGCGAGGATGCGGCCGGCGAGCGAGATGTCCTTCAGTGTCACCGAGATACCCGCGGCGCCCACGAAGGCTTTCACGATCGGCAGCAGAGAATAGGTCGCGAGCGCCGGCGCTTCATCGACCTTCGTCCACATGATTTCGAGATTTGGCATTCTTGCACCTTTGGTCGCCGTGCCTGTTTGGGCCGACCGGAAACTGAACATTGGCGGGCGCGGTGGAACGGCTTTTCCCGCAGGCCCTCAAATGAATTGTTCTCGGCGCGGACATCGCCAACCGAGAATTCGACTGACGGGAGTTCGGCGCGCGCCCTATAGCATCCGCACTCCTTTGATAAAAGCTTTGTCGGCAGGAGCGAAAAAACCGCCGACGGACCGGAATGCGGCTGGCGCATGAGCAGGAAGCCTGAAAGCGAGGCGTGTGGCGATCCGCGGGCGGCAAATGAAGGGCATTCCGCCGCTTGACGCAGGCGGCCGGCTTGGGCAGGGGCTGCGTCTTCAGGACATTTGCCCGTGCCCGCCGAGAAGCACTGCATGCCAGGTGCCGGAACCGACAAGACCAAGAATTGGGTGGAGACGCCCGCGCCGGTCGTCATTCTGGTCGAGCCGCAGCTTGGCCAGAATATCGGCGCGGCGGCCCGCGCCATGGCGAATTTCGGCCTGTCGCGGTTGCGCCTTGTGCGGCCGCGAGAGGCCTGGCCGAACGACAAGGCCCGCATGATGGCGGCGGGCGCCGACCGTATCCTCGAGGCTGCCGTGCTTTATGACAGCCTTGCGGCGGCAATCGCCGACTGCAGCTTCGTCTTTGCCACCACTGCGCGCGCCCACGATCAGGCCAAGCCGGTTGTCGGCGCAGCGGAGGCCGCCGCCCTGATGGCGCCCCGCCTCGCCTCAGGCGAAACCGTCGCGGTGCTGTTCGGCCGCGAGCGCAACGGCCTGGAGAATGACGAGGTGGCGCTCGCCGATCATATCGTGACCTTGCCGGTCAATCCGGCCTTCGCCTCGCTCAATCTCGCCCAGGCTGTGGTCATCGTCGCCTACGAATGGTTCAAATGCGCAAGCGGCGAACGGCTGCCCTTTGCCATGCCGCAGAAATCGGCGCCGGCGCCGAAGCAGCAGCTTCTTGCCTTTTTCGCCTCGCTCGAGCGCGAGCTGGAAAAGGTCGAGTTCTTCCGGCCGCCGGACAAGCGCGCGACCATGCAGATCAATCTGCGCAACATTTTCGCGCGCATGGCGCCGACGCGGCAGGACATCCAGACGCTGCACGGCGTGATCATGGCGATCGCCGAGGGCCGCAAGGGTCCGGCGCGCGGCGGCGTGCTCAACGGCGAGGAGGCGGAAATGTTGCGAGCGCTGCTCGCCGAACACGGACCGGGACGGCTGGAGCGCGGACCGGTGCGCGGCCTCGCGCGGCTGTTGCGCCGCAATCCGACCGAGGCCGAGCGCGTGCTGTGGCAGGCGCTCACCAACGACCGCCGCTTCGCCGGCCTCGGCTTCAAACGGCAAACGCCGATCGGGCAGCAAATTTGCGATTTCGTGTCGTTTGCGCTGCGCGCCGTGATCGATCTCGCACCGACCGAAGAGAGTTCCGCCGCCGCCGCGTCGCGCGCGGCCAAGCTGGCTTGGCTGCGTGAGCGCGACTATGTGGTGGTCGAGCTCAATGCCGGCGACGTCGCCGGCGATCTCGCGCAGGTGCTCGACGGCCTTGCTGCGAAGCTCAGCCGCGCGCCGTCTTGAGTGCCGCCGCGGCGCCGGCGCGCAGGAAGGCGAGGTCGCTCATCACCGCGAGAAATTTGAAACCGCGCTTGGCGAGCTGCGCGGCTCGCTCGGCAGTGTGACAATAGGCGCCGGGAATTTTCTTCGCCTTCTGCGCCGTCGCCACGATGCGATCGATCTCGCGGTCGACGTCGGATGACATCGGATCGACCAGCTTGCCGTCGCTGAGCGCAATCGAGAGGTCGGACGGCCCGAGAAATAAGCCATCGACGCCAGGCGTGCCGACGATGGCCTCGAGGTTCTTCAGTGCGGTGCGGGTTTCGATCATCGCCAGTGTCACGATATTGTCGCTGGCCTCGCGCAGATAGGCCGTCTGCTCGGCAATGCCGGCGAGCGTTATTGCCCGGTGCGGTCCCCAACTGCGTTCGCCGACCGGCGGAAATTTCGCCGCGCCGGAGAGCGCACGCGCATCCTCCACTGTGTTGATCATCGGCGCGATGATGCCTTCAGCGCCGAAATCAAGCATGCGGCTCACCGTCGCGAAGTCGCCGACCGGTACGCGCACGATCGGTGCCGCGCCGCCCTGACGCACCGCCGCGATCGTGGTGAGAATCGCGTTCAAGTCCCACAGTCCGTGCTGACTGTCGAGCGTGACCGCCGGATAGCCGTCGCGGCCGAGCGTTTCGGCGACGATCGGATAGGGCAGGCCGCACCAGCCGGAGAAGATCGTTTCGCCGGCGCGCAGCCGCGCGGCGAGTGTGAAGCCGGGTAGAGCCATGATGTGCGAACTCGCTATTTGCCGCTTTTGATGTCTTCGACAGCTCTCGCCATCAGCTCATTCATGACGCGGTCGATCTGGTGGTCGGACTGCGCCACGCCCTTGGCATCGAAATCCTTGCGGATACGGTGCAGGACGTCGTGGTCAGCGGCTTCTTCGAATTCGGCCATGACGATCGATTTCGCGTAAGCCTCGGCTTCGGCGCCCTTGAGCCCGATTTTCTCCGCGGCCCACAGGCCGAGCATCTTGTTGCGACGTGCTGTCGCCTTGAACCTGAGTTCCTCGTCGTGCGCGAATTGCTGTTCGAACGCTTCCTCGCGCTTGTCGAACGTGGTCATGCCATCGCCTCGATGTCGTTTGGAACTGCACAAATCACCTGCGGCCTTGCATATCGAGGGTAGCCCGTCAAGACAACTGCGCAGGAAGCCTTACGGGGTCGTTGCGGCGAGCGGCGCGCGGGGCTATGCCGATTGTACTCCGTGTCACCTTCGGCTAGCTTTTGTGACACGGAAGGGCCGCTGCGTTGAGTCTGCCGCCCACTGCCGCCGCCGCGGATCTCGCAATCGAACTGGAGCCACGGCATTCGATGGATTTTTCCAAGCCACGGTACACTCCGATGAGCCGCCGTCGCCGCATCTATGAGGGCAAGGCGAAGGTCCTCTATGAAGGGCCGGAGCCGGGTACGCTGATCCAGCACTTTAAGGATGACGCCACCGCCTTCAATGCCAAGAAGCATCAGGTGATCGAGGGCAAGGGCGTCCTCAACAACCGGATCTCCGAATATATCTTCCAGCACCTGAACGACATCGGAGTTCCGACTCACTTCATCCGCCGCCTCAACATGCGTGAGCAGTTGATTCGCGAGGTCGAGATCATTCCGCTCGAGGTCTGTGTGCGCAATGTCGCCGCGGGCTCTTTGTCGCAGCGCCTCGGTATCGAGGAGGGCACGCAACTGCCGCGCTCGATCATCGAGTTCTACTACAAGAACGACCAGCTCAACGATCCGATGGTGTCGGAGGAGCACATCA
>Ga0335077_10009160_pt1 | contig 12281 bp, 12 predicted proteins | sample Lox_Sample_31_FD_207151 | JGI IMG/M metagenome (GOLD analysis project Ga0335077, IMG submission 207151) | Soil microbial communities from Loxahatchee National Wildlife Refuge, Florida, United States - Lox_Sample_3.1 | ecosystem: Environmental > Terrestrial > Soil > Wetlands | place: USA...
GCGATTGAGTTGCGCGGCGCGCATTTCCTGTGGGTGGCGGATTTGTCAAAACCCGACACGCTGTTCATGATTCCAGGGCTGACATTTATTCCGTTCATCAGCACGCCGGAGGGTCTGCCGTTTAATTTGCTGCCGCTGTTGATGGGGGCGGCCATGCTCTGGCAATCGCACCTGCAACCGCCGTCGCCCGGCATGGACCCCAGCCAGGCGAAAATCATGCGCTACATGCCGCTGATCTTCCTGCTTTTCCTTTACAACTATTCATCCGGCTTGACGCTGTACTGGACGGTCAACAATCTCTTGACCATCGCACAAACGAAACTGACTAAAAATCTTCGCGACCCGGCGGCGGCTCCCACGACAAATCCGGCATTGACGCCGCCGCCGAAAAGGAAAAAATAGCGGCGCGACGTTTTTTAATTTGCCTTTTATGCCCGCCCAACCGAAAGCCACGCTGGAAAAGATTCTGGAAACCCTTGGCTTTTCCGCCACCATCGAGGAACACAAATTGGAAGAGGGTCTCTTGCTGGAGGTCAAAACCGAGGACGCCGGACGGCTCATTGGCCGCCAGGGGCAGACGCTTTCCGACCTGCAATACATCACCAACCGCCTGCTGTTCCAGCAGGACGCCAATGCGCCGAAGGTGATGGTAGATGTGGGCGGCTATCGCGCGCAGGCGCGCGAAGCCTTGGTGAAAAAAGCCAAGGCCGCCGCGGAAAAAGTCCGGCGCTGGGGCGATACGGTGGAATTGGAGCCGATGACGGCCTTTGACCGCCGCGTGGTGCATCAGGCGCTCAAGGACGATCCCGACGTGGAAACGCACAGCGTCGAGGTTGAAGGCTCGGAAAAGAAAGCCATCCTCCTCCGGCCAAAACACTGAGCGGCATTACTGGCCGAGTATGGTCAATTTATAGGCCGGCGAAAGGGTATTGCCCGGCTGGGGCGACTTGTTGAAATCGTTGTAAAGATAATCGAATTTATAACGGTACGTGACGTTGTCAGCCCCGGGTGGCACGGGCACAAAACCTTCCCAGCGATTGGTCATCAGCGGCGTCGGGCGCATGTCATAGAGCTGGCCATTGGCAAGCACATAGGGGTGGATGGAGTCCCATCGCAACGATTGTTGTTGCGATTTGAAGGCGACTTCGACGGGGTAAAGGTTGTTGGCGTTGCGCGGTTGCTCCAGCGGCGTCAGATTAGTAAACGTCGAGGCACAACCCGTTAGCAACAACACGGGCAGGACTGGTAAAATTTTCTTCCACATAGTGGGGGCAGCTTTACACGAGGGCCGATGATTTGTAAAGTTGGATTTAACGCTTGAATCGCCTTCGTTTTTTGGATATTTTCTGCGACCGTATGAATTCCCCAAGCCAGTCTTCAGCGGGTTTTCGCAATTACCGCTGGATCATTTGTGCGCTGTTGTTTTTCTCCACCACCTTCAACTACATGGACCGGCAGGTCATCAGTTACCTGAAGGACTATATCTTCTGCGTGCCAGCGGCGCAGGGCGGGTTTGGCTGGTCCAACACCGGCTTTGCTTTTTTGACCTCCTTCTTCACTGGATTTTATGCCTGCATGACACTTTTTATGGGCTGGGTCATTGATCGAATCGGGACCAAACTGGGACTGGCCCTGTCGCTCATCTTCTGGTCAATATGCGGCATTGTTAATGCCTTTGTCGGGCGGCTGTTGATGATGCACGTCCTGATTCGCAGCGCGTTTGCCGTGGGCGAAGCGGGCAATTTCCCCGCCTCCATCAAAACCGTCGCCGAGTGGTTTCCCAAGCGTGAACGCGCCCTGGCCACGGGCATTTTCAACAGCGGTTCGAATGCCGGCGCGATGGTGGCCGCGCTGGTCGTTCCGTTAATCTTGATTAGTTTTAACCACCAGCTCGGCTGGAAGATGGCGTTCATTCTCACCGGCGCGTCGGGTTTTCTTTGGTTGATTTTCTGGTTTTGGCTCTATGAGACACCCCACAAACAGAAGCGGCTTTCCAAGGCGGAATACGATTACATTCACATTGACGATGAAGCGGCGGCCAGGGATGCCAACGGAGACAAGGCGAAGTTTTCCTGGCGGCGGCTCTTCGGCTATCGCCAGGCGTGGGCGTTCTTTTTCGGCAAGTTCATGACCGACGGCATCTGGTGGTTTTATTTGTTCTGGCTGCCGGACTACCTGGAAAAGCAGTTTCAAATGACCACGGCGCAAGTCATATGGCCGACGTTTATCGTGTATGGCATCTCCATCGTCGGCAGCATTTACGGCGGCAGCATTCCGCTGACACTCATAAAGAAAGGAATGCCGGTCTATAAGGCGCGCATGACCGCGATGTTTCTGATTGCCTTGGCTCCATTGACAGTGTTGTTAACGCAGTATTTTGGCGATGTCAGTCGCTTTGGAGGAATGGCCGCAACGCTGGCGGTGGCCATGATCTGCATCGGCGCCGCGGCGCATCAGGCGTGGTCGGCGAACCTGTTCACGACGGTCTCCGACATGTTCCCGAAAAAAGCCGTTGCCTCGGTCACTGGCATCGGCACCACGGCCGGCGGCATTGGCGGCGTGATCGTCCAGATGCTGGCGGGCCGGCTGACGGACATCTTCAAACAAAACCCGCAGACCGCCTATCTCCTCATGTTCGTTGTCTGCGCCCTCAGCTATCTGATTGCCTGGGGTGTCATGAAAGCGCTCGTGCCCCGACATCAACCTATCACCGATCTGTAATTTACGCTGAATGACACGGCAAACAGCCTGTTGAAATGGATTGTTTCAACGGGCTGATTTTTTAGGAAGTCCGTCTCAAATCGTCATCGCGTCGAACCCGCCGTCCACGATGAGTTCGGCACCTGTGATGAAGCTGCCCGCGTCCGACGCCAGCAACAATACCGCACCGACCAGTTCATGGGCTTCGCCTAAACGCCCATCGAGGTCTTGTCCATGATGGTTGCGGACATCTTCGATTTCAATTCGTTCCTCTTTCTCCCGTGCGTCCTCAATCGCCTCCGCAGAATTGATGATTGCTTCGGAGAACGGAACCAGGCTCTGCTTGACGGCGTTGAACATTTCTTACTCGTTCGACAACGTCGGTATTCATAAAAAGGCGCCGCGTTCATTTCAATTGTTCCTTTCGGCAGCGGGGTGTTGCAGCGACTTTGCAATGAGTGCCAGAAATTTTTGGAGCCTGCCTTTTTGCGGTCAAACAAAAGGAGACGGCATCGTTGCCGTCCCTCAATCATGTTGTTCTCGAATTACACCGTATAAGTGCCGCTGGCGACCCGACCGCCGTGGCCGGTCCAGTTGGTGTGGGAAAATTCCCCGCGTGGTTTGTCCACCCGCTCGTAGGTGTGCGCGCCGAAATAGTCGCGCTGTGCCTGGAGCAGGTTGGCCGGCAGACGTTCGCTGCGGATGCCATCGAAGAAGGCCAGCGCCGTGCCGAACGCCGGCACCGGAATGCCTTTCTTGACCGCCATTGCCACCACCTTGCGCCAACTGCGCGTGCAGCATTTGATTGCCTTCTTGAAGAACGGATCCAGCAACAGGTTCGACAGGTTCGGGTTCTGATCGAACGCTTCCTTGATCTTGCCCAGGAACACGCTGCGGATGATGCAGCCGCCGCGCCACATCAGCGCGATGCCGCCGTAGTTTAGGTTCCAGCCATGTTCCTTGGCCGCCGCGCGCATGAGCATGTAGCCCTGCGTATAGCTGATCATCTTCGAGGCGTAGAGCGCCTTCCGGATGTCGTCCACCCACTGCTTGCGGTCACCGGCAAATTTTGTTTTGGACGGCTTGAAAACCTTTGACGCCTGGACGCGTTGGTCTTTCATCGCAGATACGCAACGCGAATAAACCGCCTCCGCAATCAGCGTGATGGGAATGCCCATGTCCTGCGACGAAATCACCGTCCACTTGCCCGTCCCCTTCTGGCCGGCGGTATCAAGAATCTTGTCCACCAGCGGCGCGCCGTCCGTGTCCTTGTACGCCAGAATGTCACGGGTGATTTCAACCAAATACGATTCGAGTTCGCCCTGGTTCCATTCCCTAAAGACTTCGTGCATTTCGTCGGGCGTCATGCCCAGGCCGTCTTTCATGATGTTGTAGGCCTCGCAAATCAACTGCATGTCGCCGTATTCGATGCCGTTGTGGACCATCTTCACGTAATGACCCGCACCGCCCTCGCCCACCCAGTCGCAACACGGCGAACCGTCGGCCACCTTCGCCGCAATCGCTTGGAATATCGGCTTCACGTGCGGCCACGCGGCCGGCGAACCGCCCGGCATGATGCTTGGGCCGTGTCGTGCGCCTTCTTCGCCGCCGCTCACTCCCGTGCCGATGTACAACAGCCCCTTGCTTTCGACGTATTTGGTGCGGCGGATGGTGTCTTCAAACAGCGAATTGCCACCGTCTATGATGATGTCGCCCGGCCCCAGTACCGACAGCAAATGCTCGATGAATTCGTCCACCGCCTTGCCAGCCTTGACCATCAGCATCACCCGGCGCGGCTGTTTAAGCAGCGCGGCCATTTCCTGAAGCGAATGCGCGCCGATGACCTTGGTGCCCTTGGCCTCGTTGTTCAGAAAATCGTCCACCTTGGACACGGTGCGATTGAAGGCCACGACGGTGAAACCGTGGTCGTTCATATTGAGAATGAGATTCTGGCCCATAACGGCCAGACCGATTAAGGCAATGTCAGCTTGTGGTTCCATAAAAATTTATTTGATTTATTTGCCAATAATAAAAAATAGCGCGGGAGTATAACCGAAACCGGCGCGCAGGGAAACAATCATTTAGCCCCGCCGACCCATGCGGGTTCTCCGCCAGTTGGTCCTTGCCAGCCTAAACCCCGCTGAACGCGGCAAAACCGCCGTCAATCGGGATGACCACCCCGTTCACAAAACCGGAGGCTTCATCGGAAGTCAGCCAGAGCAACGCACCGATCAGGTCCTCGGGCACGCCGAACCTGCCCATGGGCGTGTGCGCGATAATGGTGTTGGCGCGCGGCGTGAAAGAGCCATCCGGCTTGGTCAACAAAGTGCGGTTCTGGTCCGTGAGGAAAAAGCCGGGCGCGAGGGCGTTGACGCGGATGCCGACCTTCGCGAAATGCACCGCAAGCCATTGCGTGAAATTGCTCACCGCCGCCTTGGCGCCGCTGTAAGCCGGGATTTTCGTCAATGGTCGGAACGCGTTCATGGAGGAGATGTTGATGATGGTGCCCTTGCCTTTACTGGCCATCTCGCGGGTGAACGCCTGGGTGGGCAGCAACGTGCCCAGGAAATTCAGGTTGAACACGAACTCGACGCCCTTCGGGTCGAGGTCATAAAAGGTGATCAAATCCTTGGTGGCGCCTGCCAGGTCTTCCTTGCGCAAATGTTCGAGGCTGGTGGTGCCTTTGGGATGATTGCCGCCGGCGCCATTGATGAGAATGTCTATCGGACCGAGTTCTTTTTTCACCCTGTTGTTGGCCGCGGCGAGACTTTCCTTTTCCAGCACGTTGCACGCAACGCTGATGGCGGTGCCGCCGTCCTTGCGGATTTGCGCCACCGCGCCTTCCGCGGCTTCCGGTTTCAAATCCGCCACGGCAACCTTCGCGCCGCACGCCGCCAGGGCGCGCGCCATCGTGCTGCACAAAACCCCGCCGCCGCCCGTCACGAGCGCGACCTGATCTTTCAAGTTCACCTTAAACGGAACGTTCATCATTATTGTCCTCTGTCTTTGATTGGCTGTGATTCGTTGGTTCAGTCCTTAAATCGTCCCCGATAGGCCCACAAACCAAGCGCCGGGTTCGAAATGTAAAATATCTTTTCGCCGTCAGAGGTGGTGTTCCAGCCGTCCTTGAGTTTGGCCGGATTATAACGTTGCGTCATTTGCTTCAGGTCGGCGTATTTGAAGTTGACGCTCTCGATTTCCTGCCGGGTGAGATGGCCGGGGCAGTAAGTGATGTTGAACCGGCCTTCCGACGAGCCGTGAATAAAATGCGCCGCGGCGCTGAGATTGTTGCGCAACTCGGCGTTGGCCTTCACCGCCGCCAGCGTGGCCGGCGTGCCGCGGTAGCCGTATTTGCGGATGAGCCGGTCAATTTCCTTGTCCTCGCCGAACTCTTTCAGGCCGGGCGCCAGCACGATCAAATCGCCGCCGTCGGCCATGGCCATGCGCGTGCGGTAAATGCTTTTGTTGCCCAGCCACGTGCTCTTGAATTCGGACGGATCCAGATAAACCACCACTTTTTTGAGCGGTTGCTCGAGCATTTCAAAATTAACCTTGAGCGACAGCGCCGCGCCCTTGTCGAAGCCCGAAATGTCGTCGCTGATGTACAATCCGCGCACGCACAGTTTGCCGTTGTCACCGTGTCCCACCACCGTGTGCACATAAACAATGGGCAGGTGCGGCGTGAAATGGTCAGAGGCGTAGTTGAGAATGCGGCGCACGGGCGTGTCCGAGCGTCCCATCATCCTTTCCATGCCGTAGGCCGCGCCGACAAAATGGCTTTTGTTGATGCCTTCCTGGCCGCCCGTGCCGACAAAGATGTTTTTGTTGTAGTTGGCCATCCCGACGACTTCGTGCGGAACGACCTGTCCGACGGACAAAATCAAATCGTGTTTGCCCGTCCAGATGAGGTTGGCCAGTTGCGCCGGCCAGGGAAAATCCACCGCGCCTTCCGACGCCTGTTTCACGAACTCACCCGGCACTTCGCCGACGGTCGTGATGCCGGTGCGCCAGTTATGGATGCGGAACAGTTTTTCCGGCACACCCGCATACATTTCGGCAATTTGCGGCGAGGTCATGGGCGTGTGCGTGCCCAGCGCCGGCAGGACATCTGTCAAACGCGAGCCGTAGTAATCGTAAATGAGTTTCGTTAACACACCCGCCTGGGAATGAAAGCGGGTGAAATCCGGCGGAATGACCAGCACCCGTTGACGCGGGCCAAGGCGGTCCAGGGACTGAAACAGTCCCTGGCGCAGGTCATCCAATGACAGCGCGTCCGTTGCAGAACCACGTTCAAAATACAACATAAGCCTTATCTACCTTACACCACACAAATTGTGGCCGCCAATGCTTTGAGGCACAATTCCCAGATATAGGGATTACGCGGGTTCAAATCAGTTCCACTCCGCGTCTGAAAACGTTTGGAATTTTCCCAAAGAGTTGCGGATTGTAAAGGAATTTCCCCGAAATCCGGTCTGGTTCCATAATTCACAATTTATTTTTTTGCAGACAAGCCATGGCGTTTTTGTTAATCAGGCTGAAAGGCAATCAAGCCTCCCGAGCATTTGAGAATTTGTTTGGGGAATTACATGTCAAAATCTTAAATCATAAGGAAAATAGAATGAAGTATGGTCTGGAGATTCGTGAAAGTGGCGCGCTGGACTTTGTATCCCTGGGCGCGTTAGTGCATCGGCTCGATCCGGGAATTATCCCCTTTCGCAAGGCGACAGAATGTAAAATCCACGTCAGCGGCGGCGAGTTCAACTGCGCCGCGAACCTGGCGAATTGCTTCCGCTTGAACACCGGCATCGCCACCGCGATGGTGGATTATCCGATCGGCGACTTGATTGCCGAGCGCGTGCGGGCGATGGGCGTGAAACCGTTCTACAAACACTTCAAGCACAACGGCGTCAACGGCCCGAACATGGCGACGGTCTATAGCGACCGCGGCTATGGCGTGCGCGCGCCGGTGGTGTTTTACAACCGCTGCAACGAGGCGGGCTCGATGCTCAAGCCGGGCGACTTCAACTGGAAGGAAATTTTCGGCAACGGCGTGCGCTGGTTCCACAGCGGCGGCATCTTCGCGTCGCTGTCGGAGACAACGGGCCAGGTGATTATTGAAGGCATGAAAGCAGCAAAGGCGGCAGGCGCGATTGTGTCGTTCGATTTGAACTTCCGCCAGAAGCTTTGGGACATTTGGGGCGGGCAGGAAAAGGCCGTGGCGGTCATGAAAAACATCGTCGAAAATTGCGACGTGCTGGTCGGCAACGAGGAAGATTTGCAAAAGGGCCTCGGTTTGAAAGGGCCGGACGTGGCCGCCAAGTCCAAGCTCGATCCGAGTGTGTTCTTCGGCATGATGGACCAGGTGGTGAAGAAATATCCGAAGGTCAAAGTTGTGGCCACCACGCTGCGTGAAGTCCACTCAACGAACCATCATAGCTGGGGCGCCGTGGCGTGGATTGACGGTAAGACTTACACCGCGCCGACGTGCGAATTGAACGTGTATGACCGCGTGGGCGGTGGTGACGGATTTGCGTCAGGCTTTTTCTACGGCCTGCTGACCGGCGAATCGCCCGAGGAAGCCGTGAAACTCGGCTGGGCACACGGTGCCTTGCTGACGACCTTCCCCGGCGACACGACGATGGCGACGGTGGAACAGGTGAAGGCGTTTGCCAAAGGCGGCTCGGCCCGCATTCAACGCTAGACCACTCGAGGGTTAAAAAAAGGGCGCGGAGCAATCCGCGCCCTTGATTTTTTCCGAAAATCAAATTACCGCTGGACGCGGGCGCCACTGCCTTTCATCAATTTTTCCACTTCCTTGACGTCGGCCATCGAAGTGTCGCCGGGCGTCGTCATCGCCAGCGCGCCGTGCGCCGCGCCATAATCTACCGCCTTTTGCGGGTCGCCGGTGGTCATCAGGCCGTAAATGAAACCGGACGCAAAACTGTCGCCGCCGCCCACGCGGTCGAGAATTTCGAGGTCGGGATATTTCCGGCTCTCATAGAATTTGCCGTCCATCCACGCAATAGCCGCCCAATCGTTGACGGTGGCCGTCTTCGCCGCGCGCAGCGTCGTGGCCGTCGCCTTGAAATTCGGGAACGCTTTCACCGCCGCCTCAATCATTTTCTTGAACGCGGTCACGTCAATATGAAGCAAGTTTTCGTCTGCGCCTTCGACGTGGAAGCCGAGGCACGCGGTAAAATCCTCTTCGTTGCCGATCATCACGTCCACGTATTTGGCGATTTCCTGATTGACCTCCAGCGCGCGCTTCTGGCCGCCGATGGATTTCCAGAGCGATGGGCGGTAGTTCAAATCATAACTTACAATCGTGCCATGTTGCTTCGCCTTCTTTACCGCCTCGATGGCGAGTTGGGGCGTGGTGTCGCTCAGCGCGGCGAAAATTCCGCCGGTGTGGAGCCAGCGAACGCCGATTTTGCCGAAGATATGGTCCCAGTCAAAGTCGCCGGCCTTGAGCTGGCTCGCAGCGGTGTGGCCGCGGTCGGAAACGCCCACCGCGCCGCGCACGCCAAAACCGCGTTCGGTGAAATTCAGCCCGTTGCGCGTGACGCGCCCGACGCCGTCGAACGGCGCCCACTTGATGAACTCGGTACTGACGCCGCCCTGCAAAATAAAATCTTCCAGCAGCCGGCCAACGTCATTGTCGGCGAACGCCGTGCAGACGGCGGTTTTCAGGCCGAAGCAGCGGCGCAGGCCGCGAGCGACGTTGTATTCGCCGCCGCCTTCCCAGATTTTGAACTGGCGCGCGGTGCGGATGCGGCCCTCGCCCGGATCCAACCGGAGCATGATTTCACCGAGCGCCAGCATGTCGTATTTGCATTGTGATTTGTCGCGAAGTTGAATTGCCATAATTTTGTCGATTTATTGGTCAAGACTTTACACGTGCACGGATTTGAATTCAGTTAAATTCCAAGCCGTTCGCCAATTTCCCTGGCCAGCTGACTGAATGCTTCAAGCTCGGCCTCGGTGAACAACAGCGTGCCGGCTTCATTGAGCGGGCTGCAGGCGCGGGTAATTTCCCACCCGGTTTGGGCGGACAAATCGTGATGCGCGCCGGGGTGTTCTGGAACGAAGTCGGCGTGAGCAAAATTCTCATGCGAATCAGGGTAAAAAAACAGCCTCCGCATCACTCACGGAGGCTAATAAAAAGCACCGCTAATTTTGGAAATTCCGCACTCAACCCGCGCCCAATTCGGAATAAGCCATTGAATTCAGGCGCGACTGCGCGTGTTTGGACATGCCGGTAAAAAGCAGCGAAACACGGTAGCCGACATGCTTGTTGCCGGAACAGGCGATGACCACCCCGCTGCACTGAATAGGGGTTTCGTCGTGCCGCGATTGCAGGGCAACCGTCATTTCCGTCCACAGATTGAACGGCACCGGACTGCGAAATTCAACACCGCTTTTGTGGATGACAACCGCATCCGGGGAGAGTTCCAAGCGGGTTTGCCGCGCTTCGACGGTGATTGGTTGATGGTATGAATTAGCGTTTCCGAGTTTTCTTGCGCTCATAAAGTCAATTTAAATTAACACGGGAATTTCAAACGTCAAATTAGTGCCTGCAATCAAACGAATTAGTTTTCACCACTCGATGACTGCTGCACCCCACGTCAGGCCGGCGCCAAAAACGATCATCAAAATCAGATCGCCGCGGCGGATTTTTCCCGAGGCGACCGCTTCGTCCAAGGCGATGGCCACCGACGCCGCCGACGTATTGCCATAGCGGTCCACGTTGACAAACAATTGCTCCGGGGTTGCGCCGAGGCGTTCGCCCACCGCGTCAATGATGCGGCGGTTGGCTTGATGGGGAATGATGCATTTGATTTTAGAGATATCGAGTTCACAACGGCGCAGCGCCTCTTGGGCCGCCGTGCACATCGCCTGAACGGCGTTCTTGAATGTCTCCCGCCCTTCCATTTGCAGGTAATGACGTCTTGCCACCACCGTTTCCATGGTGGCGGGACAACGGCTGCCGCCGCCGGGCATAAAGAGTAAATTTGCCTTTTCCCCGTCCGCACCCATCACCGCGGTCAACAAACCGTGGGCGTTGGGTCGGTTTTGCAGGACCGCCGCGCCCGCGCCGTCGCCGAACAGAACGCAGGTGTTGCGATCCTGCCAATCCACAATCGAAGAAAGTTTTTCCGCGCCAATGACCAGCACTGTGTCATAAGTACGCGACATGATGAATTGCTGGCCGATTTCCAAACCGTAAATGAAGCCGGAACAAGCCGCCTCCAGGTCAAAAGCCGCCGCGCGTCGCGCGCCGAGTTTCTGCTGCACCAGACACGCCGTGGCGGGAAACGGCATGTCCGGGGTGATGGTCGCGATGATAATAAGGTCGAGTTGTTCGACGGTGACGCCGGCCATCTTCATCGCACGATGCGCCGCTTTCACCGCCATGTCCGACGTATATTCATTTTTTGCCGCGACCCGCCGCTCCTTGATGCCGGTGCGCGTGGTGATCCATTCATCGGATGTGTCCACCATTTTTTCCAAGTCCGCATTGGTCAGGATTTTGGCCGGCGCATACGAGCCGACGCCGCTGATGGAACAAGTACGCCCCTGAAAATTGAACCGGGCGCGGGGATTTTTGAATTTTGGGCTCATGCGGGAACCGGAACAGAAATCCCGGCCTCTTCCAGTTTTTCATTCGCGCGCTCGATTTCGCGGGCGATAAGCTCGTTGACGTGATGTTGTACGGCCTCGGCGGTGATTTGCAGTGCGCTGGCGACGGCGCGTTCGCGCGCTGAACCGTGTGCCTTGAACACCATGCCACTGAATCCGAGCAGCGGCGCGCCGCCATAAACCTCCGGGTCCATGCGCCGGCGAATGGCTTGAAAGGCATTTTGCGCCAACAGCGCACCGAGTTTCCGTTTGGGATTCTGCGTCAATTCGCGCCGGAGCATTGAAAACATGGCGACCGCCAGGCTTTCGCAGGTCTTCAAAACGACATTGCCGACAAAACCGTCACACACCACCACGTCCACATGGTCCTTGAACAAATCGTGTCCCTCGACGTTGCCGATAAAATTCAAATTCAGCCGCCGGCAGAGTTTGAAGGCTTCAAGCGTCAATTCGTTGCCCTTGGAATCCTCCCGGCCGATGCTTAAAATGCCCACGCGGGGGTTTTTGTGCCGCAAAACCTCACGTGAATAAATGTTGCCCATCACCGCGAATTGCGCCAGATGAATGGGTTTGCATTCAACGTTCGCGCCGGCGTCAAGCAAAACAAATTCATTTCCCTGACGGGGAATGACCGTGGCAATACAGCCGCGTTCCACCCCGGGGATGCGACCGACTTTGAACGTGGCCGCGGCGAAGATACCGCCGGTATTACCGAGTGAGACCAGGGCGTCGGCCCTGCCCTCGTGGACCAGTTCGGCAGCACGTGCAATGGAACTGTCACGTTTTTTGCGAAGCGCGCTGGCCGGTTTGTCCTCCATTTCCACGACTTCGCTGGTGTGGATGACGCGCACGCGGTGGTCGCGAAAACCCCGGGCCGGCAGGGCGGCATGAATTTTGGCCTTATTGCCCACCAGATAGAGGGCGGTGATTTTCTTGTTGCC
>Ga0335077_10009162_pt1 | contig 12280 bp, 10 predicted proteins | sample Lox_Sample_31_FD_207151 | JGI IMG/M metagenome (GOLD analysis project Ga0335077, IMG submission 207151) | Soil microbial communities from Loxahatchee National Wildlife Refuge, Florida, United States - Lox_Sample_3.1 | ecosystem: Environmental > Terrestrial > Soil > Wetlands | place: USA...
CACGGCGACTTCGGGCGACGGCAGAAAAACCTCCAGCACCCGAATCCTCTCCCCGCCGGTGTGATAGAAGACCACCAGCTCCTCGTCCTCCTTGAGCGCGCGCTGCATGAGGGCGATCTGGGCGAGAATCACCGGACCGGCCGATTCCCCGGGTGCGGGCGCGGCCGAAGGCGGATCCTTCGTGGCTGAGAGCAGCGCCTGCTGCGCCAATTGCTTGGTGAGGTCCGCGAAAGCCATTTCAGCCTGATGCTAACATGTCCGTCTTGGCTTAGAGTGGAATGGATGAGAAGCTTTGACAGCCTGTCGGAACGCGAGGTGCTGGCGCTGGCCATCTCGCTCGAAGAAGAAGATGAGCGCATTTATGCGGACGTCGCTGACGGGCTGCGCGAAGATTTCCCGGCCACGGCGGCCATCTTTGCGGGCATGCGCGAGGAGGAATCCGGCCACCGCCGACGCCTGATCGAGCTGTCGCAATCCAAGTTCGGCGAACACATTCCGCTGATCCGGCGGCAGGACGTGCGCGGCTTCGTCCAGCGCAAGCCTGTCTGGCTGATCCGTCCCCTGCGGCTGGAGGCGGTGCGCAACATGGCGGAATCGATGGAAGTGGAAACGCGGCGCTTCTACGAGCGCTCCGCCGCCCGCTGCCAGGACGCCAGCATTCGCCAGCTTCTGGACGACCTGGCGCAGGAGGAGCGCGGGCACGAGAGCCGCGCCGAACAGCTCACCGAAGACAAGCTGCAGCCCTCGGCTAAGGCGCAGGAGGAGGCCGCCAACCGCCGGCTGTTCGTGCTGCAGATCGTGCAGCCGGGCCTGGCCGGCCTGATGGATGGCTCAGTGTCGACGCTGGCTCCCGTCTTCGCCGCCGCCTTCGCCACGCACGACCCGTGGAAGGCATTTCTGGTGGGCGTAGCGGCTTCCCTCGGCGCCGGCATCAGCATGGGCTTCGCCGAAGCGCTTTCCGACGATGGCAGCCTCACCGGCCGCGGCCATCCCTGGATGCGCGGCACGGTGTGCGGCCTGATGACCGCGCTCGGCGGCATCGGCCACACGCTGCCGTTCATGATCTCCAGCTTTCAAGCCGCGCTCACGGCGGCCATCGCGGTGGTGATCGTCGAGTTGGGCGTGATCACCTGGATCCGCAACCGGTACATGGAAACGCCGCCGCTTTCGGCGGCCGTGCAGGTAGGCGTCGGCGGCGCGCTGGTATTCGTCACCGGCATCCTGATCGGAAGCTCGTAGAAGACGGCCGACGAGGTTGACTGGCGATAGCGCCTGTCCCACTCACTCGTGCACTCTCCGGCCCCAAGGTGGGACAGACGCTTTCGTCTGTCAACCCTTACCCTCCGGCTTGCGCGGCGGCCTCGCGGCCTCTCATCACATCTTCGTAATATTGCTCGTATTGGGGAATGATCTTCTCCGAGCAGAATCGCTCGGCGGCGTTCCAGCGGCCGGCTCCGGCCATGCGGGAGTGCAGTTCGTCGTCGGTCAGTAGCGCGACCGCGCGGGCGGAGAGCGCGGCGATGTCGCCGGGGGCTTCCAGGTAGCCGTCTTCGCCATCGGTGATCAACTCGGGCACGCCGCCGACGCGGGTCGATACCGGGACCACACCGCAGGCCATGGCTTCCAGCGCGACCAGGCCGAAGGATTCCAGCTCGCTCGGCAGCAGCAGCACGTGTGCCTGTGCGATGATGCGCTCGACGTGATCCTGCTTGCCGAGAAAGACCACGTGGCGATCCACCTTCAACTCGCGCGCCAGGTGCTCGGCCGGACCGCGGTCGGGACCGTCGCCCACCATCAACAGGCGCGCCGGCACCTTGCGCCGCACCTCGGCCAGGATGCGAACGCAGTCGAGCACGCGTTTGACGGGACGGAAATTGGAGAGGTGAATCAACAGCTTCTCGCCATCCGGCGAATAGGCCGCGGCGCCGCTCCTGGTTTTGTCGGGGTGGTAGAGGTCGCAGTTGACGAAGTTCTTGATGACGCGAATCGGGCGCGCGATGCCGAACACGCCCGCGGTCTCGCGGCGCAGGTAGTCGCTGATCGCAGTGACGCCGTCGGACCGTTCGATGGAGAATTTGGTGATCGGAAAGTAGGAAGCGTCGGTGCCCACCAGCGTGATATCGGTGCCGTGCAGCGTGGTGATGAACGGCAGGCGGCGCCTGGGCGCCAGAATCTGCTGGGCCAGCAGGGCGGAGATGGAGTGCGGGATGGCGTAGTGCACGTGCAGCAGGTCGAGCGCGTAGTCCTCGGCCACTTCCGCCATCCGCGAGGCGAGGGCCAGGCAATAGGGCGGGTATTGGAACAGCGGGTAGGTGGAGACTTCGACTTCGTGGTAGTGGATGCGCGGCGAGCAGGGATCGAGGCGGATGGGATTGGCGTAGGTGATGAAATGGACCTCGTGGCCGCGCGCGGCCAGTTCCATGCCGAGTTCGGTGGCGACGATGCCGCTGCCGCCGTAGGTCGGGTAACAGGTGATGCCGACGTTCATCGCCGACAAGCGTATCACACGCGCGGCGTCATTATTGCAGCGGGATGCGAACCTTGAGGCCGGTGCCGCGTCCGGGACGGGATTCGAGCTGCATATCCGCGTTCAGCGAGCGGGCGCGCCGCTTGAGGCTGGCCGGCCCGAGGCGGAGCAGCTCGAGCTCTTCGAGCGAATAGGTGCCGGAGAACGCGAAGCCGTGGCCGTTGTCTTCGATCGAGATCTCCAGACCGTTGGCGGACTTCTCGAGCGACACGGCGACACGCGTCGCGGCGGCGTGCTTCTGGACGTTGTGCAAGGCCTCGCGGATCATCTGCAAGGCCTCGGCCGTCATCTCCGGCGGCAGGCCGACGGGGCCGGAGGAGCTGATGAAGGTGACCGGAATGCCGCTCTCCTTCTGGAACGATTCGGCGGTGCGCCGCGCGGTGGCCACGAAGTTGGCGCCGTCCACGTCCACCGGCCGCATGGCATTGAGGAACATGCGCAGGTCGCGCACCTGCGTCACGGCCAGCGTTTGCAGGCCCAGCAACTCCTCCATGCCGGCCTCGAAATCGCGTTCGAGCAGCTTCTTGAGGATTTCGAGGCGCATTTGCAGGCTGATGAAACTCTGCAGCGGGCCGTCGTGAAAATCGGAAGCGATGCGCTGCCGTTCGTTTTCCCGCGCCTTCTCGGCATCCTGCTCCGCCTCGGCGGCGCGCGTCTCGAGCTCGGCGGCGCGGGCGGTCATGTGGCGCTTGTAAACCGCGGCGCCGTTGGCGAGCGCGCCTGCGACCACGATCGTTTTCAGCAGCGGACCCAGCGGCAGCGACGGCAGCGCGATGCAGAACGCGGCGGCCACGGCCGTCACCAGCGCCACCTCGGTGACGCCGAAAAATACCAGCGCCTCACCGAGCACGAAGAGCAGGAAGATGGAACCGAACCACAGCAGCCGTTCGCCGCCGAAACCCGCCGACACCAACAGGCAGACGATATCGGCCACCAGCGCCAGCAGCCCGAACACGCCGCGCGGCAGGCGCGCCTGCACCAGCAGGGCGACGGCGCAGACCAGGTAGAGCGCGGCCACATAGGTGGGCGGCGAGAACATGGCCTTCTGAAAGAAAAGGAACCACACCAGGGCGATTGCGGCGAGCACCACGCGCGCCACCGCCGCCGCGCGCGCCCGATCGATTTTCAGTGCGTCCAGCAAAGAATCACTTCCGGTACAAATACAACGTGTGGCTGCGGCCCTCTCCGTCGTCGGGGATGTTTTCCACTTTCTCCGGAGTCCAGCCGCGGAACTCGAAATCGTGCGCCACGACGCGCGCGCCCTTCTTCAGTTGCCGGTCGAGCAGCGGCTCCACTTTGCCGTTGATCGAGTCCGGCAGCAGGTAGACCGTCACCAGGTCGGCCGAGCTGTAGTTCTGCGCCAGCAGATCGCCGCGAATGATGCGGGCGTTTCTTTCGAGTCCCAGCTTGACGATGCGCGCCAGGCTCTGGCGGCACAGATCGGGGTCGATTTCGACGCCCACCGCCTCGGCATGAAACTTCTGCGCCGCCATGATCACGATCCGGCCGTCGCCCGAGCCCAGGTCATACATCTTTTCGCCCGCCTTCAACCCGCCCAGCTGCAGCATGCGCGCGACGATGGTTTCCGGCGTCGGGTAATACGGAGCCAGCTTGGCCGAATCGAACTCCTGGGCACGCAAGCCGATGCCGGACGCAGCCGCGCAGAGAGCCACGGCGAGCCAGGGTGCGCCCGGCCTTCGCGCCGCTGGGCCGCGCCGCTGCCCTGCCGTTGCCATGTTCAAATCTTCTCCAGGGGCACGCCGCGCCTGCACCATTCGCACTGCGCACCGTCGACATAGTAGCTGGCGTCGAGCTTGACCAGGTAATACAGCGGCAGGTCGCCGAAGCTGGCGGTGGTAGGGTTGGGCTGGAAAACGGCCACCGCCAGTCCCACGACTTTCGCTCCGTGGCCCTCCAGCAGGGTCTTCAGTTCCGTGAGGCGCTGGCCGGTGCGCAGAACATCGTCCACCAACACCACCGGTTCTCCCGGTTCGGGCCGCAGGAACTGCCGGAAACGGAGCGGGTCTCCCTCGTGGTCGCGGTCCGACCAGTACACCTGCCGCGCGTGCAGCGCGTCGCAAAGGCCGAACGCCAGCGGCAGCCCGCCGGTGGTCGGCGCCACCATGGACAGGTCCTTGGCGATGGCGCGGATCTCCGGATGGGCGCGCAAGAGGCGGCTCAACCCTACCGACATCATGCGCTGGTGCCGCGAATATCGCATCGCCAGCGGCACCTTCAGATATTCGTTGGAATGCAGGCCGTTGGGATATTCAAAGTGGCCGTCGCGCAGCGCGCCGGTCTCCCGCAGCACGGCAACGACTTCCTCTTGGGTTGGGATGAGGTGCATCGATATCCTCGTCTTTCCGAAGGCCTGCCGGACGCCCGTGAAGGCGGCGCCGTGCGCCGCATGGTGCGCACCCCAGGCGTCAGCGGCCAACTATCAATGTACTGCACATCCTTCTTCGAACACGTTCCAGGGTGCGCGCGCGGCCCGGATCAAACGGTTCAGCTCTCGCAAAACGAGAGTGATACCGGGCTCCGCACATCCGGCTTCAGCATATCACGCGGCGGCTCTCGACGGCCCCGCGAAGCGCGAAAAGTCGCGGCCGGAGCGCTCGGAACCCTAGTATTTTCCGATTACTGATAAACAGGCTTCATTCCCTTAATATGGAGGGCACATGAGGTATCTCGCAGGGGCGGCCAGCCTGACTCTCGCCTTGTTTGCCGCTGTGGCGGACCATTCCGGCGTGCCGGACTACGCGTACGTTGCCGCTCCACAATACGACGGCGCAGCGTGGCGAAGCGGCCGCGAGCGCTTTCCTGCCGGCGCCGCCGTGATGCTGGCGGCGGCTCAGGGGCAGAGAAAAATCGCCGCCGACTTCTACGCGTCCACCGACCCGGCCGTCTCCTTCGACGGATCGCGAATCCTGTTTGCCGGCAAGCGAACCTCCGCGGGGCCCTGGCAGATCTGGGAGACCGCGGTTGCGGGCGGCGCGCCACGGCAACTCACCACGGCGGATTCCGATTGCATTCGCCCGCTGTACCTGCCCGACAACCGCGTCGTGTTCACGCGGGTTTTTGCCAAGGGCTCCGAAATCCAGGTGATCCCGCTTTCCGGCGCGGGCGCGCCGGAGGCGCTGACGTTCGTTCCCGGTCGGTACCTCACCGACGACGTGCTGCACGACGGGCGAATCCTGTTCGAGACCGACGGCGACCTGTACACGGTTTACCCGGATGGGACGGGAGTGGAGACCATCCGCTGCGACCACGGCCCGCAGCGCGCCAACGGTCACCAAGCCGCTTCGGGAGACGTGATCTTCAGCGTCGGCGAGCGCCTGGCGCGCTTTACTCCCGCACTGGCCGGGCAGACCGACGTGCCGCAGCCCAATCTGGAAGCGGCCGGCCCCGGCGCCGAACTGGCGGGGGACCGCTGGCTGATCCCGCTGCGCAGCAGCCCTTCGCGCCCGTTTCACCTCTATGTCTGGACGAAATCCAGCCGCCAGCGCGTGGAGCTAAATCCCTCCGCGCCGGGCAATGCGGTCGAACCGGTGGTGGTCGAGAGCCGCGTGCCGCCGCGCGAGTTTCCCTCCGCCCGCGTGCCCACGCGCAGCGGCGGCAATCTGCTGTGCCTCAACGCGCGCGAATCGAAAACCCCGATCGCCGGCGATGTCTCCGCGGTGCGCGTCGTCACCCGCGATGCAGCCGGCTCCTCCGTGCTGCTGGGCGAGACGGTGGTGGAAAACGACGGCTCGTTCTATGTCCAGGTGCCGGCGGACCGGCCGCTGCGCCTGGAACTGGTGGGCCGGTCCGGCTCGGTGACGCGGGCGGAAAAGAACTGGTTCTGGATGCGGCCCAGCGAACAACGCATCTGCGTGGGCTGCCACGCTGGCGTGGAACGGTCGCCGGAGAACCGGGTGCCGGAGATTCTCAACAAAACCACGGTGCCGGTGAACATGACAGCGATTCCAGGATCGACCAAATGATGACCAGAACGGCGTGCTTCATTTCTGTTTTTTGCCTGGCGGCGAGCCTGGCGCGGGCGGCCGGTCCGCCGGCCGGGCCCATCCGTTTCGAGGACGCGACGGCTCAATCCGGTATCACCTTCGCGCATTCGTTCGGCGCCGAAGAGCTCGGATCGCTGCTCGAAAGCACGGGTGCCGGCTGCTTGTGGTTCGATTTCAACAACGACGGCAAGCCGGACCTGTTCGTGGTGAGCGGACGCCCGCTGGGGCCCGGCATCCATCCTTACCCGCTGCGCAAGCCGCCGGCCGTCGCGCCGCACAACCACCTGTATCGCAACGATGGGAACGGCCGCTTCACCGACGTCACGGAGCAGGCGGGGCTGGCGGGCGACGCATTCAGCTTTTCCGCCATCGCCGCCGATTTCGATAACGACGGCTACACCGACCTGCTGGTGACCAGCTACGGCAAGGTGACACTCTATCGCAACAAGGGCGACGGCACGTTCGAAGATGTGACCGTCAAGGCTGGGCTGGGCGGCGTGAAGGGATGGGCGATCGGCGCCACCTGGCTGGACTACGACCGGGACGGCTGCATCGACCTGTTTATCGGCCGCTACGTGAAGTTCGATCCCACTTACCGGTCTTACTATGCCGCCGATAACTACCCGGGCCCGCTCGACTACGAAGCCGACACCAACCTGCTGTTCCACAACACCTGCCACGGCACCTTCGTCGACGTCAGCGAGAGATCCGGCATCTCGGCCTACAAGGGCCGCACCATGGGCGTCACCGCCGGCGATTACGACGGCGATGGCTACCCCGATATCTACGTCGCCAACGATAAGACGGAGAACTTCCTCTTCCACAACAAGCGCGACGGCACGTTCGAGGAGATCGCCCTCGAGGCCGGGGCCGCGTTCGGCCAGAACGGCGAGAACACGTCCGCCATGGGTCCGGTGTTCTTCGATGCCGACAACACCGGCAAGGTCGACCTCTGGGTGAGCGACTCCAAATACAACCGCCTGCTGCGCAACACGGGCAAGCTGCCGTTCGTCGACATCACGGAGCAGGCCGGCATCTCGCAACTGGCCGCGCAATACACAAGCTGGGGCACCGGCGTGTACGACTTCGATAACGACGGGCTGCGCGATATCTACATCGTGCACGGCGGCCTGATACACCTGATCCCGCAGGAACATTCGGTCTTCAAGAACCTGGGCGGGAACAAATTCGAGGATGTCTCCACCGGCGCGGGGCCGTTCTTCGCCACCAAGACGGTCGGGCGCGGCGCGTGCTTCGCCGATTACGATACCGACGGCCGCATCGATGCGTTCGTCGTGAACCTGGGCGCGCCGGCCACGCTGCTGCACAACACGAGCACGCCGGTGGGCCACTGGCTGAAGGTGAAGCTGGTGGGCACCAAGAGCAACCGCGACGGCATCGGGGCGGTGGTCGAAGTGGAAGCCGGCGGCGTGAAACAGCGCGCCGAGCGCACGGCAGGGTCCGGTTATCTCAGTCAGGACGACTGGCGTTTGCACTTCGGCCTCGGCGCAGCCACCAAGGCGGACAAGATCACGGTAACGTGGCCAAGCGGAATCAAACAGGTGATGGAAAACGTTCCGGCCGGTCAGGTGTTTACGATTACGGAGAAATAGGGATGGGGATGCGCGCTGGTGATACTGCCGGTCCGGGCAAGCTAAAGCATGCCCCACCCACGCCCGGTGGGTTGGTGGGGCATGCTTTAGCTTGCCCGAAAGCGGCCCTTATCCTCGCGTGTCTTAGTCTTAGTCTGACCGCTGCCTTCGCGCAGACCCGCTATCCCAGCCCGGATGACCTGGTCTTTTCGCCGGATGGCGCGCGCCTGTACGCGGTGCTGAGCGGCACCAATGAAGTCGCCGCCATCGATACCGCCCGGCGCGCCGTGGTCGGCCGCGCCGCGGTGGGAAAGGTGCCGCGCGGTATCGCCCTCACACCCGATGGATCGCGCCTCTACGTCACCAATTCGTGGGCGGACACGGTCACCGAAATCGACGCCGCGTCGATGAAGCCGCTGCGCACCATGCCGGCCGGTTTCGAGCCCACCGGCATTGCCTTCGACGGGCACGGCGCGCTCTACGTCGCGAACCGGTTGAGCGACGACGTCACCGTGGTGGACGCCGCCAGCGGCGCAGTGACCCGCCACCTGATTGCCGCTCGCGGCGCGAGCTACACCGCCGCCTCGGCCGACGGATCGCGCATTTACGTCACGCATATTTATCCCATTCCGGGCGCCTTTCACACGCCGCCCAAATCGGAAATCACGGTCATCGATGCGGGCCGGCGGATTGTCACCAATCGCATTGCGCTGCCGGACGCCGCCGGCGTGTTTCATGTCGCGGTGTCTCGCGACGGGCGGCTCGGCCTGGCGGCCCTGCTGCGCCCCCGGAACCTGGTCCCATTGGCGCACGTCGAGCACGGCTGGGTGTTCGGCGATTCGCTGGCGGTATTCGGCGACGATGTGGGCGGCGTGGTGCAACTACCGCTCGATTACATCGAAGATTATTTCTCGCTGCCGTTCGGCGTGGCGATCGCTCCGGACAAGAAGCGTGCTTATGTCTCGGCCAGCGGTTCGAACGAAGTGGCCGTGATCGATCTGGCGCGCCTGGTGGCGGCGGCGCGCTCGTCTTCCGCGGCGCGCATGGCCAACGATCTTTCGGCGGCCTCGCACTACGTGATCGCGCGCATTCCGGTGGGCCGCAACCCGCGCAGCATCGCGCTCTCGCCCGACGGCGCAACGCTCTGGGTTGCCAACCGCCTGGATGACAGCATCTCGGTTATCGACACGGCGAAGCTGCAGGTGACGGGCAGCGTGCCGCTGGGTGCCCCGCCTGCACTTACCGCGGAGCGGCGCGGCGAGCGCCTCTTCTACTCTTCGGCGGTTTCCTTCGGCCACAGCTTCGGCTGCGCCAATTGCCACCTCGATTCCACCTTCGACGGACTCAACTGGGACCTGGAGCCGGACGGCTTCGGCATCGACATCGTCGACAACCGGGCGCTCGAAGACATCGGCGAGACCTCGCCGTTCAAGTGGAACGGCCAGAACCCCGATCTCGAGACCGAGTGCGGCCCGCGCACCGAGCGCTACTTCTTCCGCTCGCAGGGCATCCGGGGCGACGACCTGGAAGACCTGGTGGCCTACATCAAGGCGATTCCGCTGCGCCCCAACCGCTACCGCGCCGCCGATGGCGAGTTGACGCCGGCGCAGGAGCGCGGCAAGGCGATCTTCCTGCGCACCAGGCGCAAGGACGGCACCCCGATTCCGGAAGGCAACCAGTGCTTCGTCTGCCATTCCGGCAAGTATTACACCAACCAATTGGTCGCCGATGTCGGCACGGGCAAGCCCACCGACCGCTCGCCGCTGATCGATACTCCGGAGCTGACCAACGTGGTCAACAGCGCGCCGTACCTCCACGATGGCTCGGCCATGACCCTGGAAGAAATCTGGACCGTTTTCAACCCGAAGGACCAACACGGCGTGTCCAACGATCTCACCAAAGATGAGCTGAACGATCTCATCGAGTATCTGAAGACCTTATGAGAACTACGATCATAGCCGCATTGGCCGCTGCATCGGCCCTGTTCGCGCAGGACCTGCCGCGGTTCCGTTGGGAGAACTTCACCACCGCCAACGGCCTGCTCAACGACCACGTCTACAGCGTCTGCGTGGATGGGGACCGCGTCTGGGCGGGCACCGACGACGGGCTCGCGCTTTACGAGAACGGCAAGTGGCGCGTCTTCACTACGGCCGACGGACTCGCCCACCGCGCCGTGCTCTACGTCGCGGTCGACAACCGGACGCGCACGGTGTGGGCCGCCACCATGGGCGGCTTGAGCCGCTACTCGGCAGGCCGCTTCGACAACTTCACGCAGATCAACAGCGGCCTGCCGAACGACGTAGTGTATGGCGTGGCCGTCCAGGGCGACCTGGTCTGGGTGGCCACGGCCGCCGGCGGCGCGCGCTACGATACGCGCACCAATCAGTGGAGCATCTATAACGAGCGCAACACGCCCATGTACGAGATCTGGACCTATAATGTCTGCACCGCCCCGGACAAGGTATACTACGCCGTATGGGGGGGAGGGGTGCTTGAGTACGACGTCGCTACCGAGCGGTGGAAGGACTATCGGGACCCGGACGACGAAACCGAGATCGTGCTCTTCAAGGACCAGGGGCTGATTCACGAGATTACCTCGTCGGTCAGTTACGTGAATCACATTCTGTGGGTCTCCACCTATTTCGGCGCCAGCCGCTACGATGGGCGCAACTGGCGCAATTTCCTCGAGAAGGATAGCGGCCTTCCCAGCAACTTCATCAACCAGGTGAAAACTGTGGACGGCGCCAGCGCCTGGTTCTCCACCGACAAGGGACTGGCGTATTACGACGGCGCACAGTGGGCAACTTACCGGCCCGCCCTCGATTCCCACCTGCCCGAAATGCTGGTGCGCGACGCGAAGGGCGTGGTAACCCACGTGCCCGTCGCCACCGCGCCGGCGTTTCACTACACGTACGGCGTCGATTTTCAGAACGACGATATCTGGGTGGCCACGGCTAAAGGCGTGAGCCACGGAATCCGCATTAAACCGGGAGACAAGCAAAAATCATGACGACACTGGAAGCGTTGGACCGGATCGGCAAAACGACTGAAGTAAGAAAGAGAGCCATTTCGGAGTTGTCCGTTCTCAACGAGGCTTATTGCTACGAGAAGCCGAGCTCATTTTCGCGCGGTTTGCGCATTGACCTTGGCAACCTGGTGATCCTGTTGATCTCCGGAACCGCCAGCATCGACGAGACCGGGCAGACCGTCCACGTCGGCGATTTCGACGCGCAGCTTCGCCGCACCTATCACAACATCACCGGCCTGCTCGCCGCCGAAGGCGCCACCTGGAAAGACGTGGTCCGCACCACCTGCTACCTGCGCGACATCGAGCGCGACTACGAAGCCTTCAACCTCGGGCGCACCGCGTTCTTCAAGGAGCAGGGCCTCGATCCGCTGCCGGCCTCGACCGGCATTCAGGCCATCCTGTGCCGCCCCGAGCTGCTGGTCGAAATCGAAGCCATCGCGATGTTCGTCCCCAAAACGAAGGAGTAACAAATGGTTCCGGCAGGAACGTGGTGCGGGTTGCCGGCCGGCGCGCCCGGCAACCTTCGCGGCCGCCGCTTGACGGTCCTCACCCTGATGACTCTTCTGGCGGGCGCGGCCGCGTGGGCGCAATCCGGCGCCTGTTCCTGCGGCGCGAATCCGCCCGGTCCGCCGAAAATCCGGACCGCGGAGCCTTACGCCAACACGCCGCCGGACCTCGAGCCGTTTGGCCGCTTCAGCAAGCCGTATTACCAGAACTACACCTCAACGCCGGATTACACCGGCGTCGCCGATTACGTGCCCCCGCTGAAAGCCTCCGACGTTTCCGAAGTCGCCATCGGTTTTCTCGGCCCCATTTACCAGCACAAGGACATCGCCCTCGGTATGGCCATGCTCCACGGCGCTGAGATGGCTGTCGACGAGGCCAACGCGCGCGGCGGTTATGGCGGCAGACCGTTCCACCTCAAGATCCACAACGATGCCGCCACCTGGGGAGCCTCCAGCAACGAGATCGTCAAGATGATCTATGACGAGAAAGTGTGGGCGATGCTCGGTTCCATCAGCGCCGATTCCACCCACATCGCGTTGCGCGTTTCACTGAAGGCGGAGCTGCCGATTGTCAATTCCGCCGCGACGGACCCCACCATCCCGGAAACCCTCATTCCCTGGAT
>Ga0335077_10009165_pt1 | contig 12279 bp, 8 predicted proteins | sample Lox_Sample_31_FD_207151 | JGI IMG/M metagenome (GOLD analysis project Ga0335077, IMG submission 207151) | Soil microbial communities from Loxahatchee National Wildlife Refuge, Florida, United States - Lox_Sample_3.1 | ecosystem: Environmental > Terrestrial > Soil > Wetlands | place: USA: Florida...
TCGAAGATCGGTTTGACCGCGCCGGCGATGGTACTGGCCTCAAGGAATACCAAGATCCGCAACGCGCGACCTGGCGTCACACCTATATCGCTTCGCACGCTGTCCTGCGAATTCCGGTATGGCTCGTTTGCCTTGGCCAAGGTTGAAGTAGAGTGGTGGTCCATAACCCGCGGCTAGATCAGTACCTGTCCATCAGCTTCATTCCTTCGAAAGGCCACATCCAGGCAAGGTTCAAGGAAGGCCGGATGCACATCGGGCGCCGCGCTGGCAAGGAGCTTGCGATAGCGGCCGCCGGGGGAAAGCTGCGTCAGTGCTTTGCCCCACATCGTCTCATGAAAGCTTGCCATACATCCCAGCACCGGCAGCTGGCCGGCCGGAATGTTCCATGCCACTACGAAATCATGGTAGCTCACGCCCCGCCCCAATCTGGCCAGATGGACCTTGGCTTCATCCGCCGCTTCGGTGAACAAGTGACGCGACGGCCCCCCGATGTAGCGGGTGTAGGCGATCGCGGCCTCGTCCGGCAGCCAATTGTAGAACGGCTCATCCGTAGTATGAATGTCGACGTACCACAGCCGGTTCGGTGCCTCGATTACTACTAAAGTACCTTTGGCGGGCAGCAACTCCCAGGCCGCGCGCAATGATCTGATGCGCTCTTCCCAGGTCAGGTGTTCGACTACGGCGAAGAAGAGGATGGCGTCAAACCTCTCGTCCGTAAACAACGACGGCATGTCCATCGCATTCGCCTGCACGAACTTGGGTTGCAGACCATATGCCGAGCAACGGTCGCGCGCCGACGCGAGCGCCGCGCCGCTGACATCCAGACCCACGACCTGGGCCCCCTGCTCCGACAGCGCTACGGTCGAAGCGCCTGTGCCGCACCCGATCTCCAGGATCCGTGCTCCATCGAGCCTGAACAGGGAATCCAGCCAGGACACAACCCAGGTTCGAAACTGCTGCAACCGGCCAGTGAGATGATCGTCGAAATCCGCCTTACCTTCAGGAGTCGCCAGGTAGGCTTCTGCCGAGCCCTTGCTGCCGTTCTCCTCGGCGAAAAAATGCGTTCGCAAGGAGCTTTCAATGGCTGCTTGCATCTCGGCAGTTAACGGCCGAAAGCGTGCCCGCACCTGAGCCGGCACGCGCGGCTTTCGTATCGCCGTCCGCACCCGGTCCTTGAAACTGAGGCCGGCGTCCGTACCGTCTCGAACGAGAGGCATGTAAGCTGTTACCCTTGAGGCTCGATTTCGACGCCCGGATTTGCATGGGCCGCATCTTGTCCTTTGCGGCCGACAAATGGCGAGCGGCGTTGTCCGATTCTACAACGGCCGGCCACGGGTAGAATCTTCGGCATCGGTATCGCTTCCGATTGCATTCTCTCGGCCTCCCTGATAATGGCCGTGTCATAGTAGCCCTTACCAGCGGAGAGGCACAGCGCCAGTGTGTGGATGTCAATCTGCTGGGCACAACTGCGGGAGTGGACCTCAGCCGCATCGCCATTGCCGCGATGACAGGAAATAGCTATCAGATCGGCGCCCGGGTAAACGGCAATGCGAATACCCGGTTGACCTACACTATGTCACCGCCGGCGCCGGAAGCATCAGTGTCGCATTCTTGAGTGGTGAAGCTGCTGCCTTGACTGCAATGGCGAAAACTATGGTTAGCGTGTGCAGCGCGGCTCATGGAGCTACCAACCAATGCGCTTATGTCGATGCTTACTTCATCCCTGTCTCGGCCGATAGCAATATCAGGCTTTGGATGGTAGGCCGCGATACTTACTATACAGACCGGGCGCGTAGTCGCCGGTGGGGACAGATTACAACGATGAACTAGGCGACGATGTCAACTTTGCTTCTTGAACGGCACCTGGCAGTAAAATTCGAAGAATTGGAGTACTGTGCCGAACGCACAACTCTTCGCTCAGAGTACTCCGCCTCAGAACGATATCCTACTGAATATTGTGGAAAGTCTCTTAGCGCCCTGTTGATTGCTCCGGCAAATCGCAATAAGCCAACGCTAGTCGGTGGTTGGCGGTGTCCGTTATGGGTTTTGGATGGACGCAACGAGATGGCTTGGACTGCAACCGCCCCCGGCGAGGGTGAGCTGCCATTGCGAATCCGCGGCTAGGGCTGGGCGTTTGAGCGTGGCTGTCGGGCTGACCTGAGCCCATCGACGATCCTAGCCAGGATATCAGTCTGAAGCCTGCTGTTGAAGTTGGCCTGGAACCATTCGCTCATCGGACAGGGGCGGTTCGCGAATCGCAGGAACTCCAGCAGCTTGCTATCGACCACATCGGCCGCATCGTCCGGGTAAATGCAAACCTGCGCGACTCCGGATTTCAGCAGTATTTCTTCTATCGGAGACGAGCGGGGAGCGATTGCCAGTATCGGCCGGCCAATGCAGATGTACTCAAACAGCTTGCCCGGTACCTGGATGTTCGTCTGGGGCTGAACGAGCAGCAAGCCGTCGGCTTCCTGCAACAGGCGCAGCGCTTCATCTCGGGGCACGATTCCTTTGAATTCCAGCCATCCTTCCTTTTGGCCCGCATCGGCAATCGCCTTATTCAAGCCGGCGCGAGAGTCTACTTCTCCGACGAACATCATCCTGGCGGAACTCGCTTCGGTAATGCCGCGCTGATGTAATCTCGCGAACGCTTCCAGCACAACGTTAGGATTTCGCCCATGATAGAGCGTCCCGGCGTGCACGATCAGCCTGCGGTCCCGAGCCGGGATCGAGCGCGCCTGTGGCATGTCGTCCGGATCATAGCCGTTGTAAACGACGTGCAGGCGCGGCTGCGCCTCGGGGTAGCTTTGTCGCCATACTGTCGCCGCCGCTTCGACGTTGGCGATGACCGCATCGGCGAAGTGGAAGGTCAGGCGCTCGAAGACACGCGTCCAGAAACGCACGCGCGGCGGCAACAGTTCCATAGGCACGCCGCCGATGGGATCGCGAAAGTCGGCAATCCACCGAGCCCTGTTCCGCATCCGCGTGAGTAGCCCGGCCAGCAGCGTGCCGATCGGCGGATAGGTCGAGAACACGACGACCTGCTTGCCAGGATTGTTACGCACGATCCTTCGGCACTCGGCCGCCACCGCCCAAGACCACACGAAGCCGATGTGCCCGGGCAGCATGAAGCGCCGAAACAGGTATTCCAGATAAGCCTTGCGAGGAAGGCGCTGGCCCGGCGGGCTGTCCCACACGCCCTCCAGTGCGTCGCGCACGACGGTGATGTTGGAAGACGGTACGGATTGCGCCGTGGCGGTGATGATGCGGCAGTCATATCCCAGCTGTCGCAGATATTTGAAGAAGCGGAACGGCCGAAGCGCTCCAATCTCGCCGGATGGGGGAAACCAATAGGCGATGATGAGGAGGAGTACGCCGGGTTGGTCCATGCCGCGATGAGAAGGGGTACGCGAGCTGCTGGCGCGCCCGGAGAGATTCGAACTCCCGACCTGATGCTCCGGAGGCATCCGCTCTATCCAGCTGAGCTACGGGCGCGCTCAGCAAAATTATACATGCCATCTCGCCGCGACTAATGCGCACCAGCGTTATGCGGCACGTCTCTGGCGGGTTCGCGCGGCCTTGCGCGCGGCCTGGTGAAGCTCGGCCGGACCTTTCGTGCGCACCGCTTTCTGGGCCGACCGGCTGCGTGCGGCGCTGCTGCGCTTCCGCGCCGCCTGCCGCGCCTGCTTCGACAATGCCTGCCGCGATGCCGCCGAATATCCCTCGCGCTTGAGCGCGCGTTCCACCGCGCGTGAGCGCTTTGCGGATTTCTTCTTCGCCGGCCGGCTTCCCCTGCTCACATCGCGCTCTGCCTTCTTGCGCGTTGTCTCGGAGGTCGTTCCCTTCTTCGGCGGCGCTAGCTTCACGCCCGCGCGGCGCGCCTTCGACAAGCCGATGGCGATGGCCTGCTTCGTCGAGCGCGCGCCGTGTTTGCCCTCGCGGATGTGGTCCATCTCTTCCTTGACGAACTCACCGGCCTGTGTGCTCGGCGACTTCCCTTCCCGCGCGTCCTCCTGCGCCCGCTCCAGCGTCTCTTTCTCCGGCATAGACCCTCCTCAATTCAATGTCTGCGGGATGAAGTGCTTCTCACCTGTTCCGCCTACTAAGGAGGATGCCGTACCCGCGTCACAAGATGGACTACACTAACTTTAGTCGCTGGTTTTCGCCCGAGATGGCAGAGAATACCCCTCGATTCGCGAACTTCCGTCCGCTTCTGATGACGCTAGCCGTCGTTTTTGCGGCGGCGACGATCATTTACAGCGTCGCCTGGATGTACTACATCCGGCTGTCAACGCTCCCGGTGGAAGTGGGAATGGACACGCAGCCGTCGCCCGCCGGGATGATCGTACGCGACGTCTGGAGCGGCAGCCCTGCCGAACATGCCGGGCTGCGAGCGAAGGATGTGATCACGGCGATTGACGACCGTCCCGTAGTGTGGCCGGCGAGTTGCGGGCAGGTGTTGTTTCAGGTCTGGCACGAATCTCGTCCCGGTGAAAAGGTCAATCTCAAGATCCAGCGTCCCGGCGAAGCTGGGCCGCTGTTGGTGGACCCGGTGTTTCGCACAGCGACGGGCATTGGCGACGCGCAATCGTTGGTACGCCGAAGCGCAGTGCAGATCATTGGCTTCTATCCGCTTCTCTTCCTCATCGTCGGCCTGGCTGTCCTGTTCCTCCGCGTGGACAACCGATACGCCTGGCTGCTGGCGCTTCTGTTTGCTGGCTTCATCTGCGAGGCCGATCCGCCGCTCGGCTTTGCGCTGGCACCCAATCCCCTGCTGCATTTCCTGAACACCTACGCCATGATCATGCGGGGCGTGCTGCCGGGACTGTTTTTCTTTTTCTTCTCGGTGTTTCCCGTCCGTTCACCCATCGACCGCAAGCTTCCATGGCTGAAATGGCTGCTGCTGGTTGCCGGCGTGTGCCTCGACTGGGGCGGGTTGGAAAACGGCGAGTACCAGGCGATGCCCTTCGTCAACGCGATGGGAAGCCCGGAACATATTGGTCTGGTGCGGATCTTTGTTGCTTACGGAACAGTGCTGCTGGGTCTGATGTGTCTGGTGTGGAATGTTGTGGGCGCGACCAACGTGGAAGATCGCCGCAAGCTCAAAGTCATCCTCTGGGGGACGCTGGTAGGCGTCGCGCCGGCTGTGCTGCTCGGCCTGATTTACGACCTCGCTCGCATGGAGACGCCGTTCTGGGCCGGCTTCATCAAAGGCACGTTTCTGTTCCTCATTCCCCTGGCGTTCGCATACGCCGTCGTGAAGCATCGGGTGATGGACATTCCCGTGCTCTTGCGGCGTAGTGCGCGTTATCTGATGGTGGAGCGCGGATTCACAATCCTGATGCTGGTCATTGCCGTCGGTATCACACTGTGGTTCGGACAGGCGTTTGCCCGGCGCTTCAGCGCGGGCTCGAAAGCGGCGATTCCCATCGGTGCAACTTTTGGCGTGCTGCTGGTCTCCGGCGGGACACAAGTCCATCGCCATGTACGGACGCGCCTTGACCGCGCCTTTTTCCGCAGTGCTTACGATGCGCAGCAGGTCCTCGAGAACCTTGTCGCGACCGCGTTGAATGTCACCGATCGTCATGCGCTTGCGGCACTGCTGCATCAGCATATCCAGCAAGCGCTCCACCCCATGCCGCTGGTGGTCTATCTTCTGGCGAGCGGTGGTGTCTTACGTGCTTATGCCGGGAATCCGCATGACGAGGAGTTGACGGTCGCTGCCGGGGAGCCACGCTTGGCGCAACTGGCGGAACGCGGCGAACCGGTAGACGTCAATCCCGACATGCTGCGCGATACGCCGCTGGCGCCGCTTCATGCTGAGTGCCTGGTCCCCATCGGCGCGGCGGCAGAGGGGCAGTTGCAAGGACTGATCGTGCTCGGCCCCAGGCTTTCGGAAGAACCGTATTCAGCGCGGGACAAGCGTCTGCTGGCTTCGGTTGCCAGCCAGGCGGCGATTGCCATGCGCAGTATCTCGCTGGCTGAGCGCATGGCAGAGCGCATGGAAGCGGAACGTCGCAGCGAGCAGGAGATGCAGATTGCGCGCCAGGTGCAAAGCCGGCTGCTGCCGCAGGAGACGCCTCATCTGGTCACGCTGGAATGCGCCGGCAAGTGTATACAAACGCGCGCTGTCGGCGGCGACTATTACGACTTCCTCGACTTCGGCGCGGGCAAGCTGGGCATGGTGCTCGCTGATATCTCCGGCAAAGGCATTTCGTCCGCCCTGCTCATGGCGAACCTCCAGGCCAGCTTGCGCGGTCAGTATGCGCTGGCGCTCGAGGACCTGCCGCGCCTGCTGCGCTCAGTCAATTCCCTGTTCTTCAAGAACACTGAGGCGAACAACTACGCGACCACGTTCTTCTCTATCTACGACGACGCGACTCGCACGCTGCGCTACGTGAATTGTGGGCACAACCCGCCGATGCTGCTGCGCGCCAATGGTGAGATCGAGCGACTGGAGGCGACGGCCACGGTGCTGGGATTGTTCGAACAGTGGGACTGCTTTGTAATGGAGCGGCTGCTTAGGCCGGGCGATGTTCTGCTGATTTATACCGATGGCATTTCCGAGGCTGCGGCGGGCGAAGACGCCGAGGAGTTCGGGGAAGAGCGGCTGATCGACAGCATGAAAGCGCATGGCGGCAAGTGTGCCTGCGAGATGCTCGAGAGCATTGTGGCGGAGGTACAGAGTTTCAGCCAAGGCGAGCAGGCCGATGACATGACGCTAATTGTGGCACGGTGTCGATAAGTGATCTTTCCCTGATTGTCATCCTGAGCGAAGCGCCCGCCTTTTCCCGACTCGCATATTTTGCGAGCCGGCCACACGCGCGGTCGAAGGACCTGCTGTCTGCTCGAAGTGTCTAGACCCACCGCGCGAAAAGCAGGTCTCTGGACTCCGTCCGCCGCGGCGGACTCCGTTCGAGATGACAAAAGAGAAACGGACTGCTCACTGCGCGCCTGAAGGCGTGCTCCGCCCCGTTTCCGCCGCCGCCGCGAAATCCGCGGCCACGCCCTGCGGCTCCCATCCATTACCGCTGTAGAACTTCAGCACCTTGCCATCCGGCCCAATGAGCACGGTGCTGAGGCTGTGGACGATCTGGCCGTCCTTGCTGTTGTACGACAGTCCAAAGAAGTTCGCCGCCTTGCGGATTTCATCGGGCGAGCCGGAGGCGAATTGCCAATGCTGGAATCCCGGATCGATGCGGCCAACGTAGGACTCGCCATAAGTGCGCAGCTCTGCCGGCTTGTCGTGCTCGGGGTCGATGCTGATGCTCAGCAGCTGCGCATTAGCAAAGGCCCTGGGGTCCTTCTGCAAGTCCTGCAAGACCTGCTCGAAATTGTGGCTCATGCGCACGCAGTAATCGGGAAATGGACAACGCGTGTAGATAAACGTCAGCAACAGCGGCTTGCCCCGGAACTGCCTGAGATCGAGCTTCGCACCGCTTTGGTTCGTCAGCTTGATTTCAGGTACCGATTCGCCTGCCTGCGGGATGTGAATCTGCGTGGTGCTGTAACCGGCACTGTCAGAGCTTTTGCTGAAGTTGATGTCCTGCAACTCAGGATGGTCGCTCATGACCAGCGTCGCATGCACCTGGTCGCCGGGCGCGATGGCGCGAAAGACCCAGGTGTCGTTCTCTCCCACTCTGAAGGGCATGGTCATGGCCTCCATCAGTCCCGGGACGGCCTGATGCGCAATCGTGAGCTGGTGCGCGGCGGCATCGACAGCGACGACGCTGCCGTCCAGCTCGTAGCGTTTTGCCGGAGGCTGATGGGAGCAGGCGGCCAGGAGAAGCAACCACAGCGAAGGCGAAAGAACTCGGGAAAAGCGAGCAAACTGCATCAGCAATGATTCTAAGACAAGTGTCGGACCTCGGCGCTAGCTGCCTGCGGCCTTCAGCACACGATAGAAATCCTCCAGCCCGTTGAACATGATCTGCACGCCGATGCAGATGAGAACGAAGGCTGACAGACGAATCAGAATGCTCGTGCCCGTGGGGCCGAGCAGCCTCTGTAATCCTTCGGAGAACCAGTAGCACAGGAAGATGGTGAGCCCGATAAACAAAATACCGATCACCGCGGTAAGCGCGCTGAAGATGAGTTGCATGTGAGCTTCTTCGTGCAAATTACTGCCCAGCGTCAAGGCGACGGCAATCGAGCCCGGGCCAACCGTGAGCGGCATAGTCAGGGGGTAGAAGGCTTGCGTAAGAATTTCCTGGCTGCTGGGTGCCGACTCGATCTGCTTGTCGCGCAGGTCGTCGCTCTTGTTGAGAATGCGCCAGCCAGAGAGCGTGACCAGCAATCCTCCGCCAACCTGCACCGCGGCCAGGCTGATGCCGAAGAACTGAAGAATGTAGCCGCCGATAAACAGCGACGCGACCAGCAGCGCGATGCCGTTGATCGCGACGCGCATTGCCACGGTGCGGCGAATCGATTCGGAGTAGCCCAGCGTCATCTCCGCAAAAATGGGCGCCATGCCCAATGGGTTTACGATGGGCAATAAGCCGAGATAGACGAGCAGAATATTGCGGATGATGGCGTTCATGCGCGGTACTCAGGATAGTCGAGCCGTGCTGGATTGCCAACGAGAGCGATTGAGCTGGGAGCTGCGAGCCGAGAATCAAACCTCGAACTGAAGCGGCAGTCTGTTCCGTTAATCGTTATGGGTGCTTCTCACCTTTTTAACTTTCCGAGCTCGGCGTTTCGCTTTAAGCTCGAAGCTTGCGGCGCTCGGCTCGCCGCTAACCCATGCCCATCCCGCCACGCACATACGGAGCACTGCAAGTCAGGTTGCGCGAGTCGCTGATTACGCGCACGCTGCTGTTGCCCATTCAGCGCTTCATCCACATCCAGGGCATCAGCAGCTTCGCCCTGCTGGCGGCGGCCGTGCTGGCGCTCGTGTGGGCGAACTCGCCGTGGCACGATTCTTACCACCACGTCTGGGAGATGGAGCTGACGCTCTCCCGCTTGCGCCTGCCGGTACACGACTGGATCAACGACGCGCTGATGGCGATCTTCTTCTTCCTCGTCGGCATGGAGATCAAGCACGAGATCGTACACGGCGAACTTGCCGATGCGCGCCGCGCCGCGCTGCCGGTCTTCGGCGCACTGGGCGGCATGATTGTTCCGGCGCTGCTGTACGTCGCAATCAATCTTCATAGGCCAGGTCAGCACGGCTGGGGCGTGCCGATGGCCACCGACATCGCCTTCTCGCTGGGCGTGCTGGGGATGGTCAAGGGCATCCCATCGGAGCTCAAGATTTTTCTGCTCACCCTCGCCATCGCCGATGACATCGGGGCCATCATCGTCATTGCAGTGTTCTATAGCGGCTCGATCGACCGCGGCGCCCTGCTCGCCGCACTCGTCATCCTCGGGCTCATCTACGTCACGCTTAAGCTCGGCATCTCACAACCTATTCTTCACTTCGTGCTCGCCGTCGGCTTCTGGGTAGCGATTTTGCGCTCAGGCATTCACGCCACGATCGCGGGCGTGATCCTGGGCTTCATGGTGCCGACTACCGCGCTGCTGTCGTTGAAGGATTTCCAGGAGATCGCCACCGAGATGTCGCGCAAGTTCCGCGACGCAATGGCGGCGGGGGATGAGCAAACTGCGCAGAACCTGCTCGGCGCCTTCGAAGCGCTGCTCAACAAGACCGAATCGGCATCCGAACGACTGACCCGCATGTTGAACGATTGGGTTTCGTTCCTCGTGCTGCCGCTGTTTGCCTTGTCGAACGCGGGCGTCACCTTCTCCAGCGGCGCGTGGAGCGCGCTGGCGACCAGCCACATCGCCTGGGGCATCCTGATTGGGCTCGTCCTCGGCAAGCCGCTCGGAGTTGTGGCGTTTGCCGCGGGAGCGGTACGCGCCGGGATCGCGCGCCTGCCGCACGGCGTCTCATGGAAACAGCTTACCGCGGTAGGAGCGCTGGCCGGCATCGGCTTCACCGTCTCGATCTTCATCAGCTCGCTGGCCTTCGACGATGCGGGGCAACTGATGGAGGCCAAGGCTGCGGTGTTGGGAGCTTCGGTGCTCGCCGGGGCGCTTGGCTATGCCTTTCTGCGCAGGAGCAGCCCTGCTGAACAGCATTCCGAGGCAACATTGCCCACGCAGGCGTCGGCATAATTGCGCTCGCGATTCGCGCTAGCGAGGTCCGAAACGAGTTACAATTTGGCAGTCCTCTCCGGTGGGGTCTTGAGGACCGTGTTTCTTATTTCGTTCTGCGCCGCTCGGCTTGTCCGTGCCCAATCGACGTCAAAGTAGCTGGTTGGACGCGTTTTTCGCTCGCAGTAACCTTCCAGGAAAGGAAACACCATGCGTTCCCGAATTTCAGCGCTTGTCCTCAGTCTCATGCTCGTATTGGCGTTTGCGGCTTGCAACAAGCAGCAAAGCCAGAACCAGCCGCCGGCCACCGACAACTCGTCGGCGCAGCCCAACACCATGGCGCAGAACGCTCCGCCCGCGGGCCAGAATCCATCCACCATGGCGCAGCAACCCCAGACGCCGCCTCCGGCCCCGCCGCCTCCGCCTCCGCCGCTCGTGGTCCCCGCAGGTACGAACATGGTGGTGCGCATGGGTAACACCATCGATACGAAAACAGCCAATGCCGGCGACACCTTTACCGGCACGCTCGCCCATGCCGTGGCCGTGGGGGACGACATCGCCATCCCCGCGGGTTCGAATGTGAGCGGCACCGTGGTGGCTTCGAAATCGCCCGGTAAATTCAAGGGCGAGGGTGAACTGGTGGTTTCCTTGACGACCGTTGACGTCAACGGCGTGCCCACCAGCATTCAGACCTCGAACTACGGCGTGACCGTAAAAGGCAAAGGTAAGCGCACAGCCGTGATCACCGGCGGCGGTGCGGGTGGAGGTGCACTGATTGGAGGCCTTGCCGGAGGCGGCAAGGGTGCGCTGATCGGAGGCCTCCTGGGAGCTGGCGCCGGCGCTGCCGGTTCCGCCTTCACCGGCAACAAAGACCTGCAGATTCCGGCGGAGTCCGCAGTCACCTTCAAGCTGGCCAATTCCATCACGGTTAAACGCTCGGGCAAGAAAACGAAGTCGAGCGATCAGGACAGCACGAGCCAGCAGTAACGACAGGTTCTTGTCGTGAGAAAAAGGGAGGGCTTCCGGCCCTCCCTTTTCTTGTCTGTGCGGTGGCGATCATTCCACGACTGACGCGTTTGCCTGGCTCAGCGTAAGCGAATTGCTGCCTGCCCTGAGCTGCTCCCGGCATGGGCACTGCAAAGTTGGGCTATGATCAGAACCAGGACGGCGCAGACGACTGACGAGACGCCACGATGCGCACCTCTGCTGAATGAGAAACAAACGATTAGAGTGTCCGAATGGGCGCGATTGTCCAACCCAGGCAAGCGCCGGTTACTGCGTGATGTGACGAGGCGTGATTGGCTGTGCCGGGCGCTTTTCGAAACCAGCGCGGCTTAGTGAACCAGGTGCTCAAGAGCCTGGTGTACGAGCGAGAGGCTGCTCGGCCACAGGATCGCAACGGCCACCGCTGAAGCTACCAGTCCCGCTGCGCCGCTCAGCAGGCGGACAACTTCCTTCACCGGCTTTTCCGGCTTGGGCTGCGGGCGCAGCAGGCGATCAACGCGCTGCGAAAGCTCCTGCGTTCCACCGACAAGTGAGCACGACAGAACATTGGCCCGCGGCCGCGAACCCATCTTGGCGACGCACACCAGCGCCGAAGCCAGCGTCAACGCGCGCTCGGGATCTCCCGCTGTGGCTTCGTCATCCGCCGCCCACTCGGTGAACTTCGACCAGGCGCGCTCCAGCCCATGGAAGGTCCCGACGAAAGGAATGGCGTCGGGCGCCAGCAGGATGAGCAGGCGCTTGAAGTTGTCGCCTGAAGTGAGGTGTGCGTGTTCGTGGCGCAGGGCCGTTTCCCGCTGCTCGGGAGAGAGCTCGCGCATGATGCGGCCAGAAATCAGCAGCCGCGGACGAAACACTCCAGCAACCGCCAGCACCGGGGATTTATCGGCCAGCAGCAGCGCGGGCGAATCTTCACCGGGAACGTTGATCCTGCGGCCGTGACGCTCGCACTGACTCAGATAGCGGTTGGTGCCGCGGACGGCGCCGATCACGCGCTTCAGGGCCGGCGCCCAAAGCGCGATGCCCAACCCAGCCATAAGCAGGCACAGCACGCCGACCTTCTCGCCGGTGGCTTCCGGCTCCAGCCATAGATAGCTGGGAATGCAGAAAGCGAGCACGGCAACCAGCGCCAACGCCAGCGGTAACAGTCGCAGCACAAAAAGAAACCGTGCGGCGGCACGC
>Ga0335077_10009167_pt1 | contig 12276 bp, 7 predicted proteins | sample Lox_Sample_31_FD_207151 | JGI IMG/M metagenome (GOLD analysis project Ga0335077, IMG submission 207151) | Soil microbial communities from Loxahatchee National Wildlife Refuge, Florida, United States - Lox_Sample_3.1 | ecosystem: Environmental > Terrestrial > Soil > Wetlands | place: USA: Florida...
ATGTGGGTCGGGGTAACGGCCCGTCCGGTTAAGCCCATCGTCCTTTCCTTTAGAACGGACCCCACCATCGAGGAACGCTCCATCGTGTCGCGAATGCAGCGACGGCGAAAACACGCCAATCGGCCCGTCCGGGCAGGGACTGCGCGCGAGATTGAACTCGTGCAGTCGGAACACGGTTTCTTATAGGACTCGCCACCCCGTACTCGGCGATGTCGAAGCGACTGCTTGCCGTAGGCTTGGCCGTACTACTGATCGTCTCGATGCTGATCGCATTTGCCCCGACGCTCGCCCACTCCGCGTCGGCGCCCCCGTCGTCCGCGGGCTCCGGGGTGGAGGAGGCGAGCCATCCGGCCGCTTCGGTTGGCCTCACGCTCCTGAACGGATACGGTTACGCCGAGACCAACTACTATCCGGGGGATGTCGGCTGGGGTAGCCTGTACTTCATTGTCACCGACCCGCTGGACAAGGCCGTCAACGTCACGATCACGGACCCGAACGCTACCCGGGACGGTGTCGCGACTCCGGCCTACCATTACATGGCGACGCTGAACACCACGACCTCAACGTACAACTCCTACACCACAGGAGTCCACTATGCCTTCCCGTCGAACCTTCCGTACGCCGGCGTCTGGACGGTCAACGCGACGGCTCCGAGCGGCGGGTCCATCCAAGAGAACGTCACGCTGTACCTGTACTACACCACCCTTTCCACGACGGTGGGTACCGGGTCGACCCTGCCGGACCACGGGTTCGGCCTCTTCTGGACGACCCCGCTCGAGTCGAACGGTGCCACGCTCTACACGCGAGCCACCGCCGTCACCCTTTACGGAACCTACACGGGCAACGGGACCGTCCAGAGCTTCACCCCGAAGGGCGGGATTCCGCTGGCCACGCCGAGCGCAGGGCACGGGGAGTACCTTGGAGTTGTCCCCGCGAACACGACCCCGGGAACTCTGATCCACCTTGAGGTGTCGGCCGTCACGAATCTGAGCGGTACGGTCGTTGAGAACGAGAGCAACTCGATCGTCGTGCGCGTGGGCGCGATCGCGATCAACGGTGTGGGGATCACCGGCGTGCCGACCTGCTCGCTGGTCAACGACTTCTTCTTTGCCTCGGACACGGTCATCGCGGCGTGCCTCCAGGCCGGTTCCAGCTACGGGGGAGCGTTCACCCCGATCTCGGGACTGCCCGTTACGGTGCAGTTCTGGAACGGAACCCACCATGTGACCCCAGCCGGGGCCCCGACCAATCTCACTACGAACGCGACCGGAGAGGCGGGGTTCACGTTCCTTGCGAACTCGCCGCCGTTCATCGTCCAGTCGACCGGTGACGACGCGCTGAACTTCACCGTCAGCGTCCCGGGCGCCGATACCTTCTACCAGTGGGTCGCGTGGGACAATGTCAGCTGGACCCTCACGGGACCCACGACCCCTACCGGGATCGTGAAATTGTCCCTGGATCACACGAACTACTACGCCGGCGCCACGGCGACCGCGACTTGGGGCGTCAGCTCGACCAATGCCTCGAAGGTCGGCACGCTCACGGCCACCGGCTACGTCGTGAGCGGACCGAACTCCGTCACGTATGAGGAAGGAGTCCTCAACAGCACAGGGTCGAGCGGGTCGTTCACCTTCCCGATCCTCGAGTCGATGGTGCCGAACACCATCACGGTGCGGGTCGCGGTGGCGAACGCCACCGAGACGTTCACCGCCAGCGCCACTGCGACGGTGCTGAACCCGACGTTGCTGCTCACTCCGGCCTCGTACTACTACAACGCGGGGTCGACGACCGGCGTGACCGCCGTCCTGAACGGCGGGGGAGCGGGCGCGATGATCCAGTTCCAGGTCTGGGCCTACTGGACCGGCGCCGAGGAGATGGTCTCGAACGGCACGGTCGCGAACAACGGCAACATCCCCGTCAGCATCGCCTCCTCAGCCCCGCCCTACGAGGTCGAGGTGTTGGCGTGGGCGACGCTCGGTGGCCAGGTGGTCGCGAGCTCGTACGTCGACATGGAGCTGGCGCAGGGCTACTCGATCCTGCTCGGCGTTTCGACCGTATCGAGCTACTCGGACGGCAGCTTCCAGCCGGGACAGACCGTGACGCTGAGCTATCAGGTCGTATCGGTCGGTGGCGCGGCGCTTCCCCAGCGCGTCTCGTTCGAGCTGTTCGCGATCGGCTTCCCGTACGCCCAGCTGATCCAGAACGTCGGGACGAGCGGCTCGATCGCGTTCACGATCCCGTCGAGCGCTCCCCAGGGAACGATCATCCTCGAGCTGTACGCCTCGGGCGCGTTGAGCGCCGGGACGTGCTTCCCGATCGGGGAATGCTACGGGCTTGCGGGGCTCTACGTGAACCCGAGCCCGTCCGCCCTGAACCTCGAGCTAGGAGCGGGCAGTGGCATCACGGTCGGATGGCTGATCCTGCTCATCCTCGTCGCCCTGGTCGCCATCGTGCTGTTCTTCGTGATCCGCGGCCGGCGGCGCGGCCCGAAGCCCTCGTCCACTTCCTCCGGGGCTGCGTCATCGCCTCCCGAAGAGTGGAAGGGACCGACACCCTCGACGCCCACATCCGAGACCCCCCCGTCCGGTTCCACCGGTTCGGACTCCCAGCCGCCGCTCCCACCCCCCGCGGAGCCTCCGGCGGGCGCGAGCTAAGCTCGGTCCGAGGTTCCCCTCGGGACCAACCCTTTCTTTCCTATTCTTTCGGAACCGCAGTCAACGACGGCACCGCCCACCGGCCTACCGCAAGCCCGGTCGACGTGAGCACCCAACCAAAGGCGAGATGCATCGTGAGCGAGAGGACGATCGGTGGGCCGTCGCCCTGGGTCGCCCGGGTCGCGGTAGAGAGCACCAGCACTCCCACCCAGAGCACGAGACCGAGGAGGAGGCCGCCGGCCACGCCGACCCGGGCGCGAAGGGCGGGCATGAAGAGGAGAAGGGCCGCGCCCACCAGCGCACCGATCACGACACCGTGGAGCAGGTGGAGGGGGAGGCCCGCAAGGTCGAACAGCGATCCCACGGTGCCGCCGAACCCGGTCTCGGTCGCCGCGGCCCAGCGGCCGAGCGGGACGCCGGTCGCCGCAAGCACCACCGCCGCCACTCCGTACATCGCTCCGGTGGCGAGCACGCCACCGAGCGACCCGGCAAGAAGGCCGACGACCCCCCTCAGGAGGTAGTTCGTTGATCCGGGGCCGCGCACCCGCGGGTCCTCCGATAGTTCCAGAACCGCTGGTAGAGCCAGCGGAGCCCGTGGTCGATCGATGGGACGCTCCTCGCCACGCGACCGCCCGTCAAGCCGATGGTGAGCCCGACGAGCGGGCTCATGATGTCGGCCCCCGAGGTTCGTCCGCTCGTATCCACGAGGTGCGCGTAGGAGTACCGGACCTCCTCGCTGAGGTCCCCCAGCTCCCGGGTCGCTTCCTCTCCGTCGAACGGGGTTGCGCGGAGGCGGGAGCGGCTGGCCCACTCGCTCACCCGGGCGAACAGCGTGCACGGCCCGCAACCCGGATCGTAGAACAGGCACGCCGGCGGGGACGCCGCGACCATCCCTCCCGAGGGAGGTCGACCGGGAATATAGCCCGCGGCCCCGCCGCCGGCGGGTCCCAGCCCCGGGGACGCACGAAGTCAGCCGACCGGGGAGTCGCACCGCTCGAACAACCCGACCCGGTCGCCCCAGTGGGGATGGCGCCGCAGGCCAAGCCGGTCGTACTGCGCTCGTCGCTCAGGTCCCGACGGCAGGAACGCCTGCCACTCCTCGTGCTCAAGGGCTCGGGTCAAGCTCGCTAGGGCGGGAACCAAGGCCGACGCCTCGCCAATGAGCGGGTTCGCCCAGAGCGTGCGGGGACCCTTCCACCAGTCCGTCTGAACCGCGACGGCGCACCCCGCACCGACGAACAGCTTCCCTTCCTCGGCCCACCGGCGGACGATGTCGGGCTTCCATCGCCCGAATCGGCCTCCGTCCGTACCCGGCATGAGGTCGACCCGGCCCGTTTCCGCGGGCAACCAGCCAACGGGCCCGGGGAGGCGTTCCCCCGGCTGCGCCCGGTGAAGAGCGACCGCCCCGGAGGGGTCGGAGGGCGCGCCGCACCGAAGGGTCATCTCGGTCACCACCTCGAACCCGTGGCGTTGGAAGAGTCGGGTCGAAGCGATGTTCTCGTTCTCGATGACCGCCCGGACCTCGGCGATCCCGACCGACCTCGCGTCCGAGAGGATCCGGTCGAGCAGCTCTCCTCCGACCCCCTGCCCCCGTCGGTCCGGGACGACCCGGACCCCGCTCACCCAACCGTCTCCCGACCCAAGGTCGTGGAGGCGACCAAAGGCGACCCACGCGCCTCCCTCGGCCCCGGCCCACAGGCGGTCCTTCTGGACCCACTCGTCGATCTCCTCGAGCAGGTAGTCGTCAGGGTCGGCGGAAGCGAGGAACTCGCGGAGCCGCCCGAGCTCCCGACGGGGCTCGACCCGGAAGAACTCGACCGTCATCCGCTCCTCTCCACGAGTTCGCGCCCCGCCCCGATGCGGGCCCCAGAGATGGGCGTGACGGGTCACGGTCCCGGCAGAACCGAGACGCCCAGAAGCGACCGTCGGCCCCGGATTTAAGCGCCCTTGCACCTCTCGGTGAACACCGGGACCCTTCCAGAATGTTCCACCCGCACTACGTGACCCTGAAGAACGGCAAGGCCGCCTTGATCCGCTACGTCGAACCCGCGGACTCGAGAGCCCTCATCGACCACGTTAACGAGGTCGGTGCCGAGCGGGTCTACATCTCGACCGAGCGGGTCGCCAAATCCGTCGACGAGGAGGCGGAGGAGATCCGACGGTTCGACCGGGAGTTCGTGCTCTTCCTGGTGGCCATCATCGACGGACGTCTGGTCGGTAGTTCGGACGTACAGAAGGGGCGCCAAACGAAGAGAGCTCACACGGGCTCGTTCGGGATCGCGATCCGAAAGGAGGCCCGGGGGATCGGACTCGGGAGGGCGATGATGGAAGACAGCATCCGGTGGGCTCGGTCCGTCGGGATCCGCAAGCTGTCCCTCACCGTCTTTGCCACCAACGAGAGCGCTGTCGCGTTATACCGGGCGCTCGGGTTCGTTGAGGAGGCTCGGCTCAAGGACCAGGTGATCCTTGACGGGCAGTCCGTCGACGAGCTGGTCATGGCCCGCTGGATGTGACCGGGGCCATCCGCGGTAGGAACGAGGGTGCGCGACCGGGTCTTCCCTCACCTCCGCCCCTCCCCCGGACCGGTGTCGCGGGCCCCGTCGTGAGGGGTATATGGGGCTCAACGCTGACGAACGCATGCCCGCCCTCCCCTACCCTTCCACCGCACGGCCGAGGGACGTGGCCCGGTTCGTCGGGACGCTCGACCGCCGGCTCGAGCACGTCGACCGGGAGATCCTCCTGGCGGATTGGAACCTGCAGGTGGGGCGCTCTCGCAAGGGCTCCGAGCGCTGGCAGCTACAGCGCGCGCGGCTGCTGAGCGACGAACGCCTGCTTCCGTGGGTCCGGTCCGCCCTTCGGCGGAGCACGACGCCTCCCGTGCACCGTCGGCTTGAGCTTCTCGAGCGCATCCTTCTCGACGCCCAGGTCGAGCAAAGCCCGGAGGTCGTCCGGCTCCGATCCCGGATGAGCGAGCGGATCATCACGTTCCGACCTCGTTGGAAGGGACGGCGGGTCAACCGCGCGACCATCTTCGAGGTCGAACAGAAGAGCCCGAACGAATCCGCCCGCCGCGCGGCGTTCTACGCGCTCGACCCGCTCCACCGTCCCCTCGAGGGTCTACTGCAGGAGCTGGTCGAGCTCAGGAACGAGCGCGCGCGGGAGCTGGGGTACCGCACCATGGCGGCGATGCGCCACAGCTTCGACCATCTCACTCCGGAGCGCGTTCGCTCGCTCGCCGAGACCGCAGGCCGGCTCGCGAGGCCGGCTCTGCGGGAACTCCGCGAGAAGTACCAGGAAGCGACGGACCGAGCGTGCTGGCACCCGTGGGACTTCCTCTACGCCCGCGAGTTGCAAGCCCCGCTTCCCGACCGCTGGTTCCCCCGACGGGAGATGATGCCGCGGATCCTCAAGGCGGTCCGAGAGTGGGGGATCCGCACGGACCGGATGCGGTTCCGCCTGGTCTACCACGACACGCCGTTCGGGGGGCTCACGCTCGCTCCGGACCCTCCCACGGACGTCCGGATCCTGGTGCATCCCCAGGGCGGTTGGGTGCGGTACATGGTCCTCTTTCACGAGGTCGGCCACGCCGTTCAGTCGGCGTCAGTACGTGCCCCGGGGCATCTTCTCCGTTGGCACGAGAACATCCCGGGATTCGGGGCGTACCACGAGGGGATCGGGGGCCTTTTCGAGGACATCCCGAACAGTCTCGAATGGCTCACCACGATGCCCCGGGTGGAGCGAAAGCGGGCCGAGCAGTTCGCCCGGCTCCAGAAGGACGCGAACCTCATCTGGGCGGCCTGGCACGGCTGCTGGATCCGCACCGAGCAGCTCCTCTATGAGCGCCCGGGCCGCGACCCGACTGCCGAGGCGCAGAGGTACGAGCGGACGGTCTTCGGCTACGACGAGTATCCTTGCCGCTCGTTCGTCGACACGTTCTTCGTCGACTCGCCGATCTACGCTTCGAACTACCTCCTCGCCATCCTCTTCGGACGCCAGCTCTCGCGCACCCTTCGGGACCTCTTCGGAGACCCGCTGTGGCCCAACCGGCGGGTCGGCCCCTGGCTGATCCGGAACTGGTTCGCACCCGGGTCCCTCGTCGACTGGCTTCCTCACCTGAAAGAGCTGACGGGCCGACCGTTCGGGGCCGAGGCGTTCGCGAAGGCGTTCTCCGACTAGGGGAGCGCGTTCTCGTTCACGGCCCCTGTGACGAGGGCGGCGACCGGGACGTTCCCGGACGTACGTCCCCGCGGTCGCGCGAGCCTCACGGCGATCGCCGGGAGCGGGCCCGCCAGAGGAGAACTCCCGCGCCCACGGCCCCGACCGCGAGGACCCCCACGAGACCGGGGTAGAACCAGCTCGGCACTCCTCCCGGCGAGCCGACGGCCCCGGTCGTGTTGGTCGGTGGGGGCGCCTGGACCGTGATCGAGACGGACCCATGGTCCGGCGAGGAGAACGAGTCGTTCGTCCAGACCTGGACCGTGAACGTCCCGGCCGTCGAGAAGACGTGGAACGGTGACGGGAATCCGCTACGGGTCCCGTCCCCGAAGCTCCAGGAGTAGCGGAAGGGCGCGGCGCCGCCGGACACGTTCGCGTAGAATGTGACCGGTTCGCCGACCACGGTGGTGGTCCGGTTCGAGCCGACGGTGAGCGTCGGGAGCGGCTGGACCACCACCGAGACGCTGGCGTTCGCCACGACACCGTCCGCATCGGTCTGCGTGACGTTGGCGAGGAACGTTCCCGTGCCGGAATAGGCATGGGAGGTGGTCGCGCCGGACCCGCTCGCTCCGTCCCCGAACTCCCACGAGTAGGTGGACGGAGCGGCTCCCGGGACGACCGCCTCGGCCGAGAAGGTGACCTCGGTTCCCAGGTCGACCACCGAAGGGCTCGCGGTGGCGGAGACCGTCGGTGCCGCGGTGACCGTGACCGGCTCCCCGGTGGTCGAGGCGCTCACTCGGAGCCCCGCGGAGTCGGTGACGTTGACGGACGGGGAGTAGTTGCCTTCGGCGCTGAACGCGTGGGTCGCTTCGAGCGTCGGGCCGGCTCCCTCGAGCTGGACGCTGCTGTTGTCGCCGAAGTCGAGGGTCGCGGTGTACGGCGGCGTTCCGGTCCCCACGGTGACGGTGAACGAGACGGGCTGCGTCACCTCGACGGTGGTGGGCGAAGCTCCGAGGGAGGCGGTCGGGTCGGTCGCGATCGTCCACGTGTCGTCCAGAATGCCGGTATCGTTGACGCCCCCGAACAATAGCGGCACCGACCCCGAAGGGTCGAGCGAGAAGCCCGCGGCCGACCGCGCGACCGGCGGGGTCCCGAACGATACGCTCGACCACGCCCCGTGGGCGAACGTCCACGCGTCGTTGAGGAAGCCGAGGGTGTCGTTGTCCCCTCCGAACAGCAGGACCGCCCCGGCAGCGGGGTCGAAGACCATCCCGCCCTCGTACCGGTACGGAGGGGCCGGGATGTGGACAGGCCACCACTGCCCCGCGTAGAGCTCCCACGTGGAGTTGATGAACCCCGCGCCGAAGAGCAGCATGACGGAGTCGACGGGGTCGTAGGCCATCGATACCGCGTCGGCCGCCGGAGGTACGACCGAGCTGACGAGAGGGACCCAGCCCGACCAACCCTCCCAGACCCAGGTGTCGTTGAGAGCCGACGAGCCATCCCACCCACCCCAGAGGACCGAGCCGTTCTCGTCCGACGCGGGGTCGAAGGCGAGCATCGCAAAGACGCGGGCAGAGGGCGCAGGGCCGACGTAGGTGAGGTTGGTCCAGCGGCCGCCGCTGAACAGCCAGGTGTCGCTGAGATAGCCCGAGTCGCCGACCCCGCCGAAGAGGAGGACCCCGTGCATGTTCGCGTCGTAGTCCATCTGAGCGGCGATACGCGCCGGGGGCGCATCGTTAGGGTCGGTGACGTTGGTCCAGACCCCGTTCGAAAAGACCCAGGTGAGGTTCTGCGCGCACGAGAAATCCGAGCATCCCCCGAACGCGACCGTCTCGTTGTCGGCGGGGTCATAGGAGAGCGTCCCGAGGTAGGTACCCGGCGGGGAGGAGTTCGCACCGGTTCCGGTCACGTTGTGCCACGTGGGAACGGCGAGCGCTGGGGTCTCTCCGGTCGAACGAAGGAGCGTTTCGATGCTCGCCGGGAGCTTTGCCCCGGCTTCGGCCCTCGGTGAAGGGGCGTGGACCGTCGCAGAAGCGGCCGGAGATGGGTCCGCGGCGTACACTAGGATCCCCGACGAGAGGAGAAGGCTCAGCGCAAGGACGACCACGATAGCGGCGGTCCGTCCGACCCGGAGGGACCCTCCCACAGTGAACCGCACGGACACCGTCGCTTTCACTTCGCCTCCGCTTCTCTACGCGGGTCCCTCCGGAGGGTCGGGTGGAGGGACGGTCGGTCCCCCGGTGCTCGGGCCCGGCGACTTCGGACGTCGGCGGCTAACGACCGCAATGACGGCGAGCAGGACGCCCATCGCCGCGGCCGCGATCGCGAGGTACTCTAGGTAGAGCGTTGAGTTCGGGGAGGCGGAGTTCGTCGCCGGCGGAGAGGGTGGGGCAGCGTGGGTCGGCCGGCCCGGGACCTCCGGGAGGGCCGCCCCGACCTCCTCGAGCACGAGGGTGACGAGCGGTGCGGTCACGTTCCCATTCGTGGAGAGGGCGTACAGCAGGAGCGACGAGCCGACCTGGACGACCCCGAAGCCGGCGAGGTTCGGTACCGAGAACTGGGTGAGGTTGTGCGCGCTGCCGCCGGTCACCGCCCATCCGACAAGGTCGTGGGTCGACCCGGCGAAGACGTAGTACGTTCCGTCGCCGAACAGCGCTTCGGCGGTCGCCCGGCTCTGGTCTCCGAGCCATGAGGCGATCACCGCTTGCGTGCCGAGGTCGTAGAGCACGATGTCGCTCGCCGTGGGCTCCCGGTACAGAAGGAGCAACGCGGAGTCCGACCCGCTGACGAAGCTCTCCGAGATCAGGCTCGTGTTCGTCGGCAGCGAGCCGGTGGTGACCGGGACGGCCGACCCCGTCGCGTAGGCGACCACCGAGTAGTTTCCCGACGCGCTACGAAGTACCGCGTCTCCGAGTCCTCCTCGGGCGGAGGTGATGGACGACATCCCGGTCACGCTGACGTTCGAGACCTCCGCGCCGGTCGCGAGGTCGAAAGCGACGAGCCGCTCGGGCGTGGAGTCACCCACGAGGAACGTCGGGGAGATCAGGGCGAGGAGGAGACCGCCCGTACCTCCCGCGTCGACCTGGTAGGATTCAACGATCCCCCAGTCGGTGAAGGAGCGGGTCGGGCCCCACGAGCCGTTGGCCGGCGAGTAGCGGGCTCCGTGCAGGTCGAGCTGGGTGAGGTCGAGCGGGCTCGCAGCCGACTCTTCGGCGGCCGGTAGCGCCGCCCATGCGACGAACTGGCTGCCGTCCGAGAGCGTGGTCGCTTGCGGGCCGCTCTCGAGGAAGTTTGGGTCGCTCGGGGACGGGAGCGAACTCAGAGAGTTCGTGGAGGAGTTGAGGTGAAGACCCGAGACCCCGAGTCCCTGGTCGACCGGGACCTGGACGTTGTCGTCGGTGTAGTAGAGGTAGCTTCCGTCGTACCCCGGGGCGGCCGTGACGCTCGTGAACGGATAGATGTCCGAGACCGCGGCCCCTCCGCTCGAGCTCGCGTTCCAGACGTTCTGGTCGTAGCCGCTCGTCGAGTAGTAGCGCGAGTCGAGCTTCCAGGTGGACGAAGTGCCGTTATCGTAACCCGGAACCGGGCTCGCACCGGTGACGTCCGTCGTCGGCAGAGACGGTGGCGGGTCCGTCCAGCTGTAGATCACGGCGGGTCCGAGGATCGTCCACTGGTCCGACCAGAAGAGGGCCGACGCCGAGACGAAGAGCGACCCGTTGACCCATCCCCCGGCGATTCCGAGCGAAGGGAACAGGTTGAACGTGAGCGCGATCGAGAGAGTGCCGCCGATCGCGACCGATGCGATGCCGATCCCGAACGACACCGAGACCGAGAGCGGGAGCGTGAAGCTGCCGAGGAGCTTCGACAGCGTCACCTGGAGCCCGGGGATGATCTCGAGGGGCACGTCCGTCGTGGGAACGAGGATGAGCGAGAGCGCGACCGACGGCTTCAGCTCGATGTTGAGCGTGAACCCGATCTGGACGCCGAGGATGTTGAACCCGTAGATCGGGACGCTCGCGGTGAAGTCGCCGGTGACGGTGATCTTCGCGACCGCGTTGACCCAGTTGATCCCGGCAACGTCCTGCCCCTCGGTGACCAGGGCGAACGTCCCCGTGAGGCTGATCGTCGCGGTGATCTTGATGCTCGCGGGGCCGATCGAGATCTTCGAGGTGTTGAACTGGAACGAGCCGGTCAGGCTGACGTTGCCCGAGGAGGTGATCCCCGTCGAGATCGTGAGCCCGGGGATGAGCGAGTAGCTGCCTCCGATGAGCGGGATCGGCAGGTCGAATCCGAACGCCTGCGCGATGTTCCAGTTGTAGACGTCGGTGAGCGACCAGGTCTTGTTGTACGGCCCGGAGCCGTGCGCTTTGACGGTCGAGGTAGTGCCGGGAAGCTCCACGAGCGTGATCAGCCACGCCGGGGTATTGATCATCCGGACGGAGTAGGTCGCGTTGAGCGTCCAGTCCGAGAACGTCGCCGTGAGCGTAAGCTTCGCCCCCGGGACCAGGTTGGCCATGTCGACCGAGGTCGAGTCCCACCAAGGCGACCCGGTCGAACGGGGCGTGAACTCGAGCGGCAATCCTCCCAGCGTCGCGCTGACCGAGGTCGGACCGGCGCCGGCGACCTTGAGGTAGGCACTGAAGTTGTTGGTGAAGTCGAGACCGGTGTAGAAGTACCCCTTGAACTGGGAGTAGATGATCGCGGTCTCGGGCGGCAGGACCGTGAAGGTCCAGTTCGCGGTCGCGCTGGTTCCCGGGCCGGATTGCTCCGTATCGAAAACGGTGACCGTCAGTCGATAGACGTTGTAGCTCTGGGGCGTGGGGGAGCAGTAGGTGTTCGCGACCCCGTCGTACGGAAGCACGTAGGTGCCGCTCGGGTTCGTCAGGTTGGCGCAGCCAGTGCTCCCCGAAGCATCCTGAAGTGTGTTGCCGGTCTTCGACCCGACAATCGCGAACTTGTAGTCGAGGAAGCCGCTTCCCCCGTATCCCGTGACCGTGAACGGTACGTTGAACGAGAGGTGGCTTGAGTTCGTATCGATGGTCGACGGTCCCGTGAGCTGCGCGTGGACGATCTCGTTGAACCGCCAGGTGTCGTTGCGCCCGCCCTGGCCGCCGTATCCGCCGAAGATCGCGAAGTAGTTGTCCGCGAAGTCCGCCGCATAGCCCATCTCGGTGCGGGCGGGAGGGTCGCCGACGAACCCGGGGTCGGTGGCGTTCTGCCAGTAGAACCCGTTCCCGGGGGGATTCTGGTAGGTCCACGTGTCGTTGAGGAACGAGTAAACGAACCCGCTGCAGCTCGACGTCGATTGGTCAGGGTACCCCTCGCCCCCGAACAGCACGAACCGGTTGTTCGCGGGGCTCCAGCCCAGCGCCGCGTTCACCCGACCGCACGGGGGGATCCCTCCGGTGACCGAGGAGGCGGGTGCGAGGCCCGACTCGGGAGCCTGCCGGGGCCCGTTGACGCA
>Ga0335077_10009168_pt1 | contig 12275 bp, 9 predicted proteins | sample Lox_Sample_31_FD_207151 | JGI IMG/M metagenome (GOLD analysis project Ga0335077, IMG submission 207151) | Soil microbial communities from Loxahatchee National Wildlife Refuge, Florida, United States - Lox_Sample_3.1 | ecosystem: Environmental > Terrestrial > Soil > Wetlands | place: USA: Florida...
ATCGCGGTTTCGGGCCTCTGCGGCCGGTTCCGTCGGGGCCGGTTCATACGCTGCTGCCATGCCCGAGGCAGCCCTCCTCCACACCGAGCCGGTCGAGCTTCCCCGCTCGGACGTCGCGCTCCGTGCCGTTCCCGACGCTGCCCCGGCGGCGCCGAGGCTCGAGATTCCGGCGTATGACCTGACGGCGGCGCTTGCCCTCGAGCGCGAGCTCGGCGTCAGCCACGTGCTCGCGCAGGTGCTCGTGCGCCGCGGGCTGTCTGATGTCCACGCTGCGCGGGCGTTCCTCGAGCCGACCGAGGAGCACGACCCGAGCGCGTTTTCGGGGATCGAGCGGGCGATCGCGCTGATCGAGCGCCACATCCGCGATCGCAGCCGTATCGTCGTCCACGGCGACTACGACGTCGACGGCGTATGCGCCACCGCGACCTTGGTCCGCGCGCTCCGCGCCCTCGGCGCCGACGTCGGCTGGTACCTGCCCGACAGGCTCACCGACGGCTACGGCCTGTCGCTCGAGACGGTGAAGCGCCTCGCCGCGCGGGGAGCGAACCTGCTGGTTACCGTCGACTGTGCGATCACCGCAGTGGACGAGGTCGCCGCCGCGCGGGCGGCCGGACTGGACGTGGTGGTCTCTGACCATCACGCGCCGCGGGCGGACGGCCGCCTACCGGACTGCGAGATCGTCCACCCCGCGGTGTGCGGGTATCCGTGTGCGGACTTGTGCGGCACCGGAGTGGCCTACAAGCTCGCGCAGGCCCTGGGCGCGCCCGGCGCCGAGGAAGACATCGAGCTGGTGGCGCTCGCCACGGTCGCGGATCTGATGCCGCTCGCCGGCGAGAACCGCAGACTCGTCCGCGAGGGCCTGCGGGCGTTGTCGCGGACGTCGAGGCCGGGGCTGCGCGCGCTGATGAAGGTCTCAAAGGTCGACCCGAGCGCGATCGACACAGGCACGCTCGGCTTCCGGCTCGCGCCGCGGATCAACGCCGCCGGCAGGCTCCGGCGCGCCGACGCCGGGCTCGAGCTGCTGCTCACGGGTGACGAGCGCCGCGCCGCCGAGATCGCGTCGGAGCTCGATCGGGTGAATGCCGAACGGCGCGCGGTCGAACAGCGGATCGTGTGGGAGGCCGAGGCCCAGGTTGCAGAGCAGGTTGCCGAGGGTGGCGAGCGGTTCTCGTACGTGCTCGCCGGCGAGGGATGGCACCCGGGCGTCGTCGGGATCGTGGCCTCGCGCATCGTCGAGCGCCATCACCGACCGGTCGTGGTGGTCGCACTCGAAGACGACATGGGCTCGGGCTCGGCGCGGAGTATCCCCGGCTTCGACCTGTTGGGGGCCTTGCACGCGACGGCTGAGCACCTCGGTCGCTACGGCGGCCACCGCGCCGCCGCGGGAATGGCGATCGAACGCGACCGGCTCGATGGCTTCCGGGAGGCGTTCGAGTGCCATGCCGCCGAGGTGCTGATCCCCGAGATGCTGATCCCGCGTGAGCGCGTCGACGCGATCGTCTCCGGCTGCGATCTCGGACTCGAGCTGGCCGAGGAGCTCGAGAAGCTCGAGCCGTGCGGGATGGGCAACCCGCGCAGCCGCCTGCTTGTGCCCGGGGCGCGGCTCCGCGACCCGCGGCCGATGGGGGACGGTCGCCATCTGCGGTTCGTGGTCGGTTCGGGCGGCACGAGCGCCCGCGCGGTCGCCTTCGGGTGCGACGGGAAACTCGGCGTCGAGGCCGAGGAGCCCGTCGACGCGACCTTCCGCCTCGAGCGGAACTTCTGGAACGGGGCGGTCGAGCCGCGGCTCGTCCTCGGACATGCCAGGCGGTGCGCGCCGGACGCGATCGAGGTGCTCGGCGAGCCCGACGACTACCTGGTTGCGGCGCTCGCGGACGGCGATCTCGATGCTGCGCCGAGCGCGGCTCAGTCCGGCGCGCGGGCGATGCTCGACCGCCGCGGTCAGAGCCCACTGGCGGTCCTGCGCGATGCGATGGTGACTGGAGGCGAGGTCCTCGCCGTCTGCGCCGACGCGCCGCGGCGGTTGACCGGGCTCCGCGCCCGGATCGGGGGTTTCGCGCTCGTGTCCTACTACTCGCTCGTGCGCGATCCACGGCTTGGGGAGCGCTTCGCGCAGGTCGTCGCGCTCGACCCGCCGGCGGTGGCGTCCGAAAAATACGTACTGGCGTTAGGGCGTGGTTTCACCCATTTGGCGTGGGGCGAGCCTGAGCTACGCTTTGCACAGCAGATGCACGAGCTGGAGTACGGTCTCCGGGCTTCGCTTGTGGCCCTTTACCGCAGCCTCAAGCTGCGGGGAAGGGTGGCCGGTGAGGAGCTCGAGCACCTGCTTCGCGGCGACGGTCCGCACCCCCGCCCGGCTCGGCTGGCGGGACGGCTGATCACAGTGCTCGCGGAGCTGGAGCTCGTCAGCCTCGACCGGGATCTGCCGGCCCTGGCGATCGTGGGGGCCGCGCCGACGGCGCTGGAGCGTTCCCCGGCCTACAGGGTCTACGCTCAGCGGTACGAGGACGGTCAAAGATTTCTGAGCAGCGCAAATCATCTTCCAGGCGGCTGAGCCGGACCCGGCAGAAGGACGGGGACGGTTCAAACGGCCGCGACGACGGCTCCGGGTCCGCGCTGTTCGCCGCCCAGCGGCCTCCGGTCGACCGCGTCAGCCAGTCCGATGGGCATGCGGATGGCCATGCGGACGTCGAGCGGGCCGAGCTCACGCCGGAAGAGCGCCGGCTGCTCGGCGACCTGTTCGCGATCGTCGAGGAGCACGCGCACGAGGCCGCAGCCACGATCGACCGCGACCGGGTCGAGGAGGCGTTCGTGTACGCCTGCGTCCACCATGCCGATCAGCGCCGCCGCTCGGGTGAGGACTTCATCGTCCACCCGGTCGGCGTGGCCAAGATCTGCGCCGGGATGCGCCTCGACACCGAGACGCTGTGCGCCGCGCTGTTGCACGACACCGTCGAGGACACGTCGGCCTCGCTCGAGGAGGTGCGCGAGGCGTTCGGCGAGGAGATTTCCAGCCTGGTAGACGGCGTCACCAAGCTCACCGGGCTGACCTTCCAGTCGCGCGATGAGGCGCAGGCCGAGAACTACCGCAAGATGATGGTCGCGATGGCCACGGACATCCGGGTCATCCTGATCAAGCTCGCCGATCGCCTGCACAACATGCGCACGATCGCCGCGCTTCCAAAGCAGAAGCAGATCGAGAAGGCGCGGGAGACGCTCGACATCTACGCGCCGATCGCGCACCGGCTCGGTATCCACGCGATCAAGTGGGAGCTCGAGGACCTCGCCTTCCAGACCCTGCACCCGCGCAAGTACACCGAGATCAAAGGGCTCGTCGCCCAGCAGCGCGCCGAGCGCGAGCGGTACGTCAACCAGGCCGCCGGCTATGTGAGCAAGGAGCTCGAGGAGCTCGGCATCGACGCCGAGATCTCGGGTCGGGCCAAGCACTTCTACTCGATCTACGCGAAGATGACCAAGAAGGGGCGCGAGTTCAACGAGATCTACGACCTGACCGCGATGCGGGTGATCGTCGGGTCGGTCAAGGACTGCTACGGCGCCGTCGGCGTGATCCACTCGCTGTGGAAGCCGCTGCCGGGACGGTTCAAGGACTTCGTGGCCATGCCCAAGTTCAACATGTACCAGTCGCTGCACACCACGGTGATCGGGCCTGAGGGACGGCCGCTCGAGATCCAGATCCGGACCCGGGAGATGCACGACCTCGCCGAGTACGGAATCGCGGCGCACTGGATGTACAAGGAGAACGGGCCCGCCCAGCCCCGCGTCGATGGCGCGGCCGGACCGCCGGCGTCCGACTCCAAGCTCAAGTGGCTCCGCTCGCTGCTCGACTGGCAGCAGGAGGAGGCGGACCCGCGGGAGTTCATGGAGACGCTCAAGGTCGATCTGTTCGAGGACGAGGTGTTCGTGTTCACGCCCAAGGGCGAGGTCAAGTCGCTGGCCTCCGGCGCGACCCCACTCGACTTCGCCTACGAGATCCACACCGACGTCGGCCACCGGTGCGTCGGCGCGAAGGTCAACGGCAAGATCGTCCCGCTGTCCTACCAGCTGCGCTCGGGCGACATCGTCGAGGTGCTGACCTCCAAGCGCGAGCGCGGGCCTTCGCGGGACTGGCTGGCGCTGGTGAAGACGACGCGGGCGCGGAACAAGATCAAGGCATGGTTCAAGGCCGAGTCGCGCAAGGACTCCGAGCACTCCGGCCGCGAGCTACTGCAGGACGCTTTGCGCAAGCAGGGTCTGCCGGCGCAGAAGATCGTCGGCTCGCCGCTGCTGGCGGACGTGATCCGCGAGATGGGCTTCCGCAAGGCCGACGACTTCTACATCGCGCTCGGCGGCGCCAAGGTGTCGGCCAAGGTGGTCGTCAATAAGATCATGCAGCGCCTCAAGCAGGGCGAGACGGCCGAGTCCGAGCCGACGGCGGCCGACGACCTGCTGAAGACCCGCCGGCGCCGGTCGCGGGCGACAACGTCCTCCTCGCGCTTCGGGATCTCGGTCGAAGGGATCGACGAAGTCATGCTGCGGATGGCCAAGTGCTGCCGCCCGGTCCCGGGCGACCCGATCGTCGGCTACATCTCGCTCGGGCGCGGGATCACGATCCACCGCGAGGACTGCCCGAACGTGGCCGTGCTGAAGAAGGATCCCGAGCGCTTCACCCCGGTGTCGTGGGACGGCGATCCCGAGACGTCCTTCCGGGTCGAGATCGAGGTCGACGGCTGGGATCGCCACCGGCTGCTCGAGGACATGTCGCGGACGTTCGCCGAGGCCGGCATCAACATCCTCGAGGCCCGGTGCATCGTCAACCACCCGATGGTCAAGAACCGTTTCGTGGTGGAAGTCGGGGACACGCGGTCGCTCGATCAGGCGATCAACCGCCTGCGGAACATCGACGCGGTGTTCGACGCCTACCGCGTAACCCCCGCCGCGGCGTAGATCGGAGGCACGCCGTGGGCGTGATCCATCGCCGGTCCGGCTCGGTTGGTGCCAGCGGTGTGGATGGTGGCGTGGGGTGGGAGGGGGTCGAGCCCCAGGCCTATGACGATCCGTCGGTTGCCGGGGTACGCAAACACGAGCTGATCGGCGAGGCCGAGGGCGCCCAGCAGTACCGGATGCGCTTCTTCGAGGTCCCGGTTGGTGGCCGCACCGCGCGCGAGCGCCACCCTCATGACCACGGCGTGATGATCGTCTCTGGGCGGGCGAGGGTCACGCTCGGTTCCGGTTCGCACGAGGTGGGGGAGGGCGACGTCGTGTATGTGGCCGGCGACGAACTCCACTGCTTCGAGACGCTCGGCGAGGTGCCGCTCGGGTTCGTGTGCGTCGTCGGACCGCGGTCGGCGTCCTAGGGGTCGGCGTCGTAGGGGTCGGCGTCCTAGGGCTCGGCGTCCTAGGGGTCAGCGTCCGGGCGCGGTCAGCGTCCCAGATCGGGGGGCGGTCGCCGGCGCGGCGGGGGCGTGATCCGCACCGTGCGCGGCTTACTCCCTCGGAGCTTCGCGATCACCACTGCCTCGCCGGTTGGGAGCGCCTTGATCTCGTTTGGGTCGACGACGAACCGTTCGACCTGCCGACGCGTCCCATGTCGGGTCGCGTAGCCGCCGATCAGCGGCCCGCCGGTTTGGTATGTCCGATCCCACACCATCTCGGTCCCCGCGATCTGAGAGATCGTGTGAGCCGATCCCGGAACCTCCTGCCGGTGGGCGATCTTGATCGCGGTATTGCCGAGCACCTGGTCGCGCAGACCAGGGGCCGCTCGGTCGAGGTCGGCCAACTCCTGGGTGGCCACGAGCCCGCGCATACCGGACTCGCGCCCGCGCGCGAGCAGCCCGATCACGTGGTCCGCTCCGAGAGCGGAGAACTCGTCGATTCCGATCAGCGCCGCCGCGGGCGTTGCCGCACCAGACCCTTCAACCAGGCGGTTGCCGGAGGCGGCGACGAGATCCTGGACGACGAGCGTGCCGATCTGCGAGGCGAGCTTTCCGTACCTGCTCGAGTTCAGGCTGAACACGACCACCTCCGGTCCCGACAGTGCCTTGCGCAGATCAATGACGTCCGAGCGCGGGTCGGTCGGCGGACCCAAGAAGACACCGGTGTGCGACTCGGTGAGGATTGCGAGCCGGGTCTGGAGGCCCCGGATCGCGCTGTGCTGATCCGGCGTGAGTCCGGCGAGATAATCCTGGGTTCGCTCCCGAAGCGGCCGGTCGAGGTTGCGCAGCGAGCTCGCGAGGCGGCGCGGGTCCATGAGCGCCACGACCTCTTGCAACGTCCCAGGACGGTCCGGATGCTTGTGCGCGGACACCTGGAGGACGGTCTGGATGTAGCGCTCGGCGGCGCGCTGGTAGTGCGGCTCGGTGAAGCGCTCGGTGGCGATCAACTTGTCCTTGAGCTCGGTGGCGTTCCCGTGGGCGAGTGGGTTCCAGTACGCGCCGCCGTCGAGGGTCCACACCCGGAAGGGCCGTCCCGCCGCGGCCGCCGCCTCGGCCAGCGTGCGCGTGAACGCCGGCGAGCCCTTCATGTCGATCGCGATCACCGGCCGCCCCCGGCCGATCTGATGGCTCAGGATCGTCAACAGAGTTGTCGTCTTGCCGGAGCCGCTCGCGCCGAGGATCAGACCGTGGGCGGCGAGGTCGTCCTCGTGGATGGCGACATGCCGGCCGCTCCGGTCGCTGCCGAGCGTGATTGTTCCCTCCGGAGCTCGGCCGGGACGCCACCGGCGCATAGCTCCCCGCACGGCGCGAACCGCGCCCACCGCTGCGATCGCGACCAGCGCCGCCGCGGCCGGCCCGGCGGGGGAGACCATGAGCACGGCGAACGCCGCGACCGTCAGGAACCGAAGGAGCGCGTCCCGGGATGCGGGCGACCTCACCTGCTCACCTCTGGCGCACGCTCGCGGACGGGGGCTCTGCGCGCCGGCCGGCTTCCTGCGGCGAGGCGGACGCGACGGATCGCGACGAGGTCGGACACGCCGAGCCTCCGGGCGGCGTTCCGAACCGATCTGGCGATCGCGGCGCGCTCTACCAGGTAGACGACGCCGTCGAACCGGGGATCGGCGCCGTACCCGCCGAGGATCGTCTCGAGGCGGGTATGCGCCTTGGGCGTGAGCTCGAGCTCGAGCGCGATCCGCCGGCCATCGGCAGTGCGGAGGACCAGGTCCGGGTAATGGAGGCGCTCGTGGCCGCGGGGGCCGAACCCGCCGAGCCGCACCGCGAGCGCCTCCTCACCGGGCATGCGGGCGCCGTCGTGCGAGCGAAGCCGGCGCTCCCCGAGGATCTCGGCGACCGGACCGAACGCCCCGCCGCGGGCCGCGAGCCACAGCCACGCGACGCCGACATCGTGTTGGTAGGAGCGAAGGTCGAGCTTGGGCGTCGGGAGCGAGCTCCCGATGACGGCGAGGCCGCGCCGGGTGATCCGGTACCACGATGGATCGCCGGGAAGCGCCGTCTCGCGCTTGAGCAGCCGCGCTTCGGCCAGCCGCGCTAAGCGGGCCGCGGCCGTGCCGGCCGACGTGCCGAGCAGAACCGCCACGTGTGCGGGCAGCGACAGACGGTGCTCGGCCAGAAACGACAGCAGCTCGAGGTCGCGTTCGGTGAGGCGAGGGGGCACGAGGATAAGAGCCTCGAGCGGCCCCGAATTCACCCCCCCTCGGGTGCGAATCGATTACAGCCCGGGGTGCGGAAGCGAGCTCGTGTTGACCACCTGGAAGTCCTTGCCGGTCAGCCGGTCGAGCAGGTGGAGCGCGTCGTTGTTCCAGTGCGGATCGGGTGCGCCCGAGATGTACCAGGGCGACCCGTTGTCGGCGAGAATCATCCCGTAGCGCTTGAGCGCCTCAGCCACTACCCGCGCTTGATAGGGCAGCCCTGAGATGTTGACGCCGGCCCTGAGCCGGACGCGGAGGCCCATCGGCGGAAGGTTCGGTCCGCTGCATGTCGACGCCTCATGGCGGGCCGGGTAGACGTACCGCGGCGCGGTGCACGGCGCGGTGAAGCGGAGCGCGTGATCGATCCCGCCGGCGGCGACGTCGCTGTACCGGGCGAGACCGGGGAGGATCGGCAGGCCGGCGGCGTCGGCCGAGGTCCAGCCGGCGGGTCGCAGGTGGTTCGAGCGCAGGTTGAAGATCGCCCCCGAACCGGCGCTCCAGCGCAGACCGTGGTCGTGCGGGTAGGCCGCGAACAGCTCGTAGTCGGTGCACGTGTCGCGGTCGACGACGATCACGTGACGGTCGCCGCTCGAGCCGTAGCCCCCCTCGATCGGGACGCCGCGCGGCAGCGGGTACGGCCGCTTGTCCGACTCGGAGGCGTACTGGAACGTGACCGGCACCTTGCGCGTGCTTGAACCGACGACCGCGAAGGGGATCCCGATCGGCTCGCCGTCGTACAGCCCCGATCCGAAGTCGGGGTGAACCGGATCGTTCAGGCCGATCCGCGCGATCAGACCCGCGGAGTTCTTGGCCACCGGCAGCCGGTCCACACGCTGATTCCACGGGTTGTTCGCCGGAAAGACCGGGCAGTTAGAGGCGCCGGGAAGCGCGCGGGCGGACACCAGCGCCGGCGCCGCGACCAGCGCCCCCGCCACGACGAGCGGGACGCAGGCGATGATGGCGACGAGGCGGCGCATCGGTCAGGAGACGACCGCGATGCCGCGCGGCACCACACCGAACTCGGCCTCGTCAACCTCTCCCAGGTAGTCCCCATCGACCTGGAGCGGCAGCGGACGGTCGTCCACCGACCGGACGCACAGGCCATGCAGCCCCGAGAACGGGTGCACGTGGCGGTGGCGGCTCACCTTGAGGTGGCGGGAGAAGGCGCGTCCGATGATCGTCGGCACGTCGGTCGGCCAAGCGCGGTCGAGGACCACCGCAGCGAGGTCGCCGCTGGTCAGCGTTGCGCCCTCCGCGAGATCCACCGGCCGGTTGCCGAAGTACGTGTACGGCGTCGAGTTCTGGACGATCACCGTGACCCCGGCCACCGTCTTCTCGGCCAACCGCGCCTCGAGCCGGGGCGGACGCACGAGGTAGCGCCGGTTGAACGTCCCCACGCCGGTCAACGTGTAGTACCACTCGCCGAACCTCGCCTTCAGGTTCGGGTGGGCGTCGACCTGCTCGACGACGCTGGCGTCGAGCCCCGTGCCGGCGGAGAATAGGAACTTGCGGCCGTTCACCGACCCGAGGTCGACGCGTCGTGGCCGCCACCCGTCGGCCATGAGGAGCAGATGCTCGGTAGCGTCGACGACGTCGTTCGGGATCCCGAGCATCCGGCAATAGACGTTCGCGCGGCCTCCCGGGAGACAGCACAGCGGAGTGTTCGCCCCAGCGATGCCGTTCGCCGCCTCGTTCACGGTCCCGTCGCCGCCGAACGCGACGACCACGTCGTACCCCTCCCGCGCGGCTTCCCGAGAGAGCTCGGTCGCGTGACCGGGCGCATCGGTGTCGATCGCATCGACCTGATAGCGGCCCCGCAGGGCGTAGACGACGAGGTTCTTCAGCCGGTCGGAGACCGTGGTCGCGTACGGGTTGACGATGATCAGCATGCGCCGGCTGGGCGCGGGCGACGCCAGCGCCAGCGTCGCCTCCAGGCGTTCGAGCGGGTCAGTGGACGTCGCAGCCATGCCGACGCTTCAACACCGGGCGGGGGAGATCGTTACGCCGGCAACCGCGTCGTCACCGCCGGCGTTCAAGTCGGCTCGAAATCTGGCGATCGTCTGCATATAATCCGTTTCACATAGCAGTACGCATCAAGAGGGGTGGAGGGACTGGCCCTACGAAGCCCCGGCAACCTCCCGCAAGGGAAAGGTGCCAATTCCATCAGGCTCCAACGACAAGCCTGGGAGATGTGGATAGGGCGGTTCCTTGACCTCCGACCACTGACCCCGGCGGAGGTTTTTTCATATATGCCGCCAGAGTCTCTTCGCTGCAAAGAATGCAAGACAACCTATCCGCTCGACGCGAGGTACGTGTGCGAGCGGTGCTTCGGGCCGCTCGAGCTGGCCTACGCGCCTCGGCCGACGGGGGACCCGGACGAGCTGAAGCGACGGATCCAGGCCGGTCCGCACTCGCTGTGGCGCTACAGCGACTTCCTGCCGGTCCAGGCGCCCCCGCGGGGCGTGCTCCCGGCGGGTTACACGCCGCTGTTCCGCGCCGAGCGGCTCGCCGACCAGCTCGGCCTGCGCGAGGTCTGGATCAAGAACGACGCCGCCAATCCGACGCACTCGTTCAAGGATCGCGTCGTGTCGGTCGCCCTCGCTCGCGCCCGTGAGCTCGGCTTCGAGACGGTCGCATGCGCATCCACCGGCAACCTGGCGAACGCGGTGGCGGCTCACGCCTCCGCCGCCGGCATCGAGTCCTACGTGTTCGTGCCCCACGATCTCGAGGAGCAGAAGGTCCTCGCGACCGGCGTCTACGGCACCAACCTGGTGTCTGTGCGCGGCAACTACGACGACGTCAACCGCCTCTGCACCGAGCTCGCCGGCGAGCACGAGTGGGCGTTCGTGAACATCAACATGCGTCCCTACTACGCCGAGGGCTCGAAGACGCTTGCGTTCGAGACCGCCGAGCAGCTGGGGTTCGAGCTCCCCGACCGGGTGGTGGCGCCGATCGCGTCCGGCTCGCTGTTCACCAAGATCGCGCGCGGGTTCGAGGAGTGGCTCGACCTTGGGCTGCTCGAGGGCGAGCTGCCGATCTTCCACGGCGCCCAGGCGGCGGGCTGCTCGCCGGTGGCGAGCGCGTACGAGGCCGGGCAGGACTTCTGCCGGCCGGTCAAGCCCGACACGATCGCGAAGTCGCTCGCGATCGGCAACCCCGCCGACGGGCCGTACGCGCTCGATCTGGCGCGGCGGACCGACGGCTCGATCGAGTCGGTGACCGACGACGAGATCCGCGAGGGGATCAAGCTGCTCGCCCGGACGACCGGAATCTTCACCGAGACCGCCGGCGGCGTCACGGTTGCCGTGCTCGCCAAGCTGGCGGCTCGCGGTGCGATCGATCCCGGCGACCGCGTCGTCGCCTACATCACCGGCGAGGGCCTGAAGACGCTCGACGTCGCGCGCGGGACGTTCGAGGCCTGGCAGATCGAGCCGACGCTGGACTCGTTCGAGCAAGCCGCCGAACGACTCGTCGCCGTGGCGTGATAACACTGCACGGCAATGGCAATCACGGTCAAGATCCCAACCCAGCTGCGCGCCGCCACTGACGGCGAGGCGACGGCGGACGTCGAGGGCACGACCGTCGGGGAGGTGCTCGACGCGCTCTACGAGCGCTACGGCGAGCTGCGCCACCGCATCGCCGAGGACGGCGGCCTTCGCCGGTTCGTCAACGTGTACGTCGGCGGCGAGGACATCCGTTTCCTCGACGGGCTAGAGACGCCCGTCACCGACGGCGATGAGGTGACGATCCTGCCGGCGGTCGCCGGCGGCTAAGGGAATTCGGCCGCGATTCGCTCGGCTCACGCCGCGCGGACTCCGCCGAATTTCCCGCCGCCGGCGCGCTGGAGTTATGTGCCGGGTGCGCTGGCGGTCGCCGGGGCACTCGGGCTGCTCGCGCCCGCCGGGGCACTCGCGCCCGCCGGCGCACTCGCGCCGCTCACGGCCGCCGACGCGACGATTCCGGTCGGGCAGCTGACGCCCGTGCCGCCGAGTCCGCAGTAACCCCACGGGTTCTTCTCGAGGTACTGCTGGTGGTAATCCTCGGCGTAGTAGAACGGTCCCGCCTTTGCGATCTCGGTGGTGATCGCGCCGTGGCCCGCCTGGCGCAGGCGCGCGGCGAACGCGTCGCGAGTCGCCTCGGCGACTTGGCGCTGCTCATCGGTCGTGAAGTAGATCGCGGAGCGGTACTGCGTGCCGACGTCGTTGCCCTGGCGCATGCCTTGGGTCGGATCGTGGTTCTCCCAAAACAGCCGGAGGATCTCCTCGTAGCTCGTCTTCGCGGGGTCGAACACGATCAGCACCGCTTCGGCATGACCGGTGCGCGCGGAGCACACTTCCTCATAGGTGGGGTTGGGTGTGATCCCGCCCGCATATCCAACCGCGGTGGTATAGACCCCGGGCGCCTGCCAGAAGACGCGCTCGGCGCCCCAGAAGCAACCCATCCCGACGATCGCCTGCTCAAAGCCCTCGGGGAACGGAGGCTGCAACGGCGTTCCCAAGACGGCGTGACGCGCGGGGACCGGCATCTCGGCCTCGCGGCCGGGGAGCGCCCGGTCCGGGTCGATCATCGTCATCTTGCTCCGTAGTCCAAACATGTTTCAGAGGGTACTCAGCGGCCGCTGGCCAACCGGTGA
>Ga0335077_10009170_pt1 | contig 12274 bp, 9 predicted proteins | sample Lox_Sample_31_FD_207151 | JGI IMG/M metagenome (GOLD analysis project Ga0335077, IMG submission 207151) | Soil microbial communities from Loxahatchee National Wildlife Refuge, Florida, United States - Lox_Sample_3.1 | ecosystem: Environmental > Terrestrial > Soil > Wetlands | place: USA: Florida...
CGTGCACACTAGGTCCTTCACTGTAAATGAAGGCCGGGAGCCACAGGTTTGATCCCACATTCACTCGCCAGCTCTCAAAATTAAGGTAGTTGCTGGTTAACGAAGCTCCACCGTACGTGCCGTTAAAGCGCACAATGTGGTAGTCGCGATCCTCCACCCAAATGCGGCCAACAAATCGTCCTCTGCCGGACTTCGGTAATGGAGTGACGTCAAAGACCAGGCAACGAACTTCGCCCAGAAACTCCCGCCCGAGGTACTCAACCGTGTAATGTTGGCGGTCGAAGCCATCCATGTCCAAATAGATCATCTGCAGAAAACCACGCGGCAGGAGTTCCATTGAGAAGAATTCCCCAACGCCTCCGAAAATCTTTTGTTTCGTGCCCGCGTCCCGGCTGAGCGCTTCAAGCTGTACCCCGTGTGCCAACTCGGCGCGGCCAAGGAAATATTTGTCGCCGTCAGGCACATCTACCTGTTGCTTATCGAGCCGCAGATACTGGACGTACGTCTCCACCAGCGGAGAATATTGCCGAAGCAGTCGCATCTCCGCCTGTTCCTGCGAGAATATCCTGTCCACCACTTCGATCATGGTCGTCGGCTGCTGGGCGGTCGCGGCCAGCGGCATCGCGCCGAACGATATCGCAAAGAAAAGGTACTTGAGGCTGCGCATAATGGCCTCCAAACTTGGACTTTGGGAATTGGGCTGTGGCTCAGGAAACTACGCCTTGGAGTAGTACATGCCAGCTGTCCAGACGAGCAGTTTAAGGACAGTGGCCTTCGGGCGATCCGCGCACCGAAATGTCGATTTGGGCTCCTGATCCAACCAGCTTTTCTACCTTGTTCCTGTAACCTCCCTGCAACCCGTCCGTGCCATCATCCGTCCTACGCTACGTACCCGCCTGCGTCTGCGCACCTCTGCATCCTTGAAAAGAGCTTGCAGCGCACACTCCTGAGCATTAGAAATATTGTTCGAACGAGGAAACTACGATGAGTACAGGCAGCTTGCCCGTCCTTTCCAAATCCGCCAACGAATCTTTGGCCAGACTCGCTTCGCGATACGGCATCACTCCCGCCGAATTCAGCAATGCTCTCTACGCTCTCTACGAGCGGCATTTGCTCTTCGACAACGGCATCGAAACTGCCGTCACCAACGTCCGCGAGCACTACGAGGCCTTTGCCCGTTCGGTTCGCGACATCCTCTCCCAGCGTTGGGTCCTCACCCACAAGACCTACCACGGCGCCAATCCCAAACGGGTTTATTACCTGTCCATGGAATTCCTCATCGGCCGCTCTCTCTCCAATAACGTCACTAACCTCCTGCTCGATCCTCTTCTCAAAGACGTCATCGACCAGACCAACCTCGACTGGCTTGCTCTCCTGCAGAAGGAGCCCGACGCTGGTCTCGGCAACGGTGGCCTCGGCCGGCTCGCCGCCTGCTTTCTCGATTCCATGGCGACTCTCCAACTGCCCGCAACGGGCTACGGACTTCGCTACGAATACGGCATGTTCAAACAAGCCATCCAGGATGGCTGGCAACACGAATTGCCCGACAACTGGCTGCGTCATCCCGATCCTTGGGAAGTGGCTCGCCCTTACGCTCGCGTTGCCGTCAAGCTCAATTGCGCCTTCATTCTTCGCGACGGTGCGCTCCGCGCCATTGCTGGCCGCGACTCGTGTCTCTACGGCATGCCCTACGATCGTCCCGTCGTCGGGTATGGCGGCCACAACATCAACACGCTTCGCCTCTGGGCGGCTGCCGCTCCCGATTATTTTGATTTTCAACAATTCAGTAGTGGCGATTTTGTTGGCGCTCTGGCAGAGACCCTCGCTGCCGAATCCATCACCCGCGTTCTCTATCCCGACGATTCCACCAGCATAGGTCAGGCGTTGCGTTTCGTTCAGGAATATTTCCTCGTCGCTTGCTCGCTCGCCGATCTCATCCGCCGCTTCCGCCATATGAATAACGACTGGAACGCCCTCCCCGAAAAGGTCGCCATCCAGCTCAACGACACGCATCCCACCATGGCCGTTCCGGAATTAATGCGCATTCTTCTCGACGACGCACATCTCGGCTGGGACCAGGCCTGGGACATCACCCAGCGAACTCTCGCCTATACCAATCACACCCTTCTCCCGGAAGCCCTCGAAAAATGGCCGGTCGACTGGTTCGCCACCGTCGCCCCGCGCCTGCTCGAAATCATCTACGAAATCAATCGCCGCTTCCTCGACGACGTTCGCCGCCAGCATCCCGGTGATGAAGATCTCGTCCGTCGCGTCAGCCTCATCGAGGAAGGCCCTGCACGCAAAGTTCGCATGGCCAATCTCGCCATTGTTGGCTCCCATAGCACCAACGGCGTCGCCGCCATTCACTCCCAGCTTCTTCGTACCACCACCGTCAAAGATCTCGCCAACCTTTTCCCGGAGCGCTTCAACAATAAGACCAACGGTGTCACGCCCCGTCGCTGGCTCCGCCTGTGCAATCAGCCGCTGGCACGCGTGATTTCCGCCGCCATCGGCGATGCCTGGATCACCGATCTCAGCCAGCTCTCCCGTCTCAAATCCCTCGCCGATGATTCGAGCTTCCGCTCGGCGGTCCTGCAGGCCCAGCACGAATGCAAAACCGAATTCGCGCGCTGGCTCCAGACCACGCAGAACACCACCGTCGATCCCCGCACCATCTTCGATTCACAGGTCAAACGCATTCACGAATACAAACGCCAGCTCCTTAACGCTCTCCGCATCATCGTTCTCTACAACCGGGTTCGCGAAAATCCCAACCTCGAAATGACGCCGCGTACCTTCTTCTTTGCCGGTAAGGCTGCGCCGGCCTATCAGCTCGCCAAACTCATCATCAAGTTTATCAACAATCTCGCCGGCACTATCGATGGCGATCCTGCCGTCCGCGGCCGTCTCCGTGTCCTCTTCCTCCCCGATTACCGCGTGACCCTTGCGGAACATCTCATTCCCGCCAGCGATGTCTCCAATCAGATCTCCACCGCCGGTTACGAAGCTAGCGGCACCAGCAACATGAAGTTCATGATGAATGGCGCGCTCACCATCGGCACTCGCGACGGCGCCACCATCGAGATGGCCGAAGCCGCCGGCGAGGATAACCTCTTCCTCTTCGGCCTTTCTGCTCAACAGGTCGTCGACAGCCGCGCGTGGTACAACCCTTTCTGGCATTACGAGCACGATCCGGAAACACGCGCCGCCCTCGACCTCATTTCTTCCGATTACTTCTCCCGCAACGAGCCTGGCGTTTTTGCTCCCATCCGCGATACGCTTCTCGCTCACGGAGACTTCTACATGCACCTCGCGGACCTGAGGTCTTATCTCGACGCCGATGCCCGCCTCTGCCGGCTTTGCGCCGATCCTCACGCCTGGGCCCGCAAAGTCATCCTCAATATCGCCAGCTCCGGACAATTCTCCAGCGATCGCACCATCAGCGAATACGCTTCGCAGATCTGGAATGTCGTACCCTGTCCGGTGCCCTGATTTTTCGGAGGCTAGATGGCATCAGCCGGCAACCAACCCAGCGGCGTTTCACCTCTTGCAGGTAAGCCCGCCACGAAAGACATGCTCATCGACGTCGCGAAACTCGAACGCGACTATTTCGACCGTCGCCCCGACGTCAATGATCCCACGCAGCTGGTCAGCTTCGGCACCAGTGGCCATCGCGGCACGCCATTTCTATCCACATTCACCGAGGCGCACATCCTCGCCATCACCCAGGCCATCTGCGAGTATCGCCACGCCCACGGCATCGATGGCCCGCTCTTCATGGGCAGAGACACGCACGCCATCTCTGCTCCCGCCCAGCGCACCGCTCTCGAAGTTCTCGCTGCCAACAGCGCTGAAACCGTCATTCAGTCCAACGATGGCGTCACTCCAACGCCCGTCATCTCCCGCGAAATCCTTGTTCACAACCGTGGCCGCAAGGATCATCTCGCCGACGGCATCGTCATCACTCCCTCTCACAATCCTCCGCGCGACGGCGGCTTCAAATACAACCCGCCCAATGGCGGCCCTGCCGATACCGATATCACTGGCTGGATTCAGAAGCGCGCCAATGATCTGCTGCGTGCCGGCAACCGCGAAGTGAGGCGTGTGTCGTACGGCTCCGCGCTCAACGCCGGCACCACCCACCAGAAGGACTTCGTCCAGCCTTACGTCGAAGATCTCCGCAACGTCGTCTGCATGGACGCCATCCGTGACGCTCGCCTGAGACTCGCCGTCGATCCTCTCGGCGGCGCCGCTCGGCCTTACTGGGAGCCCATCAATTCCACCTACGGTCTTACGATCGCCGTTGTCAATCCGGTCATCGATCCAACCTTTTCGTTTATGACCGTCGATCATGACGGCGCAATTCGCATGGATTGTTCCAGCCCCTACGCCATGGCCCGCCTCGTCAGCCTCAAGAACGATTATCAGGTCGCCTTCGCCAACGATCCCGATTCCGACCGCCACGGTATCGTCACTCCTTCGTCCGGCTTGATGAATCCCAACCACTTTCTCGCCGTCGCCATTCAATACCTTCTTACGCATCGCCCGCTGTGGTCGCCGAATCTGATTGTCGGCAAGACCCTCGTCAGCAGCGGCCTCATCGATCGCGTCGTGCACAAGTTCGGCCGCAAACTCTCCGAAGTTCCCGTCGGCTTCAAATGGTTCGTCCCAGGCTTGTTCGACGGCTCGTTCTGTTTTGGCGGCGAAGAAAGCGCCGGTGCCAGCTTCCTTCGCCTCGACGGCTCTTGCTGGTCCACCGATAAAGACGGCCCCATCATGGATCTTCTCGCCGCGGAAATCACTGCCGTCACCGGCAAGGATCCCGGCCAGCATTTCCGCGAACTGGTCGCGGAATTCGGCATGCCCTACTACACGCGCATCGATGCCGCCGCCACCCCAGAGCAAAAGGCCAGGCTCCAAAAGCTCTCTCCCGCCAACGTCAAGGAGTCCGACCTCGCCGGCGAACCCATCCTCTCCAAGCTGACTACCGCTCCCGGCAACGGTGCTTCCATCGGCGGACTGAAAGTTGTCAGCAAGTCCGGCTGGTTCGCTGCTCGTCCTTCCGGTACAGAGAACATCTACAAGATCTATGCCGAGAGCTTCCAGAGCGAAGCCCACCTCGATGCCATCGTCAGCGAAGCGCGCCAAATCGTGAACAACGCCCTCGCGTGAGCCCGGGCGCACCTGCGCCATCCCGGTCTCGCAACCTAAGCAATATTAATTGTCGTGGAGAGTTAGTGCCTTGGCTGGTAGCCGTCGAAGTCAATGCCCCAGAAATGCGGCGCCGGCGTCAGGAACTCCACTCCAACGCGGATGCCCCGATCGCCCGTATCCCCCAGGTACACGATCCGGCATTCCTGTTCTTCCTGGGTTTCCGGACTCACCAGCACAAGGATTTCGCCTTGCACGACTTCGTGGCGCAGGACCAGCAGCCCGCCATGGGCGCTGACCACCACCGTTTCGCAGATCTCGCGAAACTTGCGCCCTTCCTGGCTGCGCCCCAGCGCTTGCAACTTCGTCTTATGGAAGACGCGCTGGCTCCGGCGATCGCTGGTTTTGAGCAACTCGGCCATGGCGTCATCATGGAAGCAGGCTGGAATCCGGTCAATTGCCCGAAGGGACAGGTGTTCCCGCTCTGCTATCCCAACCAATCCTTCTCCTCAACTTGTGCCTCGATTCGCCCGGCCTTAGAATAAAAGATAGCGGCTAGGGCAACCAGACTTTTGCTCGCCAGACATTCCGCCGCATCTTTCTCGGAAATTTTAAGTTTTATCGCGGAAACCGAACTGTTGTGCCTGAGGGCGTCATATGAATCTGAGTCAGTTTATTGAAGGGCGGCGCGAGCAACATCTTTCCGAACTCTTCGAATTTCTTCGCATTCCTTCGATCAGCGCCAAAAGCGAGCACAAGCCCGATATCGAGCGCGCCGCAAGCTGGGTCGCCGATCATCTCCATTCCGCCGGTTTCAAAACCGTCGAAATCGTTCCTACCAAACTCCATCCCCTCGTCTACGCCGAATCCCTCGAAGCTCCCGGCAAGCCCACCGTCCTTTTCTACGGTCACTATGATGTCCAGCCTCCTGAGCCCCTCGATCTCTGGACCTCTCCGGCCTTCGAGCCCACCACCCGCGACGGCAACGTCTTCGGCCGCGGCACCGCCGATGACAAAGGCCAGGTCCACATCCATCTTAAAGCCCTCGAATCTCTCCACCAGCTCAACGGCAAATTCCCTATCAATATTAAGGTTTTGATCGAGGGCGAGGAGGAAGTCGGCAGCGTTAGCCTGTGGGATTACGTTCAGGCCAACAAGGAAAAGCTCCAAGCCGACGCCCTCATCGTCTCCGATACCGGCATGCTCAGCAAAGGCGTTCCTTCCATTACCTACGGCCTGCGCGGCATGAACTACTACCAGATCGAGCTGACCGGTCCCGAACGCGACCTCCACTCCGGCGTTTACGGCGGGGCCGTGCCCAATCCCCTTACCATCCTCACCGAGCTCTTCGCCAAGCTCCACGATAAGAAATTCCGCGTCACTGTTCCCGGCTTCTACGACGATGTCGCCACCGTCACCCGTGCCGAACGCAAAGACCTCCACAAACTGCCGTGGAACAAGAAAGCGTTTGAGCGCGCCGTCGGTGCCCTCGGTTATTTCGGCGAGGAGGGCTACACCACTGTCGAGCGCCTCTGGATCCGTCCAACTCTCGAGCTCAACGGCATCTGGGGCGGCTATCAGGGTGAAGGCGCAAAGACCGTGATTCCCTCAAAGGCCTACGCCAAATTCTCCACACGCCTCGTGCCCAATCAGAACCCTGCCAAAATTGCCAAGCTCGTCGAAAAGCACATCCGCAAGCTGCTTCCGAAAACCGTTCACTGCAAGTTCGAAGTGCTCAGCACAGGCAAGTCATGGGTCGCTCCCTACCACGACCCGATTTTCCACGTTGCTCAGGAAGCCTTGCAAAAGGGCTTCGGCAGAAAAGCCGTATTCATCCGCGAGGGCGGTTCCATCCCCTTCGTCACCCAGATGCACGACACCTTCAAGGTGCCCTGCGTCCTGATCGGCTTTGGCCTCCCCGACGAAAACGCGCATGCTCCCGACGAGCACCTCTCGCTGGAAAATTACTACGGCGGCATCAAGGCCATCGCGCACTTCTACGAAGACCTCGCAAATCTGTAGGCCGGCACTCTTTGCCTCGACTTATGTAGCGCTGACCTTTATGTCAGCGCCTTGGCGCGAACACCGTTACCGCGCTTTCGCATGCGAGGGAAGGCCTTCGCGATACGCCTTCACATTTCCCTTGTCCACCACCACCGTCCCCGTGTCCACAAAGATCGGCATCGGTGGCGCCAACGCTGTCCGCCAGTCTTTGAACTGGTGCACCGCGCCGTGGTGCAGATCGTCGAGCAGTTTCAATCCGTAGTAGCTCATCACATACGGTTTTTGTGCTATGGTCGCCGCAATCACGCCTCGCTCGATCAGATCCAGCGTTTCCGGATCGCCGTCGAACGCCACGATCGGTACTTTTCCTTCCATGTTTAGCGAATGCAATGCCGCCGCCGCGCCAGAACCTCCCGCCGCTTCCAGGCAGATAATCCCGTCAATCTTCTCTTTCTTCTGCAGCAGCTCCGTCAACACCTCCGACGCCACTTTCGCATCACCCTTGTCATCCAGAATGTGCGTCAGCTTCACCCCTGGGAAATTAGCCAACCCATCCGCGACACCCGCCACCCGGTCGTCCAGGTTCTTCTGTCCCGGAATCGTCAGCACCACAACCTGGCCTCCCCCCGAGAGCAGCTTGGCCATCTGCTTCAAGCTTTCCCGGCCCGCCCGGTTGTTGTCCGTTCCTACATACGTCAGCCGTTTCGAGTCCGGCGAATCCGCATCCACGCAGATCACCGGCACGCCTTCGGCGATAGCCTTATCGATTTGCGCCTGAAAAAGCTCCGGCCGCGCCGCCGATAAGCAGATTCCCGTCGGATGTTCTTCCACCAGTTGACGGAACATCACCAGTTCCGCGTTTGGCTGGTATCCCTTCGGCCCGATCAGCTCGCCTCGTACTCCGAGCTCCTTGGCCGCGTCCTGGAAGCCCGCCTCCGCCTCTTGCCAGTACGGCAGGTCAATATTTGTGGTCACAAATACATATCGCTCGGCTTGCGTGTGGTAGGGTTTCGCGCACGATCCTATCAAGATCGCCCCGACAATAACGCAGACTGACATAAACCCATTTCTTCTCATGGAAATCTCCTTCCCACTTCGGGTCGCGGATGCGCGGCGTCCGCTCGCTCCCTCGGAAGCTTCACGGGCTGGTCATTCTTGCACTGGGGTCTGGGGAACGAACAGGCGGGTCACCTCCGATCGCACGCTTCCTCTCGCGTGCACGCGCCGGGTTTCAACGCCCGAACGGGCGTCTCTCCCCACCTGCACCATAGTGCGCGCATCCTCCCCCGTCAAGTGCCGCCGGTGGCATAAGCGGCCTCGGGAAGGCAGTTGGACGACTTCAATCTCGCGTATTCTTCGGCACGTTCGTCGTCAGGCCCTTCGAAACGAATTCACGGATCAAATTTGTACCCAACCGTCCGGCTACGCCCAACGCCGCATTAGTGAATACCAAGCTCGCGCCACGATTCGCTTGTGGATAGTACAAATTGCTCAATGCCGCCGCGCTCATGTTGCCGACCAAATACGAATAGTTCGGCTCCGTTCGCCCACGATCGCTCCGCGTGACAAACGCCGAACCGAGCGCATGCCCAAGGCGCGACTTAAAGGTGCCATAGCCCTGATAGTAGTAGCGCGGATCCTGGTGAAACAGCGACGGGAAAACCGCGTGTGTCAGGAAGTCGCTGCTGCGTCCGTCGATAAACTTCGCTGCATAACGTTTGGCGTATCCCGCGGCGCCTTGCCCATATCCCGGATAGGTGTTATTCGCCTGCTCGATCGCGGCAGCGAGCCCGACGCCAATCACAGCCGCAGGATCGAACGTGCCCCGTGTCGCCAGCGAGAATTTCTGTTTCCAGGTAAGCGGCGCGGCATCATGAATGTAGCTTGTATAGAAATTAGGGATCACGCCTACCAATCGCTGTTTCTCGGCAGCTTTGATCTGCTCGGCGGCGATCAGATCGAGCGGACGGACCGTCAACTCCACGCTTACCGTCGCAACTGATAGCGAGATGGCAGGAACTTCATAGGCCTGCTGTATCGCAACAACAAATTCTTCCGATGTAAACGGCGCGAAACCCTTGGCGTTGACGACTACCAGGTAGGGACCGGGAGGAATCTTCTTAAAATTGAATTCCCCGCCGGTCTCAGACACCATCGTGTGCGCTTCTGTCCCGTCCTCATGCGTCAAGATCACTTCCGCGCCGGGAACGCCGGATCCGCTTGCGTCCAGCACAAGGCCTGCGACGCTGGCCGACCCCTCCCCAACCGATGTTTGCTGAACCGCATTCTCCGGGCCTGCCTTCGCTATTGGCGCATCCGGTAGCGAAGGGCTGCCATTCTCGTGCTCCGCAATTTGTTGCTGAGCGAATGCTCTCGTTGGAACCATATGCAGCATCAGCGACGCACTGGCGAGGAGAACGTAACGGAAGGCGCACAGTTTTCTTCTCAACCCCCGCGTGTGAAACGGCGGGGAAAACACTATGCCAGGCTCCGTCAGGCCTACGCGGCTTTCTAACACCATTAGCTCACCACCAGGCGGGGTTGCTTTCCGGCGTCCCGCATAGTGAAGTGTGCGTTACCTTAGGATGGTTTTCGCGGTCAATGCACCTCACTCCGTCGATTGATAACCTGTCCGTACGGGCAATTTCCGCGCGTCCGTTTCCGCGCTCTGCCGGGTGACCATCCTTTGCGGTCTCTGCGAATGGGTGGAGGAGTCTCTCCTGAACATTCCACAGGAGCAACGATTTCCTTTTTCTTTACTTGGGTGGGGTGGCCTGCCCTTTGCGTCTTTTGCAAAGGGTGGGGCTCTCCTCAACACTTCAAGGGACGAACGATTTCCTAACCTCGATGCATTCCTTACTCAGCTCGCCGTCACCTCTTATTCCACAACTCCCAGAAAGTCTTCACCGTATCCGGCCCGTAGCCCTGATAGTGATTATTGCCGAAAAGAAACAGTCTCTTCACCTTCCGCTGCGCCACGATCTCTCTGCACAACGTGACCCAATGCCCGAGATCGTCCCTGCGATCCACAATCGTCCTGTCCCACACCGTCGTCATCGTCTCGATCTGTTTTCTGTTTCCCAGCCACCGGACATAAGCGAAATCGGAAGTAATCAGATCGACAGGCATCTTCAATTCCCACGGTCGAGGCATAAACGACGTGTCCGTCAATGCCAACGCCACATTGTGTTCGCGTACCGAGTCGAGAAAGGCTTCGTCCAGCCAGCCCCGGTTCCTGATTTCGACCACCAGATTCACTTCCCTCCGGCTTTTCTCCAAGAACCCTCGCAACCGCTTCAGGAAATCGCTTCCGGTCTTGAACTCGTACCGGCTGAAGCGCGGGAATTGCAGCAGCAACGGCCCCAGTTTTTCTTTTAAGCCGCTCATCCGCTCAACAAACTCGCTAAACTCTCCGTCACAATTGGCCAGAGCTTTCTCGTGGGTCACCACCTGAGGCACTTTGGCCGCAAACACAAAATCCGCTGGCGTCCTCCTGTACCAGCCTTCCACCGTGGCCGCCGAAGGCGTGCCGTAGTACGTCGAATCAATCTCCACCGTCCGAAACTTCGTCGCGTAGAAGCTCAGGTATTCGCTCGGCTTCATTCCCGTCGGATAGAAGGAGCCCGCCCACCCACTCGCTGTGAATGCCGAAGTGCCCAAAAACAAGCCTTCTTCGGCGTACGGTCGCTTGGGAATTGCCTGGCTCGTTGCAGCGGCGGCACTCTCCGGCCTCCCCAAATCGAAGAGAGTTGCACTGGAGACCGCGTTCTCTTTCGGACGTCTGCGCACAGCTCACAATACTAACGGAAACAGACTTTCCGAGCGAAACCAGTCGAAGCACTTGAAAACGTCCCGCTTGTCCCCGATTTCGCATAAGAAATGTGCGTACTTGCTCCGGCTACGTTGTCGCCGGGCGGCGAAGCCTTCGACTGCTGTTCTTTCACTGCAGGACCATTCTGGCTATAAGCGTGCCCAGGAGAATGGCTGCCAGCAGAAGAATCGCGAAAGCCATTTGGAAGTTTGGGTTGCTAACGACGTTCACATTCGCCCCCATGCGCTTCAGTGAACGGTAATACTGAACCATCATCACAGCCAGGGGGACGGATCCCGCAAATAACATTAAAACTATCCCGCACTGCGGATTCTGGCGCTGCAAACTGGACGGGGGAGGGCTAATTGGGAAGTACAGCTGACTGGTTGAGAACGGCAAGCGGCGTTTCGACTTTTGGGTGACGGAGACGTGACCTAGATTCGAGCTGGGAGCCTACCCGCTATGAATGTGAATCAGAGGAAGAGAATTCTCGGCAATTGCTGCTTTGGCCTCGTGGTTTTATCTGTTGGGTGGATTATGAGCGCGTGCGGTTCGTCGGGCAAGAACATACAGCTGGCCAAAGATAGCGTCGGGATGTTCCATGCACAGCTCGATACCGAGCAATACAATGCGATCTACGCGGCGACCGATGAGAAGTTCAAAATCGCTTCCACCGAAGCGGATTTCGTGAAACTCGTGCAGGCGGTACACAATAAGCTGGGAGTCGTACAAGACTCCAAACTCACCAACACCGTTGTCGCCTGGTATTCCGGCCAGGGCGCAACCGTTACCCTGGTCTACGACACCAAATTCTCGCAGGGAACCGGCAGGGAACAGTTCCTCTGGCACATCAAGGACAATCAAGCAACCTTATACGGCTACCACATCAATTCGAACGATCTCGTTACTCAATAAAAGGCACGCCGAATCTCCCACGCAAGTCGGTTCTACTGCGTCCGTCTGTCCACAATCGTGGAGCTCATCATTCTTTATATGGCCACCATGCTGGCCATAGGGGTCGTGTTCTTTTGGCCCAGCGCTCTTTGAAAACTGAATTTTGCCCTGAGCAGCTTTTGCGAAAGGCGAACTCGGCCCTAACTACCCTTAGAGTCAACACTTACAGGACCCCGCTCCACTAACCCCCTTTAGAGTCAACACTCACGAAAAAACAGGGGGGAGTCGCAAGCCTGCAAACAGTTTCGCCGTTTGTCTCGTCTCTCGCCGCTCATCACTTGCCACGGCTCCTAAACCGTCGAGAGCTGCGTGCGCCGACCTTGGGCATAGTCCTTCAGTGCCTCGTTAGCGCTC
>Ga0335077_10009172_pt1 | contig 12272 bp, 7 predicted proteins | sample Lox_Sample_31_FD_207151 | JGI IMG/M metagenome (GOLD analysis project Ga0335077, IMG submission 207151) | Soil microbial communities from Loxahatchee National Wildlife Refuge, Florida, United States - Lox_Sample_3.1 | ecosystem: Environmental > Terrestrial > Soil > Wetlands | place: USA: Florida...
AATTGCGCGCCACGCTCAAGACCTCCGCGGCCGGCGCCGCGCGGCTGCTTCCCGGCCTGATCGCGGCGACGCCGGCCGGGAGCTTCATCGTGCACAACGTCAACTTCCCCTACCCCAGCCGCGCCGACGCCCCCGTGCGCCGGACCGTGCCCGCGCGCATGGTGATCACCGGGCTGTTCGGGCCCGCGCAGGACGACGGCACGCACCGGTTCGTGTTCAAGCTCGGGGATGACGTCTCGCCCGCCGAGCCGCTGACCGACCACGCCGCCCTCGCCCAGGGCTGCGTCAGCCATACGATCCTGGATTACACGCGACTCGGCGCCATGCGCTAGACCCGGGCATCCGCCGCCAGTCTTCCCGGGCGGGGCCGGCCGTGTTTTGGGCTGGCATCCGGCGCCCGGGATTCGGGATCATCTTCGCCGATGATCGAAGTCGAGCATCTCACGCGCGTCTTCCGGACCTACAAAAAGCAGCCCGGCTTCTGGGGCGGCGTGAAGGGCCTGTTCCGGCGCGAGTTCGAGGAGATCCGCGCGGCGGACGACATCAGCTTCACCATCGCCGAGGGCGAGTTCGTCGGCTTCCTCGGCCCCAACGGCGCCGGCAAGACCACCACCCTGAAGATGCTCTCCGGCCTCATCTACCCGACCTCCGGCCGGGCCCGGGTGGCCGGCTATGACCCGACCCGGCGCGAGAACGCCTACCGCCGCATCTTCGCCCTCGTCCTCGGCCAGAAGAACCAGCTCTGGTGGGACCTGCCGGCGATGGAGTCCTTCCTCCTCCTGCGCCACATCTACGGACTCCCCGGCGACCAGTGGAAGCAGACGCTCGATGAGCTCGTGGCGCTGCTCGACGTCGGCCACAAGCTCAACGTCATGGTGCGCGAGCTCTCGCTCGGCGAGCGCATGAAGATGGAGCTCATCGCCGCCCTGCTCCACCGCCCGCGCGTCCTCTTTCTCGACGAGCCCACCATCGGCCTCGACGTCGTCTCCCAGAAGGCCGTCCGCGGTTTCCTGCGCGACTACAACCGCCGCCACCACACCACCATCCTGCTCACCAGCCACTACATGGCCGACATCAAGGAGCTGTGCGAGCGCGTCATCGTCATCCACAAGGGCCGCAAGATCCACGACGGCGACATCGGCGCGCTCGACGCCACCGGCAGCCGCCAGAAGATCATCAAGATCCTGCCGGCGGAGAACGCCGCCGGCCACGCGCGGGCCGCCGCGTTTCTCGACACGCTCCGCCAGCGGTTCGGCCCGATCCAGGCCGACGCGACCGGCGAATACGTCCTGCACGTGCCAGGCGAACAGACGGTGGCGGTTTCGCAGGAGATCCTCGCCGCCGGCCCGGTGGCCGACATCACGATCGAGGACGTCCCGCTCGAGGACATCATCGCGGAGCTCTTCGGCAAGCAGGGCTGAGGCGATTACGCCGTCCCCGCCGGCTCGCCGGGCGGCGCCGCGGCCGCCACCCCCAGCTTCTCGCGCAGGGTCTGCGCCAGCGCCCGGGTGTCGAACGGCTTCTGGAACACGATGGCTTCCGCCAGCCGCGGATCGCCGGCCGCCGCCGCCGGCAGCTCCGACACGGTGGTGAAAAACGGCCGGATGCCCGGCTGCAGCTCGGTCGCGCGGCGCATGAGCTCCAGCCCGCTGGCGGCGCGCAGCTCGACCTCCGTGATCAGCGCGTCGAACGGCCGGGTGCGCAGCAGCTCGTGCGTCCGCTCGACGCTCGTGCTCTTCACCACCTCGAAGTCGCGCCCCAGCACGTAGGCCAGCGCGTCATTGACCGCGGGATCGTCGTCGTGGAGCAGGAGCGCCGGCCGCACGGCGTCGCCGAACGGCCGCAGGCCGCCGAGCGCCGCCTCGAGCAGCTTCTCCGGCTCGGCGGCCTCGCGGCCGAGCTCGGCGAAGCCGGCGCGCACCGCGGGATCGCCCTGCAGCGGCGCCAGACGCCGCAGCTGCAGCGCCGCGGCGCCGCGGCTGCTCCCGGCGAACACCAGCCCCAGCCGGTTGGCGTCGTAGGGCCCGACGGACACCGTCGGCGGCAGCGCGGCGCGGAGGGCGGGCAGCTGCTGCAGCAGGCCGCCCGCGATGCGCGGCGAGTCCAGCAGCGCGAAGCACAGCGGCAGCCGCCGCCACTGGCAGCGGTAGGTCTCGCGGCGCAGGGCGTCGAGCAGCCGCGCCTGGTCCGGCGAGAGATCGGTCAGCACGACCACCCCGACGCCCGCCCCCTGGCCGAGGGCGGAGGTGCGCACCTCGCCGAACACCAGCCGGCCGTCCACCCGCAGGTGGAAGCTGGCGCGCCCCGCCGCCGCGCCCGCCCGCAGCTCCCCCGGCAGCGCGGCCTGCACGGCGGCCCACGGATCGGCGCCGACGCCCAGCCAGCGCCGCGCGAGGTCGTTACCCGCCAGCAGGCGGTGGCTCTCGTCGAAGGCGAGGATGCCCACCGGCGCCTGGTTGAGCAGCAGGCCGAGCAGCTGCCGCTGGCGCTCCACCTCCCGCCACTCGCGGGCGCGGTCGAGCACCGCGGCGAGGAAATCGGCCAGCCCCGCCAGCAGGTGCAGGTCTTCCGGTCCGAAACTGCGCGCCTCCTCCCCGCCCCCGACCCGCACCAGGCCGTGCGCGCCGGCCGCGCCCTGGAGGGGCACGATCATCTCGCCGATCGCGAACTGCGTCGGCGCCGCGCCCGGCCGGGCGTCGAGCTCGAGGGTGACGCGGCCGAACCACTCCGCCCGGTCGAGCGCCGCCTGCAGCCCGCGGACGAAGCCCTCGAAATCCTGGAGATGGGCGAAGGCCGCGGCCAGCGCGTGCAGGGCCGCCGGCCCCGGCAGGACCCGCGGCGCGGGCGGGCCGCCGGCCGGCCGGGTGATGACATCAGACGGGCTCATGGCGGGGGCGAAAGGGCGGGCAGGTAGATGTGGAACGTGGTGCCGCTGCCGAGCTCGCTCGTCACATCGACCGCCCCCTGGTGGTACTGGATGATGCGGCGCACGATGGCGAGTCCCAGTCCCATGCCGCGCCGGCTGCGCTGGTCGCCGGTCGACTTGGTGGTCATGAACGGCTCGAACACCCGCGGGAGCAGCGCGGGGTCGATGCCCGGGCCGTTGTCGGACACGGCGATGTAGAGGAGCGGCTTGGGCGGGTTGTGGGTGCGCAGGCGCAGCTTCACGACGATCCGGGGGTCCGGGCGGCCCTCCAGCGCGTGAATCGCGTTCTGCACCAGGTTGAGGAACACCTGCAGCAGCTGGCTGTAGTTGCCCGACACCGCCGGGATCCCCTCCGGCTCGTCAACCTCCAGCGTCACCCCGGTGCGGGTGAGCTCCGGCCGCACGATCTCGGCCACGCCGGACCAGACGTCGCGGATCTTCACCGGCGCGAAGGGCACCGAACTGTTCTCGGCGAACGCGGCCACGTTCTCCACGATGCTGGCGATGCGGCCCACGTCGCGCTGCATGATCGCGCCGAACTCGTGCTGGAAGTCCGGCTCGGCGCCGCGCTCCTTGAGCAGGGAGGAGAAGGTCTGGATCGACACCAGGGGGTTGCGCAGCTCGTGCGCCAGGCCGGCCGCGAGGGTGCCGAGCGAGATCAGCTTCTCGGTCTGGTTCGCCTGCCGCTCGAGCTGGCGGGCGCGGATGGTGATCGCGATCTGGAGGCAGATCGCCTCCAGGAGGGAGAAGTCGATCTCGGAATAGCGGCGCCCGTCCCGCCGGCGGCCCAGCACGAGCACGCCGAACAGCTGGTCCTCGGTGAAGACCGGAAACGCCGCCTCGAACGGCATGCCCGCCTGCAGGGTGCTCAGCGGCGCGCCGACCTCCGCCTCCCATTCGACCTCCGAACCGTCGTACACCAGCGGCACCTGGCGGTCGTGGAAGAAGCGCATCAGGGGCGCGCGGCTGTCGAGCGCGCGGGCGGCGAAGCCGGCCTGGCCCCAGCCGTGGGCGGCCCGCAGGTTGAAGCTGTGGTCGAACTCCCCGCGGAAGAACATGGCGGCCTGCGTCACGCCCATCGCCGTCGCGATCTGGAGCGTCGCGGTCTCGAAGATCTCCTGCTCGTCGCGCAGGGTGCAGATCCGCCGCGCCAGCTCCTTGAGCTGGCCGCGCTGCTCCTGGCCGCCGCGCCGGAGGTAGACCTGCTCCAGGATGCGCTCCGCCTGCTGGCGGAGGTGGGGCGCCGCCCAGAGGAAGAAGACCGACACCAGCAGCGCGAGCAGGAAGTACTCCAGCATCCCGCCGGTGACGCCGCCGGTGCCAAGCAGGATCCGCACCACCACCGCCACGAGCACGTAGAAGATCGCCAGGGTCGCCCCCATCACGAGGTAGACGGCGGCCTTGACCAGGTCGTAGGTGACGAGCGGGAGGTGGTAGCGCGACACCGCGTGCGCCATCATGACCAGGTAGAGCAGAATCAGGCCGTTGCCGATCGGCGGCACCGACAGGTGGTACCAGAGCGGAAAATTGGTGGCCCCGCCGGTGAACCCGATGGTCGAGGCGACGAGGATGTAGCGCATCTGACTCGCGCGGGCGTCCACCGCGAACCGCAGGTGCTTGGCCAGGAGCAACCAGGCGTGGACCAGGTAGACGGCGAAAAAAGCGAGGTAGACGATGAACAGGTCGCCCGCGATCGGCCAGAAGGGGAATTCCATCGCCCGCTCGACGTGGTGGACCATGAGCGGCGAGAACCCCAGCGCCGTGAACAGGCAGGCGAACGCGTAGCCCACGGTCACCCAGCGGCGGCGGACCTCGCCGCAGAGCTGGGCCACGAAATGAAAATGGGTGATCGGGACGAAGTAGGCGCCCAGCATCAGCACCCGTGTAAAGAAGAGCGCCCGGCCGGCGTCCGGCGAGATCTGCCAGAGGAAATAGGCGGCGCACCACCCGGCGATGGAAAAGGCGAACAGGCCGAACCGCTGGTTGAGCCGGTTGCTGCGCTCGCGCAGCACCACCGCAAAAGCCAGCAGCAGCGCCCCCAGGCAGTTCAGCAGCGAGCTGACGATCAGGTAGGTGCTCACTTCAGGGCCTTGATCACGTTCGCCTGGTCGCCGAGCGAGCGGTGGACGGACGCGACCCGCAGGCCGGCCGCCCGGGTCAACTCCGCCAGCTCCTCCTCGGAGAAAAAGGCGTAGTAGCCCTTCTCCTCCTTGAGCTTGATGTGGCCCGCGGCCCGCAGCAGGTTGCGCGCCGCCTCCACGTCCTCGGCCGTGACCTGCTGGCTGATGAAGTCCCGGTAGATGACCGACATGTCGCAGAACGGCTTCATGCTCGAGAGCACGAGGGTCCCGCTCGGGCGCAGCACGCGCTGCAGCTCGCGCAGCAACGCCTGCGGCTGCTTGAGGTACGACAGCACCAGGCTGCAGCAGATCACGTCGAAGCAGTTGTCGGCAAACGGCAGCGGCTCCGGCGGCGCCCCGTCCGGGGCCAGCTGCTCGAAGTCGGCGAGGCCGTACGCCAGCCCCGGCGGCGGGCCCGCGGCGCGCGGGCCGCGCCGTTGCGCGTGGTGCGCGCGGACCGCCGCGTGCCGCCCGCTTGCGTCCGCCAGCCCGGCGGCGGTCAGATCGAGTCCCACGTACACCGGCGGCAGGACCGACGCGGTCGGCCGCCGCTCCAGCGCCTCCCGCAGCACCCACAGCCCGAACAGGCCGTTGCCGCAGCCCGCGTCGAGCACCAGGGCGCCCGGCGGCAGCGGGCCGATCAGCCGGCCCACCAGCTCGAGGTAGGCGCGGTAGTCCTCGGATTTCTCCAGCAGGCTGAACTTGGTGAGGTAGGCCGCCCAGAACTCGCTCTCCGCCTCGGCGGCGGGCTCGGCGCGCTTCAGCCGTTCGCGCTCCCGCCGGTTCTGCGCCAGCACCAGGCGGTTGTCGGGCAGCGTCAGGGCCATGCCGCCGGCGGGGAACGGCCCCGGTTCCCGGCACGCCCACACCACCTGCTGGAACACCTCGTCCGCCGCCCGGGGATTCTCCCGCACCTCGTGCATCGCCCCTTTGATCGGCACGAGCGCCACCTGCGGGCGGCCGGCGAACACCCGCTTCACCTCGTCGTAGCGGACCCAGGTGTCCCGTTCCGCGAAGAAATAGACCAGCGGCACCTTCAGCCGCCCCACGTCCGCGATCGTGCCGTCGAGGTCGTGCAGCTTCGCCTCGACCGCCGTGCTCAGGAACGTCACGCCGTTGATGTCGAAACCGAGGATGTCGGTCACCCCCCAGCGCCGGCCGTCGAGGAACGTCCCGAAGATGTCCTCGCGGTAGACCTCGGCCAGCGTGGCGTGCAGGTTCACCACCCCGACGATGCACACCAGCTTGACGATCCGCCGGTCGAGGACCGCGGCGCGGATGGCGCAGCGCGACGACAGGCTGCTCGAGACCACGACGAACTCCCGTCCGCCGTGCTCCCGGCCGAGATAGTCGAGGCTGGAGAGCAGGTCCTCGACGGCGCCGGGCATGGTGAAGTCCTCCATCCGGCCGTCGCTCTCGCCCACGTGGTTGGTGAGGTCGAAGCGCAGCACGTTCAGGCCGTTGGCGGCGAGGAGGTAGGCGAGCTTGAGGTTGTTCTTCTTCGTCTCGCCGTACTTCGGCGCCATCACCACCCACGGGCGGTCCGCCGGGGCGCCCGGCTCGCGGTCGAGGTACGCGACGATCCGGCCCCGGCCGCGGCTGGGGTACGAGACCAGTTCACTCTGGATGCGGTCCGCTTGAAACGAGGTTTCCGCGATCATGCGGGGTGCCCGACGTCCCTTCCAAAAAAACATTTTAGACTTCTAAAAGCTTGGGCAATTGCAACCTCCAATGCGGTCGCGGGCTTCGCGGGAGCCGCCTCCCGCCCCGTTTTTTCAATTGCGTTCATATTCCCTTCCGCCACTTGTGGACGCAGGATGGCCGCGCGTTTCCGCCACCCCGCCCGGGGCCCGACTTACCCTCAGTGATCCATCTTCTCGTCATCGCCGAAGACTCCGTCTTGCTTCCGCCTCTCGCGGCCTCCCCCGGCGCCTCCATCGACTTCAAAATCCTGCGAAAATCCACCCTCGAGGCCGCGCGTCCGCTGCTGGCCTCCGGGTTGTTCGACGCGGCGTTGCTGGCGGTGGGAAGCCTGGCGGCGGACACGGTCCGCGCGGTGGCGGAATTCCGCGCCGTCGCGCCCGCCTGTCCGCTGGCCGTGGCGGCCGCGGAGGGGGCGCCCGCCGGGCGCGAGGCCGCCTACCTGGCCGGCGCCGACGTCGTGCTCGTGCCGCCGGGCGAGGCCGTCGCGCTCGCCGCTGTGCTCCGCCGGCTGGCCACCCGGGCGGTCCCGCCGCCCGCGCTGCCCGCCGCCACCCCCGCCCCGGCCGCCGGCGCCGCCGCGCCGTTCTCGGCCCTGGCGGTGATGCGCGATTTTTCGCAGGTCTTCAGCTACTCCCTCGACTACCGCGAGTTCACCCGGCACTTCGCGCTCAAGCTGCGCGAGGTGATCGGCGCGGCGCGGGTCGCCATCTTTCTCGAGCCGCCGCCCGTCGCCGGCTCGCTCGGGCCGGACGCCGCGACCAACGAGGCGCGCCTGGTCTGCGCCGGGGCGGTCGGCCTGCCCGCGGACCTGATCGAGCACTTCGAGCTCTCCCGCGACCGCGGCCTCGGGCGGAACGTCTTCCAGACCGGCCGGATCCTGCGCCTCGGGGCCGAGAGCACCGCCCCGTTCCTCGCCGGCGATCCCCGGCTGCAGCGCGAGTTCGACGTCCTCGGCTGCGAGATCGCGCTGCCGGTCAACGACCGCGAGCGCACGATCGGCGTCGCGCTGCTCGGCGGGCGCCTCACCGGCACGCCCTTCACCGACGCCGAGCTCCTGCTCGTCTGCCACCTGATGGAGGAGTTGGGCCTGGCGGTGAAGAACTCCTGGCTGCACCACCAGCTGTCCGCCAGCCACCACCTCTTCGGCGACGTCCTCGGCGCCATGACCAGCGGCGCGCTGGTGGTCGGGCCGGATCTCACCGTGCTCTTCGCCAATCCCGCCGTGCTGCGCCTGCTGAAGGGCGAGGCGGCCGCCGCCGGCCCCGGCCTCGCGTTCGCCGAGCTGCCGGCGCCGCTGGGCGCAAGCCTCCGCGCGGTGGTGGAGCGGGGTGAGAGCGCGGCGCCGTTCTTCTACGAGCACCCCGGCGCGCCGCCGCAGGTGTTCCGCGTCTCGCTCGTGCCCTTCCCGCCCCGCGGGCGCGCCCTGCCCCAGCCGGCGCTGCTGCTGCTGGAGAACTTCACCACGGTGCGCGCGGCGCAGCGGGCCGAGATCGAGGCCTCGAACCTCAAGCTCATCGGCCTCATCGCCAAGCGCTTCGCCCACGAGATCCGCAACTCGCTCGTCCCCCTCACCACCCACCAGCAGCTCTTCGACACCGACTACGCCAGCAGCGAGTTTCGCGACTCGCTCAAGGCGGCGCTCGGCCGCGAGACCGGCCGCATCCAGCGCTTCACCGAGCAGATGCTCTTCCTCTCCCAGACCGAGGGCGGCGCCACCGACGCCCTGCCGCTCGAGGACCTCCTGCGTGCGAGCTTCGAGCACTCCCGCGCCTTCCTCGGCCGGGAGGACGGCGTGCTGGAGATCCGCAGCGAGGTCACCCACCCGTTCGTGCGCTGCCACCGGCCGAGCCTGCTCCACGCCCTGCAGGAGATTTTCCTCAACGGCCTCCAGTCCGCGGGCGAGCCGCCGCGGGTCACCGTGTCGGTCGCGCCGGAGGTGGGGCCCGAGGGCCGCCCCGGCCTGGCGGTGCGGTTCCACGACAACGGTGCCGGCTTCAGCCCGGAGGTGGTGTCCCGCGCGGTGGACCCCTTCTTCACCACGCGCAACACCGGGGTCGGCCTCGGCCTGACCGTCGCCAAGCGCGTGATCGAGGCGCACGCCGGCCGCCTTGAGGTGCAGGCCCGCCGCCGCCCCGACGACCCCGACCTCGTCATCCATCTGCCCGCCGGCTGAACCCGCACGTTTCCTCCATGCCCCCCCATCCCGTCGCCCCCGCCCGCCCGGCGGTCCGCGCCGCCCGCATCGGCTGCGCGCTCCTCGCGCTGGCGCCGCTGCCCGCGCTCGCCTCCGGCACCCGCGTCGGCTTCAAGGACGCCTTCGCCACCGCGCGCGGCAACGCGTACGTGGCCACGGCCGACAACCCGTCGGCGATCTACTACAATCCCGCCGGGCTGACGCAGCTCCAGGGCCAGAATTTCTCCGCGACGGCGTACGCCCTGCAGCTCAACGGTGATTTCCAGTCGGCGTATTCGCCCGCCACCTCCTCGCTGAAAACGCAGACGAAGCTGCTGCCGCAGGCCTATTACGCCTACGCGCCGGCCGGGGCGAACTGGGCGCTCGGCCTCGGGTTCTACGTCCCCTTCGGCCTTTCGACCGACTGGAACAACGCCGGCAAGCCGCTCACCGACGTCCTCTTCCCCTACGCAACGCAGAACGAGGAAACCTACACCACCCTCAACCCGGTCATCGCCTGGCGGCTCACCGACACCCTCTCGATCGGCGGCGGCATCACCTTCAACCGGCTGAAGGTCGACCTGAACCGCGGCGTGCTCTACAGCGGAATCCCGTACTACGGCCTCTTTCGGTTCAATGCCGACGGCACGGACCTCGGCTACAACCTCGGGCTGCGCTGGCAGCCGTCCCCGCAGCATGCGTTCGGCCTGAGCTACCAGGCGCGGACCAACTTCAGCGTCAGCGGCAACACCACGCTCGTGAACGTGCCCCTGTTCGGCGGCGCGGCCCAGACCACGGTGCAGTCGGCGGGCGCCGACTTCGCGTTTCCCGAGGTGCTGATCGCCGGCTACTCCTACCGGCCGAACCCCGACTGGAACCTCGAGGCGGACATCGACTGGACCAACTGGAGCTGCCTGAAGACCGTGACCATCGCCCAGGGCAGCGGCCCGGTGCCGCTGCCGTTCAACTGGAAGGCGAGCTGCTTTTACGAACTGGGCGCCACGCGCTTCCTGGGCGACGGCTGGGAGGTGAGCGCCGGCTACACCTACAGCGAGAACTCCGTGCCGGACGCCACCTTCAATCCCGCCGTGCCCGACGCCAACCGTCATTTTCTGAACGCCGGCGCGGGCTATGCGCACGGGCCGTGGCGGGTCACGCTCACGCTGCAGCACGCGCTCGCCGGCACCCGCCACGTCAACAGCGGCCAGGCGTCGTTCCTGCCCTACTCCGTCGACGGCGCCTACAAGACCTCCATCGACGCCATGGCCCTGTCGGTCGACTGCCACTTCTGAGCCCCTTTCATGCCCGCCGCCTCCAACACCCCCTCCAAGAGTCCCGTCCCGCCCCCGGCGCCCGCGACGCCCCCGCCGCCGCCCGCCGAGGATGTCACGCCGACGATGCTCGTCGTCGACGATGAGGAGGGCCCGCGCCACTCGCTGCGGATGGTGTTCAAGAACGACTTCAACGTCCACACCGTCGAGAACGGCGACAAGGCGATCGAGTTCGCCCGCGGTCACCAAGTGCACGTCGCCTTCCTCGACATCCGCATGGCCGGCCGCTCCGGCATCGAGGTGCTGCGCAGCCTCAAGGAGATCGACCCGCACATCGAGGTCATCATGCTCACGGCCTACGAGACGATCGAGACCGCGCGGCAGGCGCTGCGGCTCGGCGCCTGCGACTACCTGAGCAAGCCCTTCGACCTGGCGACCATCCGCGACGCCGCCGCCCGCGCCCTCCGGCTGCGGCGCATCTCCGAGACCGTGAGCGCCACCCAGGAGCGGCTCCGCCGGCTGACCGACCAGCTGCATGACACCGGCCTGCGCGAGGAGATGGCCCGCACCACCAACCAGATCTACGCGGGCGTCCTCCACGACATCAACAACCCGCTCACGATCATCATCGGCTACGTCGAGATGCTCGAGCTCCGCCTCGCCAAGGCCTCCTTCCTCCACGGCGCCGACCTCAACGCGGTGCGCGACGACCTCTCCGTGATCTCGAAGCAGGTCAACACCTGCTTCGCCATCGCCACGCGCTACCTGCGCTCCCTCGGCAAGCGCCACTTCTCCAACCGCGAGGTGCGCGTCAACCAGGTGCTCACCGACCTGCAGACCCTGCTGAAGCACCACCCGGCCATCCGCGGCGGCCACCTCGCGATCAAGCTGCTGGACCAGGACTCCGCCGCGCTGATCAACGGCACCGAGCTCATCCAGATCCTGCTCAACCTCACGATCAACGCCTTCCAGAGCACGACCAAGGACCAGACCGTCTGGGTGACGGCGGAGGTGTTTCTCGAGCCGCTGCCCGACGAGGTGGTGGCGGAGGGCCCGGGCGACATCTTCATCGGCCGGGAGCCGCTGGCCAACGAGCCGCCGCTGGTCGCGCTGTCGGTCCTGGACCAGGGCGTCGGCATCCCACCCGAGGTGCTGCCGCGCATCTTCGAACCGTATTTCACCACCAAGACCGACAAGGGCACCGGGCTGGGCCTCGCGATCGTGTCCCGCCTCGTGCAGGACCACCGCGGGCTGCTCCACCTCCGGACCAAGCCGGGCGAGGGCACGCGCGTGACCGTGTACTTCCCGGCGAAAGAGCCCTCGTCGTCCAACGAGCCCTTCCGCATCTGAGGCCGCGTCGCCCCGCGGGCGGGCCGGCCGGGCTTTTCCTCTTGAGCCGGCGCGCGGCCGGGGGCATCAGCAAGTGATCCCGCCGTGTCCACGACCCTGATCGTCGTCCTCGCCGCCGCCGTCGCCGCCATCCTCGTCTGGCTGTGGGCGCAGTCGCGTTCCGCGACGCTGGCCGAACGCGTCCGCCTCGTCGCCAGCCAGCTGGCCCGGGCCGAGGCCGACCTCGCGGCGCTCCGCGCGAAGCTGTCCGAACTCGAGGCGGAAAAGTCCCGCCTCGACACCCTGCTCACCGCCGAGCGCGACGCCCTGCAGCAGGCCCAGACCAAGCTGACCGACACCTTCAAGGCGCTGGCCGCCGACGCGCTGCGCGGCAACAACGACGAATTCCTCAAGCGGGCCGGCGAGTCGCTGGTCAAGCCGGTGGCCGATTCCCTGAAGGACGTGCGCGACAAGATCGCCGAGATGGAGAAAACCCGCGCCTCGGCCTACGGCTCGCTCTCCGAGCAGCTCAAGACCCTCGCGCTGGCCCAGACCTCGCTGCAAACCGAGACCACCAAGCTGTCCACCGCCCTGAGCACGACCAAGACGGCCGGCACCTGGGGCGAGCTGCAGTTGCGGCGCGTGGTGGAGCTCGCCGGCATGGTCGAGCACTGCGATTTCAGCGAGCAGGAATCCGCCGGCGGGCAACGCCCCGATCTGATCGTCCACCTGCCGCGCGGGCAGCAGAT
>Ga0335077_10009173_pt1 | contig 12271 bp, 9 predicted proteins | sample Lox_Sample_31_FD_207151 | JGI IMG/M metagenome (GOLD analysis project Ga0335077, IMG submission 207151) | Soil microbial communities from Loxahatchee National Wildlife Refuge, Florida, United States - Lox_Sample_3.1 | ecosystem: Environmental > Terrestrial > Soil > Wetlands | place: USA: Florida...
CGCGAGGCAGCGCGCTGGGCGCCGCGCTCCATGGATCTCGACGTACTGCTCTACGGCGATCTCGAGTGTGATGAGCCGGGCTTAAGGCTCCCGCGGCCGGATCTGCTGAAGCGCGCCTACATGCTCGGGCCGCTCGCCGAGCTCGCTCCCGAGGTGCGCCATCCGACCGCCGGGCTGACGATAGCCGAGCTGTGGCGTCGCTTCGATCAGGGCGCGCACCGTCTCGAGCGGCTGCCCGCGCCGCGCGCCGCCGCGGACTCTCGCTAAGGTGTCACCAGCCGATGCTGCGCCCGCCGTCGACCGCCAGGACCTGGCCGGTGATGTACGGCGCCTCGGCGGCGAAGAACAGACACGCCCGCGCCACGTCGGCCGCGGAGCCGGGCCGCTTGAGCGCGGTGCGCTGCAGGATCTTCGCCTCGAGCGCCCGATCGAGTCCGTCCTCGGGCCACATGACCGGCCCCGGCGCAATGGCGTTCACCCGCACGTGGGGGCCGAGCTCACGGGCGAGCGACAGGGTCAGCATGATGACGCCTGCCTTGGCGACGCTGTACACCGGGTAGCGGCGCAGGGGACGCATGCCGTGGATGTCGGCGAGATTGACGATGAGTCCGGCGCGCTCATGCAGTGCCGGCGCCGCGGCCTGCGCCAGAAAGAGCGGCGCCTTGAGGTTGCTGCCGATGAGGTCGTCCCAGTCGGTCTCGCTGATTTCGCCGACCGGCGTCGGATAGAACGTGGAGGCATTGTTCACCAGGATGTCGAGCCCCCCGAAGGCCTCGAGCGCGCCGGCGACGAGCGCGGCATGCTGCCTCACGTCGAGCAGGTCGCCCTGCGCGAGGCGCACCGAGCCGGCGCGCACGTCGTTCAGCTCCGCGGCCAGCCGCCCGGCCTCCGCGCCGGAGCTGCGGTAATGCACGACCACGCTGGCGCCGGCGCCGTGCAGCGCGCGCACGATCGCCGCTCCCACCCGGCGCGCCGCGCCCGTGACGAGCGCGGTCTTGCCGGCGAGCGCCGCGCCCGCTGCCGGCGGCCCGGGATCTCCTGCGGATTTGCCTCGCGCCATGGGAGCCGATTATGACTCCGCCGGCCGCGCACTCAATGCTCCCCCCGCTCAGCCGCGACGAGCAGCTGCACAGCGAAGCGGTACGAGCGATGCTGTGCGCCGAGCTCGCCGGGGCCGGAGGCTGGCTCTCATTCGAGCGCTTCATGGACCTCGCGCTCTATGCGCCCGGGCTCGGCTACTACAGCGCCGGCAGCTGGAAGCTCGGCAGCGGCGGGGATTTCGTCACGGCTCCGGAGGTGTCGGAGCTCTTCGGCCGCTGCGTGGCCACGCAATGTGCCGAAGTGCTGCGCGTCACCGGCGGCGAGATCCTCGAGCTCGGCGCCGGCAGCGGCCGCATGGCTGCTGCGATTCTGGGCGCGCTCGAGGCGGCGGATGCGCTGCCCGAGCGTTATGCGATTCTCGAGGTGAGCGGCGATCTCGCCGCGCGCCAGCGCGCACGGCTGGATGCGCTGCCGCCGCGGCTGCGCCGGCGCGTTGCATGGCTCGAGCGGCTGCCGCAGGCGCCGCTGCGCGGCGTGATCCTCGCCAACGAAGTGGCGGATGCGCTGCCGGTGCGGCGCTTCATCCTGCGGGACGGTGCGGTCCGCGAGCTCGGCGTTGCATTCGGGCCCGGCGACACCCTGCAGGCGGCCGAGGGGCCGGCCGATGCCGCACTCGCCGCGGACTGCGAGGCGATGCTCGGTGCGCGGCTGCGTACGCTGCCGGAGGGCTATACCTCCGAGGTGAGCCTGCGGCTCGGGCCGTGGATCGCCTCGCTGGCGGGGAGTCTCGAGCGCGGCGTGCTGTTGCTCTTCGACTATGGCCTGCCGCGCGCGCACTACTACCACGCGCAGCGCAGCGCCGGGACTCTGCGCTGCCACTTCCGTCAGCGCGCTCACGACGACCCGTTCGTCAACCTGGGTCTGCAGGACATCACCGCCTGGGTCGATTTCACGCGCGTCGCCGAGGCAGCCGTGCGCGCCGGGCTCGAGGTCGGCGGCTTCGCGACCCAGGCGGCGGTACTGCTCGCGCTCGGGATCGAGCGGGAGGTCGCGGCGGCCGCCGATGCGGTCGGCCGCGCCCGGCTCGCCGGCGAAGCCCGCCGCCTCCTCATGCCCGAGGAGATGGGAGAGGCCTTCAAAGCCATGGCGCTGACGCGCGGCTGCGAGATGCCGCTCCGGGGCTTTTCGCTCCAGGACCTGCGGCGCCAGTTGTGAGGGGACGGTTAAGATGGACGCATGCACATGACACTGCTCAAAGTCATCGTGCTCGCCATCGTGCAGGGGCTTGCGGAGCTCCTGCCGGTGTCGAGCTCGGCGCACGTGGTCGTCGCCGAGAAGCTCATGGGCCTCGACCCCTCCTCGCCGCCGATGACGCTGCTGCTCGTCATGCTGCACACGGGCACGATGGTCGCCGTCATCGGGTATTTCTGGCGTGACTGGCGCGCCGTCTACTTTCGCAGCGCGGGCGCCACCAGGCGCTTCGTGTGGCTGCTCGCGGTGGCGACCTTGCTCACCGGCGTGATCGGCGAGGGAATCATCAAGGTGATCGAACGGACCGGGTTACGCGCCGTGCCGCATGCGCAGATCGAGGACCTGTTCAGCCACCTCGAATTCATCGCGCCGGCGCTCGGCGCCGCCGGCATCCTGATCATCGTCGCGGGCCTCTACGAGAGGCGCCGTGGCGCGCTGCCGCCGGCCGAGCTCACCGTGCGGCGCGCCGGCATCATCGGTGCCGTGCAGGGCCTGTGCCTGCCGTTCCGCGGCTTCTCGCGCTCGGGCGCCACCATCTCGACCGGCATGCTGCTCGGTGTCGCCAAGTCGCGCGCCGAGGCCTTCAGCTTCGCGCTCGCCGTGGTGCTCACGCCGCCGGTCGTGGCGCGCGAGGCGATGCGCCTGGTGCGGGCGGCGCAGCAGGGCGGGGGCGGCGAGCTCGCTCCGGTGGTGTGGCTCACCGTGGTCGGTGCGCTGGTGGCGCTGCTGTCCGGGCTGCTCGCGCTGCGCTGGCTCAGCCGCTGGCTCGAGGGCGGTCGCTGGTATTACTTCGGGATCTACTGCCTGGTGGCGTCGGCAGTCGTGAACGTGCTGTATCACGCCGGCTACTGAGGCGGCGCCGCCGCCTTCACGGCGCTCACCGCGGCGAGCCGGCGCTGCCGGATCTGCGCGCCGATGGCCGCGCCCTCGAGGCCGCGCCGCTCCGCCTCCGGGAGGGTGACGGCAGCCGCCGCGGCCAGTGCCGCGCCGAGATATGCCGCCTGCGGGTAGGGCGCCGCCTCGAAGCCGGTGCGGCCGCGGGCATCGGCCGTGCAGGCTGCGAGCAACTCGGCGAAACGCTCCGGGCGCCGGAAGGCATCGCATTCCTCGAGCAGCCTGAGCACCGTCTCGGGCCGCAGCTCGAGCGCGCGGTGCACGCGCGTGTGCTCGCGCGCGGCGAGGATGGCCAGCTCGCGGTACGTGCCCGGGACCCGCAGCCGGTCGGCCAGGCCCTCGATCAGCGGCACGCCGGCCTCCTCGTGTCCGTGATGCTTCGGCCAGAGCTCGCGCGGTGTGCGGGCCTTGCCGAGATCGTGCATGAGTACCGCGAAGCGTACCGCGGTGGACGCGGCACTGCGCGCCGCGCAGGCGAGGGCCAGCATGACGTGCACGCCGGTGTCGATCTCGGGGTGCCACCTGGGCGGCTGCGGCACGCCGTAGAGCGCATCCAGCTCGGGGTAGATCACCGCGAGCGCACCACAGGCGCGCAACGTGGCGAAGAACGCCTCCGGGTGGTCCGTCGCCAGCGCGCGCTCGGTCTCCTGCCAGACACGCTCGGGAGTGAGCGCGCTCAGCTCGCCCGAGACGGTCATGCGGCGCATGAGCTCGAGCGTCTCTGCGGCGATGCTGAAGCCGCGGCCGGCAAAGCGCGCCGCGAAGCGCGCCGCCCGCAGCACCCGCACCGGGTCCTCGACGAAGCTCTCCGACACGTGGCGCAGCAGGCGTGCGGCCAGGTCCGCCTGGCCGCCGTACGGATCGATGAGCTCGCCGCCCTCGCTCTCGGCCATGGCGTTGATGGTGAGGTCGCGGCGCCGCAAGTCCTCCTCGAGCGTCACCTCGGGCGAGAACTGCGTGGTGAAGCCGCGGTAGCCGGGCGCGACCTTGCGCTCGAGACGTGCCAGCGCGTATTCCTCGCGGGTCGTCGGGTGCAGGAACACCGGGAACTCGCGTCCCACCGGCAGGTAGCCTGCAGCCCTGAGCTCCTCGGGAGTGGCGCCGACCACCACCCAGTCGCGCTCGCGCACCGGGAGCCCCAGCAGGCGGTCCCGGACTGCGCCACCGACCAAGTAGACTCGCATGGTGCGCATGTTAACCGAGGCCTCGGGGACTGGCGCAGCGCGGGTCGCGCGCCCACTCGGCGCTGCCGCGGTGTGCGCCGCGCTCGGCGGCTGTTATCTCATGCAGGCGGCGAGCGGACAGTATGACGTGCTGCACGCGCGCGTGCCGATCGACACGGTGATACACGATCCGGGCACCGGACCTGAGCTGCGCGCACGCCTCACCGAGGTGCACGCGGCACGCGAGTTCGCCTCGCGCGAGCTCGGACTTCCCGATAACGACAGCTACCGCAGCTACGCCGACATCGGCCGACCGTTCGTGGTGTGGAACGTGGTGGCGGCGCCGGAGTTCTCCCTGCAACCCGAGCGCTGGTGCTTCCCCGTGGCCGGCTGCGTCGCCTATCGCGGCTACTTCCACGAGCGCGAGGCGCGCGACCTGGCGCTCGAGCTCGAGGCGCGCGGCTTCGACGTGGTGGTCGAGGGCGTGCCGGCGTATTCGACGCTCGGGAAGTTCGCCGATCCGGTCCTCTCGAGCATGCTGCGCTACGACGACGACGAGCTCGCCGCGACCATCTTCCACGAGCTCGCCCATCAGCTGATCTACGTCAGAAACGACTCGGAGTTCAACGAGGCGTTCGCCACCACGGTGGAGGAGGAGGGGCTCGCGCGCTGGCTTGGGCACCGGGGCGAAACGCAGCGCAGCGGACGCCTGCGCACCGAGCGGGAGCACGAGGCGGCGCTGCTGGCGCTGCTGAAGCCCGCCCGCGCCCGGCTCGCCGAGCTCTACGGCTCGGGCGCGGCGGTCGAGGAGATGCGCGCGCGCAAGCGCGAGATCCTGGCGGCGCTCGCCGCCGAGATCCGCGCGCTCGAGGCCCGCCAGGGCGTGCACTACCCGGTGTACGACCAGTGGATGTCCGCCGGTCTCAACAACGCGCAGCTGGCGGCGATCGCCACCTATTACGAGTGCGTGCCGGGATTCGAGCGGCTGCTCGCCGCCGCGGACGACGACCTGCCGCGCTTCTATGCCGCCGTGCGCGCGCTGGCGGACGCATCGCGCGCCGAACGCCACGCAAGCCTGTGCGCGGCGGCGGCACCCTGAGGGCCGCGCGCTGCGCGCCTAGCGGTCTGCGGTGCGGCGCAGCAGCGCGAGCTGTGTCTCCGGGTCGTCGCCGCCGAGATAGGTGGGCAGCACCGCGAGCATGTGCTGCGGAATTATCCCGAGACGCGCGCAGCCGTCCTGGCGGCACACGCTGTCGACGGTCAGCGAGCGGAAGTTGTCGAGCGAGAAGGGCTTGCCCGGCAGCACGCCCATCACCAGCCCCTGGAGGCGCGCCAGCAGGTCCGGGAGTGGCACGATGTGGCAGGGGAGCCGGGCGATGCGCGCGGTGAGGCGCACCGTCTGTGCGAGGGTCAGCACCTCGGGCCCGCACAGCTCGTAGGTCTCACCGAAGCTCGCGCGCGCGCCGAGCGCGCGCCGGAACGCCTCGACCACATCGAGCACGTGAATGGGCGCGAAGCGCGCCGTGGCGCGCGCCAGCGGCAGCACGCCGGCCGTGAGCCGCAGCAGCCTCGCGAAGCGGTTGGTGAGCGAGTCGCCGGCGCCGAATATTACCGATGGGCGGAAGATGGTCACGGCCGGCTGCGCCTGTACCGCATTGGGCGGCGCGGCGCGCAGCTGCGCTTCGCCCGCTCCCTTGCTGCGCAGGTACTGGCTCGGGCCGCGCTCGTCCGCGCCGAGCGCGCTCATGTGCAGTACCTGGCGGACGCCGGCGGCGCGGGCCGCGGCCATGATCTTGGCCGGCAGCTCGGCGTGCACGGCATTGAAACCGGCGCCGCGGTGCGCGTTGAGGATGCCGACGAGATTGATCACGGCGTCGCAGTCGGCGAACAGCTGGCCGAGCGTCGGCGGAGCGTGCACGTCGGCGACGCGCAGCTCGACCGTATCGAGCACCCGCAGCCGCTCCGCGCGCGCGAGGTTGCGGGTCGGCACCCGGACCCAGTGCCCGTCGAGCGCCAGGCGCGTGACGAGCTCCGTGCCGACGAAGCCGGTTCCGCCGAGCACACAGATGTTCACGACCCCTCCCTTCAGCGTCCCGCGGCGGCCGCGATCACCGCGGTCAGGCGCATTGGCTTGCCGTCGCGTACCAGCTCGATGTCGGCGTGGTCGCCGACCTGCAGCAGCCCGATGGCGTTGCGCAGCTCGCCGTTGGATTTTACCGCCTGGCCGTTCACCGCGGTGATGACGTCGCCGACGCGCAGCCCGGCCATGGCGGCCGGCGAGCCCTCGACCACCTGCGAGACGAGCGCACCGACGGCGCTCGCGAGCCCGAGCGAGTGGGCGATGTCGGGGGTGACGGTGAACATGGAGACGCCGAGCTGCCCGCGGCGCACCGCGCCGTACTCGATGAGCTGCGCGACGACGCTGCGCACCATGTTGACGGGGATGGCGAAGCCGATGCCGACGTTGCCGCCGGTGCTCGAGAGGATCTCGGTGTTGATACCGATCAGCTCACCGCGCAGATCGACCAGTGCGCCGCCGGAGTTGCCGGGATTGATCGAGGCGTCGGTCTGGATGAAATCCTCGTAGCCGTCGGGATTGATGCCGGTGCGGGACAGCCCGCTGACGATCCCCGAGGTGACGGTGTGCTGCAGACCGAAGGGATTGCCGATCGCCAGCACGAAGTCTCCGACCTCGAGGCGCGAGGAATCGCCGAGCGGCATCTGTGACAGCCCCCCGGCGCCCACCTTGAGCACTGCGACGTCCGAGGGCTGGTCGCTTCCGACCACCTGCGCCTTCAGGTCGCGACCGTCCTGGAGCGTCACGGTGATCTCGCTGGCGTTCTCGACCACGTGCGCGTTGGTGACGATATAGCCGCGGCCCGCATCGAAGATGACGCCCGAGCCCGCACTGCGGAACGGGTGCTCGCGCGGCTCCGTGCCGGGCGTCTGCTCGAAGAAGCGGCGGAAGTAGGGGTCCTTGAGCAGTGGGTTCTGCGGGCCCGTGTCGCGCACGGTGCCGCGCGTGGCGACGTTGACTACCGCCGGGGAGGCCTTGCGGACGATCGGCGCCAGCGAGGGGAGCGGGGTGTCGCCGACCGCCGGCGGAACGCCGGCCGGCGCCGCGGCGGCGAGCGCCAGCAGGCTCAAACCGCAGGCGAGTGCTACGGCTCTCATGGGGGAATTCTACCGGCACCGCGCCAGGCCGGCGGGGCCGTGAAGCGGACTGCGGCCGGCGGCGCCCCTGCGGGCGCCGCCGGATCAGCCTGGCTGGCTCTACTCAGGCAGCCTGGACGTTGATGCGCCGCGGCTGCGCCTGCGGGCGCTTCGGGATGCTCAGCTCCAGCACGCCATTCACGTGCGTCGCCTTGATCGCCTCGGCGTCGGCGCTCTCGGGGAGGGTGAAGCGGCGCACGAACGAGCCGCTCGCGCGCTCGACGCGCTCGTAGCCCTCGTCGGCCGTCTTCTTCTCCGAGCGGCGCTCGCCGCGGATCGTGAGCACGCCCTTGTCGGCCGTGATCTCGATGTCCTTGCCCTCGACGCCCGGCAGATCGGCCGCGACCACGAAGCGCTCGGTCTCCTCGCGGACGTCGACGTGCGGGATCCAGCTGACGCTCGCGCTGTCAGTATCGCCGAAGGCCTGCTCGAGCTGGCGGTGCAGCCGCCCGACGAGTGTCCACGGCTCGTAACGAACGATAGTCATTGAAAGGTCTCCTCTTGAAAGCTGAAGTAGAAAAAACCGCTGCGCAATCGCGCTTGCACTCGATGTGCGGATGGGCTTTGGGTCTTTCAAGTGCGGCGCCGGCGTCTTCGCGGCGGCGGTGACGCGACTTCCCGGCTGCAGGCGTGCGCCATGGCGCCTCGGCTCACGAGCCGCGATGAGCGGCCTCGAGCAAGGATCCCTCGACGGCGGGCGGGATGAGGAATGGAGGGTTCGGTTTGCGGGAAATGCCCCCCACATCAAAGGTCCTGTGGGCAAGTCTGTGCAAAACCTGTGCTCGTCCTGGGCACAATATATTGGGGTTGGGGGTTGACTTCCGCAGGGCCGGGGTGCCCAAAAAATTATCGTGCACTTTACTGCGGAGAATGCTGTAAGTATATGAAAAAACTATATAAAAGTGACACGACAAAATATGGTTTTGAATCTTGACGCACCCGGCGACCGTCATTAGGCTTTTGACCCCGACACAAGATCTTGTGTTCGCGAGAGCGACGAGGGTCACGCAGTCGGGGGGAGGTTTCAGGGCCCTGAACTGTTCCGACTCAAAAGGACAGTCAGGTACCGGTCGGGCTTGCGGTTCCTTGAGCGCCGCCTTTGGCTGGTTTTCCCCTGTAATCCGTTGGACTAGGCGTCAATAAGATTTCCGGAGCGCCGCGGATTTCCATGAACACCGTAGTGAAGATCGACCCGAAGGACATCGATGCGATTCCGTTCCAGGAAGCATCGCTCGACATCTGGGACAAGAAGTATCGCCTCTCGGCCAAGGACGGCACGCCGATCGACAAGACGATGGACGACACCTACAAGCGTGTCGCGCGTGCACTCGCCGACGTCGAGAGTCTCGAGGTGCGCGAGCACTGGTACGAGCGTTTCCTCTGGGCGCTGCGCCGCGGGGCGATTCCGGCCGGGCGCGTGACCTCCAATGCCGGCGCGCTGGAGCACAAGCCCGCCACCTCCACCATCAACTGCACCGTGTCGGGAACGATCCACGACTCGATGGACGACATCCTCAGGAAGGTGCACGAGGCGGGGCTCACGCTGAAGGCCGGATGTGGCATCGGCTACGAGCACTCGACGCTCCGTCCGCGCGGCGCGTACGTCTCGGGCGCCGGCGCCTACACCTCGGGGCCGCTGTCCTTCATGGATATCTTCGACAAGATGTGCTTCACCGTCTCCTCCGCCGGCGGCCGCCGCGGCGCGCAGATGGGCACCTTCGACGTCGGCCACCCGGACGTCATGGAGTTCATCCGCGCCAAGCGCGAGAACGGCCGGCTGCGCCAGTTCAACCTGTCGCTGCTGATCACCGACGAGTTCATGGCCGCGGTGCGCGAGGATCGCGAATGGAAGCTGGCCTTTCCGCTGACGCAGCGCGAGTTCGAGGCGGAGCGCCCGGACCTCGGCGACGCGCGCAAGTTCGTGTGGCGCGAGTGGTCCGTCCACCAGGGCTACGTCGTGAACGACGAGGGCCTGGTGGCCTGCAAGGTCTACAAGACTCTGCCGGCGCGGCGTGTCTGGGACGTGATCATGACGTCCACCTACGACTTCGCCGAGCCCGGCTTCATCCTCATCGACCGCGTAAATGAAATGAACAACAACTGGTGGTGCGAGAACATCCGCGCCACCAACCCGTGCGTTACCGCGGACACGCGTCTTGCGACGCGCTATGGGCTGGTGCGCATCGGCGATCTCTACGAGGCCGGCGTCGACATCCAGGCGACGGTCGACAAGCGTGCCCTCGGCGAGGGTGAGGGCGTAACGGTACGCCCGGCGGTGCCGGCGTTCATGACCTCGCCGTCGGCAGATGTGTATCGCGTGACCACGAAAGATGGCTATGAGATCAAGGCCACCGAGTGGCATGAGTTCTACACCACGCGCGGCAAGCTCAGGCTGAAGGATCTGAAGCCGGGCGATGAGCTGCTGGTGCAGTCCGGCAAGGGCCAGTTCGGCGGCTGCGGGAGCGAGGAGCTCGGCACGCTGCTCGGGCTGATTACCGGCGACGGCCACTTCACCAATCGCGGTGCAGGCGAAAACGCCGCCGTGGTGAACCTCTGGGGCGAGGACCGCAGTTACGCTGACGAGGTCGTCGCATACGTCAATTCCCTGATCGCCGGCTGGGCACAGGCGCCGCGCGGCTATCGGGTGAGCGCGGTTCCGGTGCCGGAACGCAACCTCGTCATGATTCGCTCCGTGATCCTGGCGCGAGTGCTCGAGCACTACGGGTTCACCGCCAAAGCCAAGACTCAAGTGCCGGAGATCATCTGGCGCGGAAACGAGGCATGCGTCCGCGGGTACCTGCGTGCATTGTTCCAGGCCGACGGAACGGTACAGCGTGACGACAAGAACGCGTACTGCACGATCCGTCTCGCATCGAGCCTGCCGTCACTGCTCAAGGATGTGCAGATGCTGCTGGCGAATTTCGGCATCTTCTGCCGGATTCTCAAGCGTCGGGCTGCGGGCGAGCGCGTCCTGCCGGACGGCAAGGGCGGCCGGCGCCTCTATGAATGCAAGGCCGACTACGAGCTGATCATCGGCTCGGAGTCGCGCAATCGCTTCATGGATGAGATCGGCTTCATCACCGATGAGAAGAACAGCAAGTATCGCGAGTGGCGCGAGCTGCACCCGTCGACACGCAAGCAAGCGTTTGTCAGCGCCATCGCGAGCATTGAGCACGCCGGCAAGGAGGCGGTGTTCGACACCACTCAGCCTGACCGGAACAACCTGATCTTCAATGGTCTCGTGACAGGGAACTGTGGCGAACAGCCATTACCGCCCTACGGCTCCTGCCTCCTCGGCTCGGTCAACCTGACGCGCTTCGTGCGCCATCCTTTCACGGACTTCGCCGAGTTCGACTGGAACGAGTACCGCGAGGTCGTGAAGGTGTTCACCCGCGCGCTCGACAACGTGGTGGAGGTCAACGGCCTGCCGCTCGAGAAGCAGCGCGAGGAGATCCTGCGCAAGCGCCGCCACGGCATGGGCTTCCTCGGGCTCGGCAGCACCATGACGCTGCTGCGCCTGAAGTACGGCTCGCCCGAGGCGGTGCAGTTCACCGAGGACGTGTCGCGCGAGATGGCGGTCGCCGGCTGGGAGGCGGCGCTCGAGCTCGCCCGCGAGAAGGGACCGGCGCCGATCATGAACGAGGAGTTCACGGTCACGAAGGAGATGCTGCGCAAGCGTCCGGAGATGGCGCGTGACGGCTGGCGGCCGGGCGCGAAGATCGCCGGACGGCTGCTGCACGCCAAATACAGCCGCTACATGCAGCGCGTGGCGGAGGTCGCGCCGCGCCTGGTGCACGAGCTCGCCGAGACCGGCGCGCGCTTCACGCATCACTCGTCGATCGCCCCGACCGGCACCATCTCGCTGTCGCTCGCCAACAATGCGTCCAACGGCATCGAGCCGTCGTTTGCGCACCACTATTTCCGCAACGTCATTCGCGAAGGCAAGAAGTCGAAGGAGAAGATCGACGTCTATTCGTTCGAGCTGCTCGCCTACCGCGAGCTCGTCAATCCCAACGCCGCGCCGGGGGGCACGACCGATGCTGAGAGACTACCCGAGTACTTCATCGCTTCCGAGGACATCACCCCCAAGGAACACGTTGAAGTGCAAGCTGCGGCCCAGAAGTGGGTCGATTCATCGATTTCTAAGACGGCGAACGTGCCTACGGATTTCCCCTACGAGAGATTCAAGGACATCTATCTGTATGCACACGAGCAGGGGCTCAAGGGCTGCACCACCTTCCGTTTCAACCCCGAGGCGTTCCAGGGCGTGCTGGTGAAGGAGCAGGACCTGAAGAACACGGTCTACAAGTTCACGCTCGACGACGGCACGGTGATCGAGGCACGTGGCGACGAGGAGATCGACTACGACGGCGAGATCCACACGGCGGCGAACCTGTATGACGCGATCAAGGAGGGCTACTTCGGCAGGTACTGAGACCTGACACGGGAGTACGACAGCCATGACCATCAAGATCGAACGCAAGATCGTCAAGTACGCGGTGCAGAAGCCCGAGGACAAGGCTGCCGCCAAGGGCGGCGACAAGGAGCGGGCGCCGGAGATGAAGCTCGTGCCGCAGCCGGTCGAATCCGAGGAGGTGCGCGACAAGAGCGGGCGCGCCGCCAAGGTCATCCGCATGCACGAGAAGGTCGAGCGGCCGGAGATGCTGATCGGGCAGACCTACAAGATCAAGACTCCGATCTCCGATCAC
>Ga0335077_10009175_pt1 | contig 12271 bp, 12 predicted proteins | sample Lox_Sample_31_FD_207151 | JGI IMG/M metagenome (GOLD analysis project Ga0335077, IMG submission 207151) | Soil microbial communities from Loxahatchee National Wildlife Refuge, Florida, United States - Lox_Sample_3.1 | ecosystem: Environmental > Terrestrial > Soil > Wetlands | place: USA...
GAAATGTCGTGGGCAACAAAGTCCAGCGGAAATCTCTGATCATTCCAGAAAAATTCGCCTTCCCGCACTTCCAGGCGCCCGATCGATAAGGAGAAGAGCTGTTCGACCGGGTCCTTCCCGTTTCTTGGCAGCTTTGGTCCGGGCTGGTTCGTCGTGCCGTCAGGATAGATGATGACGTGTACCACCGGGCGCTCGAGTACTACCGACGAAAACCCGAATTCCGCCCCCAGAACCGAGATCAGCTTCACCCGCGCGGTCAAACGGTCCACGTGGACATAAGGAACATCGCCTATGGCTTCGCGTCCGTGAATGGTCAGGTCGCGAACATCTACCTGAAAGCGAAAGGGAATGCTGTGAAAGCCGCCGAGCTCTACCCTGCCGCCAGTGATCTTCTCCACTTCCGTCACCAGCCGCTGACGAACCATGGCCTGAAAAGAATTTGTGGTCGTAAACCAGGCCAGCAAGCTAACTAGCAGCAGTCCTGCCAGGACCGCGGTCAGCAACGATCTCCAGAGCCTGCGCCGCCGCGGGCTGGCGCCGCTCTCCGTCATTGCACCTGGCCGCCCGAATCGGCTGATCCGGGCTGGGTTTGAATTTCGCTACCCGATCGCAGACTTTGCAGCCACGCGACCAATAGTTGGTTCACTTTCTGCTGAGTCAGGACTTCTTTGATTTTAGGGGTGACTTCAGATAACGCAGGCTGCTTCGCCCCGGACTGGCGCAACTGCGGCAGTAATTCCTGGTTGTAGTAGCTTTCGATGCTGGCAGCGTCGATGTTCACGGTCGGCCGCAAGTGAGCGTCCACCAGTTGCATCAGATCGAGTTGCAGGGTCACTCGCTCCCTGACTTCCTGCTCCGTCAACCCGTAGCGCGCAAGCGCCGCTTGCCAGCCCTCCTCATCCGAATACTCTGTGCGGATGCCTGCGATGCGCCTATCGACCGCCGCTGCCGTCGCGTGCTGGAAATCTGAAGAGCGCATTTGCTCGCGCAGCAACTCCTGATCAATCAGACGGTCGAGCGCCGCTTTGCGATCGTCGGCCGATAGCTGATCCAGCGGCCGGTTGTCGACGAAGGCGTCAAAACGGAGTGCGTCCTGCCAGTCGCTCTGCAGAATGATGTGGCCATTCACCTTGGCGACAATCCGATCGAGAACTTCGCCCGCCCGGGCGAAGACAGTTCCGAGCAACAACAATGCCGTAGCTAGCAAGAACGAAACTCGGCTCATCAGAAACTCTGTCCAATACTAAAGTAAACGTTAAAGTGGCTCGCGTGTTGCGGCACGAACGTCGTGCTTTGGGCGCCAGAGGTGCTCGTGACCGTCTCAAAACTTGGGAACGCTGGTGGATTTAGATTGTACCCGAAATCAAAACGCACCGGACCCACCGGAGTCTTATAGCGTACCCCCACACCAACGGCATGTGAGATATAGCTGAAATTGCATTGCGTCGAAGTGCTCTGCTGCAGGCAGAGCTGGGGGTCTTTCTGCCGCCAGCGCAGGAGATTATTCAGCATGTCCCTTCCGTCTATGAACACGTTGCCCGCATCTTCAAAGATCACGAAGCTCAGGTTGTTCTGCACGAAGGGCAGGTTTGAGGGCGGAAAACGAAGCTCGAGATTGCTCAGGATCAGCGCGCTTCCGCCCACCGGAAAACCCGTCACCGGATCGCGCGGGCCCGCCTGGTTCAGTCCGAAGCCGCGGTGCGAGTTGCCGCCGCCGGAAAGGAAACGCTCGGCCAGTGGAATCACCGCAACTCCGGGACAACTCGTCTGTCCGGGCTGCGGGCAAGCCTGACCCGGAGGCAGGATCAACGTATTGCCAAAGGCATTCTCCACCCCTATGCGCAGCGAACGTGCGAACACAAACTTGCGCTCGCGCGGACGGTTCTTTCCGAAGGCATGGTAGGTGGAATTTTGCAGCAGGATGCGGCTGAAATCGGCTTCGGAACCGAAATAGCTTGCGGCCACACCGGCATCCACCGTGGTGTAGCTTCCCTTGGTAGTCTCCAGGTCATTGTCCCGCTTGTTGCGGATATAGCTGAACCCCGGTTCTCCCACGCGCACCGGAAGCGACAACAGTGGGATTTCTGCTGGACTGATTTCTATATCGCTGGCCTTCACCCGCCGATAGGTAAAGCGGTAATCGATCGTGCTGGCCTTGCTGATGGTCTGTTCCGCCTGAACCGATCCTTCCAGGCGCTGCGACGTGAAAGTCGTGACGTCCAGCGTGTTGTCGTAGAACGCCGTGAACGACAATCTCCAGTTCGGGCTGTTGAACCAGCGCGGTGCGTTGTAGCTGACCAATCCCCGCTGCTGCAAGCCGCCAACGTCCGCTTTGAATGTAATCGTATGGTTCCGCCCGCGGAAATTCAGCCGCGTTACTTCGAGCAACACTCGCGGGCTCACGCCGGTCTTGCCCTGCGCCTGGTTCGTGCCTACGGCCGCCGGCTGCCCAGTCTGAAATTCCAGGCCCAGCCCGTAGGTGAAGGTGTACCGCCTGGCCTCCTGCGCCCGGACCAGAACATCCTTGCTCTGTTCCGAGCCCGTCGGATTCTGCACGCCCGTGTCCACCTGGCTGAAGATGCCCAGGTCGTACAACCGCTGCTGGGTTTGCAGCATATCGCTCTCGCTGAGTGGATCGCGGGGTTTCATCTGCAGCTCGCGCTGCACCACGAAGGGTTTCGTATAGTTCAGGCCAGACACCAGCACCTGATCCACAAAAATCTGCTCTCCCTCGTGGATTTTGAAAGTTACGTCCATGTGGTTTGGCTTGTCGGCCGAGGGCTTCACTGAGACGTCGAAAGTCGCCTGTGGAAAACCATGGTTGAAATAGAAATTCAGAATGTTGTCTCGATCCTGGGCAATATTGAATTCCGAGAACAACTGACCTTCGGCGGTGTTGAGATTGGCACGGAGCTGCTCCTCACCAAAAGTATTGTTCCCTTCGATGTGAAATTCCCCCACTAGTGTCTGCGGGCCTTCGTTAACGTTCACCACGATCTTGAGCTGGTTTTCTTTTCCCTGATAGTTGTCCGTCACCGAACTGGTGATCGAGACCTGCTGAAATCCGTTGGCATGGTACAGGTCCTCAAAGCCTCTGATGTCGCCGGTCAGCAAGGCCTGACTATAACGCCCGTGGGACAACAGTCGTCCCGCTTGCTGTACCTGCATGCGCGACCGCAGCAGTTCGTCATTGAAGTACTTGTTCCCCGCGATCTCGACTCTGGACAGCTTGTGGCGCGCTCCGGGGTCAATGTCGTAGATCACTTGTAATTCGTTTTGAGTCGTATCCGAGTGCTTCTTCAGTCCGACCTTCGCGTCAAAATAACCCCGGCTCTGCAGATAGTTCAGCAGGTTGCGCCGTCCCTCGTTCAGCAGATCATCATCGGCCGCGTTCTCTTCGTAGACAGGTACGTTGCGCTTTACCTCTCGGCGCGCGATCCGGAATCCCTCGACGACAATATCGACTTTCGGACCCGGAGTGATGTCGAACGTGTAGTCCACAGTGTTGGTTGGGGGGCGGTAGGCGCGCTGCGAAACCGTGACCTGGGCCAGCAGGCGATTTTGTTTTTGATATTTCCTGCGCAATCGGTCCAGGGCGTTACTCACCCGCTGCACGGAAACCGGATCGCCAGGATGGAATTTCGCCATATCCAGAATCTGCGGCGTCGAATAGCCCGAGCCGCCGGTGACGTTCACCTGTCCGATCCGCGCGGGCGGGCCGCTGTCGACCCGGAAGAGGACGCTGACCTGCTGGTTCTCGGGGTCTTCCCTTTCTTCGTCGGCGATAGTGGAGCGGTAGTAACCGTTCTCTTCCATCATCTGTGTGATATTCCGCAAGGCCCGGTCGCGCCTCTCGCCCGTGAACAGTTCCCCCAGTTGCAGCTTCGCCGAATTCGCAATCTGGCTGGCAGTGGGCCGGCTTGGAGCCCCTTGCACTGTCACATTCCCGACAAAATAGTTAGGCGTGGTGATAAATGCCAGCGACACCTTGCCGTCCGCAGTACGCTCGGCCTCAACCCGTATGTCGGCGAAGCGCCCCGTCGCATAGAGCCTTTGAATGCTTTCCCGCAAGCCGTCGCGGCTGAGACGATCCCCGGGTTGCTGGGCCACGTCGGGGAGCAGTTTCTTCCATCTGTCGGGCGGCACACCTGGGAAAGTAGTCTCGGCGATTTCAAGGCCATCATAGGAACCGGCCCGGTCCACCACTCCCTGCGTTTGCGATGCGCTTGCAGGTTCCCCTGCAGGCAGAGCCAATGCATCGGCGGCTAAAGCCGTCGGGATCGCCAACCACATCAGCGTTGCCAGAACCGCTCCCCTCAATCGCAAACCCGCTCCTCGACGCTGGTGTGGGGGCTTAATTGATTCGATGAGTGCCTGTTGGACAGTGTTGCCCCTTGTGTAGCATCGGCTATTTTCCGGGTGCTCCGCGATCTTAGCTCCATGACCCCTCGCCCACAGCACAACTCTGGTGATCTCGCGAGTGCACCTATAATAAAGGCTTGCTGCCCCAAAACTGGTGATCTCTTTGGAACTGGACGATCGATACTCCCGTCAGGTATTGTTCCCCGGCATCGGGGCGGAAGGACAACGCAAGCTGGCGATGGCTCGTGTTGCGGTCGTCGGGTGCGGTGCGACAGGTTCCGCGTTGGCCTCTCTGCTGTCCCGCTCCGGCGTCGGCACCATTCGGATTGTGGACCGCGATTACGTCGAACCCAGCAATCTGCAGCGTCAGTCGCTATTCGACGAGGCGGACGCCCGGGAATCATTGCCCAAGGCCATTGCAGCCTCAAGAAAGATCTCAAGCTTTAATTCTCAGATCGTGGTTGAACCTCAGGTCGCGGACCTCACGCCCTCCAACATCGAATCGCTGTTAAAGGACGTTCAGCTCATTCTCGATGGGACCGACAATTTCGAGACGCGCTACCTGATCAACGATTTCGCCGCCAAGTTCCGCTTGCCGTGGATCTACACCGCGGCCGTAGCCAGTTATGCCATTACGCTGAACATAATCCCGGGAACGACAGCCTGTCTGAGTTGTGTTTTCCCTACTCCACCCCAGGGAACATTCGAGACCTGCGAAACCGCGGGCATCTTGAATTCGGCTGTGAACCTGGCCGCGTCTATCGCAGCGACTGAGGCCCTCAAGGTCCTGGTCGGTGCGGAAGGAAAGCTGCGGCGCACCTTGTTGTCTTTCGACCTGTGGTCAAACGAACGGGCCGAAGTCGTGGCGGATCACCCGCGCTCGGAATGTCAGGTTTGCGGGCGGCAGGAATTCCGCTATTTGGCCGGCGAAGGCAGGCCGCACATCACCCTATGTGGCCGTAATTCGGTCCAGATTCATGAGCGTCATCGGCCGGTGGATTTCCAAGAAATGATCCAGCGACTGAAAGCTCACGGCTCGGTTCGGCACAACGATTTTGTCCTGAAGTTCTGGCGCGAGCCCTATGAAATGACGCTTTTCCCGGACGGCCGGGCCATCATCAAAGGCACCACCGATACGGCTGTAGCCCGCAGTCTTTATGCTCGCTACGTCGGAAACTAGCCGGGGAGGCTAGCGCTGCACCAGTCCGGAGAGGGTTTCAAAGAATTCCGGATAAGAAATCTGTGCTGCTTCAGCACCAGTAATCTCAGAGACTCCTTTGGCCCGCAGCGCCGTAACCGCGAACGCCATTGCAATACGGTGATCGTCAAAACTATCGAGCTCGGCCCCATGCAACTCTTGATCGCCGGGAATGCGCAGGCCGTCTTCGTGCTCCTCTAACGCGGCTCCCATGGCCCTCAGGTTGGCAACGATTGCTGCGATCCGGTCCGATTCCTTTACTCGCAACTCGCGCGCGTCACGAATTTCAACGCCATCTTCAGTGTAGGGAGCGATTGCCGCAAGCACCGGAATTTCGTCAATCAGCGCAACCGTATCGTTGCCGGCAAGCCTGAGCCCCGTCAACCGGCCACCCTGGGCCTGCACCGTTCCGACGAGCTCTCCATGGTGTTCCTCTAACTGAGTTACTGAAATGGTCATTCCCATCGAAATCAGGATATCGAGCAGCCGCGCTCGAGTCGGATTCATAAGCAATCCTGGAATTACCAGTTGAGAGCCAGGAAATATTGCTGCCGCAACCAGGAAAAAAGCGGCGGTTGAAAGATCGCCAGGTACGTGAGCTTCAATGGCACGCAGGGTTTGTCCGCCCCTGATCTTCACCTGGCTCCCTTGTTGCTTCACGCTGGCGCCAAACGCGCGCAGCGCCAGTTCTCCGTGATCACGGGTGCGTGCCGGTTCTTCCACCGCGGTTTCACCGTTGGCAAAGAGTCCGGCAAATAACAGCGCGGATTTCACCTGCGCGCTGGCTACCGGCATTTTGTACTCAATCGCGTTGAGGTTGCCGCCTGTAATATACAGCGGTGGAAATGCACCCGGTTGCGCCTCGATCCTTGCGCCCATCGCCTGCAGTGGCTCAATGATTCTGGCCATCGGACGCCGCGACAGAGAGCGGTCTCCGGAAAGCTCGCTGGTGAACCTCTGTCCCGCCAGAATGCCGCTCAGCATGCGCAGCGTCGAACCGGAGTTCCCGCAGTTCAATGCCGCTTCCGGCACCTTCAACTCGCGTCCGCGCCCGTGGATAGTGACGCTTTTGCCAGTTTTCTCCCATTGCACTCCCAGGTTTCTCAGGCAGCCTAAAGTGCTGGCGCAGTCCGCTCCGGTCGAGAAGTTTTCCAGCTGTGTTGTCCCCTCGGCGATGGCACCTAGCATCGCGTAGCGGTGGGAAATCGACTTGTCGCCGGGGACGTGCAAGGTGCCTGCCAGGTTGCAGGCGGGCTGCACCGAGACCACGGAAGGCGCGCTCATGAATTCAAATATAGCGGATGTGGAAAGCTTCGGTCGTTACGCCAAGGCCTTGGCTTCGGCCGTTGCTTCCTTCAGTAAGTCGGCGGGAACTTCCTTCGCGTGCACGCCAAATTCGAACATCGGCGTTTCGCTGCCTCGGCCCCAGCGTGCCACTTCCCAGTGCGCCCGCAGAAACCGGACGTCCGCCTGGCCGTTGAGATCAAGCAGGATGGGATGCTCTCCGCGATAGAACTTCTGCGGGAAACTGGTCAATGGCTTCGCCGTCCACGTGCTGCCGTCGGCCGAGCCGTGGATACTCACGTCCAATGATTCCTGCTCGACGATGTTGGTGATCTGTAAAGTCAACAGAAGCACCCGGTTGGTAATGCCGCTTATTTCAACGGCAGGACCGTCGCCCTTGGCGCTGATCTGCGACTTTTCGGGAACCAGGTAAGTATCAAGCATGGCGAGAGAATTGTAACAAACCGAGGCTACGCCCCATGGACGCCATCTAGATATTGCCGCAGCAACAAGCCAGCGTCTTCGGGCTGTTCCCAGGGGGAATAGTGCCCCGCCTTTGCGATTACTTTCAGGTCGCTGCCTCGGATGTGCTTGTGCATCAACTCGGCCTCCGCAATCCCGGTGAGAATATCTTCGTCCCCGGTCACAATCTGCGTAGGAACATTGATGGTTGGTAGTATCTCGACCGAATCTTGCCGAAGTGCCATTCCCTCCTGCACGGCAGCCACGTCCTTCGGAGACATCTTGCGCATCATGCGCAGCGCACCTTCGACCAGATCAGGGCGAGTGCTCAGCGTGCTCTTACCCATCAGTTTCTGCTTCATGCCCTCGAAGAAGGACTCCGTTCCCTTCTCTGACACCTCAGCCGCGGACTGCAAGCGCGCTGCTTTTGCCTCCGGTGTGTCCGCCTTGGCTTTGGTGTTGAACAGCGCCAATGCGACCACACGGCTGCGAGAGCGCCGCCAGAACTCGAAGAGCGCGTAGCCGCCAATCGAAACTCCGACAAAAACTGCGCGTTGAATCCCGGCGTCATCCAGCACGCGGATAAGATCGTCCGCGTGTTTTGCCATTACCGCGGGACCTTCGCCTGCGCGGGAATCCCCGTGCCCCCGCAGATCGGGCAGAATCAGTCGGTAACGCGACAGAAGAGGCTGCGCTGCCGGCAGCCAGAATTCATGCGAGACGGGAAAAGGATGAAGCAGGACGACTGGGGGGCCCTGGCCGACGGCCTCGTAGGCGATTTCAGTGTCCCCGCTCCAGACGCGAGCCATGGCTGGAGCTTAAACACGAAACCGTATCCGCGTCCAGTTCGCCCGCGCACGATACGGAATCACCGCGATTGCCGGTCTAGGGGTTCGTCACCTGTTGCGCAACCGGTGCTGCCGAAAGCGCTAAAGGCTCTTCTGGCATAACGATCCAGCCGATTACGTAGGGGATCAAGCTGACGCCGATCGGAATCAACGCCAGCACCAGCCACACAATCCTCACCAGCGTGACGTCCAGATCGAAATACTCCGCAAATCCGGCGCACACACCCGCGATCTTGCGGTTGGCGCGTGGGCGAACCAGTCGCTTGCGCGCCACTACGGCCCCTACCCGCTTGCCACAGTAGGCGCAGACATTTGCGTCATCCTGGATTACTTTGCCGCAGTAGTTGCAGTACATGGCTCTGTCTCCTGTATCAGAATACGCCCAAAGCCGCAGGAAGGTTCCCACAAGACAAGCCGATACGGTCTCGTACCTGCTTCGCCGGTGGCGGTGCGAATCAAGAATGCCAATCGGAAGGGCGGGTAATCAGTGGAAACCCATGACAAGACGAGGCATAATCCCGCCCAGCACACATATTTTTTGCCGGGCAGGGCGTAATTCTTGCTCGGCATGTGCCCAGGCTCCCTGCGACATGCGAAGACAAACGCAAGATACTACAGCCATTAGCGTAAGACCAGTTTTGGAATATGGCTTGCGCTTTGAAGCGCGAGGTGTGAGGTGTCTGAAGTAATCCACGAAGCACAGCACGACTTCTGGCGGCCTCCTGCGATACCCGCCGAACTGGCGGCGTTGCCTTTCGCCGAGGCTTGCCACGGTTGCGGGACCGAATTCATGGTCGGGTCGAAGTTCTGCCACGTATGTGGTGCGACTCGAACCATTGGAAGCCATTCCCAAGCGTCGAATGCCGACCAGTGGCTGGAGGCGTTTGAATTCCTGCGCGCACTGGAGTTTCAAAGCGTTAAGGCGTGGTTCGGGGTCTCAACGGCCTCGTTGATCGCTTTTCTCGCGGGCATCGGCTGCCTGTTGGCGGCGATCATGGTTGGCATCATCTACTCGGCGCAGAACTTCAACGATTTCCAGGCTATCCAGCTGTGGCGCATACAGTGGCTGCTTGGCGCCGTAGCTGCCTTCGCCGCCGCTATCCTGCTTAGGAAGAGTGGTTCCGCTAAATCCTGAACGTTTCATCCCTTCGATTCAGGCTCAGCAGCCGGCTGCCGCCGCTGTTGGTTCATGCGATATAGGTGATGAACCGGCCCGACGCCGCGTCCCAGTTGATGGGCATTGCTGATCGCGGCCGTGACATACGCTTTCGCCAGCAGTACTGCGTCTGGCAATCCCCGGCCTAGGGCGAGATGACAAGCCATCGCCGTCGCGAACGCACAACCCGTGCCGTGAGTTGAGCGCGACTCCAGCCGGTCGGACTTAAAAGTCTCCTGCTCCAACTTTCCGGCGCCTGCAAAGCTAAGCAGATCAATAGCTTTTGCCAGATGTCCACCGGTAACAACCACCGCCTCCGCGCCCATCGAATGCAGCGTCTTCGCTGCTTCCTTCATCTGCTCGAGGTTGGCCACCGGAAACCCCGCCAGCGCGCATGCCTCGTCGACGTTCGGCGTTACCACAGCAGCCAGGGGAAACAGTCTTGCGGCCATCACTTTCGCGCCTTCGGCATCCAGTAACTCCTTGCCAGAAGAAGATCTTAGGATCGGATCGAGCACCACATTCGGTTGTTTGTGATGGGCCAGGAAATCTGCCACGCTCGCTACTACAAGTCCAGAGCCCAGCATCCCGATGTGAACGGCTGCAATCTCAACGTCCGCCGCTAGTTCTTCCAAGGTCTCGGTAACCAAATCGCCGCTCAGGGGTTCCACCCGGCGTACCCCCGCGGTGGATTGCACCGTCAAGGCTGAGATACAGGCCACTCCGTAGCAGCCATGAGCGGCTATTGTCTTGATGCTTGCGGTGACCCCGGCCCCCGAAGATGGGTCGAAACCGGCGATCGTAAGAACCACGGGTGGGGTATTGGCCATATACGGAATCTATCGAAAACTCAGGTCTTTGCAAATTCCAGGGCACACAGGCCTTGGTTCGAACAATTAACTCTTCTAACCGATTGATTTCAAGGAGTAAACGCGGATTATGTGCTCAAGCTATTGAAAACACAGGGAGAGCAAATATTTCCAGGTCTCACCCATCCGGATTATTTACGAATTGATAAATACGTAAGTGACTGCAGGGTATCGTATTGGTTTGCCTTAGGCCGAATATACAGTGAGTTACGTGTGAAATTGATAACTCCCTGATAACAATTTTCGGGTGGATTTTGGATTGACAGCCTGCGCCTCGGCCTTTAGCATCGCCAAATCCTTTCAACTGGGGTAGGGGAGGGCGACTTTAGATGCGAGGTGACTGAATGCATAGAGGTATTGCTCGTGGACTGGCGAGTGTTCTGTTGGTCGTCAGCCTGGGAGCGGCTCAGGGGCCAAACAGCTCAGGGTCGCAAGACTCCCGAATTACCAAATCCATACCGTCAGCAAGCGAGGCCGGAATCGCCCAGTCGACCCAGGCCCAGCCAAAACACCCCAAGCCGTATCAAATTGGGACGGCTTCTTGGTATGGAGATGATTTCGAAGGCAAGACGACGGCCAGCGGAGAGCCTTTCAACATGTATGACCTGACTGCGGCGCACCCGACGTTGCCTCTGGGCAGCTGGGTGAAGGTCACCAATCTGCGCAATGGCAGGGCGGTAGTAGTCAGGGTAAACGATCGGGGCCCGGTTGTTCCCGGACGAATCATAGATGTTTCCTATAGCGCCGCTGAGGTGCTTCATTTCAAGGACCGAGGTCTGCAATTGGTCCGCCTGGATCGGGTCGCACCTGCCCCGGAACAGCCGCAGCAACTGGCGCTTCTGAGCCCGTTGTCGAATTAACCTCCAGCCTTTACACTCCAGGGGATGTCCGACCCGCGGGAGCGGTTGATTGTCGCCCTGGATGTTTCTTCTGCGGCCGCTGCGCAGCAAATCGTAGCGGCCGTAGGTGACTCCGCGTTGACGTACAAAGTCGGCATGCAGTTGTACACGGCCGAAGGCCCGCCCGCTGTACGCGCCCTGGTAAAGTCCAACCGCAGGGTTTTCCTCGATCTGAAGTACCACGACATCCCCAATACTGTCGCAGCCGCAGTCTGCGAAGCCGCCCAACTCGGCGTTAGCATGCTGACGGTTCACGCCTCCGGCGGAGGCCGCATGTTAAGTGCCGCGACGGTTGCAGCACGGCAGGCCAATCCGTCGCTGATGGTTCTGGCCGTTACCGTCCTTACCAGCCTCGATGACGGCGATCTCGACAAGACGGGGGTGCACGGAAGGGTGCGTGACCAGGTGCTGCGCCTGGCGGCTCTGGCCATCGCCAATGGATGTCACGGAGTGGTGGCTTCCGCGCGCGAGGCCGCCGAACTGCGGAAAGAGTTGGGAGAGCAGTTTCTGATTGTCACGCCCGGCGTCCGCCCGCCGGGTGCTGACCGGGGTGATCAGATTCGGGTGGTCACTCCGGCGGAGGCAATCGCCGCGGGTGCTACCCACATTGTAGTCGGACGTCCTATCACTTCTGCCGCCGACCCGGCCGCCGAAGCCCGCGCCATCCTGGCACAAATCAGCTCCTGATAACCGGTACATGCACCAGGAATTCGTTGTTTTTCCGAGGTGAGCATAGACCACTTTGCAAACGACAACCCACAGGCATTACAGCTTCTCGTAGAAATCGCAGCCAGAGCACGAGATGAAAATCCCGCCGGCGACGCCGCGCTCACGGTCTTTCACCCGCTTGACGATGCGCGTGGGTTTTCCGCACTTGGGGCAATCCGTGCTCTTGGATGTGTCCATCACTTTCTTGCGATCTGCTGTCTTGGCGATTTTCATGCTTTATCTCCAGTTTCTCTCGACAACCATCCCTATGGCTACGCTGCACAACGTGGATTGAAAGCTTGAAGGGTCGGAGAGTATTCCGATATCAGTTCCCAGCAATTTTACATGAATTTGGCGCAGGCGCGGGCCCTTGGGTCCACCATGGGCCGTGTAAAGCGTTGTACCCGCTGTTACTTCGATACGGCGGCGAACAATTCCGAGTGCATCAAGGACTGAAACTGTTTGTCATCCGCCTTGAAGTGCAT
>Ga0335077_10009176_pt1 | contig 12270 bp, 11 predicted proteins | sample Lox_Sample_31_FD_207151 | JGI IMG/M metagenome (GOLD analysis project Ga0335077, IMG submission 207151) | Soil microbial communities from Loxahatchee National Wildlife Refuge, Florida, United States - Lox_Sample_3.1 | ecosystem: Environmental > Terrestrial > Soil > Wetlands | place: USA...
AGTCCGACATGGCAGAAGCGCACTGGAACAAGTCGCTTCTTTGTCTCTCAATCGGCGATTTCGAGCAGGGCTGGGCCGGCTACGAATGGCGTTGGCGCGGTGCCACCGATCTTACTCCGCGCGAATTCACGCAACCACAATGGCGCGGCGAAGATCTAACCGGCAAGACGATCCTGCTGCACGCCGAACAGGGTTTCGGTGACAGTATCCAATTCGTGCGTTACGCGCCGATGGTCGCCAAGAAAGGCGCCAGAATCGTTCTCGAACTGCCCGACAGCTTGATGCCGCTCATCGGAAAATTTGACGGATTGATTGGCATGTATCGGCGCGGCGATGCGCTGCCGGCATTCGATGTGCATTGCCCGTTACTGAGTTTGCCGCTCGCCTTCGGCACCACGATAGAGACAATCCCCGCGTCGATGCCCTATCTGCATGCACCTGCCGAACGTATCGAGAAATGGCGCGCGCGTTTCGCTTGCACCAGCAAGCCGCGTATCGGCCTGGTCTGGTCCGGCAAGCCGACACACAAGAACGACCACAATCGCAGCATTGCGCTGTCGCGCCTCGAACCATTCCTGTCGCTCCCGGGTGTGCAGTTCGTCAGTTTGCAACGTGAATATCGGGACACCGATCTGCCGGTCCTCGGCCGCCTGCCGGTCCTGCGGATCGAGGATGCCCTCACCGACTTCGCCGAAACTGCGGCCGCGATCACCGAGCTCGACCTCGTGATCGCCGTCGATACCGCGGTGGCGCATCTCGCAGGCGCGATGGGCAAGCCGTTGTGGCTCTTGCTGTCCCATATCCAGGACTGGCGCTGGTTGTCCCAGCGCACGGATAGTCCCTGGTACCCCAGCGCCCGGTTGTTCCGCCAACCGCAGATCGACGAATGGGAGGGCGTAATAGCCCGGGTCGGCCACGAGCTCGCCGAGTTCTGTAAGACCTGCGGCACCTTGACCAAGTGACTGCACGGGTCAATTTTTCGCCGGATTGAGCTAGCATGCGCAGGCCATGGCTTCGCGACCCAAACAGGCGGCTCCTCGCCCCACCCCACGTCTCTACCTGATCACCCCGCCGATCGCGGACGCACCCGATTTTACTCCTCAGTTGGCGGCGGCGCTGGACGCCGGCGACATAGCTGCGGTGCTGCTGCGCCTTGCCGATGCGGATGAGCGCAGCCTCATCAATCGTGTTAAGGCGCTGGCAGCACCGATACAGGACAAGGGCGCCGCCCTCTTGCTCGACGGCCGCGTCGAACTCGTCGCACGCGCCGGTGCCGATGGCGCACACTTGACCGGCGCGGCTGCGTTTATGGAAGCGATCGAACAACTCAAACCCGCGCGAATTGCCGGCGCCGGCGGCCTCACAACCCGGCACGACGCTATGCGCGTCACGGAAGAAGGAGCCGATTACGTGATGTTCGGGGAGCCGGACGCGGAGAGTAGTCGCCCGACCCTGTCGGCGATCGAGGAACGCGTCGCCTGGTGGGCGGAAGTATTTGAAATCCCGTGCGTTGGATATGCTGCCTCGCTCAACGAGATTCCGTCTCTCGTCGCAGCTGGCGCCGATTTCGTGGCGCTTGGCGATTTTATTTGGCTCGATGCGCGCGAAATCGCAGCAAAGATTACCGAAGCCGGCCGCTATCTCCGACTCCCGGAGACGGCAGCATGATTGTGATTGGAACGCCGTACCGTCTCGTTGCGCTCGGAATATTTGTGATGACTGCTGGTGTTACACCAGCAGCGGCGCAGGTTACGAAAAACGCGCCAAACACGTTTCCGCCGTGGCCACAGTCGGCACCGGGACCTTCCGCAAGCCCCGACCAATCCACGATCGACATCGCCTACGGCGCTTATCAGCGGGGCCTCTACATCACCGCGTTTAACGAGGCAGCCAAGCGCGCGCAGCAAGACGACCCCGCAGCTATGACGCTGCTCGCTGAGCTCTACGCACAAGGACTAGGCGTCGGCCGCGACGATTCGAAGGCCGCGCAGTGGTACAAGCAGGCCGCCGCCAAGGGCAACCGCGACGCGCTGTTCGCGCTGGCCATGTTTAGTTTTCAAGGCCGCGCCGGTGCCCGCAACCCCGAAGAAGCTGCGAGGTTGCTCGATGCCGCCGCCAAGCTTGGCCATCCCGGCGCTGCCTACGACCTTGGCTTGCTCTATCTGCAGGGTGAGCAATTCCCTCAAGATTTCAAACACGCGGGTGAACTGTTCGCCATCGCAGCAGAAGCCGGAAATTCAGAGGCGCAATACGCGCTCGCTACGATGTACAAGGATGGCCGCGGCGTGGAGAAAGATCAGAGCAAGGCGATGCGGCTGATGCAGCAGGCCTCGGTCGCCGGCAATGTTGACGCCATGGTCGAATTCGCAATTGCTCAGTTTAACGGTGAAGGTATTAACAAGGACGAGACGGCAGCCGCGCAGCTATTCTTGAAAGCGGCGTATCTCGGCAATCCGGTCGCGCAGAATCGCCTGGCGCGGATTCTGATGGCCGGTCGGGGCTTGCCCGCCGACGCGACCGAAGCGGTCAAATGGCACATGATTGCAAAGGCCGGTGGCAGCAGCGATCCCGACCTCGACACATTTGCTGGTAAGCAAAACCGGGCGGTGGTTGAGGCTGCCGACAAGGCGGCCAGAAAATGGCTGTCGACCGTGGTGGCTATACGCCCTTGACGGCGCCTGTCTTCGCGGGCAGACCGCACGCGCCATGCAACATTCCGCACTGCTCAATGTCATGATCGCAGCCGCGCGCAAGGCCGCGCGTGCTCTCAAACGCGATTTTGGCGAGCTGGAAAAATTGCAGGTGTCGCTGAAAGGCCCGGCCAATTTTGTCTGTGCCGCCGATCGTCGCGCCGAGGAGACGCTCCACACAGAGCTGATGAAGGCAAGGCCGGGCTATGGTTTCCTCGGCGAAGAAGGCGGCCGTCGTGAGGGCGCGGATAAAACCCACACCTGGATCGTCGATCCGCTTGATGGCACTACCAATTTTCTGCATGGCATTCCGCAATTCGCCATCTCGATCGCGCTTGAGCGCGAAGGAACCGTAGTGGCAGGCTTGATCTACAATCCGGCGAACGACGAAATGTTTATTGCCGAACGAGGCAAAGGCGCGTTTCTTAACGAGCAGCGCATCCGGGTCGCTGGCCGAAAGCGCCTCGCGGAAGCGGTTGTCGCCTGCGGGCTTCCGCACTATGGCCGCGGAGACATCGCGCTTTCCCGGAAAGAAACGGACGCAATCCAGGAGCAGGTTGCAGGCTTGCGCCGCTTTGGCTCGGCGGCACTCGACCTTGCCTGGATCGCGGCAGGGCGGCTCGATGGCTATTGGGAGCGCGACCTCAAACCGTGGGACGTGGCGGCCGGGTTGATAATGGTACGAGAGGCCGGTGGTTTCGTGTCCGACTGCGACGGCGGCGACGATATTTTCGCCAAGGGCCACATCGCCGCCGGGAACGAAACAATTCAGAAAGAGCTGATCGCGCTGATTAAAAAGGCCGGCAAAATCTAGTCCACCGCAATTTCAACTCAATCAGCGGCTTAATGCAGGGGCTGTGGTTCCACCACAACTGCTTTTTCCCTGTCACCGGACTGTGTCATAGTGCTCGGCGAGGGCTGCATTCTTCGTAACTCCTAGAGCCATGGCCAAAGACCTCGATCCACTCAAGCTGTCGTCCCCGCGCATCTTCCTGATCCGGATGCTCGTGTTCGTCATCCTTGTCGGACTGGTCGCCTTTGTGCTGCACAAGCAGATCGAGGTCGCGTTCCTGGCCAATCCGGGCCTGAACGCACTGATCATCGGAATTGAGTTGATCGGTATTATTCTGTCGTTCCGTCAGGTGCTGCGGCTTTATCCGGAAATCGCGTGGGTCAACAATTTCCGTCTCGCTGACCCCGGGCTTGCAGTCGATCGGCCGCCAATACTTCTGGCGCCGATGGCCGCGATCCTCGGAAGCCGGGTCGGCCGAATGGCAATGTCCTCGCAATTGATGCGCGGTATTCTCGACTCAATCGCCACCCGCCTCGACGAAGCGCGCGATATTTCACGCTACATGACCGGGTTGCTTGTCTTCCTGGGCCTGCTCGGCACGTTCTGGGGCCTGATCGAAACCGTGAGTTCGGTCGGCGGCGTCATTCAGGGCCTCAAGGCGAGCGGCGATGCCGGCTCCATTTTCGATTCCCTGCGCGATGGACTCGCCGCCCCGCTCTCGGGCATGGGTATCTCGTTCTCATCCTCGCTGTTCGGTCTCGCCGGTTCGCTGGTGCTCGGATTCCTCGATCTGCAATCGAGTCAGGCGCAAAATCGCTTTTATACGGAACTTGAGGATTGGCTATCCACGACCGTTTACGATCAGGCCGCCGAGCCAACGGTCGCTCCGGTCGTCACCGGCGAGGTGCGTTCGGCGGTCGACCGCTTGAAGGAGGCGGTCGATCAGGTTGAGGCAGGCAAGTCCGCCTCCGCCGCCATGGCCAATCTCGCCGAAGCGATCCAGGGGCTGGTGCATCATATGCGCACCGAACAGCAGATGATCCGCGATTGGGTGGATTCGCAGGCCGAGCAGCAGCGCGAAATCAAAAAACTTCTCGAAGTGATGGTGCGCGAGAAGGTGAACCGTTGAGTTGAAACCTATGGCGCTGGCACGAGCGCGCCGCGGCGACAGCGGCATGAATTACTGGCCGGGCTTCGTCGACGCATTGTCGACGTTGATCCTCGGCATCATTTTTCTGCTCACCGTATTCGTGGTCGTGCAGTTCTACTTGCAGCAAGAGGTCGCGGGAAAGGACACTGCTCTTACCCGGCTGAATGCGCAAATAGCGCAGCTCACCGAACTGCTGGGGCTTGAGAAGTCGGGCAAGGCCAATCTGGAAGACCAACTCGCGCAATTGCGCGCGACACTCGCCACCACCGAAAACGAGCGGGACCGCCTGAAGAGCACCGCCGATAGCGCCGGCGCGGGCGCCGCAGCGGCACAAGGCAAAGTGTCGGAACTCACCGGTCAGCTCGAAGGCGAGAAAAAACTCTCCGCCCGCGCACTGGCCCAGGTCGAAGTGCTCAATCAGCAAATCGCGGCGTTGCGCCGCCAGCTGGCAGCCCTCGAGCAAACGCTCGACGCCGCCGAGAAAAGGGATAAGGAGTCCCAAAGCCGCATCACCGAGCTGGGGCAGCGCCTGAATCTGGCCCTGGCCGAGCGTGTCAACGAACTCAAGCGTTACCGATCGGATTTCTTTGGCAAGCTTCGCGAGATCCTCGGCAACCGGACCGACATGCGCATCGTCGGCGATCGTTTTGTGCTGGAATCAGAGGTTTTTTTCGATACCGGCAAAGCCGATCTCAAGCCTGAGGGCCGCGCGGAACTCGACAAGGTGGCGGACGCGTTGCTTGAACTGGAAAAACGAATCCCGGGTGACCTCGCCTGGGTTCTGCGCGTCGACGGCCATACCGACGTGCGGCAGATTTCCGCCGGCGGCGCGTTCAAATCGAACTGGGATTTGTCAGCCGCACGTGCGATCTCCGTCGTCCAGTACCTCATTGGCAAAGGCGTCTCGCCGCAACGTCTGGTCGCTGCCGGTTTCGGCGAATTTCAGCCGATCGACCTCGGCAAGACCGAGGATGCTTACAGGCGCAATCGGCGCATCGAGTTCAAGCTGACCGAACGGTGAGCGAGAAAGTCTGCACGTTGCGCCGATACGCCCCCGCCGATGAAGATGCGGCGATCGAGCTGTGGCGGCGCACCTGGGCGAAACACTATCCGCACCTCGATTTCAATGCACGCGTTCCGTGGTGGCGTGAACGGTGGCGCAACGAACTGGTGCCGGTCGCGCAGATCGTGCTTGCAGAACAAGGCGGTACGCTTGTCGGCTTCGTCACGGTCGATCCAAAAACGACATATCTCGATCAGATCGTGGTCGCGCCTGAACATTGGGGTTCAGACGTTGCACTCGCCCTGCTTGAAGAAGCGAAGCGTCTGTCGCCCAGAGGTCTCGAGCTTCTCGTCAACAAGGACAATTTTCGCGCTATTCGCTTCTACGAAAAACACGGCTTCACCTATGCAGGCGAAGACAAAAATCCGGTGTCAGGAATCGCGGTCAACAGGATGGCCTGGCGGCCTCAGGCTTAAGTCGCCTCGAACTGCAATTTCGCCAGGCGGGCGTAGAGCCCGCCTGCAGAAGCAAGCGATGCGTGAGTGCCCTCTTCCACGATGCGCCCGTGGTCGAGAACCAGAATGCGATCGCAATTCTGCACGGTGGCAAGACGATGCGCGATCACGATACTGGTGCGGTTGGACATGAGTCGCTTGAGCGCCTGCTGCACCAGGGTTTCACTTTCCGCGTCGAGCGAGGATGTCGCCTCGTCGAGCAACAAAAGCGGCGCCTCGCGCAAGATGGCGCGGGCGATCGCGATGCGCTGACGCTGACCGCCCGACAATGTGACGCCACGTTCGCCGACCGGCGTCTCGAAGCCCGAAGGCAGTCGTCGAATAAATTCGGACGCGTGCGCTGCCTCGGCCGCCTGCTCGATCTCGGCACCGGAAGCATCGGGCCGCCCAAACTGAATGTTTTCCCGAATGCTCATTCCGAAAACCACGGCATCTTGCGGCACGAGCGCGATGCAGGCGCGCAATGCAGCGGGGTCCACATCGGTGAGACGTACCCCGTCAAACCCGATGTTTCCCGACAACGGATCATAGAATCGCAGGATCAACTGGAAGATCGTACTCTTTCCGGCGCCCGACGGGCCGACCAATGCCAGCTTTTCACCCGGCGCAACTCGAAAAGAAACACGATCGAGAACCGGCATGTTCGGGCGGCCGGGATAGGCAAAGCTCACATCGCGAAATTCGATTTCTCCGCTTGCCGGCTTCGGCAGCGCCGCCGGGTGCACCGGCGCCTTGATCTGCGGCTCGACATCAAGGATTTCAAAAAGGCGTTCGGCGGCACCGGAGGCCTGCGCGATCTCCCCCCACACCTGACTAAGCTCGCTGAGCCCTCCGGCAGCGAACACAGCGTAAAGGACAAATTGCCCAAGGCGGCCGGCCGTAATGTTGCCGGTAAGCACGTCCTGCGCACCGATCCACAGCACCACGACGATGCTGGCAAAGACCAGAAAGATCACAACCGCAGTGAGCACGCCGCGCGCTTTGGTAGCAGCGCGCGCGGCGGCATAAGCGTACTCGACCGCGGAGGAAAAACGTGACTGCGCCGATTTTTCATTGGTGAAGGCCTGCAATGTACGCATTGCCCCGATCAGCTCGTCGGCATAGCTGGATGCTTCGGCGAGCTTATCCTGCGCCTCGCGGCCCCGTCTGCGCACCGCGCGGCCGAAGCCCACCAAGGGGAGCACGATCACCGGGATTGCCGCGAGCACAAACAAGGACAATCGCGGGCTCGTGACAACCATCATGGCGGCGCCTCCCAAGAGCAGCAGCAGATTGCGCAATGCGATCGACACCGAGGCACCGACGGCGGATTTGATCTGGGTCGTGTCGGCGGTGAGACGCGACACGATTTCCCCGGTTCGCGCCGTATCGAAAAACGCAGATGACAAATGTGTAAGATGGGCAAACACATCTGAACGCAGATCGGCGACGATGCGCTCGCCCAGCGTCGTCACCAGGTAGTACCGCAGCGCACTGGAAATCGCGAGCACGGCGACGACGAGGATCATCACCGCGAAATAGCTGTCGATCAGTTGGACGGCTTTGTCGGAGAAACCGAAATCGATCATGCGGCGGACCGCCACTGGCACGATCAATGTTGTGAGCGCGGCAACGACAAGCGCCGCCAGTGCCGCAAGTGCGCGGCCACGATAACGCGCCATGTAAGGCTTCAGCCGCGCCAGCGGTCTAAGCTTTAGTTTGCGCAGCTCGCCGGGCGCAGGCGCGCCGGCCGGATCCAGGCCCCGGCCATCGTTGGAAGAACTCATGTAACCTGCCACCGCCCCCGCATCCTTAATGCCTTGCAGGCCCGGCGCCGGTCAATCGCGCAGCTTGCCGCCTGCGATGGGCTGCTGTATAGGAGCCACCAAATTCAGCCCTTAATGGCGTGTCTGCGCGCCCCGGAAAATAACGATGAAACAAGATATCCATCCAGGTTATCACACCATCAAGGTGGTGATGACCGACGGCAGCGAATTCACCACCCGTTCCACCTGGGGCAAAGAAGGTGATGTCCTGCATCTCGACATCGACCCCAAGTCGCACCCGGCCTGGACCGGCGGCCAGCAGCAGCTCGTCGATCGCGGTGGCCGCCTGTCGCGCTTCCAGAAGAAGTTCTCAGGCTTCCTGAAGGCGGACGAGAAAAAATAAGCACGCTGCCTGCAAAAACGAAAAACCCCCGCAATGACGCGGGGGTTTTTGTTTTCAAGCGGCAAACGCCTAAACGCTTTCCGCTCCGAACGCAGCCTTCAACAGGCCAAGCTGACGCTCGACCGGATTAACCGTTGCGGGACGTTCGGCGGAAACCTGATTGTAGATGGTGGCATCAAGGCGACGCACCTTGGCGTACAGCTTTTGTGAGCGTTCAATGAGTTCGCGAAGCGTCAACGGCACAAGGGCAATATTGTCGGTGTCGTAAGAATCGGCAGTCGAAAGCTTGACCTTGCTCTTTTCCTTGCTGGCCTGGGCGAGCGACATCTCGCCTTCCTTCACCGCGCGATGAAGCAGAAGCCATGAGGCAAGCTGCATCAGCCTGGTCGTAAGCCGCATGCTTTCAGTGGCGTAGGCCAACGCGGCAGCGCGTTCGAGTCTCTTTGATTGCTGCCGGCCGGCACCGTCAAGATAAGTTGCGGTCTCTTCGACCAGGGCCATGCCGTCACGGAATAAGTCTGCAAATGCCTGCGAACCGGCGAGCCTCTCTCCGAACGACACCGGTTGAGTTTCGCTCCAGGATTTTTCGGACATGACGCAACGCCTCACATGGGGCGGATACGCACCCCGTATACGATTGGGTAAGCATGGCGCGCGCAGGCCGCCTCTGTCCAGCCGGCGATATGGTTAACATTGCGATATAGTTGCCGCGCGAGCTTTAGGGGTCACGCGCGCGTGACCCATATTGGCACAAAAAAGGAGCCGCCGTTGCCGGCGGCTCTAAGGTGATAACAGGGAGGCGTCAAACAGAGTGGACAGGAGCCACTCAATGTCCACATGAAGATGGACAATGCCTAGTAATGGTCGAGAAAGCTTAACGACACCTTAAGAAGGCAGACGCAATGCCAAATATTTTTCAGCCACTCAAGCACAAGGATACCATCGTTGCCTCGCAACGGCGCTGAACGACTTCACCGTTTGAAGAACTGGTCGGCGGCCGTTCGCGAAGCGCGTTTCTGCTTCATGTCAGCCTCGAGCCGATTGATCTCATCGTGCAGCAATTGCACGCGATGACCGAGTTCTTCGACCGAAAGCAGCGTGAGATCCTGACCAATCTCATGCGCGATTTTCTTTTTCGGTTTGTCGTCCTCGTCGATTGCCGGCATGGTCGGCCTCCTGCGTACGAAACTTAGCCATAGCGGCTCCGGTTGTCACATCGGTAGAGCCCGCCTAAACAGAGCTCACGAATCAATTGGGAAATAGAAGAACCGATGGCTGCACTACCAACCAAAATGACCGCGATCGGCATCAAGGCTGCGGGCGGCCCGGACATGCTCGCGCCGGAACAACGCCCGGTACCGGTACCCGGTGACGGCGAGATCCTGGTGAAGGTGGCCGCCGCCGGCGTCAATCGGCCCGACGTGATGCAGCGCATGGGCCTTTATCCACCACCGCCCGGCGCACCGGATATTCCGGGACTTGAAATTGCAGGCGAAGTCGCAGCTTTGGGTGCCAACGTCAAACGTTGGAAGCTGGGCGATCGCGTGATGGCCCTCGTGGTCGGCGGCGGTTACGCCGAGTATTGCATCGCACATGAAAGTCATACGTTGCCGGTTTCCGGTCTATCAATGGTCGAGGCCGCGGCGGTGCCGGAAACTTTCTTCACGGTCTGGCATAACACGTTTGAGCGGGGTGGACTCAAAAGCGGCGAAACGCTTCTGATCCACGGCGGCTCGTCAGGCATCGGCACGGCCGCTATCCAACTCGCGAAAGCGTTCGGCGCGCGCGTCATCACGACTGCCGGTTCAAAAGAAAAGTGCGATGCATGCTGCAAGCTCGGCGCCGACGTCGCCGTTAACTATAGGACCGAGGACTTTGTCGCAGCCACAAAGTCGGCCACCGGCGACAAAGGCGCTGAGGTTATAGTGGACATGGTGGGTGGGGATTACATTGCGCGCAACTACGAAGCTGCCGCGGTGGAGGGGCGCATCGTGCAAATTGCATTTCAGGGAAGCCCGAAAGCAACGGTGGATTTCCGCCGCATTATGCTCAAACGGCTGCACCATACCGGCTCGACCTTGCGCTCGCGCTCGGTGGCCGACAAAGGTGCAATTGCACGCGCGGTCGAGGACCATGTGCTGCCTTTGATTGCAGCGGGCAAGGTGAAGCCGGTCATCTACAAGACCTTCCCGTTTGACGATGCAGCCTCCGCCCACGCGCTTATGGAAACCAGCGCCCATATCGGCAAAATCGTGCTAACCTTCTGACCGAACGTGCGTTTCTGCTCAAGCCGCGAAATCGGCGCAATGTCTGACTTAAACTGAAAAGGGTGAGATTGTTTGAATATTTTCACCGTCGGCGAGCCCAGAGCCCTAGGCTGCCAGGCGATGCCGCGGGCGGGGGTTTTACACTGATGATTCGATGCCTGACAGCCGTAGCGGTTACGTTCGCCGCTTCGTTGCTGGCGGCCCAGACCGCGCGCGCCGTGGAAGCGGTGAATGTGCGGCTCGACGCCGCTGCCATCGATCTGACCGCTGCAACCGAGTTGCAGAAAACCGACGGCGACCGCATCCAGGTCTCGACCGCACCCGGTCCCGACGGAATTGTGCGGCGCATTGAAGTGCGTGCGCGCGAGGGCAACACGAACTGGGCGGTGCTCGCACTCACCAACAACAGCGATGAGCAGATCGATCGCCTGATTGTCGTGCCGCATTACCGCATGGTGGGATCAGGCCTGTTCTGGCCCGACCTGGGACTCTCGCGCATTGCGGCGATCACGCCATCGACCGGCGATCGTCCCGTACGGCAGGAAGGTACAACGGCGGATATTTTCCGCATTACGCTCGACCCCGGCACCGTCATCACTCTGGTCGCCGAACTTCGTACCGACAAGCTGCCGCAGATCTATTTGTGGGAGCCGGACGCCTACAAGGACAAAGTCAATTCATTCACTCTGTACTATGGCATCGTCATCGGCATCGCCGGTCTGCTTGCGCTGTTCCTCACCATTCTGTTCGTGGTGAAGGGCTCGATCATGTTTCCGGCCGCCGCCGCGCTTGGCTGGGCGGTGTTGATCTACATCGGCATCGACTTCGGATTCTGGGGCAAGGTGTTCGACATGTCGGCTGGCGCCGAACGTGTTTGGCGCGCCTGCGGCGAGGCAATCCTGTCGGCGACACTGCTGGTCTTTCTGTTCGCCTATCTCAATCTGTCGCGCTGGCACGTGCGATATGCCCACATCACGATCGCCTGGTTGGCGGCGCTTGCGGCGCTGATTGCCGTTGCAGTGTTCGAACCCGCAGTTGCGGCCGGCATCGCCCGCATGTCGCTTGCCGGCATCGCAGTGCTCGGGCTCGCCCTGGTCATCTATCTCTCGACCCACGGCTTCGACCGCGCCGTGTTGTTGATCCCGACCTGGTTGTTGCTGGTTGTGTGGACAACAGCCGCCGGCCTCGCGGTCACCGGCCTCGTTACAAACGATATCATCGGTCCGGCGCTGCTCGGTGGCCTTGTGCTGATCGTAATGTTGATCGGTTTCACCGTCATGCAGCACGCGTTCGCCGGCGGGATTACCCATGGCATTGTTTCCGACGTCGAACGCCGGGCGCTTGCGCTCACGGGCGCAGGCGACCTGATCTGGGACTGGGACGTTTCAGCAGACAAAGTGTATACGAGCCCGGAAACCGAGCACATGCTGGGCCTCAAACGCGGCACGCTGGAAGGACCAGCGGCGACCTGGCTCGAGGTGCTGCACCCGCTCGATCGCGATCGTTTCCGTGCTTCGCTCGACGGAGTCGTCGAGCAGCGCCGCGGGCGTCTCACGCAGGATTTCCGGCTGCGAAATCTTGACGGAAACTATCTTTGGTTCGCACTCAAGGCCCGCCCCGTCGTGGGCTCCGACGGCGAGGTCGTGCGGCTTGTGGGCACCCTCACCGACGTAACCGATTTCAAGAATGCCGAAGAGCGGCTGC
>Ga0335077_10009177_pt1 | contig 12270 bp, 10 predicted proteins | sample Lox_Sample_31_FD_207151 | JGI IMG/M metagenome (GOLD analysis project Ga0335077, IMG submission 207151) | Soil microbial communities from Loxahatchee National Wildlife Refuge, Florida, United States - Lox_Sample_3.1 | ecosystem: Environmental > Terrestrial > Soil > Wetlands | place: USA...
CACGAAGACCCGGTCTCCCTGTTTCGCGCCGGCGACGACCGCTGGTGGAAACTCCGCCTCCACGCGCGCGCCGCCCACTGCCAGGGAGATGCGGTTCTGCGCGGAATCGACGCCGGTGACCCGACCTTCGACGAGAGTGCGGATGCCAGGCGAAGGCTGCCCACGGCCTCCGAAGCCCCGACCGCCGCGCTGGGCGAGCATCGTGTGGTCAGAGCGGGATCCCGCATCTCCGTCGGCCCCGGCGGCATGTCCGTCCGCGCCCCCGAGGAGGGCGAACATCGTACACGCGATCGTCACTCTCGCGAGAGCCGCGATGCTCATCCCTGCTGTCCTCCGATCCCTTGTTCGATCCGATTCGCGGATCCCTCGCGGTCCGCCATCGGTTCCGTCATGTGTCCGGCGACTTCACCCGGCGGGTGCGGACCGCCGGGTGCGTCGCGCGACGGGCCGCTAGGCCTCGACCCACGGCGTCCAGAGCTGGAACCATTCCTCGGGTGGGTTGACGAAGCCCTTCACCTTCGGGCTCAGCACCACGAGGTTCAAGTCGTTGCAGATCGGGAAGAACGCGGCATCGTCCTCCATGATGATGCGGTCGATCTGCTTGTAGACGGCGGCGCGCTTCTTGTCGTCCAGTTCCGCGCGCGCGGTGTCGAGCAGGGCGTCCACCTTGGGATTCGCGTACCAGCCCACGTTGACCCCCTTGTCGGGCTGGCGGGTGGAGCGCGCGACGATGTCGATCCAGAAGTTGCTGGTCATTCCCCAGCTGAGCTGGTAGGCGCCGTGGCCGGGCCGGAGTCCCTGGAACATCTTCGAGAGGTAGGTGATCCAGTCGAACGTCTCCAGCTTCACGCGGATGCCGACCTTGGCGAGGTCCCGCTGGATCCATTCGGCCATGGCCACGGGGATCATCTGTCCCGAGCCCGAGGTCGACGTCCAGAACGTGGTCTCGAAACCGTTCGCGAGACCCGCGTCCTTGAGCAGCGCCTTGGCCTTGTCTGGATCGTAGGAGTAGGGCTTGTACTTGGGATCGTAGGCGGCGGTGGCGGGCGAGATCATGCTCCAGGCCGGTCGCGCGGTGCCACGGAGCAACTCCGTGCACATCCGGTCCTTGTCCACGGACATCTGGAGCGCCTTGCGCACGCGCACGTCCTTGAACTTGTCGTCCTTCATGTTCACGTGCCAGTACCAGATGTGCGGCGCGTTGCTCTGGATCACCTGGAATTTCTCCTTCCGCAGCGCATCCACCTCGTCGGGCGGGGGGGCCAGGATGAAGTCCACCTCGCCCGTGCGCAGCGCGGCCACGCGGGCGGCGGGGTCGTCGAGGCGGCGGAACACGAGCTTGTCCACCTTGGGCTGGGGCCCCCAGTACTCCTTGAACCGCTCGAGTACGATGCGGTCGCCCGGCACGTTCTCCACGAAGCGGAACGGCCCGGTCCCGACCGGCGCGTCGGCGAACTTCTCGTTGCCCGTCTTCTTCACCTGGCTCGGACTCACCATCATCGGCTCACCCCAGCTCTGGAGCGTCATGCGCTCCCACTCGGCGAAGGGCTTGCTGAACGTCAGCTTGAGGGTGTACTCGTCGACCGCCTCCGCGCCTGTGATGTACTCGACCACGTAGGACGTGTAGCTGTTGGCTCGCGGGTAGAAATTCGGAGCGTCCTTCTTGTACATGCGCTCCCAGGAGAAGACAGCGGCCTGGGCGTTGAATGGCGTGCCGTCGTGGAACTTGACGCCCTTCCGGAGCTTGAAGGTGCGCGACAGTCCATCCTTGGCGACCGTGTAGGATTCGGCCAGCTTCGGGACCAGGGGCGGGATGGTCACGTCGGCCTTGGTGAGATCCTCGGTGAGCAGGCCTTCGAACATCTGAAAGGTCACCCGATAGGTCAGCCAACAGCCAGTCGCTTGCGGATCCAGGATGTCGGACGGGCCCTCCATGCCATAGACGAGCGTGCCGTTCTTCTTTCCGGCTTGCGCGCGGCTCTTGTCGGGCACCGCGAGCACGCCCGCTGCTCCCGCGGCGCCAGCGGCCGCGGTGCGGAGGAAGTCGCGGCGGCTCACGCCGTCCGGCAGCATGCGGAGCATCAGGTTGATCTTGTCGGGGTCCATGGCGTTCCTCCTTGGTCTCGACGGGGGAGATCTACCGGCGCGCGCGAGGGTCGAGGGCCTCGCGCAGGCCGTCTCCGATGAAGTTGAACGCGAGTGCGGTGATCACGATGACAACGCCCGGGATGGTGACCACGTGCGCGGCGCGGTAGATCACGAGCCGGCCGTTGCCCACCATGACCCCCCAGTCCGGTGTCGGCGGCTGGACGCCGAGGCCCAGGAAGCTCAAGCCCGCGGAGGCCACGATCATCATGCCCACGAGTGTGCTGGTGTAGACGAGCAGCGGCGGAAGCACGTTGGGCAGCAGGTGGCAGCCAATGAGGCGGCCGTTGCCCGCGCCCAGCGCGCGCGCCGCTTCCACGAACTCGAGTGGCTTGACGGACAGGGTCGCGGTGCGCACGACTCGGGTGCTGTAGGGCACCAGCACCACCGCGAGCGCGAACATCTGATTGCCCATGCCGGGTCCGATGACGCCCACGATGGCGATCGCGAGGAGCACGAGAGGGAAGGCGAAGAAGACGTCGAGCCCACGCATGATCCCGTGATCGACGGCGCCGCCGAGGTAGCCGGCGAGAAGGCCCAGGCCGAGGGCGACGATGCCGGCCGCCACGGTGGGCAGGATGCCGACCAGCAACGACGCTCGCCCGCCCCAGATGAGCCGGCTCAGGATGTCACGTCCCTGCTCGTCGGTGCCCAGCAAGTGACCGGGCGTGCCGATCGGCGCGAGGCGCCCCACGCTCTCGGAGGTGAGGGGATCGTACGGACTGATGAGCGGCGCCAGCAACGCGGCGCCGCCGGTGATCGCGATGATCAGGAGTCCGATGACCGCCTGGCGGTCGCGCAGGAACACGCGCGCAGCCCGGATGAATGCACCGGGGCCCCGCTGAAGGCGCGGCATCGCCGCCTTCACGGCCAGCGTGGTGGAGGTGGGCATGAGGGTCAGGCCGGCCGCGAGCGCGGGTCGAGGTAGAGGTTCAGCAGGTCCACGCCCAGATTCACGACCACGAACGAGAGCGCGATGAAGAGCGCTGCGCCCTGGACGACCTGCACGTCGCGCGCAATGACCGACGACACGAGCTGGCGCCCGAGCCCGGGCCATCCGAAGACTTCCTCCGTGAAGACAGCCCCGCCCAGCAGGTAGCCGAGCTGGAGTCCGGTGATGGTCAGGATCGGCGGCCAGGCGACCTTGAGCGCGTGCAGCCCCAGCACCGCGCGCTCGGAGAGGCCCTTGGACCGCGCGACCTTGATGTAGTCCTGGCCCAGGATCTCGAGCACCGAGGCGCGCGTCATGCGCGCGATGATCGCCCCTGGGGCCGCTGCGGTGGCGACCGCCGGCATGGCGAGATGCGCGAGCAAATCCTCGAGACCGCCCGGCCCGCGCGCCGAGTACATCCCGAGGCTGGGCAGCCACCTGAGATCGATCGCGAAGACTACGATCAGCACGAGCCCCAGCCAGAAGGGCGGCATGTTGCCGACGATCAGCGAGGCTCCCATCGCGGCGCGGTCCAGCGCCGTCTGCTGGCGCGCCGCCGCGAGCACGCCCACCGCGACGCCGCCCACCGCCGCCAGGAGGAAGCTCGCCCCGGCGAGGATGAGCGTGTTGCCGAACTTCGGCAGGAGCAATTCCACCACGGACTTGTGCACGATGGGAGAGAGTCCCAGGTCGCCGTGCAGCGCCCGCCAGAGCCACTTCGCATACTGGATGTGGATCGGCTGATCGAGCCCGAGCGCGTTCTGGAGCTGGGCCAGCGACTGGTCCGTCGCCATTGGCCCCAGCAGCGCGCGCGCCACGTCGCCCGGGATGAGCTTCATGGTGAGGAAGATCACCACCGAGATGCCGAAGAGCACCGGCACCAGGCCGAGCAGACGCTTGCCGGCGTAGACGATCATGCAGGCAGACCGGCCAGGTGGGCTCGCACCGCGTCGCAGCAGGCGGCGGCCTGCTCGGCGAGGCGCGTCTCGAAGAACTCGTCCACGGCGCGACTCAGGATCGCGTCCGCGTCGGTGCGGATCGGCAGTGGAGATCGGCTGCGGAGCGTGTTCACCGCGTGCTCCTTGAGCGCCGCCGCGATCTCGTAGCCGAGCGTCACGCGCAGGCGCACACCTTCGTCGCAAGGCTCGAGCTGCCAGCGGCCCGCGATGTCGACCAGCGGGCCTCGGAGGGCGAACCGGCGCTCACGGCGTCCTGTGCGGGGGGCACGCCCGACCGACAGCGTGGCGTGTTGCTCCACGCGATCGACGATGGGCAGATCGAGGGTCAGATGCAGAGGGTGGGAGGCCTTGGTGCCTCGAGTGACGCCGGGAAACCGGAGGTACATCGATCGCCGGCCGAGCGCGACCCACGCCTCCTCCGGAGAGCAAGGCAGCAAGATCTCGCCGGTGACGGTGACCATCACTCTCCAGACGATCGATTGGCCCGAGATGCGTGGTGACGCGTTCGTGAGCACGCGCCGGGCCCGGCCCACTATAGTCCATGGCATCATGGAGCCGCAACTCGTGCGCCGCACCACGCGCGGCGACTCCGATGGGAGGACTTCATGCTGAGACGACCTGACGTAGACGAGGTGCTGGAATACGGACGCGCCCTGGGATTCGAGCTGACCCCGCGGGAGGCGCGCATGATCCAGGCGCGCATGATGGACACGATCGCCGCGCTCGAGACCTTCGACGAGATGCGCGTCGAAGAGCGGCGCCCGCCGCTCCGCTTCACCGACCGTGACCCGGGCTCCCGTCCGTCTGACGCCGACGATCCGTTCGGCGTCTTCATCCGGCGATGCCGCGTGAAGGGCGCCGCCACGGGACCGCTGGCCGGGAAGACCGTCGGCCTCAAGGATCACATTGCGCTCGCCGGCGTCGCGCTGACGTTCAGCTCGCACATGATGGACGGGTACGTGCCGGATTTCGACGCCACCGTGGTCACGCGGCTGCTCGACGCCGGCGCCACCATCGTGGGCAAGCTCAAGATGGAGGAGTTTTCCTGGGGTGGTCCCGGCCTCTCGGGCGTCGGTGACTATGGGCGGCCGCTCAACCCGCATCGGCCCGACCACGTGACGGGAGGCTCGTCCTCCGGGTCGGGCGCGGCGGTGGCGTGCGGAGCGGTCGACATCGCGCTGGGCGGTGACCAGGGCGGCTCCATCCGGCTTCCCGCCGCATGGTGCGGCGTCGTCGGACTCATGCCCACGCATGGCCTCGTTCCGCACTCGGGTGTCTTCGGCCTGGAGCCCACCATCGACTACGTGGGACCGATGGCCCGCACCGTGGAGGACATCGCCGTGTCGCTGGAGGTGATGGCCGGGCGAGATGGCCTCGATCCGCGTCAGGCCGACGTGCCCGCGAGCCTGCCGCGGTACACGGAAGCGCTCGGCCGCGGCGTGAAGGGCCTTCGCATCGGTCTCCTCGAGGAAGGCTGGGGCGTCAAGGGCGGCGACCGCGCGGTGGACGAGGCCGTGATGGAGGCGGTCCACACCCTCGAGCGCGCGGGGGCCGCGGTGGAGCGAGTCTCCGTGCCGCTCCACAGGAAGGCGCTCCCCGCGCTCCTGCCCATTTATCTGGAAGGCGGCAAGCGCATGTACGACACGCACCTTGGCGGCTCCTTCGCGAAGACCTACTATCCGTCCTCGCTGATCTCGATCTTCGGGCGGCTCAAGCAGAGCCACTCGCGGGAGTTGTCGCCGAACCTCAAGCTGAACCTGCTGCAGGGCTACTATCTAGAGCGCCACTACGGCGGGCGGCTCTACGCCAAGGCCCAGAACGTGCGGCCCACCTTCGTGGCCCAGTACGCTCGCGTCTTCGAGCGCGTCGACGTTCTGGCCATGCCGACCATCCCGCTCACCGCGCCGCGCTGGCAGGAGCCGCGCGATTACCAGGATGCGATGGAGCTGACGATGTTGGGCGGCCGGCGCAGCCTCGACCTCGGTCCCGTCATCGCGAACACGTGCCCGTTCAACTACACCGGGCATCCGGCCATCAGCGTGCCGTGCGCCAAGCTGGACGGCCTCCCGGTGGGTCTCATGCTGGTGGCGCCCCATTTCCGCGAGGACACGCTGATGCAGGCGGCCGCCGCATATCAGCACGTGGTCGACTGGGCAGCGCTCATCACCCCGTCGCCGCCAGTCTCGTGATCGGCTTCCGCGGCAATCGACCCTTCGCATGAAAACGCTGCGGCCTTGGCGCGTTCATTCCGGGCGCTCGGTGTATGCTCGATGAACGGGCGCCACGAAAGCCGTTCAGCGAGGCGTCGGGCCTTCCGGGGCAGTCGCGGCCGAGATCAGCGAAATGGTTCGTCGATTCGCATTGGCCCTCGTCCTGCTGGCGGCGATCACCCTCGATGCTCACGCGCGAGGAGGTGGGGGCCACGGCTCGCATGGGGGCCATGCGCACCATGGTCATCACCAGCCCCATTTTCACCGCTTCGTCCCCTTCGCCGCGTTCGCGGTGGTCCCAGTCTTTCCCCAGTTCCCTTACGGCTACCCCTGCCTGTGGGAGGAGGGTCATTGGGAAACCCAGCTCTACTGGGACAAGTGTGGCAACTACACCTATGCGCCGGGATGGGTCCCTGGGGAATGGCTGTGCCCGTAGGGTGTAAATAATCTGATACAGATGGGCGTCTCACGAAGGCGGAGGTTCGGCATGGGAGGGCGGCGCGGCGGCTTCTCGACTCTGGCGCTGGTGTCCGGGCTTGCCGCCTGCTCTCCGGTCGCCGTGCCTCCTCCCCCCGCTCCCGTCGCCTCGGCTCCCTCTACAACCCCGGCAGCCTCAACTCCAGCCGCCCGCCCGACCCGCGAGGCCGTCCCGGCGGCGTCGCCGTTGACCGAAGACCAGAGGATCCTCCACGTCTTGAACCGCCTCGGCTACGGGCCTCGTCCGGGCGATCTCGAGCGTGTGAAGCGCATGGGTCTCGCCGCGTATATCGAGCGGCAGCTCGATCCCGGGAGCATCCCGGACAGCACGACGGATCAAGCGTTGGCCGAGTACCGCACGCTGACGCTGTCGGCAGCCGTGCTGGTGCACGAATATCCGCGGCTGCCCCCAGAGGTCCAGCGGAAGAGCGCGTCGGGTGAGATGTCTCCGCGCGACGTGGCAGAGGCCTACCCGCCTGAGCGGCGTGCCTACCGGATCCTCACCGAGATGCAAGCCGCGAAGCTCACGCGCGCGGTCCTCTCCGAGCGTCAGCTCGAAGAGGTGATGGTCGACTTCTGGCTCAACCACTTCAACGTGTTCGCCCACAAGGGGCCTATCGTGTGGATGCTCCCGTCCTACGAGCGGGACGCGATCCGCCCCCATGCGCTCGGCCGGTTCCGGGACCTGGTGGCAGCGACGGCTCGCCACCCCGCGATGCTCTTCTATCTCGATAACTGGACGAACGTCAGACGGGACACGATGATCATGCAGGGCCCGAATCGGGGACGGATGGGCGGGCTCAACGAGAACTACGCCCGTGAGCTGATGGAGCTGCACACGCTCGGGGTGGACGGCGGGTACAGCCAGGAAGATGTCATCGAGGTGGCCCGGTGCTTCACGGGGTGGAGCATCGACCGCCCGCAGCAAGGAGGAGGCTTTGTGTTCCGCCCTCGAGCCCACGACCGGGATGCAAAGCGCGTCCTGGGGAATGTCGTCCCGGCCGGAGGCGGCGAGCAGGATGGCATGCGTGTGATCGATCTCCTCGCACGCCAGCCCTCGACCGCGCGTTTCGTCTCGACCAAGCTCGTCCGGCGCTTCGTGAGCGACGATCCGCCTCGGGCGCTGGTGGATCGTGCGGCCGCGACGTTCCTGCAGAGCGACGGCGACATCCGGGCGGTGCTCGTCACGATCTTCTTGTCGGACGAATTCTTTTCCGCCCAGGCCTACCACGCCAAGATCAAGACGCCGCTCGAAGCGGTGGCGAGCGCGACGCGGGCCGTCGGTGCCCGGGTCGCGCCGAGCCCCAGCCCGACTGGCGCCTTGTCGGGCGGGGCGATCTCCCTCGCGCGCCAGGTGGCGAAGCTGGGCGAGCCGCTCTACGAGTCGCAGCCACCCACGGGCTACCCCGACCGCGCCGAAGCCTGGGTCAACACCGGCGCGCTTCTCGGTCGGATGAATTTCGCGCTGGCGCTGGCCCAGAACCGACTGTCGGGAGTTCGCGTGGACCTCGGCCCGGCCGTCGCGACCGCCGACCGCAGCCAGCCGGAGCAGGTGCTCGATCGGCTGATCGCGGCCACGCTCAACGGCGAGGTCTCGGCCCAGACGAGGGCCATTCTCATGGCTCAGCTCGAGAGTCCGGAGATCACGCGAGTGAGGGACTACGATAGCGTTCCCCGGAGTACCGACGTGGAAAAGCTGGCGGCCCTGGTGCTCGGCTCACCCGAGTTCCAGCGGAGGTAGGCGGCGTGTACGAGTGCACCCGCCGGTCGTTCATGAAGGGGGGCGCGCTGGCCCTCGTCGCGCTCGGCTCGCTGCCGCGCTTTCTCGTCCGCGCGGCCGACGCCGGCGGGAGCAGCCCGCGCCCCAAGATCCTCATCGCGATCTTCCAGCGCGGCGCCGTGGACGGACTCAGCATGGTGGTGCCGCATGCCGAGCCCGCCTACTATGCCGCGCGGAGCAGCATCGCGCTGACCCGGCCCGCGGCGGGGACCTCGGGAACGCTCATCGATCTCGACGGCCGATTCGGCCTTCACCCGTCGCTCGGCTCGCTCAAGCCGCTGTGGGACGCGCAGCGTCTCGCCGTGGTCCATGCGTGCGGGTCGCCCGAGGCCTCGCGCTCCCATTTCGACGCGCAGGACTACATGGAGTCCGGCACGCCCGGCGTGAAGAGCACGGTGGACGGCTGGCTCTCCCGGGCCATCGGCGCGATGCCGGAGCCGACCACGTCCCCGTTCCGCGCCGTGGCGATGGGGCCCCGGCTCCCGCGGATCCTGCGTGGAGAGGCGGGTGCGCTCGCCCTGAACAGTCTCGCCGACTTCGAGCTGAAGGCCGGCGCTCTGCCGAGAGCGGACATGATCGATGTGCGCCACGGGTTCGAGTCCATGTACGAGGAGGGCGTCCACGATCTCCTGTACGGGACGGGGCGCGAGACCTTCGAGGCCGTCCGGATGCTGAAGACGGCGAGCCCCCAGCGCATCGCGCCCGCTCACGACGCCCAGTATCCCCGCGGCCGCTTCGGCGAGAGTCTCAAGCAGATCGCCCAGCTCATCAAGGCGGACGTCGGCCTCCAGGTGGCCTTTGCGGACGTTGCCGGTTGGGACACGCACGTCGCGCAGGGAAACGAGCGTGGTCAGCTCGCCGCGCGGTTCAGGGAATTTGCCGACGGGCTCGCGGCGCTCGATCGCGACCTGGGCGATCGCATGCAGGACGTGGTGGTTCTCACCATGTCGGAGTTCGGGCGCACGGTGAAGGAAAACGGCGGTCGCGGCACCGATCACGGCCACGCGACCGCGATGCTGGTGCTCGGTGGCTCCGTCAGGGGGGGACGGGTCCTCGGCCGCTGGCCGGGCCTCGAGCGGGAGAATCTCTTCGAGGGGCGCGACCTGGCGGTGACCACCGACTTCCGTGATCTCTTCTCCGAGGTCGCCGTCCGGCACCTCGGCGTGCCCCCGGTGGCGCCGCTCTTCCCGGGCTTCACGATCGCTCCGGCGCGGTATCCCGGCGCCCTCGCCTGACGCCGAGTCCGGATCAGGCGCGTTGACAAGCCTGACCGGTGTCGCTATTGTCCGGTCACGCTCGAGCTTCACCGCCGAGTCCCGGACATACATCCAATGGTAGGAGCGAGCTCCCGACGGACGGCGACGAGCGTCGGCCTGCTCCTGGCGCCGTCGCTGACCCTCCTCTGCTTCCTCGTGATCGTGCCGATCGGCTTCGTCACCGTCTACTCGTTCTGGCTCCGGACCGCCACCGGCGCGGTGAAACCGGAGTTCACGCTGGCCAACTGGCGAGAGCTGTTCGGCGATGTCTACTACTGGCGAATCCTCGGCCGCACGCTCCGTCTGGCCGCCGTCACCACCGCCGTCTGCGCGCTCCTCGGATACGTGGTCGCCTACTTCCTCGCCAACACCACCATCCGGCGCCGCACGTTGCTCGTGCTGCTGATCATGATGCCGTTCTGGGTCAGCTTCGTGATCCGCCAGATGTCGTGGATCCACGTCCTCGGCTCCGCCGGCGTCGTCAACAGCTTGCTCCTGGCCATCGGCGTGATCCAGGCGCCGCTGCGCCTGCTCTACACCGACGTCTCCATCTACATGGGCCTGGTCCACGCCTTGCTGCCCTTCATGGTGCTCAACGTCTTCGTGAGCCTGGAGAGCATCGACCGCAACACCGTGGCGGCGGCCGAGACCCTGGGGGCGTCCCCCTGGCGCGCGTTCCTCGACGTGACGTTGCCGCTGTCGCTCCCTGGGCTCGGCGCCGGGGCGCTCCTCTGCTTCGTGCTCAGCAGCGGCACGTACATCACGCCATTGCTGCTGGGCGGGCCCGGGAACTTCATGTTCGCAAGCCTGATCTACGACGCCATCATCGTCCAGTTCGACTGGCCGTTCGGCGCCGTGCTCTCGATCGTGCTGCTGGCCTTCCTCGCCGCGGTGGTCCTTGCCTACAACCACTTCATGGGCCTGACCGACGTGCTGCGGAGCCTCGCGCGATGAGCGCGCGACTGAGCGGCTGGGCCGCGATCCGGGCCGTGACCGTGCTCACCTACGCGTTTCTGTTCGGTCCCGTCCTCGTGGTCATCCTGCTGTCGTTCAACCCGCTCGAGTTCGGAAGCTTTCCCCTGAAGGGGCTGACCCTTCGCTGGTACGCCCAGCTCGTTCGCGACGGGCAGATTGCCGACGCGGTCGAGACCTCGCTCCTGTTGGGGAGCGCGACCGCCCTGATCTCCACCGCCGGGGGCGTGGCCGCCGCCCTGGCGCTCGCGCGATACAGCTTCCCGGGCAAGCACGTGGTGTCCACCCTCCTCACGCTGCCGATCCTTCTCCCTCAGGTCGTGCTCGGCGTGGCGGTGCTCCTGTTCCTGCGCTCGCTCGGCATGCCGACCAGCTTCGGGCTGTTGCTCCTGGGCCACATCGTGCTCACGCTGCCGGTGGTCGTGCTGGTCGCGCAGTCGCGGCTCTACGCGATTCCCGCGGCGTACGAGGAGGCCGCCATGTCGCTCGGCGCGAACCGCTGGCACGCCTTCAAGGACGTGACCCTGCCACTCCTCGCGCCGGCAGTGCTGGCGGGCGGCCTCTTCGCGTTCACCATCTCGTTCGATGACATCACGGCAACGCTCTTCTGGAAGCCGACCGGAATCGAGACGGTGCCGACCGAGATCCTGGCCATGCTCCGTCTCGCCATGAGCCAGGAGATCAATGCGCTCGGCACTGCCATGATCCTGGTGACCTTGGCGGTGCCCTTGACCGCCATCGCCATCCTGCATCTCGTCGGCCGGCGGAGACGCCTGTGAGCGCTGCCGTCGAGCTGCGCGGGGTCGAGAAGCACTACGGCGCGGTGCCGGCGGTGAGGGGATTCGACCTCCACGTGGAAGAAGGTTCGTTCGTGACCCTGCTGGGACCGTCGGGCTGCGGCAAGACGACGATCTTGAGAATGATCGCCGGACTCGTGGCGCCGAGCGCGGGCGACATCCTGATCAGGGGACGCCGGGTCAATGACGTGCCCATTCACCAACGAAACCTCGGGCTGGTGTTTCAGAACCTCGCCCTGTTCCCGCACCGGACCGTCGTCGAGAACGTTGCGTACGGTCTCAAGTTCCGGCGACTGACGGCGAGCGAGCGCCAGGCACGGGTCCGCCGGGCGCTCGAGGTCGTGCGCTTGCCGGAGCTGGGTGGGCGCTTTCCGTCGCAGCTCTCGGGAGGCCAGCAGCAGCGTGTGGCCCTGGCGCGGGCCATCGTGATCGGGCCGGACCTCCTGCTCCTCGACGAGCCGCTCTCGTCGCTCGATGCCGGGCTGCGCGAGGAGATGCGCGTGGAGCTGAAGACCATCCAGCGCGAGCTCGGGATCACCACGCTCTTCGTCACGCACGACCAGGCGGAGGCGCTGGCCATGTCGGATCGCATCGTGGTGATGCACGAGGGCCGCAAGGAACAGGAGGGCCCGCCGCAGGAGGTGTACGCGCGCCCCCGCAGTCGATTCGTCGCGAGCTTCCTCGGGCGCTCCAACGTTCTCGACGGGTGGATCGAGAACGGCGACGGCCGGTCCGTCTGGCTC
>Ga0335077_10009178_pt1 | contig 12270 bp, 6 predicted proteins | sample Lox_Sample_31_FD_207151 | JGI IMG/M metagenome (GOLD analysis project Ga0335077, IMG submission 207151) | Soil microbial communities from Loxahatchee National Wildlife Refuge, Florida, United States - Lox_Sample_3.1 | ecosystem: Environmental > Terrestrial > Soil > Wetlands | place: USA: Florida...
CCAACCTGTCCGGTTTCACCGAAGTATTTGAGCGGCAGATTACTGAGCATCCCGAGGAATGGAGGTTGTGGCCATGGCGATGAGCGACGCTTCACGAGATACGACGGACCGGATCCGGAGAGTCTTCGTGAGATCGCTACACGTGAATCTGCGCGAAGAGGACCTGGACTACGAAGAAAGACTGGATGAGGTGGCGGGGCTGGACTCTCTCGCGGTCATCGAGTTCGTAACAGCTCTTGAGAAAGAGTTCGGCATTACGATGGAACCGGAACTACTACGTCTCGACCTGGTGAAAAATCTCCCCCAACTGGCGGCTTACGTTGAAAAACGGGTGGCACGGTTCAGCGGTTCAAAACCGTATGATTCTTGAAGTCTTCAGGAAGACCGCAAATCAACATCAAGGCGACCTGGCGATCGTCGACCAGGGTCAGCGAATCACTTATGGCGACCTGCTGGACCGAGTCAACCGAACGCATGGGTGGCTGCAGAACAGGCTGGACGTGAAGCCCGGCGAGGTGATTGCTGCGTCTTTGGGCAACAGCTGGCAGTTCGTTGCCAGCTTCTTTGCGGTTTCTGATTTGGGCGGCGTGTTCATGCCGTGCAATCCGCAGTGGCGAGCCGAAGAACTTCGCCGCGTTGCCGGGCGTTCCGGTTTCCGTGGCGTCATCACGGAACCGCAGTTCCGCGCGGAATGGGATTGTCTGGGCAATGTCATCAAGCCCGAGTCGGTATTGACGGTGGATGCTGCGGCAAGCAGTTCGGAAGCGGCGGCAGCCCTAAGTCCGTTTCCGCCGCAAAGGAGATCGGAAGACGATGCGGCGGTTTATCTGCCGACTTCCGGCTCCACGGGTGTGCCGCGGCTGGTTCCGCGCACGTATCGCAATCTCGCTGTGGGAGCGCGGAATGTCGCGCGCGCTCTTGGAATCGGCCCCGGCCGCCGCTTCCTGAGCGTGATCCCGTTTTTCCATGCGAACGGCTTTCACAACTGCATGCTCATGCCGCTCCTCAGCGGAGCCGCCCTGGTGCTGATGCGGCAGTTCAGCCCGGCCGCGTGCGCTGAACTCATACATCGCGAGCGGGTGGATATGTTAATCGGCTCGCCTTTCCTGTTCTCCCTCCTGGCGGATAGCGGAGTGGACCCCGGTTGTCTGTCCACGCTCCGGTGCTGCTTTTCCGCGGGTGCGCGATTGCCGTCGCCGGTCCACGAGCGTTGGAGAAATCGCTTCGGTCTCCGTGTGCGCCAGTGGTACGGGATGTCGGAAACCAGCGTGATCTCGATCGATCTCACCGAGAAGGAGTCGCCGAATGGAGCCGGCACGTTCGTCGGCGCACCCATTCCCGGCGTCGCAGTCAGATCGCTGGCCCCGGACGGCAGCGATCTCGATGCGGGCGCTGTCGGTGAACTGGCCGTGCGATCAGAAGCCGTGATGCCAGGGTATGTAGACGAACCCCAGTTAAACGAGCAAGTCTTTCACGACGGTTTCTTCAGGACAGGCGACCTCGGATATGTCGATTCATCGGGAAATCTCTATCTCACCGGCAGGATGCGCCGGGTGGTCAATATGAGCGGCGTGAAGGTTGATCCTGTGGAAGTCGAGCAGGCCGTGGAAGCGCTCAGCGGCGTTTCGGAATGTCACGTGGATGCTGTCCCGAATGGCCGGGATGGCAAGGTGATCCGGGCAAGGATTGTGGTGCGACAAGGCCACCAGATTACCAGGCGTGACGTGATCGAGCAGTGCCGCGAGCGTCTGGCCGAGTACAAGCTGCCGCGGGTCGTCGAATTTGTGGAGAGCTTGCCCACAACCATCACCGGCAAGATGCCCATACCGTGACTCTTCGTTTCACCGGCGTTCTTTCGCTGTGCCTGGTCTCCGGCTTGAACGCTCAGATCGGCACGATGACCGGCTATTCACGCGAGCGCGCTCGAGACGAGCAACAAATTGAGCAGCGGCTCCGCGCCATTCCTTCTCCCGAGGAAGAAAAACGGCAACATCGCTATTTCACGGCCGAACCGCATCCCGCCGGATCCGAGCGCAATCACGAGCTGGCACTTTACATCGCCGATCTCTGGAAACAGCAGGGTTTGGAGGATGTGCGCATTCACCGCTACGACGTATTGACCTCTTTGCCGCGCTCCATCTCCGTCGAGATGGTGGCGCCGTCCGCCTTTCGCGCATCGCTGCGCGAAGATCCCTACGACGCCGATCCGGACACGAAGAACCCGGCGATTCGCGCAGGCTGGCTCTCCATGTCGGCCTCGGGCGAGGTGACTGCCCCGGTGGTTTACGCTCACAGCGGCAATCCGGCGGACTACGACGTCCTGCGCCGCTACGGCGTCAGCGTCAAAGGAAAGATCGTCTTGGTTCGCTACTCGAACCCTTACAGCTATCGAGGTTTCAAAGCTTTGACCGCGCAACGCGAAGGCGCGGCAGGCCTGCTGATCTATTCGGATCCGGCCGAAGACGGCTACAAGCGCGGCAAGGTCTTTCCCGATGGCCCTTGGGGACCGGAAAGCCACATTCAACGGGGCGCCATCACCTATGATTTTCTGGTTCCCGGTGATCCGCTCACTCCGGGCTGGGCCTCCGTGGATGGCGCGCGGCGCATTCCCGTGGAGCAGGCGGTTTCGGTGCCGAAGATCATGGCGGTGGCCATGTCGTGGCGTGATGCCAAACCTCTGCTCGAGCGAATGGATGGCCCGGTCGCGCCGCAAAGCTGGCAGGGCGGGCTTCCTATCCAGTACCGTGTTGGCGGAAACCGTGTTCGGGTCCATCTTAAGGTCGACATGGACACGAGGCCCATGCCCAATTACGTGGTGGAAGCCCGCATTCGAGGCAGTGAGCTACCCGATGAGTGGATTCTGCTTGGCAATCACCGGGACGGCTGGGAGTTCGGCGCAGTTGACCCATCAAGCGGCACGGCATCCATGGTGGAATTGACTCGCGCGCTCGGCCAGATGAAAGCGCAAGGCTTCCGGCCGAAGCGAACTCTCATTGTGGCGAGCTGGGACGGCGAAGAAGTGGGACTCACGGGATCTACGGAATGGGGGGAAGAGTTCGCTGACGAGTTGAAACAGAAGCTGGTCGCTTATCTCAACGTCGATTGGTCGGTTTCAGGGCCCAACTTTCATCCCAGCGCGATTGGTTCTCTGGCACCGCTGTTGGTGGAGTTGAGTCGTGAGATCCCCGCCCCCTCCGGCAAGAGTTTGTATGACGAGTGGCGCAAATCGGCGGAGGCCGGGCGGATGGAGGCGAAGGACCCGCGTCCCGTGAGCGATGACAACCTGGTGGAAACGCGCATTGGAAGCGGCTCTGATTTTACGGTCTTTCTCAACTTTCTTTGCCGACCCACCGTGGAGTTGGAGTTTGACGGCCCTTACGGCGTCTATCATTCCGCCTACGACAATTTTTTCTGGATGAACCATTTCGGCGACCCGGGATATCGCTACCACACACTGATGTCGCAGCTTTGGGGATCGCTGGCGCTGCGGCTGGCCGGAGCCGAGATTCTGCCCTTCGATTTTGCTGCCTACGGGCGCGACATCGGCTCCTTCGCATCCCGGCTGGCGGGCAACCCGCGTGTTGATTTTCAGCCATTGCAGCAGAAAATCATCGAATTTCGAAATGCCGGCAGCGAGTTGAACAGCGCGGTTGCGCGTGCGCTCGAGAAAGGCCCGCTCGATGCGCGGCTGGGCGAGCGCGTGAACCGGAACATCATGCAGGTGGAATTGAATTGGGCGAATCCGGACGGCATCCCCGGGCGCCCGTGGTTCAAGCACACGCTCTATGCCGCGCGCTACACGTACGGACATCTGGAGCTTCCCGGTTTGACGGAAGCCATCGAAAAGCGCGACTTCACCGAGGCACAGCGACAGGCGGGAATCCTGACGAGCGCCCTGGCGCGCAACGCAGCGCTGCTGCGTGAGACGCGTGCGCTGTTACCGTAGGTTCCGTCACTCATAGCGCAGCGCGATTAATGGATCTACTCGCGAAGCCCGGCGTGCCGGCAGATAACCCGCAAGCATGGCGACGGCCGCGAGGATCAGGGTCGCGAGCGTGATGGTGAGCGGATCGGTCGACTTAAGGCCATAGAGCTTGCTCGAGACCAGGCGTGTAAGCCCGAACGCCACCGGCACACCAATGGCGATGCCCACGGCAACCACCACCACCGTTTCGCGCAACACCATACCGAGCACCGTTCGACGTTGTGCGCCGAGCGCCATGCGAATCCCGATCTCATTGGTCCGCCGCGCGATCGAGTAAGACAGCACGCCGTACAGCCCGACCGAGGCAAGCAACAGAGCCAACGCGCCGAAGAAGCCACAGAGCTGTGCCAGCAGCCGCTCCTGCGTGAGCCTGCGATCCAATAGCTCTCCCAGCGGACTCGCACTGAGGATGGGCAGGCTTCGATCCACCTGCTCCACTTGCTGGCGGATCATCCGGATCACGCTGTTCGGATCGGCAAACGTACGAATTTCAAAGTTGCCCGCGGGCGGAATGCCACCGAGTCCCTGGAAAAAGGGAATGTAGAAGCGCCGTGGGATATCATCGCGAAGCCGGTGGTCGCGGTCATCCTTGGTCACACCGACAATCTCGAAGGGAGTGCGCGTGTCCGGGAATTCATCGGTGATGTGCTTCCCGATGGGATTCTGGTTGCCGAAATAGAATCGCGACAAGGCTTCGTTGATGACGCAAACGGGGGCCGAAGTCCCCGCGTCTTGCGGCCCAATCTCGCGGCCCAGCAGGATCGGGATGCCCAGAGTCGAGAAGTAACCGGGACCTATCTGGTCGAAGCGCGCGTGGTCGTCGCCTTCCTTCTGCGGCTTGTACCCCTCGACCGTAATTTGGTCGCCGGACTCTGCGCCGCTGAACAATCCGTTTTTCGAAAGTGTCACAGCGCGAACACCGGGCGTGGAACGGAAACGTTCCAGCAGTGCCTGGAACACGGCCGCTCGTTGAGCGTTTTCATAGCCGGCGCTGAGCGGATCGACGCGAACCAGCAGAAGTTTCTCACGTGGATATCCCAGGTCCACCTGCTGCAGGTTTCGCAGTGTTCGCAAGAACAGGCCGGCCCCGATCAGCAGAAGAAGCGAGATGGCCACCTGTGAGACCACCAGCGCCTTGCCCATCGTGATGCGCGCTCCGCTGCCGATAACGCCACGGGAGTTCTCCTTGAGCGTGGAACTGACATCCACATTTGTTGCGCGAAATGCCGGCGCCAGCCCGAACACCAGGCCAGTCAGGAGGGAGACTCCCAAGGTAAACGCCAGCATGCGCAGGCCCGGATGAACGTCGAGCGGCACCGGATTGGGGCCGCTGGCAACCATGCGCAAGAGCAGTTGGCTGGCCCAAAAGGCGAACAGAACGCCAACCGCGCCGCCGAGCAGTGCAAGCACAAGGCTCTCCGTCAGCAATTGACGGATCAGAAGCCCGCGACTGGCGCCGATGGCCAGCCGGATTCCGATCTCCCGCTGCCGGGAGGCGGAGCGCGCCAGTAAGAGATTGGCGACATTCGCACAGGCAATCAGCAGAACCAACGCCACCACCGCCATGAGCACTAATAGCGGTTCGTTGAAATCATCGCGCAAAGGGGACGCCCCTTTACTTCCCGCCTGGATTTTGATTTTCTGGCCGGCCAACTGGCGCAGACGGTCGGGTGGAAGGTTCGCCCCCGCGGTTTCGTGAATCACTTGTTGAAACAGTACATTGACGCTCGATTGGGCCTGTTTGGCGGTCACGCCGGGTTGGAGACGGCCCGCAACCAGCAGCCACTCCACCCGCTCCCACTTGGACCGGTCGTCATGCAACCAGTTCCGGCCTGGCTTGACCAGCGGCTCCATCATCATGGGCACCCAGGCGTCGGGCGATTCACCAACCGTCTCGCCGAAGAATCTCGGAGGCATCACGCCAATAATGGTCAGAAACGTTTTATGGAGTTGGATGGTTTTTCCCAGCACCGCGGCATCCCGCCCAAAACGCTTCTGCCAGTACGCGTAGCTGATGACCGCGTAGGGATCGCTACCGGGGCCCTTCTCGTCCTCCCGAGTGAAGGTGCGTCCCACCAGCGGCTTGACCCCCAGCGTCGGAAAATAATCACCGGATACCAGGCGCGTGCGCAGTTCCTCGAGCGAGCCGCCATTGATGCTGACGTTCTCCCTTTCGGCGCTGCTCTCTGCCGCGAACATCCCCGTAAACACCTGGTTGCGTTCCCGCATGCGATCGAACTCTTCGTACGTGAACAGACTGCGCTCTCCGCCCTGCGTTCCGATGGAGACGCCCGACGAATTTGGATCGGAGAGCATCACCAGCCGGCCGGGGTCTTCCACCGGCAAAGTCTTTAAAAGAAGGGCGTCGATCAGGCTGAAAATGGCGGTGTTGACGCCGATGCCGAGCGCCAGAGAGAGGACCGTAACGGCGGTGAAACCGGGGTTGTGCCACAGCGCGCGGCCTGTGTGGCGGAGATCCTTGAGCAGATTCTGGTTCATGGTGAGCCCTCCTGATTCGACGATCATTCCATGCAACGGTTAGGACAGCCAACGGCGCGAGCCGGTTTGCCCCGATCAGATCTGAGCCACTTGCGCCTGGTTCAGCGTATCGTTGGGGTAGAAATGGTCCACAGTTTCCGGCGTCACAAGCTGGTGCTTGACGAACACCGCGGGCGGAACCGGACGCCGGTTGAGGATATCGAGAGCCAGTCGCACGACATGGTCTCCGTACTTTTCGGGAAAGTATCCCACTGAGCCAATCAGCCGCGTGCCCCGCTCTCGCAATTCGGCGCGCCCTTCGGGCGATGCATTCTGGCCCACGACGGCGCAGCACTCCGTGCGGCCTGCTTCTTGAAACGCTCGAAGCGCTCCCAGTGCGCTGGGGTCATTGATCGCTCCAACCAGAATCCGCTGAAAGCGGCTGGACCGCAGGTGTTTCCGCACCGTTTCGAAGCTTTCGCCAAGCTGGCCGTCGCCGTCCAGATGCGTTACCGGACAGTTGGCCAGGCCCGGCAGAACTTCCCTCAAACCGACCAGCGTCCCGGTCAGGCGCATGCGCGGCAGACTGCCGGCCCGCGCCAATTCGATGAGGATGATTTCGTCAACTTCGGCCTGCCACCGCTGTTTGGCCCACTTGCCCAGATACCTTCCGGCAATGAGGCCTGCCTCGTAGTTGTTTGCGCCGTAATACGTTGCGCCAGGATGCGGTATCTCGATCGCGATCAGCGGAATATTCGCCTCACGGTACTTGGCAGCTACGATGGGCGCAATATTTTCGTCAGTTTGGTATTCAATAACCAGGTCGACCTTCTCTCGAACCAGCACATCCGCATTCCGCTGGGCGATCTTGGCGTTGTACCGGTTGTCGAGTGAGATCAGCTCAATCCCGCTATCGGCTGCGGCCCGTTCCAGGCTGAGCGACACCTCTTTCGAAAACTGGTAATCAGTGCCTTGCGCCGCGTACCCCAGCCGAAAGAGTTTTGGCCTGATGGGGCGGACGCACGATCGGTACAGGTTTTCACCAACTTTCTCGACCATGCTGCAGCGCTCGAGCGTATACAGAAGCCGGAACGCCATGCTCTTGGACAGGCCGCTGCGTTCGGCAATGATTTTCAGAGGCAACGCTTCTCCGGAAGAGCCAAATGCCGACAGCAATTGCGAGGAGTGTATGACCGACTTGACGAGATAGGGATCCCGGTTTGGACGTTCAGAGTGCAAACGTGAGGTGATGATATCAGGCCGGCCCGCGCGTGTAAAGTTGCACGTTGCGAAATGCCAGCTCGCGCTAAGCCAGAGTGTCTGCCCCACCATCTAGACTATTCAGCTGTTAAGAGATCTTGCGAAATCAATGATTTCTGCTCCAGTAAGTCCGGAGCTGGCTTATATCGCATTGCGAGATTGCAGTCTTCTTATCGGGATCGTTTGGACCAATCCTCGGCGAGGCTGTAGACTAACCATCGCGCCCGCGGTTCCAGGCCCATGCTAGCGGTGTGGCCAGCCGTGTGCCATACGAGAACTGGAGTCGCTGAAATGATAAGTCACCTTCGTTTCGATTGCTTTATCCTCCTGCTTGCGGTGTTCGCCGTTGTTCCGGCGCTTGAGGCTCAGACGCCGGCAATCCGGACCGCGGATCTGCGTTGCGAGTACCTTGCCAATCCGCTTGGCATCGATGTCCCGCAGCCCCGGCTGAGTTGGGTGATCGAAGGTGTCGATCCTGCCGCCCGCGGTCTGAAGCAAAGCGCTTATCGCATTCTTGTGGCTTCCAACGAACGGGCCTTGGATGCCGGAACGGCTGATCTCTGGGATTCTCGCAAGGTAGCTTCGGATCAGTCGGCGCAGATTGTGTATGAGGGCAAATCACTCGCCTCCGGGACTCGCGCGTTCTGGAGAGTAGAAGCGTGGGACCAGGCGGGCCACAGTTCAGGCTGGAGCAAGACCGCAACATGGTCCATGGGTCTGCTGAAGCCCGGCGACTGGCAAGGGGAATGGATCGGTATGGATGAAACGGTCCTGTACAAGCGGCCCGGCAGTCCTTACCACAGCCTCGAAAACGCGCGATGGATCTGGATAGCGGCTGGCGCTTCAGTGGGAGACCGCTTCTTTCGTACTTCGTTTGATATCGCGCCTGCCAGCCGGGTCATGAGAGCTGTGTGCGTGATGGCGGCTGACGAGGAGTTCGAGCTGTTCGTCAACGGCGCGCACGCCGGCAAAGGAGATAACGTCCGCTTGCCGGAGGTCATCGAAGTCGCCTCCTATCTCAAACCCGGGAACAACGTCATCGCGGTGCGCGCGCGAGCAGCAGGCGCAAACAAACCTGCGGGCCTGATTGGAGCCCTCCGCGTGGAGTTCACCAAAGGCCAGCCGCTCATGGTTACCACCAGCGGCCAATGGAAGTCGGCCGAAACGGCGGCTATGGGATGGGAGAAACCGGGTTTTAGTGGCGCTGGCTGGTTGGCTGCGAAGGAACTCGGCGCCTTTGGCATGAAGCCGTGGGGCGAGGCGGGCTACATCGAGGAACGCGCTTTGCCAGCCCGCATGTTGCGCAAGGAGTTCGACGTTGCCAGCAAGCCAAAGCGCGCCATGGCATACGTCTCCGGACTTGGTTTGTTCGAACTGTACTTGAACGGCAGCAAGATTGGCGATCAGGTTCTTTCACCCGGCCTTACCGACTACGACCAGCGCGTTCAGTATGCGACATTCGACATCACATCACAGCTGAATGCCGGCAAAAATGCGATTGGCCTCATGCTTGGAAATGGCCGCTACCACGCGCCGCGGGAGGGTTCTCCGCTGGAAAGCCGCTCTTTCGGCGATCCCAAGGCGATCGTGCAGGTGAACCTGGAGTATGCCGACGGCTCGACCGGCCGAGTGGTGTCGGGTGACACATGGAAGCTCACTACCAACGGGCCCATCCGTGCAAACAACGAGTACGACGGGGAAGAATACGATGCGCGGATGGAGATGGATGGCTGGAGCCGTCCTGGTTTCCGTGATTCTGACTGGCAGGCTGCACGGCTGGTGAGCGCTCCTGCAGGCAAGTTGGCGGCGGAAATGGCTGAGCCGCTCAGAGTGGTCGAAACGCTGCATCCGGTCGGCGTCCGGCCGTTGCGTCCCGGCGTCTTTATCGTGGATATGGGCCAGAACATGGTGGGCTGGTGCCGGTTGAAGGTATCGGGCGCCAAAGGGACGCACGTCATTCTGCGCCACGCCGAAACCTTACAGGAAAACGGCGAGCTGTACGTCGAGAATCTCCGTTCTGCGCAAGCGACCGACTCGTACACCCTTAAAGGCGGGGCCACCGAGGTATGGGAACCGCGTTTCACCTACCATGGTTTCCGCTATGTGGAGGTCACCGGCTATCCGGGGGAACTGCCCGCTTCGGCCATCGAAGGCCGCGTCGTGCAGGATGCGATGGCCCAGGTAGCCGACTTCACGACATCCAGCCAACTGCTGAATCATCTTCACAAGAATATCTTCTGGGGCGTGCGCGGCAATTACCGGAGCATCCCAACAGACTGCCCGCAACGCGACGAACGGCAGGGCTGGATGGGCGACCGCTCCACTGTCAGCCGGAGCGAATCATATCTGTTCGACGTGGCTGCGTTTTACAACAAGTGGCTGAACGACATCGAGGATTCCCAGCACCCCGATGGCAGCATTCCCGACGTTGCGCCCAATTACTGGATGATCTACAACAACGACGTCACTTGGCCGAGCACCTTTGCCCTCGTGCCAGCGATGCTCTACGACCAATACGGCGATCTCCGCGCGATCGAGCGCCATTACCCCGCACTCAAGAAGTGGATCGCGCACATGCGGGGATATATCAAAGATGGCGTGATGCCCAAGGACACCTACGGAGACTGGTGTGTGCCGCCCGAGTCTCCAAAACTGATTCACTCGGAAGACCCGGCGCGAAAGACCGACGGCACGCTGTTGGGAACGGCTTATTTTTATAAAATGCTCCGGCTGATGGAGCGGTACGCCACGCTTCTGGGCAAGAATGATGATGCCGCTGAGTACGCGAGGGTGGCGGACACCACGAAGATCGCATTCCTTCAGCGGTTCTTCAATGCGTCACTCAATCAGTTCGACAACGGAACCCAGACGTCGGCCATTCTGCCGTTGGCTTTCGATCTGGAGCCGGCAGGCACGCGAGCGGCGGTGTTCGACCACTTGGTCAGCAAGATCCAAAACGAGAGCCAGGACCATGTGGGAGTCGGTTTGATTGGAGCGCAATGGCTGATGCGCACGCTGTCCGAGAACGGCCGCACCGATCTCGCTTTCAAGATTGCCACGCAAACGACTTATCCGGGCTGGGGGTATATGATCGAAAAAGGCGCCACCACCATTTGGGAATTGTGGAACGGAGACACTGCCGATCCTGCCATGAACTCCGGCAATCACGTCATGCAAATCGGCGATCTAGGCGTCTGGTTCTACGAGTACCTTGCCGGTATTCGCTCAGATCCGGAGCATCCGGGGTTCAAGCACGCCATCATCCGGCCCTACCCGGTGGAGGGGTTGAAGTTCGTGAACGCGTCGCATAGGTCCCTATATGGCACCGTGCGCAGCAGCTGGAAGAGTGACAATGGTCATTTCACGCTCGACGTTGTCGTGCCTGCCAACACTACGGCTACGATTTACGTGCCCGCCAGGAACGGCAGCGTAGTCACTGAGTCGGGGCAGCCGGTGAACAAAGCTAAGGGCGTCCAAGCCGCGCGCAACGAAAATGGGATGGCGGTCTTCAACGTGGAATCGGGCAGCTACTTATTTGCCTCTGCCTGAAACGATACAGACAACGCATCTGAAAAACGTGTGGGATGAAAAGCAGGCTGCCGCACTGGCGGGAAATCAACTGGGCCTCCTGCGGTACCGGTCTAATTTGCTTGGGGCGGATCTGCGCATCACCAACTTCGGCGGTGGCAACACCAGCTCGAAGATCGAACAGCCGGATCCGTTCACCGGCAAAACGGTCCGTGTGCTGGCCGTGAAGGGCAGTGGAGGGGATCTGGGATCGATCCAGGATTCGGGCTTCGCGCTCCTGTATTTGGACCGCCTGGAACAACTGAAAGGTCTCTACCGCGGCGAGGAGCACGAAGACGAAATGGTGGCGTACTACCCGCTTTCTGCATTCGGCGAAAATCATGTGGCCGCCTCCATCGACACGCCATTGCATGCCTTCCTCCCATTCCCGCATGTGGACCATCTGCATCCGGACTGGGCCATCGCGCTTGCCGCCAGCGCGAATGGCCGCGCGAAGCTGGAAGAGTTCAACCGGAAGTACGGTCGCAAAATCGCCTGGGTGCCCTGGCAGCGTCCCGGCTTTGAACTGGCGCTCCTCATTGAAAAGGCGGTGAGAGACCACCCCGGCACGGACGGCCTGATTCTCGGCAGCCACGGCCTCTTCACCTGGGGCCAAACACAGTATGAGTGCTACCTGAACAGCATTCGCACCATCGACCAGATGGGCGAGTTCATCATGGAGCATCAAGCCAGAAAAGGCGTTCTGTTTGGCGGGCTCGAGCACTCTCCGCTCGCCGACCGGCGCAGTGTGGCGGCTCGGATTCTGCCGGCCTTGCGCGGAGCCATGTCGTCGAATCGACGGGTGATTGCGCACTATGCCGGCGATGAAGACGCGTTGACGTTCGCCGGGTCGCGATGGTCGAAGGAGCTGGCTGGCCTGGGGACCAGTTGCCCCGACCATTTTCTGCGCACCAGAATCCGCCCTATGTTTGTCGACTGGAATCCGGCCCAAGACAATCCGGATGCCTTGAATACGCGCA
>Ga0335077_10009180_pt1 | contig 12268 bp, 9 predicted proteins | sample Lox_Sample_31_FD_207151 | JGI IMG/M metagenome (GOLD analysis project Ga0335077, IMG submission 207151) | Soil microbial communities from Loxahatchee National Wildlife Refuge, Florida, United States - Lox_Sample_3.1 | ecosystem: Environmental > Terrestrial > Soil > Wetlands | place: USA: Florida...
TCGGCAACCTCACCGGCATCCAGGAACGGTCCCGCGAATCCTGGACCTTCCCCTCCCTCGACACCCTATTTCAGGACCTGCGCTACGGCCTGCGCGGCATCCGCCGCTCGCCCGGCTTCGCCCTCGTCGTCATCCTCACGCTCGCCCTCGGCATCGGTGCCAACACCGCCATCTTCAGCGTCGTGAACGCCGTGCTCCTGCGCCCGTTTCCTTACCCTGCGACCGAGCGCCTCGTCATATTGGGCGAGTCCGACCCCAAGGCTGAAGGCATCAGCGTCACCTGGATCAACTATCAGCATTGGCGCGCCGAAAATCACACCTTTGAGCAAATGGCGGCCTTCCAAACGGCGCACCTTACTCTCACCGGACGCGGCCAGGCCCTATTCACTCGCGCCGGTCTGGTCACCAGCGAGTTCTTCTCGCTGGTCGGCGCGAGGCCCCTGCTTGGCCGCACCTTCGAGCCCGCCGAAGACCGCCACGGTGTGCCCCTCACGGCTGTGCTCGGCCACGAATTCTGGGCGGGCAAACTCGGCGCCGACCCCGCTATCCTCGGCGCCACCCTGGCCCTGGATGGCAAAGCCTACCGGGTCCTCGGAGTCCTCCCGCCAGGCATCGAATTCTTCGGCAAGCCTGTTGATCTTTATGTCCCGCTCGGTACCTGGCAGAGCCCCTCGGTCAACCGCGCCAGCCACGGTTCGAACCGTCTACTGGCCCGCCTGAAGCCCGGCGTGACGCTATCCGCCGCCCTCGCCGATCTCGATCTCATCATGCGCCGCCTCGCCCAAGCCGATCCCGGCCCCGAAGACCACCACCGCGCCTACGGCGAGTATCTGGCCGATTCCGTCACCGGCGCCGTGCGCCCCGCCCTGCTGATCCTGCTCGGCGCGGTGGGTCTGGTGTTGATCATCGCCTGCGCCAACGTTGCCAGCCTGGTGCTGGCCCGCGCCACCTCCCGCGCCCGCGAAATGGCAATCCGTGCCGCCATCGGAGCCGCCCGCCTCCGCCTCGTCCGCCAACTGCTCACCGAAAACCTGCTGCTCGCGATCTTCGGCGGCCTTGCTGGATTGCTGCTTGCCCGGTGGTGCCTTCATGTGCTCGCCGTCCTTGCGCCGCTCGAGATTCCCCGCCTCCAGCACACGTCCTTCGATTGGCGCGTCTGGCTCTTCGCCGGCGCCGCCACCATCTTCACCGGATTGCTCAGCGGCTTCGCTCCCGTATTCGCCGCCGGGCGCGCCGGCCTTGCCGCCTCGCTCAAAGACAGCGCCCGTGCCGCCACCGGCGGACACCGCGGCCAGCAAGTCCGCAGCGGGCTGGTCGTAGCCGAGATCGCCATGACGCTCGTACTCTCTTTCGCCGCCGGCCTGCTCATCCGCAGCCTCATCACCGCCCAGACCGCCGACCCCGGCTTCGCGCCCGATCGTCTGCTGGCCCTGGAGTTGGTGCTTCCCTCCAGTTACCAGGACAACCAGGCGAAGGTCGCCTTTTACACCCGCCTCGCACAGGACCTGCGCAGCTTGCCCGGAGTCACCGCCGTGGGAGGCGTCAACTGCCCGCCTTCTGCCGGCGACTGCGGCGACTGGTTCTACTCCGTCCTCGACCGGCCCGCGCCGCAACTGGGAGAAGTGCCCATCACCCTGTTCAATACCGCCGACGCCGGTTACTTCGCTGCCATGCGCATTCCGCTGCGCGAGGGCCGCGCGTTCAACCCCTCGGATCGGACTGGACCGCCGGTGACGATCGTCAACGAGACGCTCGCCCGCAAGTGGTGGCCGAATGAGCGGGCGATCGGCCAACGCATTAAGTTTGGCGGGCCGTACCGCGAAGGGCAAGTCTTCGAAATCGTCGGCGTCGCCGGCAACGTTAGCCAGATGGGCCTCGACGCCGCGCCCGAACCCGAAATGTACCTCCCGTTTGTACAGTCTCCCTCGCCGGCCATGGTCCTGATGGTCCGCACTGCCGCCGATCCCGCTCCGCTCATGCCCGCCGTGCGCCGGCGCGTATCCGGCATCGACCGCAATCTGCCCATCCAGAGCCTGCGGCCCTTCACGGAAAGCCTGGCCGCGCCGCTCGCCAAGCGCCGCTTCAGCACGCTGCTGCTGGCATCCTTCGCCGCGCTGGCCATGCTGCTCGCCGCCGTCGGAGTCTACGGATTGTTCAGCTATTGGGTCCGCGTGCGCGAAGACGAGATCGCCATCCGCCTGGCGCTCGGCGCCCCTCGCCGCGCCATCTTCGGCTGGGCCGGATCGCGGGTGCTGCGTCTTTCGTTGGCCGGCGCCGGCCTAGGCCTGCTCGCCGCCTGGCCTGCGTCCCGGTGGCTCGAAAGCCAGGTCTTCGGAGTCTCTCCGCGCGACGCCGCCAACCTCATTGCAGCCGCGGTCGCAGTCGTCGCCATGGCCATGGTCGCCGCTGCGTTACCCATGTGGCGCGCCGCCCGGGTCGACGCCGCGCGTCACCTGCATCGCGCCTGAAGCGCGCGCTGCATCAAGCCACGTTCTCCTGCCGCTCCTCCACCTGTGCCTTCAGGAGCCGGTGCGGATACACCCACTCCAGCAGCGGCGTGGTCATGAACGTCGTGACCAGCGCCATCAGCACCATGATCGAGAACATCACCGGCGAAATCACCCCGATATCCAGTCCGATGTTCAGAATCACCAGTTCCATCAGGCCGCGCGTGTTCATCAGAATGCCCAGCGATGCCGCCTCACGCCACGGCGTCCCGGCCAACCGCGCCGCCAGCATCGATCCGCCCAGCTTGCCGGTGATTGCCACCGCGATCACGATCAGGCTGTACAGCCAGATGGAATGCCCGCCTCCCACCCCGATCCGCGTGCGCAGCCCGGTGAATGCAAAAAACAGCGGCAGCAGCAGGACCACGGTCACCGATTCGAACTTGTGCAGCAGGTAGCGCGTGAACTCCTGCGATTTGGGCATGATCGCGCCCATCAGAAACGCCCCGAACAACAGGTGAATTCCCAGCCACTCAGTCGCCAGCGCCGAGGCCAGCACCAGCACCACGACCACGGCTACCAGGTTGTCGCTGAGCTTGCCGCGCCGCGCGAACGACCGTTCGAAGGCCGGCAGGAACCGCTTCACCACGAACAGCATCAGCAACACGTAGACCAGCGAACCGGCAATCGTAATCCATGCCGGGCGGCTGGCATTCGTCACCCGCACCAGCACGACGATGTAGGCCAGGATACACCACCCCGTCACATCGTCCACCGCCGCGCAGGCGATCGCCAGTGTGCCCATGCGGCTGCGCACCAGCCCGCGTTCGGTCAGAATCCGCGCCAGCACAGGAAACGCGGTGATGCTCATCGCCGCGCCCATAAATAGGGCGAAGCCGGTGAACGTCACGGCGTCGTCCGAAAGCCGCGGATACAGGTACAGCGCCGTCAGCCCGCCCAGGCAGAACGGTGCCACGATGCTCACATGGCTGGTCAGCACCGCCGCATGCCCATACCCGTGCAACTCGCTCGGATTGAGCGCCAGCCCCACCACGAACATGAACACCACCAGCCCTACTTGGCTGAGCGCGTTCAAGTATCCCAGGCTCGAAGCCGGAAACAGCGCCGCCGAGACGCCGGGAGCCAGCCAGCCCAACAGCGACGGCCCCAGCAGAATGCCCGCCACCATCTCGCCCATCACCTGCGGCTGATGGATCTTCTGGAACAGGTATCCCACCACCCGCGCCGCCACCAGGATCACGGCGATCTGCAAGACGAGCTGGAAAAGGTTCAGCATCACTCCCCTCGTTTCTTGCCTGCCGCCAGGCGCAGTGCGCGAAACGCCACCGGGCCGCACCCGTCCAGGTTCAACTTGCCGTCCAGCACACGTGCGCCGGATTGGCCGCTGATCGTCGCCGAAAACCGGGCCGCCGTCACCGTGCCGCCATTCACGGTGGCTTCAAAGCTGGTAGCTCGACCGTCGTTCAGAGTGATGACGGCATCCGTGCCCGATTGTGAGATGCTGAGCGCGGGCTGCCGCAAGCGGCCCGCGCCGCACGAGCCGGGAGCGCCGAAGTCAACATTCCAGTCCCCGCTGATGGCCGGCGGCGCCACGATTCCCCGGCCCGCTTCCAAAATGCCCAGCAGGCCGAGCACCGGCAAACCTACCAGTAAGATGTAGGCGGGGATAAGATGGTTTTGGATCAGCTTGGCGATCCATTGAGTCTAACCTCCGCGCCGCTCGTTCCGCAACGATCCACCAGCACGTCGGTCAGCCTGATACCTGCGAAGGAATTCCTGAATAGCCGTCTCGCGCCACTTTGGCAGCCCGCTCGCGAAACGCCGCTGGGTCAGCCGGACTCCAGGTTGAGAGACCGTCCACGTAGCGGTTGTACATGCAGAAAGCCGCGGCGATCAGTATGGTGTCGTGAATCTCGAGGTCAGTGGCGCCCTGTTCGCGGGCGCGCCCGATATCTTCGGGCCGTACACATTTGCCGCCGCGCTGGACCTGGGCGGCGATCCTGATTAGCTCTTTCAGTTTATTGGAGATGGCAGCGTGCTCGAAATCCCGTTTCACTTCCTCGACGAGCAGGTCGTCGCCTCCGAGGTGACATGCCGCGATCGCTCCGTGCGCCGTCTGGCAGTAAAAGCAGTCGTTCAGAGACGAGACATAAGTGGCAATCAATTCGCGCTCGGCGGGCGAGAGAGTGCCAGGTGCATGGAGCAGTACTTCGGCCAGCTCGCAGAGTGGCTTGGCCGTTTCGGGGCGATACGCGAACAATCCACGAATGCCCGGCTGATCCTCCGATAACTTAATGTGTGGCACCAGTTACGTCCGTTTCCAGATACCCGTGGCGAGCCAGTTCCGCACCCGGTTCGCGATACGCGGCCGGATCCTCCGGCGCCCATGTCGCCAGGCCATCGACATAGCGGTTGTACATACTGAAAACCGCGGCAATCAGAACGGTATCGTGAACCTCCCGATCGGTAGCGCCTGTCCGGCGCGCGCGCTCGATGTCATCCGCCTGCACCGCTTTACCGCTCTGGCGCACCTTATCGGCGATGTTCAGCAGGGCTTTGTTTGTCTGAAATGTGAGCACTATCCGCATCTCTCTTTACGTCCCGCACGAGTTGCTCGTTTCCTTCCAGATGATACGCCGCGACCGCGCCGTGAATCTCATGTCAAAAGAAGCAATCATTGCGCGAGGAAACGAAACTGGCGATCAGTTCCCGCTCTCCGCGAGAAAGGGTGTTGGGGCCTTGCAGAAGGATTTCCGCCAGTTCGTTAAGCGGTTTGGCGGTTTCCGGCCGAAAAGCCATCGGACCTGGAATTCCCGGCAAGTCTTCCGGCAGCTGAATGTACGGCATAAGTGTACAGGCTTGACCGTGCGATTGTAGCAGCATGAGGCAAAGCTGCCAATACCAGGATCATATTACATACACAGGATCATATTGCCCGGATGAACGTCCAATGATCCGAAGGAAACCACGATGACGCGCTTCGACGGTGCTGCAATCTTGACGCTGTTGCTGGCGACAGCCGCCTTGGCAGCAGAATCGGCCAACACTCGGATTCTCAACCGCGCTGCCAAACTCCTGCCCGATCAGTCGCATTGGAACCGGGCCGATACCCGCGAGTGTCCGCCGCACGCACAGAAGATGAGCCTATATTGCGCGCTTCGCCAGGCAACCGAGGAGGTGCTGGGCGACTCCTCCCATCGGACCATGGCGATGGAAGAGGTGCGCCTGGTGATCGAAGAAAAGGTGGGTGACAAATACGATCACCGTCTGATGGGATACAACAACGATCCCGCCACCACACTGGCGGACATACACGCCGTACTCAGAGCGGCGGCGGAACGGCTGGACCGCCGTCTGGCGGCGATTGTGCCGCGCTCGTTTGATCGCATGATGGTGCTCGAAGAGAAAGGGGAAACGACGGCGAGCGTCAGCGTTGGTGATCTGAACGGCAACGGCTATCTCGACCTCGTCTTGGGCAAAGGCCGGCACTGGCCGCTGCTCAGCCGCGTGTTGCTGAACGATGGAAAGGGTCACTTCACCGCTCGCGATCTCGGGGATATGCCAAATCGCACGTATTCCGCTGCGCTGGCAGATGTCGATCAGGACGGCCACCTCGATGTGGTGATCAGTAACGACCAACCGGACCGTAAGCTGATCTATTTGAACGACCGCAAGGGTCATTTCCACGTCTCGGGAACGTTTGGCGATCCGAAATGGCCGACGCGTTACGTTACCCTGGCAGATCTGAACGGGGACGGATATCCCGACATCATCGCCGCCAACCGCGGTGATCCGCCGGCACACCCGCAGTCGAGTTTTGTGTGCTTGAACGACGGCCATGGGCATTTTCCGTCGTGCACCCCTCTCGCCGGAACGGAGTCAGCGACCATCATCGTGGCGGCGGATTTCGATGGCGACGGCGCGATTGACCTATTCGTGCCGCATCGCGATGGCGGCCAGAGCGTGATCTTCTGGAACGATGGCAAGGGTAACTTTCCGGAAAAGACACCGGTTGGGACGAATGCGGCTGCGCGCGCAGCGGCCGCTGGGGATCTCAACCGCGACGGGCGCCTCGATATTGTTGTGGGTGACGAGCGGCAAGGGCTTTTCGTTTACCTCAATCGCGGGAAACGGGAGTTCAGCGATCCCATCATGCTGGCCGGCAAGCAGCGAGTGCCGTACTCAGTTGCCATCGCGGATATGAATCATGATGGCAGGCCGGATATTGTCGTGGGCCATGTGGAAGCGGCGGGATTAGTGTTATTCAATGATGGAACAGGGAGGAACTTTTTGGAGATCCCCTGGGGCGACGGGAAAGGAGCTGTCTACGGCATCGCCATTGGGGACCTGGACGGTGACGGATGGCCCGACGTTGCGGCGGCGCGAAGCGATGCGCCAAACGCAGTGTGGTTCAGCACGAGGGCAGGGGCGAGGTAGGCTTTAAGCTGATTATAAGGTGATAAACTCTGCAATGAGAGGTCACCCTGGTGGTGGACCATGGATCCACGCGGTGGGCCAGGCTGCGGCGCCTTTCGCAGTTCATTTTTCTGGTCCTGTTTCTGTTCCTGATCTGGCGTAAGGACTCCTTCGCCAGACTGTTTCTGCAAGCCGATCCACTGATTGCTTTGAGCAACGCGGTGGCGACACGCGCGCTCTATCGCGGCCTCTTACTGGCGCTGGCGTTACTGGTCCCCACGTTCCTTCTCGGGCGGTTCTTTTGCGGGTGGATTTGCCCGCTCGGCACACTGATGCACTTCGCCGGGAGCTGGCGATCACCCTGGAAGCGCGGCGCGCGGCGAATTGGTTCCAACCGGTACCGCCCCTGGCAAGTCACAAAGTACTGGGTGTTTCTCGGGCTGGTGGGGGCGGCGCTGTTTGGAGTCACTTTGCTGATGGCCCTGGATCCGATTTCAATCCTGGTGCGGTCGGTGGGAGTGGCGGTGCTGCCGGCGCTGGATTGGTGGAGTCTGCGGCCTCCGCATTTCCACCAGGCTTTTCTTCTGGCACTGATCCTGGCGGGTCTGATCGCCGCCACGCTGGGAGTGACACGCTTCTGGTGCCGGGCGCTGTGTCCGCTTGGCGCGCTGCTGGGGCTGGCGGCGCGATGGGCGATGCTGGGCTTGGAGAAGAAGCAGGATGCTTGCGGCGACTGCAACCGCTGCCTGCTCCATTGCCAGGGCGGAGACGATCCCATACCGGGAGCCAAGTGGCGCAAGGCGGAATGCCATTTATGTTTCAACTGCGTGGCGGACTGCCCGCATGGCGGCTTGCGATTCGGTTGGTTTTCACGCGTGAGTGAAACGGTTGACGCGCCCGATTTGCGCCGGCGCCAGGTGTTGGCCGCTGCTTTGTCGGGAGCGGCGCTGGCTCCAGTGCTGCGCGCGGAGAGTCCGGCGCATCCGTTACGTCCGCCGGGCGCGCTGGCCGAACCGGCATTCCTGGCGCGCTGTGTACGATGCGGCGAGTGTATGAAGGCTTGCCCCAATAATGCGCTTCAGCCCGCATGGAGCGAAGCGGGCGTGGCTGGACTGTGGACTCCGGTTGTGGTTCCGCGCATCGGATATTGCGCGGCGAGCTGTGTGATTTGCGGAACCGTGTGTCCCACTGGGGCGATTTGGGAATTCACGGGGCAGGAGAAAGGCTGGGATGGCGACCGCAGGCCAGATGGGGCCGCCCCGATCCGCATCGGCACGGCGTTTTATGATCGCGGGCGGTGCCTGCCGTGGGCCATGGCGACGGAGTGCATCGTCTGCGAGGAGTGGTGCCCTACTTCGCCCAAGGCAATTTATCTTCGGCCCGCCGAAGTTGCAGCAGCGGATGGCAGTGCAAAGACGATGCGCCAACCTTACCTCGATCCGCAGCAATGCGTGGGGTGCGGGGCATGCGAGTATGCCTGCCCGGTGCAGGGTAGTCCGGCGATCTATGTGGCGAGCGTTGGCGAGAGCCGGGGAAGCGGTAACCGGATGCTCCTCGCGGGCAGCAACCAGACGCCGAGTGTGGACCCATTCCCAACCAAGGCCGCGGGTTGGGCGCAGACGGGCGCAGTGCGAACATTTGGCGCCACCGACCTCTGGCGATATGTGGACGGCGATGCGGAGCGCTACCTGCGCGCCGGCGTGCGGCGGACGCTGACGGCCGGATACCGGCATCAGGATGGCGCGGAAGCCGTGGCCGATGTACACGAGATGAGCGCGGATACGAGTGCGCGTGAGATCTTCGACTCCGAATCCGCCGCCGGCAGCAGCCAGGTTGCAGTCGGGGAAGCCGCACGGCTGTACGGCCAGAGCCTGACGTTTCGCCGCGGCCGTTATTTCGTGAGGGTGACCGGCTTCGAGGATTCCGCTGGAATTCGCGACGCATTGGTCGGCCTGGGCGCGGCGATCGACGCTAAAATAAGGTAACAGGGCCTGTATATGGAGATCAGCCGGCGCTGCTTTCTGCGATCCTCGCTGGTGGGTGTTCCCGCGGGAATGCTGGCCCAGGGCCAACGCTCGGTGGTCGCAATCGGCCGGGACGCGGCGCTTCGCGCGGGCAATTCAGCGCCCGATTCCGCGCGGTTGCTGGCGATGCTTGACCGCTCGGTGCAGCGCGTCTACGAACGGGATTCGGCGATGGATGCCTGGAAGCAGGTGGCGCGGCGCGGCGAAGTGGTGGGACTCAAGGTAAACTGCCTGGCCGGACGCGGCGCATCCACCAGCGTCAAACTCGTGGAAGCGATTTGCGAGCGGCTGCAACAGGCGGGTGTGGCGGCGGGCGACATCGTGATTTGGGACCGGCTGAACGACGATCTGGAAAGCGCCGGCTTCCACCCTTCCGCAAAGACCGGCCGGATCCGCGTGATGGGCAACGATCAGCTGGGTTATGAGAACGAACTCAGCATTTACGGCAGCGCGGGAAGCCTGCTGGCGCGCACCCTGACAGAAGTCTGCGACTGTGTGATCAACCTGCCGGTGCTGAAGGACCACGGCATCGTGGGAGCAACCATGGCGCTCAAGAACCTGTTCGGCGCCATTCACAATCCGAACAAGTACCACATGAGCGCGGGCAACCCATATGTGGCCGACGTCAACATGCTGCCGGCGATCCGGCGAAAGGTACGGCTGCACATCTGCGACGCCATCACCGCGCAGTATGAAGGCGGACCTACTTACATGCCGCAATGGAGCTGGCCTTTCAACGGGCTGCTGGTATCGCGCGACCCCGTAGGTCTCGACTATTCGGGCTGGCAGATCCTGGAGCGGAAGCGCGCGGAAAAGGGCATGCCGCCGCTGAAGGCCGCGCGCCGCGAACCGGGGTACATTCTGACCGCGGGCGACGCGCAGCATCGCCTGGGTAACTGCGATCCAGCGCGGATTGCGGCGGTGGAGGTGTGACATGGAGCGCCGCGCCTTTCTCGCGCTTCCTGTACTCCCGTGCCTGGCGGTGGATAGCGACGCGCAGTTTGTGGCCGAGGCTAAGTTCTACGACAAACTTCCGCACCGAAAGATCCAATGCAAGTTGTGCCCGCGCGAATGCGTAATCGACGATCGGGAACGCGGCTACTGCGGCGTGCGGGAGAATCGCGGCGGCAAATACTACACGCTGGTGCATTCGCGGATCGCGGCGGCGCATGTGGATCCCATCGAGAAGAAGCCGCTGTTCCACTTTCTGCCGGGCGCCATGGCGTTCTCGGTGGCCACGGCGGGATGTAACGTCAACTGCAAGATGTGCCAGAACTGGGACATCTCGCAGAGCCGCCCGGAGCAGGTGCGCGCCACGTACTTTCCGCCCCGGGCGCTGGTGGACGCCAGCAGAGAGTACAACTGCAAGGCGGTTGCGTTCACCTATAGCGAACCGGTGGTGTTCTACGAGTACGTGCTGGATGCGGCCGGCGCGGCCCGCTCCGCCGGCCTGAAGAGCGCAGTGATCAGCGGCGGGTATATCCAGCGCGAGCCGCTAAAGCTGATGTGCGAAAGGGTAGACGCGATCAAGATCGATCTCAAAGGCTATTCGGAGAAGTTCTACAAAGAGGTTGTGAACGGAGAATTGAAGCCGGTGCTGGAGGCGCTGGTTCAGATCCGGCGGTCCGGTGTGTGGAACGAGATCGTGTACCTGGTAATCCCTACTTTGAACGATTCCGACGCCGAATTCACCGGCCTGGCACGCTGGGTCAAAGGAGAACTCGGGGTGGACGTGCCTGTGCACTTCACACGTTTTCACCCGGATTATCTGCTGAAGAACCTGCCGCCCACGCCGGTGAAGACGCTTGAACGGGCCAAGGCGATTGCCGACGCCGAAGGTTTGCAGTTCGCGTATGTGGGCAACGTCCCCGGACATCCGGCGGAGAGCACGCGGTGCCCGGGCTGCAGACGCGTGGTGGTGGAACGCGTGGGATTCACGATCGAGAGCCTGCACCTGGAAAAAGGTAAATGCGGTTTCTGCCGGCGGCCCGTTCCGGGCGTATGGGGAGCCTGAAAAATGCGCAAGTTGTTATTGGTTTTCTGCTGTTGGGGGAGCGTCTGGGCGGGGTCTCAGACGGTAAGGCCCGCGGCGGTCGCGGGGTCTTTCTATCCCGCCGATGCCAAGGAACTGGCTCAGATGGTGGATGGCTTCGTAGCGAATGCGGCGCCGCCGGCGGTGCCGGGCTTGTTGGCGATTGTGGCGCCGCACGCCGGATACCAGTTTTCCGGCCACGTGGCGGGGTGGTCGTATGCGCTTGTGAAGGGCCGCCACTACCGGCGGGTCGTGGTGGTGGCTCCTTCGCATTACGAGGCATTTCCGTTTGCGTCGGTGTTCGACGGCGCGGCGTACACGACTCCGCTCGGCACCGTGCCGGTGGACCAGGCGTTCGCGAAGAAACTGGCGGCGGGCAACTCGCTGATCAAGCTTTCGGCGCGCGGCCACATGCCGGAGGCAGACAAGCGCGAGCATGCGCTCGAAGTGCAGCTTCCGTTCCTGCAACGCGTGTTGGGCGGCTTCGAACTGGTGCCGGTGGTGATGGGCGAACAGGATTACGACACATGCCGCGCGCTGGGATTGGCTTTGGCGAAGCTGGCCGATGCGGAAACGCTGCTGGTGGCCAGTTCCGACCTGTCGCATTACCATACCTACGACGATGCCGTCAAAATGGATCGCAAGACCCTGACGGCGATTGGGGAGTGGGATTATCTCTCGATGTCGCGCAACTTCGCACAGCGGATCTGGGAGGCGTGCGGAGGCGGACCGATTATCGCGGTGATGATGGCCGTGGAACGCCTGGGGGCTAACCAGGCGGTTGTTTTGAAATATGCGAATTCGGGGGACGTGACCGCCGACCACTCGCGCGTAGTGGGCTATGGCGCGGTGGCGTTGGCCAAAGGAGACAGCAAAAAGTCGGAGGGCCCCCGGCTGACCCTGAAGGAAGCGGAGAAGACGGAACTTCTGCGGCTGGCTCGTAGGTCGGTAGAGACTGCCGTGCGCGAGCACAAGCTGTTCGACTATGCGCCGCCGGCATCCGGGCCCCTGGCGCAGGAGCGTGGTGCATTTGTCACGCTGACCAAGCACGGCGAGCTGCGCGGGTGCATCGGCTTCGTGGCGCCTTCGGAGCCGTTAGGGCTGACGGTACGCGACGCCGCGGCGCTGGCGGCGCTGCGGGATCGACGATTCACACCGGTGAGCGAGGCCGAGTTGCCTGAATTGGACTACGAAATCTCGGCGCTGTCGGCGATGCGCCGGGTACTGGATCTGAAGCAGATCCAGACCGGCCGCGACGGCCTGGTGATCCGGCGCTACGACGCGGAAGGGCTGCTGCTGCCGCAGGTGGCAAGCGAGCAGCACTGGGA
>Ga0335077_10009181_pt1 | contig 12268 bp, 10 predicted proteins | sample Lox_Sample_31_FD_207151 | JGI IMG/M metagenome (GOLD analysis project Ga0335077, IMG submission 207151) | Soil microbial communities from Loxahatchee National Wildlife Refuge, Florida, United States - Lox_Sample_3.1 | ecosystem: Environmental > Terrestrial > Soil > Wetlands | place: USA...
CCCATCTATGTCGCGATCCGTCTGACTCGATGATCGCCGGCGCCGTCCACGACGCGTCGCTCGCAGGATGAACATTCTCTTCGCCACGGAGTACTACGAGCCGTTCACTCCGGGCGGGACTCCGTGGAGCCTCCGGCTGCTCGCCGGAGAGCTCGCGCGACGCGGCGAGCGCGTGGCGATCGTGACTCCGAACTACGGCGCGCCCGCCCGCGAGGATGTGGACGGCATCGCCGTCTTCCGTTTCCCGTTCTGGCGCACGCTTCGCCCGGGTTCGTCCCTGGCGCCAGTGCGCGACCACGTCAATCCGCTGTTCCACCTGTTGTTCGCGCGAGCGCTCGTCCGCACCGCGCGCCGCTTCGGCGCCGACGTGCTCCACGCGCAGGAAAAGCACGCTCTCGTCGGGACGTACCTCGCCGGCCGCTGGCTCCGGCGGCCCGTGTTCCTGAGTCTGAGAGACTTCGGACTGATCTGTCCGATCACGACCTGCCTCTTGACCCATCGTCATGTGCCCGCCGGCTGCGGCTCGATCAAGCTTCAGCGCGACTGCGCCGGCGAGTTCCTGGACCGTTACGTGGAGGGCGGACCCTGGCGGCGCGCGCGTGTCCGCGTCTCGCTCGCGCTGCTCTATCTGGACGCGCGGCTCAAGACGGCTCTGGTCAAGCGCGTCGCCAGCATCACCACGGTGAGCCAAAGCGTCCTCGACATCTACGCGCGCGCCGGGCGCATCGTCGAGGAGCGTGCGACGGTCGTCTACAACCTGGCGCCCGGGCCCCCGACGACGTCGGCGCTCACTCGACAGGCGACGCTGGCCGGCTTCGGCCTTCCCGATCGTCCGCTCGTCCTCGACGTCGGCAAGCGCTCGCCGGGCAAGGGCTTCGCGGACCTCATCGAGGCGGCGAGGGAGCTGTCCGCGCGGGTTCCCGAGGCATGCGTCGTCGTCGTGGGTGACGGAAGGGCCGGCGACGCGGCACAGGTGGGCGACAACGTCCGCCTGCTGGGCAGCCGGCCTCACGCCGACGTGGAAGCCTTGTACACGCTGGCCGACGTGGTCGTCCATCCCGCCGTCTGGCCCGAGCCCTTCAGTCGTGTCCCGCTCGAAGCGGCAGCGTTCGTCCGCCCGGTGATCGGGACCCGGATCGGCGGGACCCCCGAGGCGGTGGAGCACGAGGTCACCGGACTGCTGGTGGAGCGGCACGACCCGCGCGCGCTCGCTCAGGCGATCGAGCGGCTCCTCGGCGACGCCGCGTTGCGGCGGGACCTGGGGCGGCGCGCGGCCGAGTCGGTCAAGAGGAAGTTCGGGGCCGAACGTGTCGTGCCCGAGCTTCTCGCCGTATATCGGGGAGCCAAGGGTGACTGACGCGCGCCGCGCCGTGGGCGTCCTGCCGGCGCTTGGCAGCGGTCTCACGGATCTGCGGCGCACCGGCCAGGACGAGCGGCTGCTCGCCTACGACCTCCGGCACTACGCCGAGGCGTACGACCGCGTGCTCTACTTCAGCTATTTCCGCGAGACCCTCTCCGAGTTCACCCGCGATCCGCTCCTTCTCGAAAAGGTGACGGTGCTCCCCAAGCGTGGCCCGTGGCCGTCCCGGCTCTACGCCGTGGTGCTCCCGTTCGTCTACTGGCGCGACTTCAGACGGTGCGAGGCGCTCCGTGTGGAGCAGTTCCCTGGCGTCATCCCCGCGCTGGTGGCGTGGCTGCTGTTCCGCATTCCCTTCGTCGTCACGTACGGGTACCACTACGCCGCGGTGGCGCGCATCGCTGGCTCGCGAGTCAAGCCGTGGCTCTACCGGCGCCTCGAGCGATTGGCCTTTCCCAGGGCCGCGGCGGTCATCGTCACGTCTCGCGAGATGGAAGCGCTCTTGCGGGCGCATCCGGGAAAGCCGCGCCTCGCCTACTTTCCCAACGGCGTCGATACGCGGAGCTTCGCGCCGGCGCCGGCGCCGACACGGCCGCGCCCGCGAGCGGAGCGGTGGGTTCTCTATGTCGGCCGGCTCGAGCCGGAGAAGAATCTGGCGCGCCTGATCGATGCCCTTGGCTCGCTCCCGAACCTCCTGGTGCGATTGATCCTCGTCGGCGATGGCCGCCTGCGGCAGGAGCTGGAGGAGCGAGCGCGGCGCGCCGGGGTCCAGGCGGACTTCCGAGGGGTGATGCCGCACGGCGAGTTGCCTCCGCTGCTCCGCGACGCCGACTGCTTCGTGCTGCCGTCTCTGACGGAGGGCCATCCCAAGGCGCTCATCGAAGCCATGGCCAGTGCATTGCCGTGTGCGGCATCCGCGCGCGGGGGCATCCCGTCCCTGATCGAGGACGGGGTCACCGGGCTCCTGTTCGACCCCGAGGACACGCTCGACATTGCGCGCGCGATCGAGCGGCTGCTGACCGACGAGGCCCTCGCGCGCCGGCTCGGCGGGCACGCGCGCGCCTTCGCCGTCCAGCACCACGACGTCCACGCGCTCCTCCAGCAGGAGGTCCTGTTCGTGCAGTCCCAGTCACGGGCGCGTCCCATCACCGAGCTGTTCGAGCACTACGCCGAGCACGTTCCGATGGACGGGGTCCTGCCGGATTTCGTGAGGCATCGGCTGGAGGCTCTCGAGGGCCAGAGTCCTCGCGCCGTGCTCGACCTCGGCGCCGGCGACGGGCGCTACCTCGCATTCTTTGCCACATCCTTCCCCCCGGGCACCACCGTGGTCGGGTTCGAGATCAGCCTGCGCCGGGCGCAGCGGATCGACGCGCAGGGGTTTCGCGTCGTGGTGGGGCAAGGCGAGGCGCTGCCCTTCAAGGACGGCGGCTTCGATCTGATCACCATGCTGGAGGTGATCGAGCACACCGAGTCGCCGGGCCGCGTGCTCGACGAGGTGCGGCGGGTCCTGCGTCCGGGTGGACGACTGGTGCTGACGACACCCAGTTACCCCATGAAGCGCCTCTTCGACCTGCGCGCGGCACTGAGGCAGCGGAGCCTGGCGCGGCTCAGAGACGATCCCACGCACATCTCGCCACTGTCGGCGGGACGGCTCGAACGGCTGCTCCTCCCGCGGTTCGACGTGGTCGAGATGGAGGGCACGGCCATCCCGGGAGAAGGCCATCTGAGACGACTCGGGGCGCTCAGGCACACACGCGTCGGCCGGCGGCTCAGCAACAAGCTGTTCGCGGTGTGCGTCAAGATGGCCGCTCGGTGAGCCGCTGCTATACTGCTGGCCATGACGGATCCGTACTACCATCTGGTCGATCGTGGCGATCGGCGCGTGCTGACCGTGGATGGACGCGAGCACTCGACGCAGTACAGCGAGCGGATCCTCCGGATGTTGATCGAGCGCAAGGGCGTGCGCCGCGCCGTCCTCTATCTGCCGTTCAAGGAAACGCGCGGCCGACACTTCCTCGGTCCGCTCTTTCTGTATCTGCGCGAGCGGGGCGCCTCGGACGTGTCAGTGCTCGAAGTCGGGTGCTCGTTCGGCCACATGACCGAGTATCTGCACGAGCAGCTCGAGGTCGCCGAGATCTCGGCCTTCGACACCGATCCGGCGTTCGTGGCGATCTCGCGTGCCAAGGTCGAGGAGCTCGGTCTCAAGAAGGTCCGAGACGTCGCCCTGCTTTCAAACGAGGCGACCTGCCGGCTGCCGTACCCCTCCGGACGGTTCGATCTCGTGGTCGTGTGCGGTGTGGTGGAGCACCTCCCGGAGCGCACGCGCCGAGCGCAGGTCGACGAGTACTATCGAGTGCTCGCGCAGGGCGGGCACATCGCGATCCTCGACACCCCGAACCGATGGTTTCCGCTGGAGACCCACTCGGTGGGGCTGCCGCTGGTGCAGTGGCTTCCGCCGCGCGCCGCGTTCGCGTATGCGCGCACGTGCCGTCCCGGGAAGTTCGGGCGCGAGACCTACGAGGGCTTCACGGCGGACGGGACGGGGTGGCGCAATGCCTCGCTCCAGGAGTGCTTGCCGTCCTCGGGCTGGGAGCATCTCCTGGATGTGACGGAGCGGGCCGGGTACGGGTGGCGCTTCTTTCGCGATACCGCGAGCTCGAGGACACGGCGCGCGCTCCTGCCGGCCTTCCGGGTGCTCTGCGCGGGGCTCCGTGGGCTTGGCCGCTCGCCATCCCTCTGCCTGCCGTATCTGAACCTGCTGTTCCGGAGAGTGTGATCCGCATCGCGGACGGTTGATGGTCCGATGCCGCTCGCGTACTACTCCCGCGCTGCCACGCAGGAGTTCTGGTCCGAGCACTGGGGCGGCCAGGACGTCGATCGTCTCGTCCGTATCGCGGCGACGTCGCCGCTGACCGAGCTCATCGAAGGCGCACTCCCCCCGAGCGGGCGAATCCTCGAGGCGGGCTGCGGGCTCGGCCAGTATGTGATCCTGCTGCGGGAGCGGGGCCGTGCCGTGACCGGAGTCGACTGGAGCCTCGATGCGCTCGGGCGGTGCAAGCGCGCCGTGCCGGCGGCGCCGGTGGCGGCGATGGATCTGGTCGAGTTGGCGGTGAAGAGCGGAGCGGTGGCCGCCTACGTCTCGCTGGGCGTGGTGGAGCACGATGAGCACGGACCCGGCGCCATCGTGGCCGAGGCTGCCAGGGTCCTGGCGCCCGGAGGTCGCCTGGTGCTCTCGGTTCCCTACTGGAATGGCGCGCGCCGGCTCCTCGCGTCCCGCGTGGTCCGCGAGGGCCGCCGAATCCGCGCCGCGGGAGGCGCCTTCTACCAGTTCGCCTTCACGCGTCAAGAGGTGCGCGCGTTCCTGGAAGCCCACGGCTTCCGCGTGCTCTCGTTTCATCCCTACGATCCCGCCCGCATGTGGCGAACGTACTTCAGGCGGCTGGCGGGTGGACTGGATGGAACCGGCGCCGCAGCCAGCGTCACGGACGACGGAGCCTCGCATCGGGCGCCGGTGAGCCCGCGACGCCTCGCCCGGGCGGCGGTCAAGCGGATCCTGTACAGCGAGATCGGACTCCGGCTCTTCGGGCACATGATCCTCGCCGTCGCCGTGAAATCCCGGGACGCTCCCGGCGCGATCGCCGCCGCGACCCCGGCTCGTCTGGCCCCGTGACCCGCTGCTATACTGACGCGAATGGATGTCGATCGTCGCTGCGAGCATCTCGATCGCGGGTCCTCCTCTGATCCTCTGCTCCGGACGCGATGATCGGCATCGAGATCGCGCGACGAAACTACCTCCTCTACCTCCTGCTGCCGCATCGCACGAAGATGATGCTGCTGACCGAAGACTCGCGCCGGAAGCTCGATGGGATCAATCGCGAGACCAACGAGGCGATCTATTCCGGCGAGGCGGCCACCTCGTACGACCGTGCCCACCGCTACGGCGAGGCGGAGCAGCACGAGTTCCCGACGCGAATCCTCGTGGGTGAGACCTGGGCCGCCGAGGGATATGGTCGCGCGCTCGAGGTGGGAGCCGGCACCGGGTATTTCACCGCCCTGATCGCGCGCCGGGCCCGGTCAGTGCTCGCCCTCGAACCCGCGCCGGACATGCAGAAAATGCTGCGCGCTCGTTGTGAAGCCGAGGGGTTGACGAACGTCGACGTGATGGGGGCGTCCGTGGAGGCGCTCTCGTCGAGAGCGTCTCCTGCCTCGTTCGATTCCGCCCTCCTCATCCACAGCCTGCACCATCTGCACCGCCGCCCGGAGCTGTTCGACACGCTGGGACGCGTGGTCCGCCCCGGCGGCCGGCTGCTCATGGTCGAGCCGCATCACAACCTCCGGCGAGCCGCGCGTCTGCTGCGGCACTATCTGAAGACCTATCGAGCGCGGGCGTTCTGGACCGACGAGCGGAACTGGGGCACCCACGACTTCATCACCCGCGGTGAGATCCGCGCCCTCTGCCGGCGAGGCGGGTTCGACCAGGTGCGGATCCGTGGCCACTGGTTTCCGTATGCGCGCCGGATGGTCGCGGACCCCGTTGCGCGCTTCCGGGTGGAGACGGCGCTGGCGAGGGTGCCGGGCCTGCGTCACTTCGCGGCCGTGCTCGCGGTCGAGGCGCGCCGGCGATGAGCGCGCCGGCGGTCTCGGTGCTGATGAGCGTGCGCAACGGCGCGCCCTGGGTGAGGGAAGCCGTGGAGAGCGTGCTCGACCAGACCGCCGGCGATCTGGAGCTGATCGTGATCGACGACGGCTCCACGGATCAGACCGCGGCCCTGCTCGGGACGTTCCAAGACTCGCGGATGCGCGTCGAGTGTCAGGCGCCCAGAGGATTGACGCCCTCGCTCAACCGCGCGGTGACGCTGGCCCGGGCGCCGCTCCTCGCGCGGCTCGACGCCGATGATCTGGCGATGCCAGAGCGTCTGGCGCGCCAGCGCGCTTTCCTCGACGCGCACCTCGACGTCGGCCTGCTCGGCACCGGTGCTCGACAGATCGACGCCTCCGGCCGAGAGGCCGGCGTCGTGAGCCCGCCCGAGAGCGATGCCGCCATCCGCCGCGCGCTGATTCGCCGCAATCCCTTCGTGCATTCCTCGGTGATGGTGCGGCGAAGCGTGCTCGCCGAGGCCGGCGGCTACGACGAGAGCTTCACCGTGGCGCAGGACTACGATCTCTGGATGCGGATGAGCCGGATCACGCGCCTCGCGAACCTATCCGCGCCGCTCGTCGTGCGTCGCCTGCTTCCGGGGCGGGTCTCGGCGGCTCACGACTCGGGACGGCTCGCCGCCGAGGCACGGGTGCGCTGGCGCGCGGTTCGGAGCGGCACGTATCCGTGGTGGTGCGTGGTCTTCACGATGCGACCCGTCCTGGCGCTGGCGCTTCCCGGCCGGATCCGCCGCGGCGCGCGCGCAGCCCTGCGGGCGGCAGGGGCAGCGCACTCCGGGACGTCATGAGCGGCGCCGGAGCGGACGCGACATGAGCGCGCGGATCCGCGTGCTCCACCTGCTCGTCACGACCAGCCCCGGGGGCGGACCGAAGCACGTCTTCGACCTGGTGCGCGCTCTCCCGCGGGACGAGTTCGAGGTGATCGTCGCTGCGCCGCGCGACGGCATCTTCTTCGACCGCTTCCGGCACCTCGGAGTGAAGATCGTGGAGCTGCCGCTGAGCCGCCTCGGCATGCGCCACCTCTCGCTGACCAGTCAGCTGATCAGGCGGGATCGCATCGACATCGTTCACACCCATGGAAAAGGCCCCGGCCTCTACGGGCGGCTGGCCGCGCGCACACTCGGCGTCCCGGCCGTGCACACGTTCCACGGGATCCACTACGGCAGCTACCCGAGGCTCGGTCAGTGGCTCTACCTCGCGCTCGAGCGGCGGATGTGCGGCATGACCGACGTGGTCATCAACGTCTCGCGCTCACAGGAGGCTGAAGGGTTCGCGCTGGGGCTCTTCCAGCCGCGCCAGAGCGTCGTCGTGGTCAACGGCATCGACGTGGAGGAGATGGACCGCGCGGTCCGCCAGTCGTCGATCCGCCGTGACATGCTGGGGCTCGACGCCGACGACTTCGTGCTCGGTTGTGTCAGCCGGTGGGACCCCGTGAAGCGATTCGAGATCCTCCTCGACGCCGTCCGTCGCCTCGCGAGCCGCATGCCGCGGCTGGCGCTGCTGCTGGTCGGGGGTGGCAGCGAGGAAACCCGCATCCGCCGCCTCGTGGCCGAGACCGGACTTGGCGATCGCGTGATCTTCACCGGTTTCCTCGGGAACCCGGCGCGCGCGTATGGCATCCTCGATGTCTACGTGGCAACGTCTTTGAAGGAAGGACTCCCGCTGGCGCCGCTCGAGGCGATGACCGCCCGTGTGCCCGTCGTCGCGACGGACGTGCCGGGCCACCGTGACGTGGTGGTCCACGGCCAGACCGGTCTCCTGGTGCCGGCCGAGGACAGCGCGGCCCTGGCGGCGGCCATTGTCGCGCTGGAGGGGGATGAGGAGCGCCGACGCCGATTGGGCGAGGCCGGACGACAGAGGGTGCTCGACGAGTTCGGAATCCAGGGCATGGCTGACCGCACCGCAAATGTCTATCGCGCCGTGCTGGCGTCCCGCGGCCGAGCGGCGCGGACGCGAAAAGGACGCGTCGGGGAACCTGTCTCGTGAAGACGCTGGGAGGCCGGGCCGGTGGAATCGGGGTCAACGCGTCCATCGTCGGTGACGGCCCCACCGGGCTGGGCCTCTACACCATCAATGTGACGCGGGCCCTCGATGCATTGCGGAACGACCTCGTCATCTATACGTCGTCCCCGCCGGCGTTCGCCGGGCTGCGGGCGAAGATCGTCCCGATCTCGTCGTCCGTACGGCCCGAGCGCGGGATGCGCGGCCACTTCATGCGGCTCGCCTGGGTGCAGACTGAGCTTCGCCTCAGGACGCGCCGCGGCACCCGGGCTCTGCTCAACACGATTCCCGAAGCCATCCTCGGCGCGTCGATCCCTCAGGTCACGGTGGTCCACGATCTGCTGCCGCTCTTCTTCCCTGCGGAGTATCCGCGCCAGCAGTATTATTTCCGCTCCCTGGTGCCACGAGTGCTCAGGAGTTCTCGCGTCGTGGTCGCGGACTCGGAGAGCACACGGCAGGACATCATCCAGAGCTACGGGATCGCGCCGGAGAAGGTGCGGGTCATCTATCCGGGCTACGACCCCGCGACCTATGCCGTCGGCAGCTCGGACGGGCCGTCCGACTCGACGCAACCCTCCTACCTGCTCTACGTCGGCAATCTGCTGCCGCACAAGAACCTGCTGAACCTGCTGGATGCGCTGGCCATCCTCCGCCGTCGCCGCCCGGCCCGCCTGATCATCCGGGGCGAGGGCCAGTTCATGTACAAGCAGGCCGTGCGTGAGCGCGTCGAGACACTGGGGCTCCGGGATGCGGTCACCTTCCAGCAGTATGCCGATGGGGCCGCGCTGCGCGATCTCTACGCCCGCGCCGCGTGCCTCGTCCTGCCCTCGCTGCACGAGGGCTTCGGCCTGCCCGTCCTCGAGGCCATGGCCTGCGGCACCCCTGTCATCACCTCGACCACATCGTCCCTGCCCGAGGTGGGTGGCGACGTGGCGCTCCGGGCCGATCCCTACGACACCATCGAGCTGTCGGACGCCATGTGCCGGGTGCTGGAGGACCGCGATCTGCGTGAGGATCTCCGCGAGCGCGGCCTGAAGTGGGTAAGGGGCTTCAGCTGGCACCGCACCGCGGAGCAGATGTCCCGTCTGCTCGACGAGGTGGCGCGCGCTTGAGGGGTCAGGTACGCTAAAGGCTGCTTCCGAGGCCCCGGAACTGCTCGCGCTCAATGAGAGTTATCGAGAGGCGCAGCGAACCGGATCGGCGTTCCGCCCCGGTGATGCGCTGCTCCAGATCGTGGACGACCGGGTCATCATCGATGCGACCGCTACCGGTGAGGCGCGCGTGCTCGAGGCCGATCTCGTGGCCCGCGGGATGCGCCGCGCCGTGACGTTCGGCCGCGTCGTGTCCGGTGAGGTCCCGATTAGAGCGGCACCCACGCTCGTGACCCTTGACAGCCTCGCCTCTGCTCGCGCGGACCTGCCGTGGGCGCGGAGCGAGACGCCGAACCGCCCCTGAATGCCCGAGGCCAGGAGGATTGGACATTGGAGATGAAGATCCTGAGAAGCTCGCTAGTCGCCGGGGTCGTCACCCTGGTCCTGCTGGCCGCCGGCGCCGCATCGGCCGGCCCCAAGACAGCGTCCAAGGTCAATCGCGAACTGACTGCCTTGCATGCGGAGCAGGCAGCCTATGCGGCCCAGGGAGGCGGCGCCTCCTTCGTTCCCTTGAATCGACTGCTGCGAGTCGTGGACGACCGGGTGGTGGTCGACGTGGTGGCCGAGAGCGACGTGCGCGCGCTCGAGACCGATCTCGCCGCCCTCGGCATGACGAACATGGCGACGTTTGGGCGCGTCATCTCGGGCCAGTTACCCATCGCCGCCATTCCCAGCCTGGCGACCATGTCGAACCTGAAGTTCGCGCAACCCTCCTACGCCGCACGGCGCGTCGGACTCGTCACGAGTCAGGGTGATCAGGCCATGCGCGCGGATGTGGCGCGCTCCACCTTCGGCGCGACCGGTGCCGGGGTGAAGGTCGGCGTCCTCTCGGACAGCTTCAACTGCATCAACAACGGCGCCGCGGCCGACGTCGCGAGCGGCGATCTCCCCGCCGTCGTCCAGGTGATCCAGGAATCACCGAGTTGCGCCCTGGCCGGCACGGACGAGGGGCGCGCGATGCTCCAGATCGTGCATGACGTCGCCCCCGGAGCCTCCCTGGCCTTCGCCACCGCCGAGAATGGCACAGCGAGCTTTGCCAACAACATCCTGGCGCTATTCGCCGCCGGCGCGAAGGTCATCGTCGACGACGTCATCTATTTCCAGGAGCCCTTCTTCCAGGACGGCATCGTCGCGCAGGCCGTCGATCAGGTCGTCGTGAGCGGCGGCGCCTACTTCTCGGCGGCGGGCAACGAGGCGCGGCAGTCCTACGAGAGCGCGTTTCGACCCGGCGCCACGTTCGCCGATGGCGCGTTCGCCTCCGCGGTGAGCGGGCCGCACTTTTTCGGAGGGACCGCGCACAACTTCGCCCCGACGGGCCCGGCTCAACACATGCAACCGATCACCATCCCCAAGAGCGCAAGCATCGCCATCTCGTTCCAGTGGGATTCGCCATCCGCATCCGTCTGTCTCACGTGCCCCGGCTCGACCAACGACATCGACATCTACCTCCTGGACCACAACAACCAGGTGGTGGCGGGGGGCGTCGAGGACAACATCGACGGGGACGCCTCGGAATTCTTCAGCTTCACCAACACCGAGACGACAACGGACTTCAAGCTGATGATCGTGTACTATCCCACCCCGATCGCCCCGCCACCACCGCTTCCCGGATTCGTCAAGTACGTGCAGTTCGGCAGTTCCTCCATCACGATCAACCAGTTCGCCACGGCGAGTTCCACGATCATCGGCCATCCCAACGCGGCCGGCGCCGAGGCGGTCGGGGCGGCCTCCTACACGCAGACGCCCAGGTTCGGGGTCAACCCCCCGGTGAAGGAGCCATTCTCCTCGTCGGGCGGGACGCTCATCTTCTTCGACACCGCCGGAAATCGTCTCACGCCTCCAACCGTCCGGCTCAAGCCCGAGATCACAGCGCCGGACGGGGGGGATACCACGTTCTTCGGCAGGGACACTGACAGCGACGGCTTCCCGAACTTCTTCGGGACCTCGGCCGCGGCGCCTCACGCGGGGGGCGTTGCGGCGCTCCTCTTCTCGCGGCAACCGGGCCTCGCACCCCTCGGCGTGTATTCGGCGCTGGAGGGGACGACCATCGACATGAGTGCCCCGGGCTTCGACTTCGACACGGGGTTTGGATTGGTCCAGGCGGATAGCGCCTTCCTGTGCGCCTCCGCCCATGCGGTGAGCCAGACGCGAGACTTCAACCTGGATTGCCGCAACGACATCCTCTGGCGTCACTCCTCCGGGACGCTCGTCACCTGGTTCCTGAACGGCGCAGGCATCCTCGGCGTGGCCTCTCCGGGCGGGGCCTCCACCGACTGGACGGTCGTCGGCGCCGGGGACTTCAACGGCGACGGCAACGCCGATATCCTCTGGCGGCATTCCTCCGGCGCGGTTTATATCCAGCTCCTGATCGGTGCCACGGTGGTCGGCGCCGGGTTCCCGGGCAGCGTCGGGAACGACTGGACGGTCGTCGGCATCGGGGATTTCAACGGCGACGGCAAGGCCGACATCCTCTGGCGGCACACGAGTGGCGCGCTCGTCATCTGGTTCCTCGACGGCTTCAACATCATCGGGACCGGCTCCCCCGGCGCAGTGGGTAACGACTGGACCGTCGAGGGCGTCGGCGACTTCAACCGAGACGGCAAGGCGGACATCCTCTGGCGGCATTCCTCCGGCGTGGTCTTCATCTGGCTCCTGAACGGCGCCAACATCATCGGCAGCGGCTCTCCGGGCGCCGCCGGCCTCGACTGGACCATCGCCGGCGTGGCTGACTTCGACGGTGACGGCCGCTCGGACATCCTCTGGCGCCATTCGTCGGGCCTGGTCGTCATGTGGCTGATCGATGGCACCGCCATCAGCAGCACCGGCTCCCCTGGGGCCATAGGCCTCGACTGGACCATCCAGAAGGCGCTCGACTTCAACGGCGACGGCAAGGCCGACATCCTCTGGCGCCACTCCTCGGGAGTGGTGTACATCTGGTTCATCAATGGCACCGCCATTACCGGTGTCGCACCGGTGGGGGCCGCTGATTCGAGCTGGTCGATCCAGTGAGGCGGCGCCGTGGTATCATTTGCGCTCCGTTTCTCGCACGATGGCCAGGCCAGGGACACGTGACAGGATGGTGGAACCGGTGGACTCCAGGCGC
>Ga0335077_10009182_pt1 | contig 12267 bp, 10 predicted proteins | sample Lox_Sample_31_FD_207151 | JGI IMG/M metagenome (GOLD analysis project Ga0335077, IMG submission 207151) | Soil microbial communities from Loxahatchee National Wildlife Refuge, Florida, United States - Lox_Sample_3.1 | ecosystem: Environmental > Terrestrial > Soil > Wetlands | place: USA...
CATCTCGTGCCGCTTCCATTTTCAGCTTTTGCAGCGTGCGCATCTCGTCGATAATGCGTTCGAAAATCCGGCGCGCGGCGTCCGGCGCCATGGGCCCTCCGTTGTGGTCGGTGACGTTGCGCAGCACATCCTCTTCGCGCTTGGGCTCGTAGATCGGCATCTTGCATTCCCGCTTGATCCGCCCGATCTCTTCCACCACGCGCGTGCGCTCGTTCAGCAATGCCAGCAGGCGCCGGTCGATCGCGTCGATGCGTTCGCGGCAGTCCGCAAGCGCCTTCACCGCTGCTTCAATGCTCACGGCCGGTGCGCTCCCGCTTTCGCCATGTCAAAACCATGCTTCAGCTCGCGCGCGAAGGATTCGAGCTGCACCTCGAGCGAAGGATTGTCCAGATTCCGCTCGATCAGGTGCATGATCGCGCTGCCCACCACCACCGCTTCCACCTGCCGGCCCAGTTCCGCCACATGTTCCGGGCGCGAGATGCCGAAACCCACCGCCAGCGGCAATTGCGTAATCGCACGCATCGAGCGTACCAGCGGCCCCACCGCGTCCGACAGCGATTCGCGCTCCCCCGTCACCCCCACGCGCGAAACCAGGTACACGAAACCGCTCGAATACTCCGCCACCAGTTGCAGGCGGCGCGGCGAGCTGGTGGGCGCGGCCAGGAACACCGTATCCAGCCCGGCAGCCCGCATGATTCGCACGTACTCTCCTGCTTCCTCCACGCTCGCGTCGGTGAGCAGGCAGCCGTCGATGCCGCACGCCGCCGCATCTTTCGCCAGCCCCTCAAGCCCGTATCGCAGCACCGGATTGAGATAGGTGAACAGCAGCAACGGAATCTCCGACCGCCGCCGCACCTCGCGTCCGACCTCCAGAACCTTACGCAGCGTGGTTCCCGCGCGAAGCGCACGCTCTCCCGCGCGCTGGATCACCGGACCATCGGCAATCGGGTCCGAAAACGGCACGCCTAGTTCGATCAGGTCCGCTCCTCCGCGCTCCAGTGCCTCCACCAACGCCGGCGTGTGCTCCGGGGAAGGATCCCCCGCCGTAATATACGCGATCAGACCCTTCTTGCCGGATCTCTTCAAATTCTCGAACAGCCTGCCAATCCGGGTCATGAGTTAAAAGGAGCCGAAAAACGGGGACTGGCTTCACCGTCCCTAATCGAGCCGCCCACAAACCACCAGCTCGCTCGTCGTGGACGGTGGTGCCTGTCCCCTCGTGTACGAGCCCGCGCCGTCATTTTCATCCTCGCGGGTGTCGCCTCGGCGACATGACGCCGAACTGTCCCCGTTTCTCTCCCACACTGGTCATGAATCCAACTCTCGAAAATTCTCCCGGTAAATATCAATATCCTTGTCCCCTCGCCCCGAGAGATTAACCACGAAAACCTGCCCCTGTGCCTGCGGCGCCCGCGAAGCCGCTTCCGCCACCGCGTGCGCCGATTCCAGCGCCGGTATGATGCCCTCGGTCTGAGAAAGCAACCGCGCCGCGTCCAGAGCCTGCCGGTCGTCGACGGAAACATACTCCGCGCGGCCCGTATCGTGCAGCCACGCGTGCTCGGGGCCCACCAGCGCGTAATCCAGTCCCGCGGAAACCGAGTGCGTCAGCGAGACCTGGCCGTTTTCGTCCTGAAGCAGGTAGCTGCGCGCGCCATGCAGCACCCCCGGCGATCCGCCAGAGAAACGCGCCGCATGATCGCCCAGCCGTGCGCCGCGCCCGCCCGCCTCTACTCCGATCAGCCGGACGCCGCGGTCCGGAATAAACGCGTGGAAAATCCCGATGGCGTTGCTGCCCCCGCCCACGCAGGCGAAAACCGCGTCCGGCAAGCGTTGCTCCGCCTGCTGGATCTGCGCGCGCGCCTCTTCGCCCATCACTTTGTGAAATTCGCGCACCATCAGCGGATAGGGGTGCGACCCCAGCGCCGACCCCAGCAGGTAGTGCGTGGACGCCACGTTCGTCACCCAGTCGCGCATCGCTTCGCTGATTGCGTCCTTGAGCGTGCGGCTCCCGCTCGTTACCGCGACTACCTTGGCGCCCAACAATCGCATGCGGAAAACATTCAGCCGCTGCCGCCGCATGTCCTCTTCGCCCATGTAAACCACGCACTCGAAGCCGAACAGCGCGCACACCGTGGCCGTCGCTACGCCGTGCTGGCCCGCGCCCGTTTCCGCAATGATGCGCTTCTTGCCCATGCGCCGCGCAATCAGCGCCTGGCCCAGGCAGTTGTTGATCTTGTGCGCGCCTGTGTGCAGCAGATCTTCGCGCTTCAGATAAATCCGCGCGCCGCCCAATTTCTCCGTCAACCGCCGCGCAAAATAGAGCGGCGTGGGCCGCCCGGCGTACGTGCGCAGCAGTTCGTCCAGCTCCGCCTGAAATGCCGGATCTTCGCGAGCCTCGCAAAATGCCCGCTCCAGTTCCTCGAGCGGCGACATCAGCACCTCCGGCACGTACCGCCCCCCGTAGCTGCCGAAGTGCCCCCCGGCGTCAGGTTGCGGAGTCATGCGGTTAACGCCGCCTTGAGAAACTGTGCCATTTTGCCGTGATCCTTCCTGCCGGGTGCGCACTCCAGGCGGGAGCATGCGTCCACGCCCCACGGCTTGGCCTGTTGAATGACGGCCCTGACGTTATCTGCATCCAGGCCTCCAGCCACGATCACTTTTTTCGAGACGCCTGCCGCCAGCTTCCAGTCGAAGCTCACGCCGTTAGCCGGTCCGTCCAGCAGGATCGCCTCCGCCGGATACTCATCCAGCCACGCCGCCTCGAAATCTCCGCGAATGCGGATGGCTTTCCACACTCGCATCGCCGCCGGAAAATTCGCCGCCTTCTCCTCTCCGTGCAACTGCACGACATCCAATCCAGCTTCCCGCGCAATCCGCTCCATCGTGCGTGGATCCTCATCCACAAACACCCCCACCTTCCAAACCGTCGCCGGAAGCCGCTCGATCACTCGCCCCGCCGACTCAGCCGTCACATAGCGCGGACTGCGCGGCCAGAAATTGAACCCTAGCGCCGAGGCGCCGCCCGCCGCCGCCGCCAACGCGTCCTCCAGGTTCGTAATCCCGCAGATCTTGACCATCATGCTGTGCCGGCCAAAGCGCGCAAGGCCTCGCCGGGGCTGGCCGATTTGAGAAGGTGCTCGCCCACGAGGAATGCATCAAAGCCCGCCTCTCTCAGCCGCCGGATGTCCTCTGGCGAGTGGATCCCGCTCTCGCTGATCTTCAAAACTCCCGCCGGAATCTCTTCCGCCAGCCGCAGAGAAGTCTCCAAAGTCACGGCGAAAGTTCTCAGATCCCGATTGTTCACGCCGATAATCTCCGCTCCCGCTGCCAGTGCCGTCCGAAGCTCTCGCTGGCTGTGGACCTCGACCACCGCGCCCATCCCCCACCCTCCGGCCAACTCGCGCAGTTCCCGCATCTGTTTTTCTTCCAGGATCGCGGCAATCAGCAGAATGGCGTCCGCGCCGCTCGCTGCGGCTTCCACCACGTGGTATTCGTCCAGAGTAAAATCCTTGCGCAGTGCCGGCAGGCTCGCCGCTTGCCGCGCCGCGCGAAGATCCGCCAGACTGCCCTGAAAAAAAGGCCCGTCGGTCAGCACCGAAAGCGCCGCCGCGCCGTTCTGTTGATATTCGCGAGCCAGCGCCGCCGGCTCGAAGTCTTCGCGCAGAATCCCCTGGCTGGGTGAGGCTTTTTTGATCTCCGCGATAATGGCCGGCGACCGTTCGAGCAGCGCCGCCCGGAATCCGCGGCGGCCGGAGCGCTGCTCCTCCGCATGCCGCTCCAGCTCCACCCGCGGAACCGCCGCCTGCGCAAACTCTTCGCGCTTGCGGGCGACAATCCGGGCTAAGATGTCTGGAACGGTGTCAACCAACACGGTGCCTTCGAGTTACTGTCCATCGTAGCAAACCTCAAACCGGGCTTCGCCCCGCGGACCCTGCTGTAGTATGCTGGATTTACAGACATTAAAAACTTGTCATTGGAGGATTTTCCTCATGCTCAGGCTTAGAACTGCGGCTCTGTCTGCCGCAACTCTCCTGCTTCTCGCCTCCGCGGCTCTCGCGCAGGTTTCTTCACTCGAAGGGGATGTCAAAGATGAAAACGGCCAGCCGCTCAAAGGCGCGCTGGTGAAGATCGATCGCAAAGACATCAAGGGACACTATCAGGTCAAGACCGATAAGAAGGGCCATTATTTCCATACGGGCTTGCCGCTCGGCCAATACAAAATAACGCTGGAAGTTGATGGAAAAGACGTCGACTCGATTGACAACGTCCGCACCACGCTGGGCGAGTCCGTCGTCAACAACTTCAGCATGAAGGAGTCCAAGGAGCGGCAGCAGTCGCTCGCCCAGGCCGCCGCAAGCGGGACGCTCACCAAGGATCAGGAACGCGGCATGTCTGCGGAACAGAAGGCCGCGCTCGAAAAGGCCGCCAAAGAGCGCGAACAGGCCCTGTCCAAGAATAAAGCGCTAAACGATGCGTTTAACCAAGGCATGACCGCCATGCAGACTAAGCAGTGGGACTCAGCCATCGCGGCGTTCACCAAGGCCAATGAACTGGATCCCAAACAGACTGTGATCTGGGCACAGCTTGCCGATGCCTATTCGCAGTCCGCTTCCCAGAAGACCGGCGCCGATTCGCAGGCCGCTCTCGATAAGGGCCTTGAGGCGTACGGCAAGGCCATTGAACTCAAGCCCGATGATGCCGCCCTGCACAACAATTATGCTTTGGCGCTGGTCAAAGCCAAGAAGCTTCCTGAGGCTCAGGCGGAGCTGGCTAAGGCCGCGCAGCTCGATCCCTCCAACGCGGGACGCTACTTCTATAACCTCGGGGCAGTCATGGTCAACACCGGGCAGAATGAGGCGGCCGGTGAAGCGTTCAAAAAGGCCATTGACACCGATCCCAATTACGCCGACGCGCAATATCAATACGGAATGTACCTGTTGGGCAAAGCGCAAGTAACCCCGGAGGGCAAAGTCATCCCCGCGCCCGGCACCAAGGAAGCTCTGTCGAAATATCTCGAGTTGAAACCCAACGGCCCGTTCGCCGAATCAGCCAAAGGCGCTCTGGCTTCCATCGAAGGCACCGTCGCCACTCAATACGAGAATCCCGCGGCGCAGAAAAAGGGCAAGAAAAAGTAATTTGGTAGGCTGGCGTTCTGTCCCTGTCCCCGCCTCTCATTTTCCATGGACAGGTACGAATGCCTGCCCGGTATATGTTTCGGCTTCTCGTTCGCTTTCTTCTGCTGCTGGTTTTCTTCGCCGTCATCCGCTATGTTTTTGTGGCCGTCGCGCGAATGATCTCCCAGGTCACGAATCCCCACGCTTCAAATCAGGCCCCGCGCAGCAGCGTGGGCGGCGAATTGAAGCAGGACCCTGTGTGTGGAACTTTTGTTCCCGTCGCCACCTCCGTCAAGAAGACCGTCAATGGCGAACAGGTTTACTTCTGCTCGGTGGCATGCCGCGACAAGTTTAAAGTGGCCTGAAGAGAGATTCGGGGTTCTAGACCGCACCCTTCAAATCCTTACCTTTCGTTAACCTGTTTCCATTACTGCGCCAGAACCCAGTTGCAAGCCTGCCCGGCGCCGTTCGATGAAGATTTCGGCAATTGGCGGCGTTCGTGTTGACGGCGGCTAAACCCCGTGCTTAAATGCCGTTGCGAGCGGGCAAAATTGCGTCTTCGCGTTGAAGATAAAGAATTTTCTCTTGACACGGGCGAGCGTCCTGAGGTATCAATATGTTTACCACGTCCGAGGCAATTTGCAATTGTGCGCATTAGTCCCGCAAGCACAGAAGCAGAAGTTTAAAAAAAGATCTGATTTGACCATGTGCTGATCGCGGGTTTTTGGATTGTGTGCCGCCGGTCCACTTGAGGACCCGCGGTGGTTCTGGCTCTCCGCCCGACACGGAGAGGTTCCCCAAGGTTGTGAAAGCATTTTGCGGTAGTGAGAGGCTCAGGTTGCAAGAGAACTTCGGCCGGTTCAATAACGCACTTTACAAGGAGAAGGAAATGGCAGATTTTCGCAGATGTATGATCGTGCTTGCCGCGTTGGCCCTCCTATTAGGGGCAGCGAGCACGGTAAGCGCAGCAGGCTTTCAGTGCCAGACCAATGCTGCAACCCCTCAACAGGCTCGTCAGCAGGGGATCACCGAATTAATGGGCGACCTGGTGTTGAACTGCACCGGAGGCGTGAACACCACAGCGGGCACGACGGTTCCCACCGTCAATATTACCGTCACTCTGAATACCGAGGTTACCAGCCGGCTTTTGGATGACAACGTCGACGGCTCAGAAGCCATTCTGTTAGCGGACGAGCCGTCGCCGGGTAATCAGCATGTTTGTTTCGCAGCCGTTGCCCCTTGCCAGATGATCAGTACAGGCTCCACAGCCACTACGGGCTACGGTGCCGGTACTAACAAAAACGTCTTCCAGGGCGAGTGGAATTCGAACCAACCCGGTTCCATCGTGTTCCGCGGCGTTCCCATTGATCCGCCCGGAACCGCGAGAACCATTCTCGTCTTTCGCGTGACCAACGTCCGCGGTAACGCAACCCGGTTTGCGGTGTCTACCGGCGTAGGCATTGGCGGCATTCCGATCTTCATGACCATCGCCGTCAGCAACCCGAGCGCGGTGCCGATCAACAACCCGCAGCAGACCGTCGCTTTCGTGTTCAACGGTCTGGTCCAGAATCAGGACGCTGCCGTGGCCTTCAAGCAGTGCAACAATGTTAACGTCAACAGCAGCGGCAAGCTGGAGTTCATAGGAGCTGCCGGTGACTATCTCGATAACCAAGGTTATGCCGGCCTGGTGAAGGCGGTGGAGGGCTTCGCTTCAGCCTTCAAGATCCGGAACATTGCGACAACCCCGGCGGCTCCCACGGCTACGGCGGACCAAGATGTTCCGGGCACGAACTATCCGGCCGTAGAGTCTGGGTTCTATAACTCCGGAGTAACGGACACCGATTTCGCGGACACGCGGATCGCGACAGCCGGCTTGGCTGATGCCGGTACCCGCATCAAGGTGGAATTCGTCAACGTGCCGACAGGTGTGCATGTCTACGTTCCATTGAAAATTACCAACGGACTGGGCGTTTATGTTCTCGTCAAAAACGAGGCAGGTGCTTACAGCGCCCAGGGCGCCAGTTCCTTCGACCCGAACGGCCTGCTGGGTGAGGTTACTCTCAGTGCCAACGCCGGGGAGGCCGTCTACGAAGTCCTGGCCGAGGATCCGGCGAATCTCGATGAGCTGGACGTCCCGGTCATCATCGCGTTTATCGCCAATCCCGCCGGGAACTCCCCGTCCATCACCAGCGGTCCGGCAACGGCGGGCGTCAGCTTCGCTCCGACCACCACCCCGCCCGATTACGCTTCCGAGGATAGCGGCACACCCGATCCTCGCTTCCTGGATACCAGCACGCAGGCCAATCGCTTCACCGTCAATGCCTGCGTAACGAACATCCTGTATCCGTTCGTGACCAATCAGGCTGGTTATGACACCGGTCTTGCGATCGCCAATACTTCGCAGGATCCGTTCGGTACCATCACGCAGCACGGAACGTGCACTCTGAACTTCTTCAACGGAAGCACTACGCCTCCGCCACCGGCGGCATTCACAACTCCGGATGTCCCGACAGGTACGGTGTACACCAACTTGTTATCCATCGTTGCCAGCGGGTTCCAAGGTTACATCATCGCGATCTGCAACTTCCAGTACGCGCATGGTTACGCCTTCCTGCTAGGCGGAACACCGGGCTCCGCGAATCAGGTAGCGCAGGGCTATATCGCGCTGATCATTCCTGATGTTGCTGGCCGCGGAAACGGAGCTAGTCCGTTCCCAGCCGCCGGAGCTGGAAGTGGTGAACAGTTAGGCTTCTAATTCGTGGTTTTGAATGATTTGAGGGGGGAGCAATGCTCCCCCCTTTTTTTTGTAATTTTTCGTCCTTTTAGTGATAAAATAACTTTCCCGCGTCCACTTCCAACTTTGCCCCCGAGCGCTAGTGCCTACCTGGGCGCTTGGTCTGAAACTAGGAGTCATTGTCATGTCGCTCTCGTCATGTTCTAAGCTGGTTGCTCGTTTCGTGATCGGCATTTTGCTGGCCGGGGCCGCTTTCTGCCAGTCCATTTCCATCGTCTCCGGCGACGGTCAGGCGGTTCTGGTCAGTAACCTCGTTAGCGAGCAACCACTCGTGGTTTTGGTGCGCGATGCCGCAGGCAACCCCCTCCCTAACGCTTCCGTCACCTGGGCGGTGGTTACTGCGCAGGGTGGCGCCCTCACCTTCACCACCACCAAGACGGACTCCACTGGCCAAACCACCAACAACTTCGTGCCGGCCGGGCTTTCTCTGGGCGCCTCCTTTTTTCAGACCCAAATCAATGCGGTCTATAGCAGCAGCACGGTCACGTTTACAGAGACCGTCGTGGGCCAGTCTGCCGGCGCGCCATTGGTAGAAATGTCTTTGGTCACGCCACCTCTGGGGACTACTTTTGTTGGAGCGGCGGGCCAGCAAAGCACAACCAAAATTCAGGTCCTGGTCCAGGGCGTTGCGGGCGGACAGGCCGGCCAGCCGCTGTCGCACATTTTGATCACTTTCGGCCCCGCCGACAAAACCTACACCTCGACTCTTACGTGTGCGGAGGGCAGTTCCCTCTATACCAACACGCATGGACTCGTCACTTGCACTCCGGTGTTCGGGGGCGCGGTCGGCACCGGAGTTCTTCTGGTAAACGGTGGCAGTCTCGGCTCTTTTACCTATAATTATCAGGTCACCGTCGGCCCGCCGGCAGTGATTGTCATCGTATCCGGCAACAATCAGTACGGCCAACCCGGCGTGCCTCTTCCCCGTCCGTTGGTAGCGCAAGTTACCGATGTCGCTGGCAATTGGCTCCCTGGCATCACCTTAAATTTCAGGGCTATCGTGCCTGGCACCGTGGCGTTCAGCAACATCAGTAACGTTTCGGATGTGCACGGGGAAGTTTCCGCCGTCGCCACTCCAGGTAATGTCTCGGGTCCGGTCCAGGTCAGTGTGGAGACAACGGATGGAAAAGTTTTTGCGACCTTCACCATTAATGTCGCCGTCAATGTCGGGCAAATTCTGAAGACCGGCGACCAGCAAACAGGGATTACCGGCCAGCCGTTCGCAGATCCTCTCGTGGTCACCGTGAGTGATCCCAACGGCAACCCAATCGTGGGCGCCCAGGTGGTTTTTGCCGTCACCCAAGGTTCCGCTATTCTTGGAACGCCTGCTGCCGTGACCAACGCGCAGGGTCAAGCCAGCACCACGGTAACTGCCGGGAGCACGCCCGGAGCGATCGTCATCACAGCCACCGTCGGTCAGACCGTCGCAACGTTCAACCTGACTTCCCGCATTAAAGGCCCATCTTGCACTCCCGGCCAGACCTTCTATAACGGCGCCGGATTCCAGGCGAACTGGATTTCTCCCGGCGGGGTGGCCACGATTTACTGCGTTGGACTGGCGCAGGGGATACAGGGCTCCGTCGTACCCAATTTATTCGGCCCGTTGCCGACCCAGGTGGCCGGCGTTTCGGTGACGTTCGCTACCGCTACCGACCCCAACGCTCAATCGGCAACTCCCAACGCTCCCATCTTCAATGTCTCGAATTACAACGGTTCTGAGTCGGTGACCGTTCAGGTTCCTCTTGAGGCTATGACGGGCCAGGCTGTCCCCGTTACCATCACCGCGGGCGGAGCCAGCGCCAGTGTCACCGCCACCATTCTGCTAGCTGCTCCCGGCGTCTTCGATACCGGTCCGGTCCTGGAGGACGGGAGACGGCTGGCCGTGGTTCTTCGCCCGGATGGCAGCGTCGTATCGTCTTCCAACCCGATCCAACGCGGTGAAACCGGCCGGGCGTTTGTGACCGGTTTGATTGGGCCGACGGGTCTTACTACCAACGCGCAACTGCCCATCGACAGCGATATCGTCATCACAACTCCGGTGATTGTGGGTATCAATAACGGTGGAACGAAAGTGGATTCTGTCAAGTACGCCGCCAATCTCGTAGGAGTCTGGGAGGTGCAGTTCGAAGTTGCCGCCGACGCGACGCCGGGGAACAGTGCACCCTTCGTCATCGCGATCCCGGTGCCGGGCACCAGCACGAAAGCATTCTCACAGACCTCGGATCTGCCGATTCAGTAGCTCCAGAGCCGGGCGAAACGCAGACGCGCGCTCGCCCGGCGCCAGCACATTAGGACCTGGTTGAAAAATGGTGACAGGCTTCGCCGTCCCAAGCCGAGCGGCATGCGGAACTAACGTCATCCAGCCTCGTTGGCGCGTGGATGGCGCCGCTTGGCACCATTTTTGAACTGGTTAGGTATGTTCTCCCGAAAAAAAACCTGGACGCGAGACTCCATCGGGCAGCGCGTGCGGGAACTGGGCTGGTGGTATCAGCACTTCGAGCTTCCCATGGGCGTCGTCACGGGAAACGGAGAGCCGCCCGCATACCTCCCCGAGACGCGCTGGCGGCTGCTCGAACCATACGTGCCCGCGAGTCTCGAAGGCAAGTCCGTTCTCGATGCCGGCGGCAATGCGGGCTATTTTTCCGTGCAGATGATGAAACGCGGCGCGAAGCGATGCGTTCTGGTCGAGCCTTTCGTCGAGTTCTCCGAACAGGCTCGCTTTGTGGCCGAACTCCACGACTTCAAGATTCAGGTGATCAATGAAGACGTTCACACCTTTTGCCTCACCCACACAGACCGGTTCGACTATGTCGTATTCCTGGGGTTGTTCTACCATCTGAAATATCCTGGCATTGTGCTCGACCGACTTGCCGAAATGACCCGGGAGCGCATGTATTTCCACTCCCAGGTGATCCCGGAGGGAACTGCCAGCTACCCAACTCAGCCCGATTACACGCCTGGTGATGACGATGCTGCTCTGGCCGACCCTTCGTTTCCCAAAATGGCCTTTCTCGAGCAACTGTTTAACGGCGACCCAACCAACTGGTGGATTCCTACGAGCAGCGCGCTCGAACCCTTGGTACGCAGCGCCGGAATGAAAGTGATCGCGCGCCCTCATCCCCAGCTGATTGTCGCCGAGCCCGACCAGCCATTGGGCAAGGTCGTATTCGATCGGAAACTGGTTTTTCCAAAGTACGGGAAACGCGGCGGCGCCATTCATCCCGGCCCGCAGCGCGTCGATCCCCAACTCTGGCGCAAACTCCTGGCTATGCGCGACAAATCCGGCGCCGGATAACTCGCTCTACTCAAAAACGATGCGGACCGCAATGAAGGAGTTGATAGGCTGCACCTTAACACCAGTCAACATCGAATGGGGTGGCGCCTTGGAACCCGGCTCAAAATGGAAGGACAGCACCGTCTTCTCGCCCGCCTTCAGTTCCGTTTGCTCCAGCTTCGCCGCCAAGCCTGAAAAATCGAAGGGCTGAAGCTGGAGGGAAACCGTACCGGCAAACTGGTTGGAAATCGTGATCTGATCCGAAGAGGCTTCCCGCGCTTTCAATTTCACAACATGCTTGTCCGCCTGCACCTGCTTCTGCAACGCTGCGATGTCTACTGCTTTTAATGGATCCGCTGGCAGGCCTGGCGCCCCTCCATCCGGCTGGGCAGGCCCGGGAGTCATCTTTCCGAACGGCGTGACGGGGACAGGTTGCGGCTCCACATACCAATACCACTGCCCGTCCACCACCTTCCACCATGTCATGAAAGGCACCTTCATCGGCTTGTTTGGGAAGCCGAGCATATGGATCACCATTTCCACCGTGATCATGGCTTTGGCTTTGGTGAACTCGTCCGAGTAAGTGATATTTCCGATTTCGAAGCTCAGGTATCGTGGCTTCTGCATCTCGTAGTAGTAGTCTTTGGAGTCCTCGGCAACATACTGCTCCGCCAGCCGTGGTTTGCCGTCTACCTGTAACTGCATGTATTTCGAGATGCGGTCCCGGAGCCCTTCATCGATCGCCGGCGGCGCCTTGCTGAAAAGGTCGGCCGGTTGTTGGCCGAACGCCAGCGCAACCAGCGCCCAGACAAAAACAGAGACCGCCCACGATTTGCGCATGATCCCTCTATTTTACCCGTGCGCGTGTCCCGCCGTACTCTCCCGTTCACCGCAAAGACGCTGAGGCCGCTGAGGAATACCGCCTTGTGCGCCCGCATGAGAATCGTTCTCGGCGCCTTTGCGTCTCGGCGGTGAACTGGGAAACTTGATGAGCGCGTCTTTGGCTCAGGCTTCGCCCAGTCCCTGGCGGATAATGCTGTCGGCATAGCCGGGGAACTGCGCTTCGGGATACTGCTGGTAGTAGT
>Ga0335077_10009184_pt1 | contig 12266 bp, 13 predicted proteins | sample Lox_Sample_31_FD_207151 | JGI IMG/M metagenome (GOLD analysis project Ga0335077, IMG submission 207151) | Soil microbial communities from Loxahatchee National Wildlife Refuge, Florida, United States - Lox_Sample_3.1 | ecosystem: Environmental > Terrestrial > Soil > Wetlands | place: USA...
CGGCGCTGGTCGTCGAGGAGGGCGCGGTGATCCAGGGGCCTGTGGAAAGCGGCCCGCCGCGGGCCGAGGAGCCCGTGAAGCGCGGCGCGCCCGCAAAGTAGCCGAGACGGGAATTAATCGCTCGATTGATTTTCTGCCTTCGCCGAGGCGCGTTTGACCGACCGGCGCCCCTGTGAGATAACGCCGCGGCCTGCGCAGATCCGGGTCCACGGCGTCGCCCGAGGAGGGTCGGCGTCCGGGTTTCGGGCTGGTGCACGCGACGCCGAGCGCACATGCAGCTACCCGATCTCTCCCTGTTCCTGGTCATGGCGATCTTCTGGGCGACCTACGCCGTCCTGAGGCTCTTCGTCCTCAAGCCGCTGGGCGGAATCCTCGCGGAGCGCGAACGCACCGTGCAGGAGGCGACGGCGGCGCTCGCGGGGATGCTGGACCAGGAGAAGAACACCCTCCTGGACATCGACAGGCGGCTCACACGCGCTCGGCGCGAGGCGCTCGCGGCGCGTCAGGCGGCGCGCGGCGAGGCGAACACGATGCGCCAGGCGATCCTCGAGGCCGCGCATGACGAGACGCGCCGCGCGGCCGCGGAAGCCCGGACCCGGCTCGAGAAGGACGTCGCCGCCGTGCGGTCCGAGCTCGAGGGAAACGCGCGCGCGACCGCGGCGGAGATCGCTTCGCGGGCTCTCGGCAGGAGGATCGCGTGACGGCCGGCGCGGCCGTTCTCCTGTTCGAAGAGGGGCAGGAAGGCGCCCGCGGCTTTCTCGGGATTCCGGGGCTCGTGTGGCAGCTTCTCAACCTCGGCCTCTTCCTCTTTCTCCTCTGGTACTTTCTCCGCAAGCCGGCCGCCGACTTTTTCCGGAACCGCAGAGCGGGCGTCGCGGCGGCTCTCGCGAAGGCCGACGACGACCGCCGTCGCGCCGAAGAGCTCTCGAAAGAGCTCAAGGCCCGGCTTCAGAGCATCGAGACGGAGCTCACGAACCTCAAGGAGGCGGCGCGGCGCGACGCCGACGCCGAGCACGCCGCGCTGCTCGAAAAGAGCCGCTCGGACGCCGAGCAGATCCTGGGGCGCGCGCGCGCCGACCTCGACAATCGTGTCCGGGCGGCCCGGGCCGAGCTCACCGCTTTCGCCGGAGACCTCTCGGTCGACCTCGCCCGCGAGCTTCTCGCGAGGAACGTCACGGCGGACGACGAAAAGCGACTTCTCGCCGAAGGCATCGCACGGCTGACAGGCGCGGCAAAGGGCCGTGGCGGAGCGCCATGAGCGCCCGGATCGCACGTCCCTACGTCGACGCGTTCTTCGCCGTGGCGAAGGACCCCGGGCGGGAGCTCGCCGCGCTCGAGGCGTTCCGGCACGCCTACGCCCTCTCGCCCGAGCTTCGGAAGGTCCTCTCCAACCCCGGGCTGGAGCGCGAGAAGCGCGAGGCGCTGCTTCGCGCGGTCTCCTCGCGCGTCGGCCTGCCCGAGATCGCGGGCCGCCTCCTCGTGATCCTCCTGCGCAACGGCCGGCTTCACGTTCTCGACGATATTCTCGCCGCCCTTCGCGCGCGGCTCGACCGGGACACGCGCGCGGTCGAAGCGAGGGTCGTCACGGCCCGGCCCGCCGACACGGCCGTTCTGGAGGCCATCCGCGCGCTCGTCGCCGACCGAACGAAAAAGACCGTCCGTCTCGTGGCCGCGGTCGACCCCGCTCTTCTCGGCGGATTCGTCGTCTCGGTGGGCAGCGCGCGGCTCGACGCCTCGCTCGAGAGGCGGCTCGAAAAAGCCCGCGCGGCCCTCCACGCACTTGCCCCGGCCTGACCGGACAGAGAAGGAAGCAGCCACATGGCGGAAATCAGCGCCCAGGAGATCACCCAGCTCATCAAGGCCCAGCTCGCCGGCATCACGCAGGGCGTGGACGTCGACGAGGTGGGAACCGTCGTGTCCGTCGGCGACGGCATCGCGCTCGCGTACGGTCTCGAGAAGGTCATGGCGGGCGAGCTCCTCGAATTCCCGAACGGCGTCTACGGCCTCGCGCTGAACCTCGAGGAGGCCCACGTCGGCTGCGTCCTCATGGGCGAGACGAGCCTCGTCAAGGAAGGCGACACCGTCAAGCGCACGAAGCGCATCATCTCGGTGCCGGTCGGCGAGGCGCTCGTGGGCCGCGTCGTCAACCCGCTCGGGCAGCCCCTCGACGGCAAGGGCCCGGTCGCCTCGAAGGAGTTCTACCCCGTCGAGCGGCTCGCTCCGGGTGTCGTCGACCGCATGCCGGTCAAGGAGCCGATGCAGACGGGCCTCAAGGCCATCGACTCGATGATTCCGATCGGCCGCGGGCAGCGGGAGCTGATCATCGGAGACCGCCAGACGGGGAAGACCGCCATCGCGCTCGACACGATCATCAACCAGAAGGGCAATGGCGTCATCTGCGTGTACGTCGCGATCGGCCAGAAGAACTCCACGATCGCCCAGGTCGTCCAGACACTCGAGCGGCACGGCGCGATGGAGCACACGATCGTCGTCGCCGCCGCCGCGTCCGACCCGGCGCCGCTCCAGTACATCTCGGCCTACGCGGGCTGCGCGATGGGCGAGTACTTCATGTACGGCGGCAAGCACGCCCTCGTCGTCTACGACGACCTCAGCAAGCAGGCGGCGTCCTATCGCGAGATCTCGCTCCTCCTCCGCCGCCCGCCCGGCCGCGAGGCGTATCCCGGAGACGTGTTCTACCTGCACAGCCGGCTCCTCGAAAGGGCTAGCAAGCTGAACAAGGAAAAGGGCGGAGGGTCGCTGACGGCGCTCCCGATCATCGAGACGCAGGCGGGCGACGTCTCGGCCTACATCCCGACGAACGTCATCTCGATCACGGACGGACAGATCTTCCTCGAATCCGACCTCTTCTTCTCGGGCCAGCGCCCGGCCGTGAACGTCGGCATCTCCGTGTCGCGCGTGGGCGGGTCCGCGCAGATCCGGGTCATGCGCGCGATCGCGGGCACGCTGCGCCTCGACCTCGCACAGTACCGCGAGCTCGCGGCGTTCGCGCAATTCGGCTCCGACCTCGACAAGACGACGCAGGCACAGCTCAACCGCGGGCGCCGGCTCGTCGAGATCCTCAAGCAGGACCAGTACGTCCCGATGAACGTCGCGCTCCAGATCGCCTCCGTCTTCGCCGGCACGAAGGGCTTCCTCGACGACCTGAGGGTCGAGGCCGTCCTGCCGTTCGAGACCGCCCTCCACGAGTACCTGGGAGCGCAGCACGCGCCGCTCCTGAAGGAGATCCGGGACGCCGGCAAGCTCACGAAGGAGATCGAGTCCGCGCTCTCGGCAGGGGTCGGCGAAGCCAAGAAGGTCTTCCTCTCCTCGCGGCCCGAGGCGAAACAGGCGTAGGGCGGAGCCGGGGCCCGAGACATGGCGAACCTCATCGACATCCGGCGCCGGATCCGGAGCGTCCGGAACACGCAGCAGATCACGAAGGCCGTGAAGATGGTCGCCGCCTCGAAGCTGCGCCGCTCGCAGGATCGCGCCATCGCCTCGCGGCCGTACGCGACGACTCTCGAAGCCATTCTGCGCTCGGTCGCGTCGCGCGTCCCGCCCAGAGAGGACGGGGCGCCGCTCCATCCGCTGCTCGCGACGCGCGAGGAGAAGAACGTGGTCCTTCTCGTCGTGAGCGGCGACAAGGGCCTCGCGGGCGGCTTCAACACGAACGTGAACCGGGCCGTGGCGACGTTCCTGCGCGAAGAGAAGGACCGGGGGGTCGCGAACGTCCGCCTCGTGACGCTCGGCAAGAAGGCGAACGATTTCTGGCGGCGCCGGCCCGTCGAGATCCTCGAGGCGCGGACGGGTCTCGCAGCGCTCGGCGCCCCGGCCGCCGCGGAGATCGGCCGGTCGCTCGCGGCGCGGTTCGTCTCGGGCGAGGCCGACGCCGTCTACGTCGTCGCGAACGAGTTCCGGAGCGCCATCTCGCAGGTCGTGAGGACGAGGCGCCTCCTTCCGATCGCGCTCGAGACCGCCGCGCCCTCGGCCCAGGGAACGGACTACCTCTACGAGCCGTCGCCCGAGGAGATTCTCGGAATTCTCCTGCCGCGCTTCCTCGAGTTCCAGATGTTCCGCGTGGTACTGGAGTCGCAGGCGGCGTTCTTCGCGGCGCAGATGACCGCGATGGACAGCGCCAGCAAGAACGCGGGCGACATGATCGACTCCCTGACTCTCATCTACAACCGCGCGCGCCAGGCGCGCATCACGAAAGAGCTCATCGAGATCGTCTCGGGAGCGGCGGCACTGGAGTAGTCACCCATGAGCAATGAAGGTCGCGTCGTCCAGATCATCGGTCCCGTCGTGGACGTGGAGTTTCCGGTCGGGAAGCTCCCGACGATCCTCAACGCCGTCCACATCTCGGACGAGGAAGGTCTCTCGACCGAGAAGATCGACATCATCACGGAGGTCGCGCAGCATCTTGGCGAGAACCGCGTGCGGTGCATCTCGATGAAGCCGGCCGACGGCCTCGTGCGCGGCATGAAGGCGGTCGACCTAGGCGCGCCGATCTCGATCCCCGTCGGGCCGGAGACGCTCGGCCGCATTCTGAACGTCATCGGCGAGCCGGTGGACGAGATGGGCCCGGTCGTGACCGCCGAGAAATGGCCCATCCACCGCGAGGCGCCGCCGTACGAGGACCAGTCCACGTCGGTCGAGATGTTCGAGACCGGCATCAAGGTCATCGACCTCCTCGAGCCCTACACGCGCGGCGGCAAGACCGGCCTCTTCGGCGGCGCCGGCGTCGGAAAGACCGTCCTCATCATGGAGCTCATCCACAACGTCGCGAAGGCCGCCGGCGGCTACTCGGTCTTCGCGGGCGTCGGCGAGAGGACGCGCGAGGGAAACGACCTCTGGCTCGAGTTCACCGAGTCCGGGATCATCGATCCGAAGGACGCGAAGAAGTCCAAGGCCGCGCTCATCTACGGCCAGATGACGGAGCCTCCCGGCGCGCGGCTCCGCGTCGGGCTGACGGGCCTCACGGCCGCCGAGTACTTTCGTGACAAGGAGGGGAAGGACGTCCTCCTGTTCATCGACAACATCTTCCGATTCACGCAGGCGGGCTCGGAGGTCTCCGCGCTCCTCGGGCGCATGCCGTCGGCCGTCGGCTACCAGCCGAACCTCGCGACGGAGATGGGCGAGCTGCAGGAGCGCATCACCTCCACGAAGAAGGGCTCGATCACGTCCGTGCAGGCCATCTACGTGCCCGCCGACGACCTCACCGACCCGGCGCCGGCGACCGCGTTCGCGCATCTCGACGCGACGTCCGTCCTGTCGCGCCAGATCGCCGAGATCGGCATCTACCCCGCCGTCGACCCGCTCGCCTCGACCTCCAAGATCCTGTCCCCGCTGATCGTCGGCGAGGAGCATTACAACGTCGCCCGCGCCGTCCAGCAGGTTCTCCAGAAGTACAAGGACCTCCAGGACATCATCGCGATTCTCGGCATCGACGAGCTGTCCGAAGACGACAAGATCATCGTGGCGCGCGCGCGGCGGATCCAGCGTTTCCTCTCGCAGCCCTTCCACGTCGCCGAGCAGTTCACCGGAGTGACGGGCCGCTACGTCAAGATCGCCGACACGATCCGGTCCTTCAAGGAGATCGTCGAAGGCAAGCACGACGAGCTGCCCGAGCAGGCGTTCTTCAACGTGGGCGCGATCGAGGAGGCCGTGGAGAAGGCCGAGAAGCTGAAGGCGGGGGTCTGACGTTGGAGGGGAAGCTCACGCTGACCGTCGTGACGCCGGAGCGCGCGCTGCTCCAGGACGCCCGGTGCGACGAGATCACGCTGCCGGCGTGGCGGGGCGAGATCGGCGTCCTGCCGGGCCACACGCCGCTCATCGCGCTTCTGGGAATTGGCGTCGTCGGGTATCGCGACGGAGCCCGGCTCGAGAAGCTCGCCGTCCGCGGCGGGTTCGTGGAGGTTGCGGGCGATGCGGTGCGGATTCTGGCCGACGAAGCCATGGCGCCGGAGTCCATCGACGGGGCGAAGGCCTCGGCGGAAAAAGCGGACGCGGAGAACCGACGCGCGCGTGCCGCGGGAGACGAGGAGCTGGACGCCACGAACGCGGACGCGCGCTTCGCCGAGGCGCGCCTCGCCGTGCTCCGGCCGGTCTGACCGGAGACCGAAAGAGGCGAGCCATGACGTCCCCTCGGGGGGCCGAGTGCCCTGGCACGCGGCTTGCGGTCGGCATCTGCAGGCGCCGAAAGGGCGCACCGGGAGAGACGAACACCTCCTGCCTCCTACTAGGGCTCCGCGCTCGCGGGGCCCTCTTTTTTTCCCCCTATCATCGCTCCATGACGGCGAGGGTGGCGCGATGACGCTCGAGCGCGATCCCTGGTTCACCCAGTGGTTCGGGGAGGAGTACCTCGCCCTCTATCCCGAGCGTGACGAACGGGAGGCGCGCCAGAGGGCGACCTTCGCCCGCGAGCTTCTCGCGCCGTTCGCACGCGCCGGTCGGATTCGATTCCTGGATCTCGCCTGCGGGACGGGCCGGCACGCCGTCGTCCTCCACGACGGCCTCGGAGGCGTGGTGGGCCTCGACCGGTCGGTTCGCCTCCTCGCCTGGGCCCGCCGGCGGGAGGGCTCTGCGCGGCCGCTCTTCGCGCGCGCCGACATGCGCCGGCTTCCCTTCCGCGCGGGCACCTTCGGCGCGGTCGTGAACTTCTTCACGTCCTTCGGCACCTTCGAGGATCCCGCCGAGGACACCCGGGTCGTGCGCGAGGTGGCGCGGGTCCTCGCGCCCGGAGGCGCGTTCCTCTCGGACGTCTTCAACGCCGAGCGCGTCGTCTCGACGCTCGCCATTCGCGAGGTGAAGACCGTGGCCGGCGAGCGCGTGACCATCCGCCGACGGTACGATCCCCCGAGCCGGCGCGTGGAGAAGGAGATCGAGATGGGCTCGGGCGAGAACAGGCGCCTCTACACGGAATGTGTCCGGGCCTACACAGAACACGAGCTCCGGAACCTTCACCGCGCGGCCTCTCTGACGGTACGGGCGGCTTACGGCAACTTCGATGGCTCGCCGTTCGACCGGCGGAAGTCTCCCCGGCTGATTCTCCTCGCCATCAAGGCCAAGGCGAAAGCCCGCGCCGAGAGGGAGCGGTGACGGCGATTCCGCTCGCGCGCGTTCCGGGGATTCCCGCCCTCGCGCGCGGCCTCGCGACGGGAACACCCGATGTCACGGCCTTTCTTCCGGACCGGCCCGATCTCGGGGCGATCGTACGGAGAACACATGCGGTCCTGGCCGCGTTCCCGTCGCGCCGCGCCTCCCCGGAGACGGACCCGAGGCTCGCCGCGCTCGTGCGCGGTGAGCATGCGGCCATCCTCGCCGGCCAGCAGGCAGGTCTCTTCGGAGGCCCGCTCCTCACCCTCGTGAAGGCGCTCGCGGCCGAAAGGCTCGCGTCTGACCTCGTTTCAGGGGGCACGGCCGCGGGCCCCTCGTTCTGGTGCGCGTCCGAGGACCACGATCTCGCGGAGGTCACGCGAGTCGTCCTGCCGGGGCCGGACGGCCCGATGGACTTCGGCCCCGACGTCGCGAGCGTCACAGGGAACCGGTCGCCCGTCGGGACGCTCCCGGTCGGAGTCGACGTGGAGGCCCTCGTCGCGAAGGCCGCGGACCGTCTCGCGGGGCCGAAGGACGCGGAGGCGGCCGCGGCCCTGACAGCCGCGAATCGGGGAAGGACCTTCTTCGAGGCGTTCTCGGCGACGCTCGCGTGGCTCCTCGGCGACAGCATGCCGGTTCTCGACGCGGCCAACCCCTCCGACAAGCCGGCCCTCGTCCCGCTCGCGTGCCGGCTCGTGCGCGAGCGGGCGGACGTGAAGAGGCTCCTGTCGGAACGCGGCAGGGCGCTCGAGGCCGCCGGGTACCCTCTCCAGGTCACGTCCGATCCCGCGGCTCTGCCACTCTTCGCGCGGATCGGCGGCGACCGCCTTCTCCTGCTCGAGGCGGGATCGCGGCTTTCGCTCAAGGGGCGCGACGGGACGTTCGACGCTTCGGAGGTCATCGAGCGCTTCTCGGGCGGCGCCTGGCTCCCGTCTTTTTCGGCGCTCACGCGGCCGCTCGCCTCCTCCGCGCTCCTTCCAGTCGCCGCGACGATTCTGGGCCCTTCGGAGATCGCGTACTGGGCCCAGTCCTGGCCGCTCTTTTCGTGGGCCGGAATCGTCCCGCCCGTGATCGTTCCGCGGCCCCTGGTGGCGCTCGTGCCGGCCGCCACGGCGCGCGTTCTCGGCAAGCTCGGCCTGACCGTGGAGGACGTCCTCGGGGGCGAGGAGGCGATGCTCCGGAAGAGGGGCGCCGGGGAGGCCCGGTCGCTCCTCCAGCGTCTCGAGACGATTCGCGAGAACGCGATCCGCGCCCTCGAGGGCGAGGAGCCGGCGCTCCTCGCCGTCGACCCGTCCCTCGAGAAGGCGCTGCTCCTGACGCGCGAAAAGACGAGCTTCGCGTTCGGGAAGCTCGTCGAGAAGGCCGCTGCCGCGGCGGGCCGCGCGGACGAGCGGACGGCGGCGCAGGTGCATCGTCTCCTGGAGGAGATCCTGCCGGGCGGCGTCCTCGCCGAGCGGGCGTACTCGGCGCTGCCCTACGTCCTCAGGTTCGGCCGCGAGGCGGTCGTGGGCGCGCTCCGGAAGGAGCTCGTCTGGAGCCAGCCGGGACTCCAGGTGATTCCCCTGTGAGCGTGGAGCAGGTCGACGTCCTCGCCTTCTCGCCGCACCCGGACGATGCCGAGCTCGGATGCGGCGGGACGCTGGCCGCCCTCGCCGCGCGCGGCCTCTCGTTCGGAATCGTGGACCTTTCGCGCGGCGAGATGGCGACGCGCGGCACGCCGGAAGTCCGGGCCCGCGAGGCGCGGGAAGCCGCGCGGATTCTCGGGGCGCGCTTCCGCGAGACGCTCGACCTCGGCGACGGCGGCCTGAGGACGGACCGCGCAGCCGAGCTCCGGGTCGTCGAAGCCGTCCGCCGGGCGCGTCCGCGCATCGTTCTCGCGCCGCTTCCCGCGGACCGCCATCCGGATCACGCGCGCGCGGGCCGCCTCGTGCCAGAGGCCGCCTGGTATGCGGGCCTCGCGAGGCTCGTGACCGACGTTCCGGCCCATCGTCCCGACCAGGTCCTCTTCTACGCGACGTACGTTCTCGTGGCGCCGACGTTTCTCGTGGACATCTCGGCCACGTTCGCGGCGAAACTGGCGGCCCTCCGCGCGTACCGGAGCCAGTTCTTCGACCCGAACTCTCGCGAGCCGGAAACGTATGTCTCCTCGAAGGGGTTCTTCGACGGGATCGAGGCGCGCGCGCGGGCGCTCGGGAGGATCGCGAACGTGGAATACGCGGAAGGGTTCGTCTCGAACGCCCCCCCGACGCTCGCGGACCCGGTCGCCGCGTTCCTCGGGTACGAGGGCGGGAAGAGAACGTGAAGATCGGCATCACGTGCTATCCCACGTTCGGAGGCTCGGGCGTGGTCGCGACGGAGCTCGGGCACGAGCTCGCGCGGCGCGGGCACGACGTGCACTTCATCACGTACGCGATGCCGTCGCGCCTGAACGTCTTCCTCGATCGCGTCACCTATCACGAGGTGACGGTCCCGTCGTATCCGCTCTTCCAGTACGCGCCCTACGATCTCGCGCTCGCGACGCGCATGGGCGACGTCGCGACGCACGAGGGTCTCGACCTCATTCACGTCCACTACGCGCTTCCGCACGCGGTCTCGGCCCATCTCGCGCGCGAGATGCTCGCCCCGCGGCCGCTCGGACTCGTGACGACGCTCCACGGCACGGACGTGACGATCGTCGGGCAGGACCGCTCGTACCTTCCGATCACGCGGTTCTCCATCGAGAAGTCCGATGTCGTCACGGCCGTCTCCGAGCACCTCAGGAAGATCACGATCGAGGTGTTCCAGCCCAAGAAGGAGATCGAGGTCGTGCCGAACTTCATCGATCCGGCGCGCTGGAAGCCCGAATCGCAGCAGCTCGCCTGCCGCTTCGTGCCGGCGGGCCGGAAGGTGCTCCTGCACGTCTCGAACTTCCGCCCGGTGAAGCGCGTCCTGGACGTCGTCGAGATCTTCGACCGCCTGAGGCGGCGCGTCCCCGCGACGCTCGTCATGATCGGCGACGGCCCGGACCGTCCCGCCGCCGAGGCGCTGTGCCGCGAGAAGGGGATCGCGCCGTTCGCCTCGTTCCTCGGGAACATGCCGGCGCTCGAAGCCGTGATGCCGGCCGCGGACCTCTACCTCCTGCCTTCCAATTCGGAGTCCTTCGGGCTCTCGGCCCTCGAGGCGCAGGCCTGCGGCGTCCCCGTCCTCGGCTATGCCGCGGGCGGGCTGCCGGAAGTCGTCGTGCACGGCGAGACGGGCTTTCTCCGCGGCGTCGGCGACATCGCGGGCCTCGCCGGGGACGGCGCGGACCTCCTGCTCGACGACGTGCGCTATGCGGCGATGTCCCGCGCCGCGCGCGAGCGCGCGGTCCGTCTCTTCGACGCCGACACGATGGTGTCCCGCTACCTCGCGCTGTACGAGCGCGTCCTCGCCGCGGCCTGACGCGCCGTGGCGGCGCAGCGCGCCAGCTCGGCGCCGGTCGCGCCCCAGGACGCGGCACGCCGGTACTCTCCCGCGAGGGTCGTTCCGAACAGGCCGGGATCGTCCGTCGAGAGCGTCACCGGAACGCCTGCGAGGAGCATCCGGCGGAGCGGGTGCTCTTCGCCGCGCGGAACGGCTCCCGTCCTGATGTTCGACGTCGGGCAGACGTCGCAGACGACGCCGTTCTTCACGAGCGCCCTGAGGAGGGCCGGATCCTCGACGGCCCGGATGCCGTGCGCGATTCGCACGGGCTCGAGAAAGCGCAGGGCGTCGGCGACCGATTCCGGCCCTGCCCATTCACCGGCGTGCACGACCGCGAGAAGGCCCGCCTTTCGTCCGCGCCGGTACGCGTCCCCGAAATCGCGCGCGGCAAAGGCCGTCTCGTCCCCGCCGAGGCCGAAGCCCACGACGCGCCGCCAGGGCCTTTGGGCGTGGAGATCGAAGACTCGCGCCGCGGACGCCGGACCCCAGTGTCGCACGAGGTCGAGAAGGATGCGCACCCGCCCGCGGCCTTTTGCCTCGTGCTCGGAGAAGACGCGCTCGAGCGCGTCGACGACATCGAACCAGTCCAGCCCGATCCTCTCCACGACGGCCGGCGAGACCGTGACCTCGGCCCACCGGACGTTCTCCCGCGCGAGGCGCGACACGAGCCCCCGGGCGACGAACGCATAGTCTGCGGGGCCTAGAAGTTGCCGGCAGACGTCGCGGTAGAAGTCGAGAAAGGTCTCTTTCGACGAGACCGCGCGGCGCCGTGCGCGAACCGCGTCGAGATCGGGGAAGATGGGGTCGGGCGAGCGGGACGAGAGGCGGACGAGAGCGGCCGCCCGCACGGCTCCCTCGAGGTGCAGGTGAAGCTCCACTTTCGGCGCGGAGGAGAACCTTCGGAGGAAGGCGCGGGCGTTCCGTCGGGAGTTCACGCGCGCCCATCGTACGAAAGGTCGTTCGAAACCGGCCCGGTCCCGCTCGGGACGCCGCCGCGCGAGAGGCTGTGGATGCGCGCGGCGGCCTTCGGCGTGGACCTGATCCTCGTCGCGGGTGTTCCGTTCCTCCTCGCATCGGCGATCGTCTTCTGCGTCTACATCTCCTCGCGGGAGGCGCCGGCGGGCCTCGACGACGGCTTCCGGGCCGCCCAGGCGGTGGCCGCGTGTCTCTTCCTCCTCCGGGATGCCGGCGGCGGGAGCCCCGGAAAGAAGCTCTTCGGGCTGCGCCTCGTTCTCGCGGGCGGCGTGAAGGCCGGCGTCCTCCAGTCCCTGCTACGAAACGCCCCCCTCCTCGTCCCGGGCTGGAATCTCATTGAGGCGACGTCACTTCTGCGCCGCAAGGACGGGCGGCGGCCGGGCGACCGGCTGGCGGGAACACTGCTCGTGGAGGCGTGAGAAAGCTCAACGGCGAAACTTCCGGCCAAGGATCAACGTTCTCTCAGGAAGGGAGCACCGAATGTTCGAGAGGCCAGCCTCCGCCCGCGCCTGGAAAAGCCGGCTGATCCCGGTTCTTCTCGCGCTTTCCCCTCTCGTCGCCTCCGGCCTGAGGGCCGAGGACCCGCGAGAGGAGCGATTCGAGAAGAAGTACGACCTCGCGGGCATCCGCAAGGTGAGCGTCCAGAACGTGAACGGCCCGATCCAGATCGAAACGGGCGGCGACCAGCTCCAGGTCGTGGCGGTCAAGAGGGTGAAGTCCGCGTCCGACTCCGATCTGCTCAAGGAGACCGAGAT
>Ga0335077_10009187_pt1 | contig 12264 bp, 11 predicted proteins | sample Lox_Sample_31_FD_207151 | JGI IMG/M metagenome (GOLD analysis project Ga0335077, IMG submission 207151) | Soil microbial communities from Loxahatchee National Wildlife Refuge, Florida, United States - Lox_Sample_3.1 | ecosystem: Environmental > Terrestrial > Soil > Wetlands | place: USA...
CTTGGCCACGTCGCGGATTGTGACCATCGGGCTTCTTAGGTTGGAATTCTCGCGCATCGCTTGCAATCGTGTTGCCGCTGGCGGACACTACAGCAGAGAGTTAAAGCGGTGTCAAGCTTCAGAACCCTCATACTTGTTCAGTGCATTCTGGCTGGCTTTCGAAGCACTTCCGCAATCGCCCAAGTCGCGCCTCAGCCCGCTGCTTCATCTACCCAGGCAATTGACCCTGAGCAACTCTTTAAGCGTGGGGAATTGGAATTAAAAAGCGGGACTCTCGATGCAGCCGAGAGGGATTTTCGGGCCGTGATTGCTGCCAATCCTCAAGTTGCAGGGGCTTACGCCAACTTGGGTGTTGTCTACATGCGGCGCAAGCAGTGGTCCCAAGCTCTGGCCATGTTAAAGAAAGCGCAAGACCTGGCGCCGGGAATCGTTGGCATCCGCCTCAACGTCGGCCTCGTTTACTATCGCCAAAATGATTTTCGTCGTGCGGTGCCCCCGTTTGAGTCCGTTCTACGCGATGTGCCCGACTCCTATCAGGCGCGATACCTTCTCGGTCTCTGCTACTTTTTCAACCAGCAATACCCAGAGGCCAGCAGTACGCTTGAGCCGCTCTGGTCGAGGGCTTCTGCTCAATTGAACTATCTATACGTGCTGGGGATCGCGGCGGGAAATGCTGGCCGCACCGATCTCGAGCAGCGTGCTTTGGGTCAACTCATGCAAACCGGCGGGAATTCTCCTGAGTTTCACCTGTTGATGGGTAAGGCCCATTTAAACCGCCAGGAATATGACGATGCCGTTAAGGAGCTCACAATGGCATCCGAAGGTGATTCCAAACTTCCCTTTGTCCACTTCAATTTGGGCATGGCGTATCTCAACAAGCAGGATCTAGCTCACGCCAAAGCGGAGTTTCTAAAAGATGTGGCGCTCGAACCCGATGTTGCCTACGACTACGATCAACTGGGCATTATCGACTACTTGCAGCAGCAAGACCATGCGGCGGAGGAAATGTTTCGCAAGGCCTTGCAGCTTGACCCTCGACTCGCCAGCTCCCATTTTCAATTGGCCCGGGTCTATTTGCGCGAAGGAAAGTTATCTCCGGCCTTGAATGAAATCGATGCCGCCGGAAGATTGAGCCCCGAAAGCGCCAGCGTCCACTACGTCCGTGGGCAAATACTGCAACGACTCGGACGGCCTCAGGAGGCCAAAGCCGAGATGCAAAAGTTCACGGCTAACGCCAATGCCGCGCGGGAGAAACGGCATGAAGAGTTGGAATCTGGACCTGTCCCTGACCCGCAACTGACGCGTGAACCGGACTGAGAACGGATTCGCGGCCGCAGCCTGATCCGCCACCGGCAGCTTGGCTTGTCCTACGCAGCCGAGTTCCGATGCTCCTATGCCCGCCCTCGCGAGCGCTTCGCAGCTGCCGGTTCCCGGGTGGCAGCGGCTGGTTTCTTCTTTCCTTCCATTTCAGCAAGGCTCTGCTTGAGAGCCGACATCAGATCCACCACCGGAGCCAGTTTCTTGGGCTTTTCCACCTCGGCGATTTTGCCGCCCTCCAGCTTGGTCTGGATCAGATTCTTGAGATTGTCTTGAAATGTGTCGTGGAATTTCTCCGGATCCCACTCCGCCGACAAAGCTTCAATCAGCTGGTGAGCAACTTTGACCTCTGCTTCTTTCAGTTCAACATCTGGCGCGCCAAAGCCTTCCACTTCCCGCACTTCTTCAGCGTAGTACATGGTATGCAGCATCATGCCGCCGTCATGCGGACGTACGATTACCGTGTACTCACGGTTATGCATGGTGAGCTTGGCGATTGCGTAATATTCCGTCTCTTCAAGTGCTTTCGTTAGCAACGCGTATGGCCGGCGGCCAGCTTCCTCCGGCAACATGTAATACGAAGATTCGAAGTAGACCGGATCCACCTCACTCGCTTTCACAAACTCCAGAATCTCCATTGTCTTCGCGGTTTTCGGTTCAATTTTCTTGATTTCTTCTGGCTCGACAACCACGTACTCGTCTTTCCGGTACTCGTATCCCTTCACCACCTCGCTGCGCTCGATCACTCGATTGTCCGCCGGGCAGTACAGCTGTTGTTTGACCCGCTGCAAATCATCGCGATGTAGCATGTGGAAGGAAATGCCCGAACTGCGCGCGCCGGAAAAAAGACGTACGGGCATGGAAATTAGGCCGAAGGTAAGATATCCGGACCAGACCGAAGCCGCCATAGTTCACCTTTTTGTTACGACGCCAGAGCCGCGCCGAGACCGCGAGTTTAAACTACATCGAAGTCTTTGATGCACAAAGGTTGCGGCGGTAACCGAAAAAAGAATCACTATTCAATGTGGTGCAACACAGTCATCCGCTACACCTAGTATTGTGCTTGCGATTGCGCTCCCGATGGCGATTCAAATGTCGGCGATTCTCGAATTCGTTTCCACACGTCGAATGTGGACTGCGGCTCTAGTTACCCTAATATTCGCCGTCCTCGCCCGCTTGGTTCGCGGTGTCACCCTTTCCGGCAGCCTCGCTGGAGCCGTTGTTTGCTTCGTGCTGTTGGCCACGGCCGGACCGGGCGCTTTTGCGGTGCTCGTTCTGGTTTTTGTCTTTACTTGGTTAGCAACCCGATTCGGATATCGTCGCAAGCAGAAACTCGGAACAGCCGAACGTCGCGAAGGCCGCACTGCCTCCCAGGTCGTCGCAAACCTGGCGGTGGCAACCGTATGCGCGGCCCTGGCCGGGTTAACCGGCAAAGCCGCTTTTTTGATTGCCATGTCCGCTGCCCTTTGCGAAGCCGCTGCCGATACGGTCTCCAGTGAACTCGGCCAGACACAAACTGGCTACGTTCGCTTAATCACCACATGGGAGGTTGTGCCAGTAGGCACGGATGGCGGCGTCAGCCGAATGGGTACGGCCGCTGGCGTAGTGGTTTCAATTGTCGTAAGCGGCGGTTGCGGTCTGTTCGCTCTGCTCCCGCAGCGCGAACTGCTGATTCCAGCTCTAGCCGGCATCCTGGGAATGTTCATTGACAGCTATCTAGGTGCGGTGTTCGAACGCAGAGGAGTGCTGAACAACAACTGGGTAAACTTTTTTAGTACGCTTGCGGCGGCTGGCATCGCGCTTCTGCTCACGCGGGCTTAGGCGCTTACCACTTTCAACTACTGATCTGACACCTTGTAGTCGCAGGCTTCGCGGCAGGGCTCGCAATAATACAACCCGTCAGTACAAAGACGAACGTCAATTTGGGATTGGCAAAGTACGCAATACTTTTCGCATTCGCAATGATCTTCGGTTTGTTCGCATTGTGCGCAGTGAGTTCGCTTCTTAGTATGGGTGGGCATAGCAACACTCTAATGGCCTAGTCTGCCCGGGCAAAGTTCCGTTGGTAATGCCAGACGGTTCAGAGTAGTAGTGGCTCAATTTGAATTCTCCCCATAGGCAGTCATCCTGAGAGAAGCCGCTTTGCAGGCGGAGCGAAGGATCCCGCGTGGGTCGCGCCAGACGCTCCGCGCCGGATCCCTCGCCCCGCTGATGAAAACGCGGGGCATCGGGATGACATACCAAACCGGACTTTCAAACAGAGCCACTACCCAGCAGTTGGTGCTGGGTCAGTTTCAATTTTCACAGGAATGGCGAATGTGATGGACGGCCTATTGCGTGCAATAACGTTCGGAGTACAATTGCTCTCCCATGAAACTGACCCAGTACCCAGCAGTTCCCTTCCTTGCTGCGTCTGCGGTTCGCATGCTACGGTAATAAGTCTTGCCATCTATTGCCGACCAACGCCTTATTCGAGGATGAATTGTCCGCGGTTGAAACTACCAGTCCGGCTGTTCGCAAAACAGCGCTAAATCCAGTCCATCGTCAGATGGGTGCAAAAATGGTGGATTTCAATGGGTGGGAGATGCCCGTCGAATATCCTGCAGCTGGCGGGATCATCGCCGAGCACAATGCGGTGCGCACGGGCGTAGGCATCTTCGACGTCTCCCACATGGGTGACATTCGCCTGCAGGGTCCACAGGCCCTGAATGCCGTACAGCACATTTCGATGAACGACGCGTCACGTCTTGCAATTGGCCAAGCGCAATACTCGGCTCTGCTTTATCCCCAAGGCACATTTGTCGATGATGTGATCGTGCATCGGCTTGCTGAAGATGAATACTTGCTTGTGATCAATGCCGGTACTCGCGAGAAAGATTTCAACTGGGTTCGCGAGCATACCCGGCACTTTGACTGTAAGACCCAGAACCTTTCTGATGACTTCACCCAGATTGCGATCCAGGGACCGAAGGGCGTCGATCTATTGCAAAAGCTCACCAATGCCAATCTCGGCGCGGTCAAATTCTACTGGGTCACTCGCGGGACGGTCTGCGGCTTCAAAGATATTTTGATCGCCCGTACTGGGTACACCGCCGAAGACGGTTTTGAGATCTACATTCCCGCCGACGAACAAACCAGTGCCATGGTGTGGAATAAGATTTTAGAAGCCGGCAAGGAATTCGGCGTCCTGCCCTGCGGCTTGGGAGCACGAAACACCTTGCGTCTCGAAGGCAAGCTCCCGCTCTACGGACATGAAATTTCCGATACTATCAATGTTTGGGAAGCAGGGCTGGACCGCTTCTGCAAAATGGACAAGCCCGAGTTCATCGGGCGCGAAGCGTTGGAGAAAGCCAAAGCCGGCGGTCTGAAAAAAATGTTGATCGGTCTGGAGATGATTGAACGCGGCATCGCACGCGACGGCTACAAGGTTCTGGATGATGGTGGACGAGAAATCGGTTACGTCACCAGTGGCTCGTACGCGCCGTTTCTAAAGAAGAACATTGCGCTCGTGTATGTGCCCCCGGAATTCAGCACGATCGGATCGTCTGTTAAGGTCGAGATTCGCGGCCAGGGAGTGAAGGCGCAGGTCGTGCCCACTCCTTTTTATAAGCGGCCGAAGAAGTAGCCAGGAGCTAGCAGCTATGTCATATCCCAGCGATTTCAAATATGCCAAGTCGCACGAGTGGATCAAGCCCGACGGCAAAAGCGCAACCATCGGCATCACCAATTATGCGCAGGAATCGCTCGGCGACATCGTCTTCGTCGATCTTCCCAAGGTCGGTTCAGAACTCACTGCAGGGAAATCGTTCGGTAGTGTTGAATCTGTGAAGGCGGTTTCGGATTTATACGCTCCGGTCTCCGGTACGGTAACCGCGGTTAACGATGAGCTCGCAAAATCGCCGGCGAACATCAACAAAGACGCCCATGGCGCATGGATGCTGAAAATCCAGGTGAAAAATGCAGATGAACTGAAATCACTGCTTTCCGGCGTCGACTATGAAAAATTTGTTGCCGAAGAAGGAGGACATTAGGCATTTCCAATTGCCGATTGGCAATCGCCAACTAGAATCGTGCTCCAATTGCAACTCGGCAAGGGGCAATCGACAATCTTAGTGGCTCCTCAACTCATCAAATGATTTCAACTCATGCGCTATCTTCCTAAATCTCCGGCCGATCGAGAAGCGATCCTGAAAAGTATCGGGGCGCGCTCCATCGATGATCTATTTGCGCCGATTCCCACCGAATACCGCCTCAATCGCGACCTTCAGATCCCTCGCCAAATGGCCGAATCGGAAATTGTGGACTGGTTTCGGGAGCGCTCACGCGAAAATGGCGACGCGTACACAAGCTTTCTCGGAGCCGGCGCCTACTTTCATTATCGCCCGGTGATCATTGACGCCTTGGTTTCCCGAGGGGAGTTTCTGACCGCTTACACTCCTTATCAGGCTGAAATCTCTCAGGGAACGTTGCAGTCAATCTTCGAGTTCCAGACCATGATCTCCGAACTCACCGGCATGGAAGTCGCCAATGCCAGCATGTATGACGGATCGACCGCGGCGACAGAAGCCGTGATGATGGCAGTTCGCCTGACTGGCCGACATTCGGTTGTTATCGCTCGCAGCCTGCACCCGGAATACCAAGAAGTCCTCTCTACTTATGCGCGGCATCAAGGTCTGGCGCTTACCACGGTTGGATTTGCCGACAACGGTCGAATCGATCTGAAGGAACTGCAACAGGCCATAACTCCCCAAACCGCGTGCGTGCTGATCCAGTCGCCTAACTTTTTTGGCACGATTGAAGATCATGCTACGATCGCCGAAATAGCCCACAAGAATGGCGCCATGTTGGTGGTGTCGATCGCTGAAGTCGTCTCCCTCGGCATTGTTGAACCGCCGCGCCAAGCCGACATCGTCGCCATGGAAGCTCAGTCATTCGGAGTTCCGCTCGGCTTCGGAGGTCCCTATTGCGGCGTAATTGCCACACGTGAGCAGTACGTTCGGCAAATGCCGGGGCGCCTCGTTGGCCAGACCACGGATCGTAATGGCAAGCGCGGTTTTGTCCTTACTCTCGCAACTCGTGAACAGCACATTCGCCGCGAGAAAGCCACATCAAATATATGTACGAATCAGGCGCTCGTTGCACTTATGGTCAACATCTTCATGACCGTATACGGCAAAGTTGGTCTGCGGGAGCTTGCGAAGCAGAACCTCGCGAAAACTACTTATGCCAGCAAGGAATTCAGTCGACATGCGAAAGTGCTTTTCCCAGGCGCGCCGCGGTTCAACGAGTTTGTAATACAGACCTCCGCTGATCCTTACGCCATCAACAATCGCCTGCTGGAGCACAAAATCATTGGCGGACTGCCTCTGAAAAAGTTCTATCCGGAACTGGGCAACGCAGCCCTCTGGTGCTGCACAGAAATGACCAGCCGCTCGGCTATCGATGTCGCGGTGCGCACTGCTGGAGAGGCGCGCGCTTCCAGCCGTGTCCCCGAAGCTGATGTGGAAGAGGTGGTGCGATGAAACACATGACCCGCAAAGCCACTCGCCACGTCAGCCAGAACGAAGGCTTGATTTTTGAGAAATCATCAGTAGGCAAAGCTGCATGGAAACTGCCGCCGCTCGATGTTCCAGAGGTCGATGCGAACCAACTTCTGGGTGACTCCGTCAGAAAAGATCTCGGGAACATGCCCGAAGTGAGCGAGATCGAAATTATTCGCCACTTCACGCGGCTCTCCACCTGGAACTATGCCATCGACCTCGGCATGTACCCGCTCGGTTCCTGCACGATGAAGTACAACCCGCGCGTGAATGAAGCCGTTGCTCGTCTTGACGGGCTCGCCAATGGCCATCCATACCAGCCCGAGAAAATTTCCCAAGGTGCGCTCCGCATTCTGAAGACCCTAAGCGAATGCCTGATCGAAATCACCGGCATGGACGCGATCACGCTCCAGCCTGCGGCGGGTGCGCATGGGGAGCTAACCGGCTTGCTGATGGTTCGCGCTCACCATCACTCAAAAGGTCATCCACGCAAGAAAATTCTGATTCCTGACTCCGCCCACGGTACCAATCCCGCAACCGCAGCCACCGTCGGCTATGCCGTTGAGAATCTCAGATCCAACTCTCAAGGGATGGTGGACACTACTGCGCTTGCTGCCCAGATGAACGAGGATGTTGCCGCGCTCATGCTCACTAACCCCAATACTTTGGGAGTTTTTGAGCAGGAAATTCATAAGATCGCCGATATCATGCACGCCAAAGGCGGCCTCTTGTATATGGATGGGGCCAACATGAACGCGCTCGTGGGCAAGGTTCGGCCCGGCGACTTTGGTGTCGACCTGATGCACCTGAATCTGCACAAAACGTTTTCGACGCCACATGGGGGTGGTGGCCCCGGATCGGGTCCCGTTGCGGTAAAGCAATTTTTGGAGCCGTTTTTGCCTAAGCCTGTGGTCATCACAAAACCAGATGGCACTCTCGGCTTTGAATACAATCGGCCGCAATCAGTCGGTCGCGTGCGTGCCTTTTATGGAAACTTTGGTATGTTCGTACGCGCATTGGCTTACATTTTCGCAAACGGTCCTGATGGATTGCGCCAGACCACCGAAGACGCCGTGCTCAACGCCAACTACATCCGCAAGGGGCTGGATGGTGCCTACGATCTTCCTTATGCGACGCCGAGCATGCACGAAGTGGTTTTCAGTGACAAACTGCAGGCGAAGCAAGGCGTTCGCACCATGGATATCGCTAAACGCCTGATTGATTATGGCTTTCATCCCTACACAACCGCGTTCCCTCTGATCGTGCCGGGAGCGTTAATGATTGAGCCGACTGAAAGTGAATCCAAAGAAGAGATGGATCTCTTCATCGAAGCCATGCGTTCGATCGCCGACGAAGTAAATGAAGACCCGCAGCTTGTTTTAGAGGCACCCCATTCCACACGGGTATCGCGTCTGGACGAGGTGACCGCGGCAAGAAAACCAATCTTGCGTTGGAAGCCGCAGTAAATCTGCTTGTCTTTAGCACGCGTCCTCTGTGGCTAAATCTATTTCGCTTCGCTGAAATCGGTTGTCGCCTTCGTTCTCTCCCAGCTAAGGCTCATGTCACAAGTCCTGCCTTTCTGGTCGAAGGCGATGGTGAAATCTTCCACGGGTGAAGAGGTCTGCGAAACTTTCATGTCGACGCGGCCGAGTTCATCCGACTCGTACTTGTAGGGAATTCCCCATTCTCCGGTTTTCTTGTTGATGATCAGCGTCCATCTGTCCTGATTGGGAATCGTGAAGATAGTGTAATTGCCGGCAGGAACGCTGACATTGCCGGCTTTGAGATCGGCTGTGGTCACGAACGTTGTTGCCTCGTTTGCTCCGGTGCGCCATACCTCACCATAGGGAACCAAGCCGCCGAAAACTTTGCGCCCTTTCGTCCTCGGGCTCGAGTAATCCAGGGTGATGGTTTTTCCATCTGAAAACTTGCATTGCGCCTGCGCCGGAGGGCTTGGCCGTTGACTCTTATCCTTTGACATTTGGGCCGATGCAATATCGCCGAAGATAAGCATGATCGCCATCAAAAGTACAACACGTGTCTGCATGAATGTTCTCCTTTCCAAGATCTAATGTAAGACTGTTTCAGTCGGGCAGCCGCGCTTTCTACTCACCTCTCCTGGATTTGCTCGTATTCTTCCCCAAGGCTATGCAATCCGATCATACAGGAAACACTGTATTTCAGGTCTGCCGCTCCAACTGAGAGAATCTGGCAACGGTCGTGTTCAAACCGTCTCGATGCTGCCGAAATACGCTACTTCGTCGAATCGCAAGCCATGGCAAGCAGAGGGCTTGACATGAGCACCTTGAAAGTCCCGGTGTTTGAGAATACCTCTGCGCCGGTACCGCTTTTCTACGAAAACGATCAATGCGGTCATGTGGTGCAGTTCTACAACAACGATGATTTCCTCGTAGATTCGCTTGGCCGTTTAGTAGGAACCGCATTGGCCGGAGGCGACGCCGCTATTGTCGTTGCGACTAAGGCACATCGCGCTCAACTCAAGCACCGTCTCAGATCCCGCGGTATTTCTCTGGTGCCCGCTATTCAGCGAGGCAGATACATGGCACTTGACGCCAGCGAAACCCTTGCACAATTTATGCGAGACGGACGCCCGGATGCTGATGCGTTCGCAGCGCTCGTGGGAAGCCTCATCACTCAGGCGCATACTGCTGCCGAGAGTAAGCCGTCCCGAGTTGTCATCTTCGGTGAAATGGTGGCCCTCTTGTGGGCCGATGAGAAACCCGATGCTGCGCTTCAGCTGGAAGGCCTGTGGAATGATTTGGCAACGTCCCATGACTTCCGCCTGCATTGCGCTTATTCCCTGCAGGGTTTCAACCGTCCGGAGCATGCAGAATTTGTCACCAAGGTTTGCCACACTCATTCGGGAGTGATTCCCTCGGAAGCCTACACAGCTTTAGTCACTGACGAAGAGCGCCTGTGCAACATAACCCAGTTGCAACAGAAGGCGCAGGCACTGGAAACCGAGACCGCCGAGAAGGTCCAGATCTCCCAATCGTTACAGCGCCGCGAAACCGAACTTTCCGACTTTTTGCAGAACGCTGCCGAAGGAGTCCAGCAAATCGGCCCCGATCAACGAATTTTATGGGCCAATCATTCCATGTTGTCACTCCTCGGCTATGCCCCGGAAGAGTATGCAAATCAGCGCATGGCTCAGTTTTATGAGGATCAGGAACAGTTCCAAAAATTTTGGCAGAAGCTGATGCAACGCCAGGAAGTGCGCGATTTTTCCGCTAACCTTCGCTGCAAGGATGGTTCTGTCAAGCATGTCATGATCCATTCCAACGGGTTTTGGGATAACAACAAGTTCCAATACACCCGTTGTTTCATTCGCGATGTTACTGAACAAAAGCGAATGGAGCAGGCGCTGCGCGCCAGCGAAGCCCTGTTACAGGCGATTGTGGAGCAACGTACCTCCGCCTTGCGCCGCCTTTCCGTCCGCATTCTCGGCCTGCAAGACGCCGAGCGCCGCCGTATCGCCAGAGAACTGCACGACAGTTTGGGCCAGTACCTTACCGGTTTAAAGATCGACATGGATATGCTGCGGCAAGGCCCCTTTAACGAGGAGTTGTGGTCACAAACCGAAGAATTGCTGTCGCGGTGTTTGAGTGAGGTCCGTACCCTATCGTACCTCTTGCATCCTCCCATGATGGATGAGGCGGGTCTCTCATCGGCGGCGCGCTGGTACTTACAGGGTTTCGGCGAGCGCAGCGGTATTAGAGTCAACTTCGAAACGAGCGATGACCTTGATCGCCTCCCAGATGACATCGAAGTCGCCATGTTCCGGATTTTGCAAGAGGCGCTCACCAATGTACACCGGCACGCTGCCGCTACTGAGACGGAGGTTCGTATCCTTCGTGATGCCGAGCAAGTACTGTTGGAAATTAAGGACAACGGTCACGGCATGCCGCGAGATGTGTTGACGCGTTTCACCCAAACTGGCGCGAGCACTGGTGTTGGCCTCACTGGCATCCGCGAGAGAGTGCGCGAACTGGGAGGTTGTTTTCGAATGGATTCGGACAACAAAGGTACGTCACTGCTCATCACAGTGCCCGTTCCCGCGAATCAGGACGGGCATAAAGAGCACTCAACCGGCTCGTTTCGAGGGTTCGCGGTCAGGAACTCACCGCCCAGTTGCGAAAACATAGAAGGTAGCCCTCTTCCCGCGACTTAAGCGCTGGTGGCGTATCTTGGCGCTTTGCAATTACGACCTCCCGAGATACGTTAGATTTCGAGTGGTGGGAATGCAAGACCCGGGCTGGCTGGGAAAGCGTGACGGCCAGTCTCCCGCCGCTTGGTTTTATCCTCAGCCCTCCTCCGCTAATGCGCCTCAGGCATGGTGCATTTTCGTTTGCACCCGCATTTTCAAAGGAATACCGCGTTTCTCTACAGTTAACGACGTAGTTCATCCCAAGGTATTTGAGATCTCTTACGACTTCTGAGTCTGCAGCACTGCATAAATCAGGGATGTTTCCAGCACGCGTACGGACTTACGATGACGAAACCATGCTTACGGTTCGCATCCAACCGCCCGATGACAACTTTAGATCAAAACACCAAAGGCGCCTCTCCAGCAGCGCAGAGGGAATCGCTGCCGAGGTTGCCTCGTAATGATCAAACGGGCAGAACCATTCAAAACCTCATCCTGCAATCGCTGCCAGAAGGTGAGTACAACTTGATACGCCCGTATCTGGAGCCCATTGATTTGCCGCATCACTCTCTCCTGTATGAGCTCGGAGAGAAGATTCGCTACGCATATTTCTTGAACGAGGGGATGGCCTCCCTGGTTGTGGTCACAAAGGACGGGCACAGTGTTGAGGTCGGCATTATCGGACGGGAGGGAATGGTTGGTCTGCCCGTTTTAGCTGGCATCCGGTGGGCCTACTTCCGCGCGATCATGCAGATTTCCGGGCAGGGTTTGAAAGTCCCATCGGCTATTCTTGAGGAGCTTTTTCCCTCGCTGCCGCATTTGCGTCACGCCCTCGAAAAATATGCCATGATGCAAGCCTTCCAAATGGGACAAATTGCGGCCTGCAATCGCCTGCATGACCTGGACCAGCGCCTCGCCCGCTGGCTGCTGATGTGTCGGGACCGGGTCGATTCCGATTCCATCCAGCTCACCCATGATTTTTTGGCCCAGATGCTGGGCAGCGGCCGCCCCAGCATCAGCCTGGCTGCTGCGATTTTGGAGCGAGAGGGACTGATTGAGAATCTACGCGGTCGTATGAAGATTCTAAACCGAAGACAACTCGAAACCGCTGCCTGCGAGTGTTACGGAGTTATCCAGAATTTCAACGGCGGGCTAGGCCTCAAGTAGTCTCAGCGAGGTTATCTCATCGTTCGTTGTCGAACTGACAACTACCTTCCCTGGCAATAGGCTACGCGTACT
>Ga0335077_10009188_pt1 | contig 12263 bp, 10 predicted proteins | sample Lox_Sample_31_FD_207151 | JGI IMG/M metagenome (GOLD analysis project Ga0335077, IMG submission 207151) | Soil microbial communities from Loxahatchee National Wildlife Refuge, Florida, United States - Lox_Sample_3.1 | ecosystem: Environmental > Terrestrial > Soil > Wetlands | place: USA...
ATACGGAACATGCTGCCCGCTCCGCCCGCGGGCCGGTAGCGCTTACCGCTTCCACCGGAACTCGCCGTCCACGACCGTCGCCATCGGGCCGCCCTTGAATCGCCGCTGGTGGAACGGGGAGTTGCGGCTGCGCGAGAAGGACTGGTTGACGTCGTAGGTCCAATCCACTTCGGTGCTGAAGACCGTTACGTCTCCGGGGGCGCCCGGCGCGAGCGTGCCGCGGCCGAGCCGCATCACGGATTCGGGACCCGTGGTGAAGGCCTCGACCATGCGGGTGAGCGTGATCCGTCCCGGCGCGACCAGCTCTTCGAGCGCGAGCGCCAGCGCGGTCTCCAGGCCGATGATGCCGAACGGGCAGCGCTCGAACTCCTGCATCTTCTCCGAGCCCGGATGCGGCGCGTGGTCGGTGGCGATGGCGGCGATCGTGCCCGACGCAAGCGCGGACACGATCGCATCGCGATGGCAGGACGCCCGCAGCGGAGGCTTCATCTTGTAGTTGCTGTCGTAGGGCGCCATCTCCTGGTCGGTGAGGGTGAAGTGGTGCGGGGTGGTCTCGCAGGTGACCGGAAGGCCCTGGCGCCGGGCGTACTCGACCATGGCGACGGCGTTTCGCGTGGAGATGTGGGCCACGTGATAGCGCGCGCCGGTCAGTTGCGCCAGCACCAGGTCCCGGGCCACCATCACGTCTTCGCTGGCGGCGGGGATGCCGCGCAGTCCCCAGCGCACGCTCTGCGCGCCCTCGTGCATGTCTCCGCCCGCGCTGAGGTTGAGATCTTCGCAGTGCTGGATGATGGGCAGATCGTAGCTGCGCGCGAACTCCATGGCGCGGCGCATCACGCGCGCGTTCATCACCGGAAGCCCGTCGTCGCTGATGGCCACCGCGCCGGCGGACTTCATGGCGCCGATCGCCGACAGCTCCTCGCCCGCGCTGCCCTTGGTGATGGCGCCGATGGGGAACACGTTGACCGCGGCCTTGGCACGTGCCTGCTGCACGATGTAGCTGGTGACGGTGGCGCTGTCGTTCACCGGCTTGGTATTGGGCATGCAGCAGACGGACGTGAACCCGCCCGCGGCGGCGGCGCGGCTGCCGCTTTCGATATTTTCGGCGTGCTCGAAGCCGGGCTCGCGCAGGTGCACGTGCATGTCGATGAAGCCCGGCGCCACGATCATCCCGGTGGCGTCGAAGACCTCGGCCTTCGGCGACGAGAGGTTCGGCGCCACGCCCGCGATGCGCCCGTCCACGATCAGCACGTCGGCCACGCGGTCGCTGCTGCTTGCCGGGTCGATCACCCGCCCGTTCTTGATGACGATCGGCATGGTTCTATCCAATCACCTTTTCCAGTACGGCCATGCGCACCGCGATCCCGTTCTCCACCTGGTTGAGAATGACGCTGCGCTGGAAGTCGGCCACCTCGCTGGAGAGCTCGCGCCCGCGGTTGATAGGGCCGGGGTGCATCACGATGGCGTCAGGCTTGGCGAGATCGAGGTGCTCGAGCTGTAAGCCGTAGAACCGGAAGTATTCGCTGGCCGGGAAGGACGCTTCGTGCTGCCGCTCGAGCTGCACGCGCAGCATCATGATCACGTCGCAGTCGCGGATGGCTTCCCGGATATCGTTGGTCAGCCGCACTCCCGGAGCGAGCTGCGCCAGCTCCACCGGCAGCAGCGAGGCCGGGCCGCACAGGACGATCTCCGCTCCGAACTTGCTCAGCAGGTGCACGTTGCTGCGCGCCACGCGGCTGTGCGCGATGTCGCCGATGATCGAAACGCGCAGGCCTTCCAGGCGGCCGGTGCGGTCGAGAATGGTCCGGGCGTCGAGCAGCGCCTGCGTGGGGTGCTCGTGCGTGCCGTCGCCGGCGTTGATGATCGGGGTGGGCAGGTGGCGCGCGAGGAAGTGGGGCGCCCCGCTGGCGGCGTGGCGCATCACGATGGCGTCGGGGCGCATCGCGGCCAGCGTGTTGAGCGTGTCCACCAGGCTTTCCCCCTTGCTGACGCTGGAGCCCGAAGCGGTGATGGACACGGCGTCCGCGCCCATGCGTTTGGCGGCGATTTCGAAGCTGGTCCGGGTGCGGGTGGAGGCCTCGAAGAACAGGTTGACGATCATTTTGCCGCGCAGCGTGTCCAGTTTTTTCAAGCTCTGGCTCTGCAGCGGCTGAAAATCCTTGGCGCGCGCCAGGATGGCATCGATCTCGGCGCGGCTCAGCTCCTCAATCCCGAGCAGTCCGGCAGGCATGTCTTTTCAGGCGGCTCCAGCTTCGGCTTTCTCACACAGGAGAACCTTCTCCAGGTTGTCGATCTCCTGAAATTTCACTTCGATGATCTCGTCGTCGGTGGTCTGCACCGTGCGGCCGATGAAACGCGCCTCGATCGGCAGCTCGCGGTGGCCGCGGTCGATCAGCACCAGCAGTTGGACGCGGGCGGGGCGTCCATGATCGAAGAGGGCGTCGAGGGCGGCGCGGATCGTGCGGCCGGTGTAGAGCACGTCGTCCATGAGGATGATGTCCTTGCCGGCCACGCTGAAGGCGATCTCGGTCGAGCTCACCACCGGCTTGATGTCTACCGTGCTCAGGTCGTCCCGGTAGAGGTTGATATCGAGGATTCCGACGGGCACGGTGCGATTTTCGAGCGCGGCGATTTTCGCGGCCAGGCGCTGCGCCAGGGGAACGCCGCGGCGGCGGATCCCGATGAAGGCGAGCTGATCGAGGTCCCTGGTCTTTTCCAGTATCTCGTGGGCAAGGCGAACCAGCGTTCGGTCGATCTCGGAGGCGCTCATGAGCTGCGCTTTTTCGCGGGTCAATGGCATAAGCTATCGTTCCACAGGGTATCACGCGGACTGCCCACGACTTCGCGTCGTTTTGTGGGACCGCGCCCGGCCCGATCGTGCCGGGGGGAAACGTCAGCGGAACCATAGCCTACACCGGTTGCCAGTACGCCGGCGGCTCGTTTGCGGACATGTACACGTTGAGTCTCGCCGCCGACACGGCGCTCGATCTCCGCCTGAGCTCTGGCGATTTCGACGCCTATCGGATCGTGCTCGACGCGAAAGGCAACCTGGTGGATGCGGACGACAACAGCGGCGGAGGCGCCAACGCGCGCATCGTGGACACGCTGCCGGCCGGCATGTACTACCTGGTCGCCAAGCCGCTCGGCGATTATACAAAGCACGGCGCATACACTCTCACCGCCGCCAAGACGGGCAATTGATATACTGTGCCGTGGTCCGGTCCGCGTCCTGGCACGGCCGATCCCGCGCGGGCATGGCGGGTTTTCGCGATCCGCCACGCCCGCTGTGCTGGATAATGGAAGGTGATGTCCACGCAATCTGTTTGCGCCAAGTGCGGCGGCACGGGCTGGATCATCATCGAGCGCCCCAATGTCAGCGGCGCGGAGCCGTGCGATTGCCGCGCCCAGGGCCGCGCGCAGCGCCTGGAGGAGCGGGCGCAGATTCCGCCGCTGTATCGCAACGCGTCGTTTGAGAATTTCAAGGCCGATGGCCCTCACGCCCAGGAGCTCAAGCGGATGATGACCGCGGTCAGGGCGTATGTAGACGAGTTCCCCGGCGGGCCGTTTCCGGGATTGCTGCTGATCGGCGACACGGGGGTGGGGAAGACGCACCTGGCGGTCGCGGCGCTGCGCCGCATCATGCAGAAGGGTTTCGAAGGCCTGTTCAACGACTACAAGACGCTGCTCGACCGCATCCGCTCCGGTTACGATTCCACCTCCAACTCGGCCGACAAGGAGGCCTATCACGGGGCGCTCGACGCGGAAGTTCTGCTGCTGGACGACCTGGGCGCGCACCGGGTGACCGACTGGGTGCAGGACACCGTGACCAGCATCGTCACGCACCGCTGCAATAACAAAAAGCCCCTGATCGCCACCACGAACCTGCCGGAGACGGCGATGCAGACGTCGGGCGGCATCACGGATTACCGCCGGACGCTGGTGGATTATATCGGCCAGCGGGCGCACTCGCGGCTGTTCGAAATGTGCCGCGTGGTGCGGATATCGGCGGGCGATTACCGGAAGCGGAAGGACCTGGGATTTTGAAGCCGCTGGCCGCCCTGCTCGTACTGGTAGCTGCCGCGGCCGGCGCGGAAACGCGCGAGCCTTACCTGCAGGCGGTGGAGTTCCCGTACCATCTCTATCCGCGGGCGCTGTGGGAGCGGGAGCTGGTCTGGCTCAAGAACATCGGCGTGCAGACGGTCGCCTTCCCGGTTCCGCGCGGGTATCACGAGGTCGCTCCGGGAGATTTCGATCTCACGGGACGCACCAGCCCGCGCCGCGATCTCGCGGGATTCGTCAGGACTTTGCGCAAGCTCGGTCTGCACGGCTGGATTCGCAGCGAAGCCGCGGCGAACGGCGATCCGGAGTGGACCCGGCTGCTGGAGCAGACGCTTGCCACTCAGACCGTGACGCACGGAGGGCCGATCGCGTTTGTAGACGGCCGCGCCCTGGCAATCGACGCCGCGGCGCCGCCGGCCCCGGTCACGGCGATCCCGGCGATCGATCCCGCCGCTCTGGCGCGAAGCCGCGAAGCCCTGCTGCGGGGCGGCGCGCTGCTCTGGACCAACGTCGAGGACGTGTTGTATCCCGCCGGCCGGGCTCCGGCGCCGGGCGAGGCGCTGCGCAAAGGCGCGGTAGGGCTTTCGGGGGACGAGCACGCCACCACGGCGCCGCTGCGCAGGACGGCCGCATTGCTGCGCGCTTGGTCGAAACTGCTGCCGGATCTGCATCCCGCCACTCTGCCCAAGCCGCTCGCCGGAAAATTCCCCGCCGGCATCAGCGCGGTCGAGATGGTCGGCGCCTCGGCCAGCGCGGTGAGCATCACCAACAGCGGGGCCGCCGTGTTCCACGACGAACTGCGCGTCTACGAGCCCCTCGCGCGCCGCACGTTGGTGATTCCAAGCGTAACCGTGGCCCCGGGGGAATCGCTGTGGCTGCCCGTCAGCGCCTCGCTGGGTCCCAGCGGGTTGTGCGGCGATTGCACGAATTTCGCGCCCAGCGAGACCGTCGTCTATGCCACGAGCGAGTTGCTTTCCATCGAATACGAGAACGGAATCCTGGCCATGGAGTTCGCCGCGCCGCAGGCGGGCGAGGTCATCCTGCAGCTTGCGCGCCAGCCGGTAGGCCCGTTTCTGGCCGCGGGCAAGCCGACGGATTTCGAATGGGACGAGGCGCACATGCGCGCCCGCCTTTCGATTCCCGCCAGCCGGCAGCAGGGAAACCGAGTGCGCATCGGGATCGCCATGGAAGCGCCCGAGACCTCGGCTTTCTTCAACGAGCTGCACCGGCTGGTGATCGGGCGGAAGAATACCGTTTCGACCATCTATTCCTCGCCCGAAGTGGCCGCGCGCTCGCGCCTCCGGCTCCCGGAAGGTTATACCGCGACAGCCGTCAACAAGTCGCCCAACGAAATCGATTACGAAGTGGCCGTGCCCGCCGACGCCATCCACGGCAGCTTCGTCTCCCTGGCGCTCGAAGCCGATGGCGTGCCCCTGGGCCGCGCGCGCGTGCAGCTTTTCCGCGCGGCGTCGATCCGCCTCCTCAGCGGCATGCAGTTCCACATCGGCGGCGAAACCGAGATCACTCCGGATCCGCCGGTTGCGCCCGTCGAGCCGAAAGGCGGGTCGAATGTCGAGATCTCCATCCGCAATAACTCGCCGCAGATCCAGAACTATCATCTGGAGGCGGCGGGCGAGGGCCTCGATTTCTTCCCTCCGAAGACGGACATCGCGGTAGCCGCGCTCGACGAGCGGCGGATCGAGTTCCGCGTATTTGCGCACGAGGGGATCGCCGGCCTGCGCGACTTCAACCTCAAGGTGACCGGAGGCGCCGATCTCTCCATGCCCATGCGGGTGATCTTGGTCCCGCGCGGCGCTGCCGTCGTCTGGCGTGCCGACCTGGATGGCGACGGCGAGCCCGAATGGATCCTCGAGTCCGCCAAAGTGCGGGCGGTTTTTTCCGGCCAGGATGGCGGGCGCTGGATGGAACTCACCTGGAAAGACACCAACGGCAACTTCCTGGGCGAATCCGGCTGGCTTGCACAACCGGGTCCGGTGGACGTGCGCGCGGGAAACGGGACATTGGAATTCGCCGGCAAGAACTGGACGCGGACCGTCGGCCTGGACGGCTCGGCGCTGACGATCGAACAATCGGTGCCGCTGCCGGACGGGATACCACAGAGCGGCAAGAGGGGAAATACTGCGTTATCGGTTCAGCGCGCCTCGGCGACGCGCGCGAGTTTTGGCCTTAGCCAGGTGGCTCCGGCCGTCCGCTAAGATCCGGCTCCGGCCTAAGGTATGGCGCCCGACCGGGGAGCTTGGATCATGGCAGCGACGGCGCCCTTGCGACCTACGCGTCCTCGCCGGCCAACTGGATTTTGCGAATCAGGTCCAATTCGTCCGGGGACATCAGCACTATCGAAGCGAGAAGCTGGCTAAGCCGGTTTCGGCTGTGCCGGATTTCGAACGTATAGACAAACCCAATCATGAAGACGATCGATTGTAATGCGGCGAAGTGTGACATCGTTCTATCTCCTGACAGAGACTACAGGATCGTGTGAATAGAGTGAGTATGATGCGAGTCGCGGTTTTATTCCAGTCCCAACGGTACGTGAATCGCAAGTCCTAAGACCCCGCATGGGCTCGATTCAGGGAGAAGGATGCAAACCAAAGTTAACAGGGCCTTCGGCTGAGCCGGCGGGCGGGCGGCCGCGCGGGACCCGACCGGCAACCGGGGTAGACAGAAGTTTGGTGGATCTGGTACACTACGTGCTGTACCCAAAGATTTCTCTCAGTGGGAGGTTCGTTTGCCTTTTTTCGGGGACGAACCGCTTGCACCAATGAGGCACAATGGCACGCAAACCAGGCAAACACTACGACGCTGCGCGGAAACAGGTTGAATCCAGGGAGTACATGCTGGAGGAAGCGATTCCGCTCATCAAGAAAATCAAATTCGCCAAATTCGACGAGACCGTAGAAGTGCACATGCGTCTCGGTGTCGACCCCAAGCACGCGGACCAGATGGTGCGCGGAACCGTGGTCATGCCCAACGGCTTGGGCAAATCGAAGAAGGTGCTCGTCATCGCCAGCGGCGACAAGCAGCGCGAGGCCAGCGAGGCGGGGGCCGATTTCGTCGGCGGCGAGGACATGGTCAATAAGATCCAGAGCGAAAGCTGGACGGATTTCGACGCCGTAATCGCGACCCCGGACATGATGCGCTCGGTGGGCAAACTCGGCAAGGTGCTCGGGCCTCGCGGCCTGATGCCGAATCCGAAGACCGGCACCGTGACCGTGGACGTGACCAAGGCGATCAAGGAAATCAAGGCCGGCAAGGTCGAGTTCCGGGTCGACAAGACCGGCATCATTCACGCACCGGTTGGCAAGCTCAGTTTTTCGGCCGACAAGCTGGTGGAGAACGCGGCCAGCCTGATCAGCGCCGTAATCAAGGCCAAGCCGGCTGTGGCCAAGGGCAAATACGTGAGGAGCACCACCGTGTGCTCGACGATGGGCCCGGGGGTGGCGGTCGATACCACTCCTTACAGCGTGAAGGCGGCCGCGGTCTAGCGCGGCACAGGTGCTCCCATGAAAAAGAAGGAAGACAAAAAGAAAGATCTCGAGTCCCTGCGCCAGGAACTGAGCGCGGCCAGAAACCTGTTTGTCACCGGCTATGAGAAGCTGCGGGTGGACCAGGATTTCGAGCTGCGCAAGGCGATTCGCGGCGCGGGCGGCAAGTATCGCGTGATCAAGAACAACCTCGCGGCGATGGCCAGCGAGGGCACGCCCAGCGAACCGGTGCTGAAGGGGTTGAAGGGCATGACGTCGATGGCCTACACCGCCCAGGATCCGGTGGCGCTGGCCAAGGCGCTGACGACGTACGCCAAGGCAAATCCGGCATTCACCTTCAAGGCGGGTGTGGTGGAGGGGCGGGTGATCGACGTGAAGTCGATCAACGAGCTGGCCACGATGCCGTCGAAGGAAGAGATTCTTGCCAAGCTGCTCTACCTGATCAACGCGCCGGCGCAGCGCCTGGTCACCGCGCTGAACGCGGTCGGGCGGAACGTGGCGGTGGTAGTGGATCAGGGCGTGAAAGAGAACAAGTTCCAATAGCGGTCAGCTCTCACCAATCAGCCTGTAGCAGCGGTGCAGGAGTGGAACGCTGAGAGCCATAAAGCTGAAAGCAACGATTTTTGTTTAATTAGGAGTGAACGGAAATGGCGGACATTAACGCAATCGCGGAACAGATTCAAGGATTGACGCTGCTCGAGGCATCGCAGCTCGTGAAGATGCTCGAGGAGAAGCTCGGCGTCTCGGCGGCGGCGGCAGGCCCCGTGATGGTGGCGGGCGGCGGCGGCGCGGCGGCCGCGGCGGCTCCGGCGGCGGAGGAAAAGACCGAGTTCAACGTGGTCCTGACGGCGGCCGGCGCGAACAAAATCAACGTGATCAAAGTGGTGCGCGAAGTTACCAGCCTCGGCCTGAAGGAAGCCAAGGACTTGGTTGACGGAGCCCCGAAGCCTGTGAAGGAAGGCGTGAGCAAGGACGAAGCTGCCGCCATTGCCAAGAAGTTTACCGACGCAGGCGCCACGGTCGAAGTGAAGTAGCTGTCTGCCGTCGGCTCTCAGCCGGCAGCAACCGCCGTGGCGCGGTCCGCTGTTGGCTGAAAGCCGGGAGCTTTTCTGCGTTTGACGGCAGGAGTTAACTCCTGCTAGTATTTGTAGTTGGGCCTTCGACTCAGCGGATTCGATCCCAATTGGTGACTGTGATTCCCGAATCTTGGAACTTCAATTGCAGTCCGGGCCAGACTGCAGAGAGGGGATCTCTGCGTGTCTGCACTCCGGTGCGCTACCCACAGGATTCGTGTGCCCGTTCCTCCGGAAAAGCGGCTGTGAAGGCCGCCACTGCTCTACATACTCATCTTCAGAAACCGCAGGACGCGGCTCGCCCCGTCGCGCCTGTCCGGTCCCGCTTCTCACTACCGTGGTCTGAAAGGCCGCGGGTGCTGGCGCTTCGTGCGGATTTTTCGCCCGGGGCGCCGTTGACTTTGTGCTGCTGATCGCAGCGTGGCTCAGTTGATCTGAGCTCTTGACTTTGGCTGTCCGGCCGCGAGGAGTATACGAATGGATTCTCACAATAACGGCGCTGCTCCCGAGCGAGTTGATTTCTCCAAAATCAAAACTTCGATCCCGATTCCGAATCTGATCGAGGTTCAGAAGAAATCCTACGAGCGGTTTTTGCAGATGGACCTCCTGCCCAACGAGCGCGAGGACATCGGCCTGCAGACCGTGTTCAATAGCGTCTTCCCGATTTCCGATTTCCGCGGCGTGAGCGACCTCGAGTTCGTGGACTACTCGATCGGAAACTGGGAGTGCAAGTGCGGCAACCTGAAAGGGCTGCACCACCTTCGTTCTACGTGCCGCAACTGCGGCGCGACCATCCGCACCGACCCCTTCCACGCGGGCGACATCCTGTGCGGGCATTGCGGAACCTTCAACAAGAACGTGGTCACGTTCTGCAACAAGTGCGGCGACCCGGTCGGCCTGCAGCTCAAGTACGACATGCTGGAGTGCCAGGAGCGCGGCATGACCTACGCGGCGCCCCTCAAGGTCACCATCCGGCTGACCGTGTATTCCAAAGACCCCGAGACCGGCAAGAAGAGCGTTCGCGACATCAAGGAACAGGAAGTCTTCTTCGGCGAAATTCCGCTGATGACGGACAACGGCACGTTCATCATTAACGGCACCGAGCGCGTGATCGTGAGCCAGTTGCACCGGTCGCCGGGAGTGTTCTTCGAGCGCGTTCCCGCGCAGGGCTACTTCCTGGGCAAGATTATTCCTTACCGCGGAAGCTGGGTTGAGTTCGAGTACGACAACAAGAACATCCTGTACGTCCGCATCGACCGTAAGCGCAAGTTTTACGGCAGCGTGTTCCTGCGGGCGCTGGGCCTCAAGGCCGACGACCAGATTCTGCGCGCGTTCTACCGCGTCACCCGGATCGGCATCAAGGACAAGAAACTGCTCTGGGCGGTGGACGAGAACCTGATCGGACTCAAACTCTCCTACGCCATCAACAGCAAGGGCGAGACGGTCGTGGGACAGGGGAAGAAGATCACCGGCTCGCTGTTCAAGGAAATTCAGCGCCACAAGATCCAGCAGGTGGAAGTGGCCAGCAACGACCTGGAAGGCGCGTTCGTGGTCGCCGACGTGGTCGATATGTCCACCGGCGAAGTGCTGATCGACGCCAACAGCGAGCTCACTCCGGCCGCGCTCACCAAGCTGATGGAAGCGGGAATCGAGGAGTTCGAAGTTTTCTTCCCCGAGCGCGACGATGTGGGGACCGTGGTGTCGGCGACGATCAGGAAGGACGCGGTCAAGTCCCAGAATGACGCGCTGATCGAGATCTATCGCAAGCTGCGTCCCGGCGATCCGCCCACGCTCGACACCGCCACGCAGCTCTTCCAGGGCATGTTCTTCGACCCGCGCAAGTACGATTTCTCGCGCGTGGGCCGCATGAAGTTCAATATCAAGCTGTACGATCGCGCCGACGCCACCGCGCTGGACAAGCGCACGCTCGACGCCGAAGACTTCAAGTCCACCATCCGGTACCTGCTCAAGCTGCGGAGAGGCATCGGCGCGGTGGACGATATCGATCACCTGGGCAACCGCCGCGTGCGCGCGGTGGGCGAGCTGCTGGAGAACCAGTTCCGCATCGGACTGGTGCGCATGGAGCGCGCCATCAAAGAAAAGATGAGCGTGTACCAGGAAATGTCCACGGCCATGCCGCACGACCTGGTGAACGCCAAGCCGGTGATGGCGGCGATCCGCGAGTTCTTCGGCTCCAGCCAGCTCTCGCAGTTCATGGACCAGACGAACCCGCTCAGCGAAATTACTCACAAGCGGCGCCTTTCGGCCCTGGGGCCGGGCGGCCTGAGCCGCGAGCGCGCGGGATTCGAAGTGCGCGACGTGCACCCCACGCATTACGGCCGAATCTGCCCGATCGAGACGCCGGAAGGTCCGAACATCGGACTGATTTCCTCCCTCTCCTGCTTTGCGCGCATCAACGAATACGGGTTCATCGAGAGCCCGTACCGCAAGGTGGTCAAGGGCACCGTGATCGACGAAGTCAAGATCCTGAACCCGGGCGACACCGATTTCAAGGTGGGCGACGTGGTGCGGCGGCAGGATATCGACGAGGCCAACCGCAAGCTCGGCGCCAAGAAACAGGCGGCGGAATTCGAGGCCCACTGCGAGTACCTCTCGGCGTGGGAGGAAGACAAGTACATCATCGCGCAGGCCAACGTGGAGCTGGATGAAAAGGGACGTATCGTTCCGGACCTCTGCAACGCGCGCCAGGCCGGCAACTTCGTGCTCAAGCCGCGCGAGGAGATCGAGTACATCGACGTCAGCCCCAAACAGCTGGTGTCGGTCGCCGCGAGTTTGATTCCGTTCCTCGAAAACGACGACGCCAACCGCGCGCTGATGGGATCGAACATGCAGCGCCAGGCGGTGCCGCTCCTGCGCGCCGACGCTCCCTATGTGGGCACCGGCATGGAGCGGGTGACCGCGCGCGACTCCGGCGCGGTGGTGCTCTGCAAGCGCCCGGGCGTGGTCGATTCGGTGGATAGCGAGCGCATCATCGTTCGCGTGGAAGGCGCGGCGCACGAAGGCCAGCTTTCGCGCGAAGTGGGCGCGGACATCTACCAGCTCACCAAGTTCAAGCGCTCGAACCAGAACACCTGCATCAACCAGAAGCCGATCGTGAGGACCGGACAGCGGGTCGCCAAGGGCGCGGTGCTGGCCGACGGCCCTTGCACCGATTTCGGCGAGCTGGCGCTGGGCCGGAACGTGCTGGTGGCGTTCATGCCGTGGCGCGGGTACAACTTCGAAGACGCCATCCTGGTCAGCGAAAAGCTGGTCAAGGAGGATTACTACACTTCGATCCACATCGAGGAGTTCGAGATCGAAGCCCGCGACACCAAGCTGGGGCCGGAGGAAATCACGCGCGATATTCCGAACATCGCCGACAGCTTCCTGCGCAACCTGGACGAAAGCGGTGTCATCCGCATCGGCGCCACCGTGAAGCCGGGCGACATCCTGGTGGGCAAGGTCACGCCGAAGGGCGAGACGCAGCTCACTCCCGAAGAAAAACTCCTCCGCGCGATCTTCGGCGAGAAGGCCGGCGACGTGAAGGACGCGTCGCTTTACTGCCCGCCGGGCATCGAAGGCACCATCGTCGATTGCAAGATCTTCTCCCGCAAGGGGCAGGAAAAGG
>Ga0335077_10009189_pt1 | contig 12263 bp, 10 predicted proteins | sample Lox_Sample_31_FD_207151 | JGI IMG/M metagenome (GOLD analysis project Ga0335077, IMG submission 207151) | Soil microbial communities from Loxahatchee National Wildlife Refuge, Florida, United States - Lox_Sample_3.1 | ecosystem: Environmental > Terrestrial > Soil > Wetlands | place: USA...
CCGTATAGTCGGTCCCTTTGGCGTGCACGTCGGGCCGAAGTTCCTCGAGCAGAGCTGCGACATCGGGTTCGGGGAAGATGACAACGTAATCGACGTCGCGCAGGGCGGCAACCAACTGTGCGCGAGCCTGCTCGTCGAGGATGGGGCGGCCCGGACCTTTCAGGCAGCCCACACTGGAATCGGAATTCACGGCTACGATCAGGACATCGCCTTCGCGCCTGGCGCCGGAAAGGTACCGTACGTGGCCCACATGCAGCGTGTCGAAGCAGCCATTCGCAAGAACGACGCACTTGCCTTCGCGCTGATAGCGCGCAGCCTCCGCAATGGCAGAGGTTCTATCGATGATTTTGCTGCGGGCGGAGCGCATGATTCAGGAAGTCGCCTCGGAGGCGGCGCTGCGAATGGCGGCGAGCAGTTCCTCGCGCGTCACGGTTGCTGTGCCACGCTTCATTACGACAAGACCGCCCGCGATGTTGGCGATATGGGCAGCTTCCAGGACCGGCGCGCCACTGGCAAGCGCCATCGTATATGCAGCCAATACGGTGTCGCCTGCGCCGGTTACATCCACGGCTTGGTCACTGCCGTGAACCGGAATAAGCGTTGTGGGTCGACCAGGTTCGAAGACCGCCATTCCGTCTTTGCCGCGCGTGACGACGAGAGAGGTCAGCTGCATGGCGCGCAGCGTGGCACGTCCGCAGCGCTCAAGTTCAGAGGTGTTACGGCCAATCGAGGTGTGATGAAGAGCCTCGAGTTCGGCTTCGTTGGGCGTCGCTGTGGTTACACCGGCGCGGCGATAGGCGGTCAATTGGTAGCGGGAATCGAGACTGACGGGGATTCGGCGCTTCACGCCGCTGATCGCCGCTCGCACCGCCTCCGGGCTTACGACGCCAAATCCGTAATCGGAAATCGCCAGAGCGTCGACGGACTTGATTCTGGCTTTCAGGAGCGACCGAATCTTGCGCAAATGCGATACGCTCAATGGGGCATCGGGCTCGTAGTCGACGCGTAAAACTTGTTGCCCGACGGTGTGAGTCCACCCGGCGAGGAAGCGCGTTTTTGTTGGCGTGGGCCGCCCTTTTATTTGCAAGAGACCGGAGACATCGACTCTCTTTTTGCGGAACTGCGCGAGGAGATTGTCGGCGGGCGGGTCGTCACCTATGACTGAGACCGGATAGACGCTAGCGCCTAAGGCGGCGAAGTTGTTGGCGGCATTCGCAGCGCCTCCTGGGACAATCTCCGTGTGGCGATGGCGCAAAATGAGGACCGGGGCCTCGCGGGAGACTCTGGTGATCTCGCCGGATTGAAAAGAGTCCGCAACAAAGTCACCCAGCACCACCACGCGCTTGCCTTCGAAACGTTCCACACACTCGGCGAGAGCCAGCAAATCGACAATTGCCGAGTCGCGCTCGTTCTGTCGTCTACCTTTCATCGCATCCCTCAAACCCGAACGCAAAACATACGAAATTGCAGCACGCGAGGCAAGTTGACTGCGCCTAACCCGCGGAAACGAAGGCACCGTGGAGCCGCAGCGCGTCCGCGACCATGCTCGGGGTCACCGCAAGCATGCAGCGATGATCGGTCGGGCATCGCCGCAAGAAACACGGACTGCAGTATGGCTTCTGCTGCACAATGCTCAGGCGCGGCGTGACCGGCGCGGTTCCCAAAGGATCGGTTGGCCCGAACACGGCGACGATCGGCAGGCCGACCGCGGCGGCAACATGCATCGCGCCGGAGTCATTCCCAAGAAAAACATGACACTGGGAGAGCAAGGCCGGCAGTTCGGACATCGAGGTCTTGCCCGTCAAATCGACCGGCGGACGGCACAGGTCTTTCGTGATGGCCGCGGAGACCGCCAATTCCTGCGGCGTACCAAACAAGACCACGTCCGCGTCGACGTGGGAAACAAACTCATTCAGAGCGCGCGCAAAGCGATCAGGGGGCCAGCATTTCGCTGAACCGTAAGAGGCGCCCGCCCCAAGAGCGATTCGCGTGGCATGGGGTCGGGAGCCGGCGGCCACGAGTTTCTGTATGGCGCGGTGTCTTTCTGGGTCCGGAACACGAAGCGAAATGTGTTTGTCGTCTTCCCAACGTTGGATCCATCCGGCACGTTTCAATAGTTCCAGATAGTAGAATTTTTCGTGCGCCGGAATTTCGCCGGTTTTGGGAACCGCTATGGCTTCTGTCAGCAGAAAACTTCGCCCGTCGCGCGCGTAGCCAATGCGCCGGGGAATTCCTGCGCGCCAGGCAATCCATGCGGCATCGAACGCATTCTGCAGCAACAAGGCGGAGTCAAACTTTCTGGAACGCAATTCCGCAGCGAGCGCTTCCCTTCCTCGCCAACCCTTGTGAGTACCCTCGGGGTCGTAAGGAATCAGCTCATCGCAAATGTTTTGCTCGCGGTAGAGATCGGCCACGTAGGGACGCGCGAGCACGGAGATGCCGGCATCGGGGAACCCGCTCCGCACCGCGCGCAAGGCCGGGAGCGCCATGATGGCGTCGCCGACCCAGTTCGTTGCGCGAATCAGGAGTTTCATACAAGGGACATCCTGGCCGCCATTTTTTCGCGAAGCAGGTTCAGGAGCGCCTGTTCTTTAGCAATTTCGAAATCGATCACAGCGGCATAGACCGGCATCTCGGAAAAGGCGACGCCGGCGAGGTTCTGGGCGTCCTTTTCTGTGGTCAGCAGCGCGTCAGCGCCCGCATGGCGAGCGGCAGAGTAGAGTTCCTGCGCGTCGCGCTGGTCGTATCGATGATGATCAGCAAACTCACACTGACTTGCGACGGCAATATTCCAATTCTGGAGATCGCGAAAGAAGGCTTTAGGATTGCCGATGCCGCAGAAGGCGTAGAACGGACCGGGCCCAATCTCGTCGCGGCGCAAGGTCTGAATGCCTGCGCCGAGGCGACGAAACCCGGTTAAGCGTGTGGCGGCGGAGAAAACTGGAAAGTCGTGAAATTTTTCGATCGCCGCGCTAGTCCCGGGCACGGTTTCCGTTCGCGTGAATACCAGAATATCGGCGCGGGTCATGGCGGAGACGGGTTCGCGGAGCCGGCCAGTGGGGAGCAGGGTCTGACGAGCCAGAGGCTGCGACGCGTCCACGAGCAAGATATCGGCATCGCGTGCCAATTGTAGGTGCTGGAATCCGTCATCCAACAAGAACAAGTCGACATTCGCTTCCAACCGCTTCCCGCTGGCAAACCGGTCCACGCCTACTCCAAAAGCCGGCTGGTTTGTCAGCCGGTATTTCATCAACTCGATTTCGTCGCTTGTGCCACCGGCGCCCTTATACCCACGGCTCAGAATGCCCACTTGCTTCCCTTCCGCCAGGAAACGCTCGGCAAGCCAAATCACCATGGGCGTCTTGCCGGTGCCGCCAACGGTGAGATTGCCAACGCTGATCACCGGCCGATTTAGGCGCAACTGGCGCAGAGTTCCCCGCGCGTACAGCGCTGCGCGGACGCGGACAAGCTGGCCGTAGAGCAGCGAGAGCGGCCATAGCAGCAGGCGCAGCATCGACGGCAAATTCATCGCGCGGCACCGTCCAAGGTCCGTGAAACCTCCTCGAGGGCTCGAGTGAGTGCGCCGCGGCTGTTCTCGACGAGAGCCTTCGCCGAGTGGCCCATTTTTTGCATTTTTTCCGGCTGCTTCAGCAACTCGATCCACTCGACGCCGGCATCCTCGGGGCTATGCGCTTGAATGGCAGCACCTGCTTCGAGGAACCGGCTGGCAATGGCCGCAAAGTTTTCCATCGATGGCCCGAACACCGGCACCTTCCCGAATGCAGCCGGCTCCAGAATGTTGTGGCCGCCCGCTTCGACAAGTGAGCCTCCGACAAACGCGCCATCCGCCAACTGGTAGAGGGAAGCCAGTTCACCGATACTGTCGAGCAGCAGCACACTGGCATCGTCCGGAATGCCACCGACCTTGTTGGCGCCATTGGAGCTGAAACCCGGACCGGCTATCGGCAATTCGGAGCGGCGCACGAATTTCCTGTGAGATTGTTCAATGAACTCGGCGGCGGCACCGAATCGTTCGGGCTTGCGTGGCGCAAGCACCAGCAGAGCCTTCGGAAAATCACCTTGCACCACGCCGAAGGCGATCAAGGTCAATGGTTCCTCGGTGGCGACGACACTTCCGGCAACAATGACAGGCCAGCGCTGCTTGCTGCTGCATTCCTCGGCCAACCACCGCGAAAGAGCCGTCGGCTCCGGCAAGCTCATGTCATATTTCAAATTGCCACTGACTTTCACGCGATCCGCGGGGGCACCGAGCTGGCGGATACGGCCGGTGTCGGTTTCCGTTTGCATGAGGTAAGCGGCGCCATTTCGCAGGGCGGAGGCCAGAAAGGGCCGCAAGTAAAAACCAAATATCCCGAGGTACTTCTGGAAGCGCGAGAAGGAGCGGTCTGAAATGCGACCGCTGACAAACACGACGGGAACGCCGCGGCGTTTCGCTTCGCGAAGAAAATTCGGCCAGATCTCGGTTTCCAGCACCAGCACCAGCGCAGGCCGCACGGCATTCAACGCGCGACGGACGCAAAAGGCCCAGTCGAACGGGAAATACATAAAGGCATCAGCAAAAGGCATACGTTCCTTCGCCAACGCGAATCCCGTGAGCGTGGTTGTGGATACAACGATGGGCCGCCGCGGATACTTTTCTTTCAGCTGCTTGACGAGCGGCACGCCGGAGAGCGCTTCTCCCACCGAGACGGCGTGAATCCAAATCGCGCCCTGGCTCGCGGCGGCCAGTTTTTCCAAACCGGGGAACGAGAAACCCAGGCGTTCACCGAGGTTGCTGAAATATTTTCCGTGACGCAGCCCTTGAATCAGCCAGTAAGGCGAAGTGAAAAGGACGGCCAGACCCATCAATGCGCTATAAATGAAATACACTTTAGTTTCTGACTCCGGTTTGTTCCGGTTTATGCGACCAGCCAGGTCTCCGGTTCGAGGGCAACCCTGACGTACCCACCGGAATCGAAGGCCTAGGAATGCAAACAGTCTATTATAGCCTTATGCGAATTCTCCTTGCTTGCCTGCTCATGGCCGGAACCGCTTTCGCGCTGCGCGCACAAACGACCAGTCGGGCTCCAGCGGCGCAGCACGACTCGATCAGCGATTCGCACGAGGGAGTGACGATCAGCGTTGATCCGTGGACAACCGCCAGCCGCTACAAGGAGAGGTTTCCGAAGAAGTCACCCTTCGCGGGCGGGGTGATCGCGATTTATGTTCGCGTGCAGAACGACAACGACCAGGGCATAAAAATCGATCCGGAACAAATTCGTTTGCTGGTGCAAATCGACGAGGATGACCACCAGGAACTGGAGCCCCTGACTGCCGACGACGTGGCTGACGCCGTGCTGCTGAAAGACAATGGAAAAGATCCGACGTCGCGGCGCAACCCGCTGCCGATACCGGTGGGCAAGCCACGCCCTTCACGCGATGCGAATTGGACGACCATGCGTGACGCTTGCCAGAATGCCGGTATCCCCACAAAGGTGATTGGCGCTCACAGTTTCGTGGAAGGACTGGTTTATTTCAACTTGCGGGGCGAAGTGGATCTATTGCAAACGGGTCGCCTGTATCTTCCTTCCTTGACGACAATGGGGAGCAATCAGCCGATTTCGTACTTCGATATCCGGCTCGGAAAAGGCGCGGGAAGCTGAGTTGCACCGGTACCAGAAAAAAGCTTCCACAGGATGTGCGGCGCGCGGTTTGCCGGGGCATTCCCCGTCGGCTAACATGGATGGTCGACAATTCCCGGACCAACCCAAATTCAATGCAACCGTTGCTGGACCAACTAAATCCCGAACAGCGCCTTGCGGCCGAAACAACCGAGGGGCCGGTATTAATCCTGGCTGGCGCCGGGACGGGCAAGACTCGCGCCATTACGCATCGCATGGCGAACCTGATCGTGGCGGGGACGCCAGCCGAGAGCATCCTCGCGGTCACCTTCACAAATAAGGCCGCCGAAGAGATGCAAAACCGCGTCACGGATCTTCTGCTGCGGGCAGGAGTGCCCCCGGAGCGGCCCTGGCTTTCGACGTTCCACTCACTTTGCGCACGGCTATTGCGGCGCGAGGCGGTAAGCGCGGGACTGGCCAAGGATTTTGCGATTTACGACGACGACGATCAACTCGCGGCGGTGAAGCTGGTAATGGTGCGCCTGAAGATTGACGATGATGCGCTGACCCCGCGCAACGTTTTGAGCCGCATCAGTTACGCGAAGAACCAAGCCCAGTCGCCACAGGACGTGCGCACAGAAGCGTTTGGCCCGGACACGCGCAAGGTGGCGGACATTTACGCGGGTTATGAAGAAATACTGAAGCAGAGCAAGGCAGTGGATTTCGACGACCTGTTGCTGCGTTCCGCGCGGCTGCTGCGAGAGAATCCGCAGGTGCGCGAGCGGTGGCGCAACCGCTTCGCTTATGTTCACGTAGACGAGTACCAAGACACCAATCGCGTTCAGTACGATTTGCTGAGGCTGCTGACGAACGAGCGGCAAAACCTCTGCGTGGTTGGCGACGAAGACCAATCCATCTACCGGTGGCGCGGCGCAGACGTTTCCATCCTGCTGAGTTTTTCGCAGGACTTCCCTTCCGCGAAAGTGATCCGCCTGGAGCGAAACTACCGTTCCACGCAGACGATTCTGGACGCCGCTGCCGCCGTGGTATCCAACAACCCGAATCGGCTGGGCAAGTCTCTGCGCGCGGAGAATGCCAAGGGTCGCAACCTGCGATACTTCGAGGCGCGCGACGCACAAGCCGAGGCCGAGTACATCGCTGGGGAAATCGACCGCATCCTGAACGATGATGCGGATCAGACTTGCGCGGTGGAATATCGCACCAACTTCCAATCGCGCTCGTTCGAAGAAGTTTTCCGCCGCCGGGGACTGCGTTACAAACTGGTTGGCGGTTTCAGTTTCTACAATCGCGCGGAAGTTAAAGACGCCCTAGCTTATGTGCGGCTGGCACTACACCCGGAAGACGACATTTCCCTGCTGCGGGTGCTGAATGTTCCGGCACGAGGGATTGGCAAGACCACGGTCGACGCTCTCCGGGAAATTGCGGATCGCGAGAAACTGCCGCTCTGGGAGGCCATCGAATCGCTGCTGACGAATCCGGCGTCCACGCGGGCGGTGGCTCCCATTCGCGCGTTCCGGGAATTGATCCTGCGCTCAGGGGAAGCCTACGGCCAGAAAGAGCCAGCGGAGTTTCTGCGGTTCCTGCTGGAGGAATCCGGCTATATGCCGATGTTGCGCGACCGCAATACTCCCGACGATGTCGCGCGGCTGGAGAACCTCGAAGAACTGGTTCGCGCGGTGGCCGAAAGCCAGGAAGCCGGCGAGTCATTCACTGACTTCCTGGACGCCGCGGCCCTGGTGAGTGACGCCGACGCCTACGAAGATAAACCCGGCGCCACGCTGATCACGCTACACAGCACCAAGGGCCTGGAATTCGACCATGTGTTTCTCTCCGGCCTGGAAGACGGTATTTGCCCGCATAGCCGGTCGATCAACGAAGAAAAAGGGATAGAAGAGGAGCGGCGGCTGGTGTACGTGGGTATGACTCGGGCGCGGAAAACGCTGACGCTCACGCGCGCGCTGTATCGGCGCATTTTCGGCAACGAACAACAGATGCGCGCTTCGATGCCCAGCCGTTTTCTGGGAGAGATACCGAGCGAGCTGGTGGACACGGCGCCAGGTTCGATGGCTGAGATTGGTCAAAGCCGCCGCTATGAACCGGACCCGGAATATTCCTATTCGGCCGAGGAATTTCTGCGCAGGGCGCGGGGCGGCCCGGCTCCGACGCAACGCGCGCCGCAGCGCCGAGCGCCGAGTTCTAGCCCGTCGTTTGGACGATCCTCGAGCAAGCGTGGCGCAAACGCGGATCCCTTGCTGGGGCAGAAGGTCCGTCATCCCGAGTATGGCGTTGGCACCGTTGTGGGTGTGGAGGGAGAAGACGACGACCGGCGGGTCAGCGTGAGCTTCCCTGGGCGGGGCACGAAGAAATTTATCGAGCGCTACGCGCAACTCCAGCAACTGTAGTGGTGGGCGGTAGGAGTCTACGGAACAGCAGGTGGCAACCAGGCAACACACTGCGGTTCGTGGATTTGCTTTGCCTTGGTTGCACGAGGGGGGGACTCGCGATAAAGTGAGGCGCTATCATTCCACCATCACGTGCCCGCCTCTAACCAGGGTAGTTTGTGCGCGCGGACGCGATCGGAGAGCGTGAGTGGCTTCACCACTGTTCCGCTGTAAAAGTATCGATCAGCTGCTGTCAGACTCGGAAAACGCGGAAATAAAGCTCAAGAAGTCACTGGGTTGGTTGAGCTTGACGTCACTGGGGATTGGAGCCGTAATCGGCTCGGGAATCTTCACGGTGGTGGGCACCGCGATAGCCGGCCAGACCCTTCAGGTGTCGTCGGTGTTGAACGCCCCGCTGCTGCAATACCTGCTCACGCGTTCCACTTCTTTCGGGCGCCCGGGAGCCGGGCCGGCCATCGCGCTTTCCTTCATTCTGGTGGCGATCGTGTGCGGATTCGCGTCGGTGTGCTATGCGGAGTTGGCGGCGATGATTCCGATTGCCGGCAGCGCCTACACGTACACGTACGCCACGATGGGTGAACTGATCGCGTGGATCATCGGCTGGGATCTGATCCTGGAATACGCGGTGAGCAACATGGCGGTGAGCGTGGGATTCTCCGCGCATGTCGTCGACCTGTTGGACTGGTTCGGGTGGCACCCGGACCCGAAGTGGATTTCGCCCGCCTACCTTCCGACCGGACTTCCCGACCTGCAAGGCAATATGATTTACGGACCGGGCTGGCATTTCGGCTTCAATTGGCCGGCGTTCATCATCGTGATGCTGCTGACGGTGATTCTGGTGCGAGGCATTAAGGAGTCGGCGGAGACCAACAACATCATGGTGTTTCTGAAGATCGTGGCGATCATGGTATTCGTGACGTTTGCCGCGAGATTTATCCATCCGGCAAACTGGCACCCGTTCGCACCGAATGGCTGGCCGGGAATCCTGACCGGCGGATCCATCGTGTTTTTCACGTATATTGGATTCGACTCGGTGTCGACGGCCGCGGAAGAATGCAAGAATCCGCAGCGAGACCTGCCACGCGGGATTATCGCGACGTTGGTGATCTGCACGATCCTGTACATTGCGGTCGTCGTGGTTCTCACCGGCCTGGTGCCCTGGAAAACACTGATGGACGACGCGGCGCCGGTGGTCAACACCATGAAGAAACTGCATTTTGGCGGTGTTCGACTGGTGGTACTGTTCGGGGCATTGATGGGGATGATTTCTTCGCTGCTGGTCTTCCAATTAGGGCAGGCGCGGGTATGGTTCGCCATGTCGCGTGACGGCCTGTTGCCACGGATATTTGGCCGGGTGCATCCACGGTTTCATACGCCGGACTTTTCGACGTGGCTTGCGGGATTTGTGGTAGGGATACCCGCGGGATTGCTGGACATCGGCACGCTGGCAGACCTTTCGAATATCGGGACACTGTTCGCTTTTGCGCTGGTCGGTGGCGGCGTGCTGATTCTTCGCTATCGCGAGCCGGACCGCCATCGCAGCTTCCGGGCTCCGGGCGGGCCGATTGCGCCAATCATAACCATCATGACGTGCTTGCTGTTGATGGCAGGCTTGCCCATCATGAACTGGCTGCGATTCTTCTCGTGGCTGGTAATCGGTCTGGTGATTTATTATCTCTACGGACGCAGGAAGAGCACGCTGCGACTGGCTGACGGGAAATAAGTATAGGTCTGCTCAAGGACGATTGATGCCCCGCGGAAAACTGCCCACATCCATACGCATAGGTACAGCCATGCTCCTGGTTGTGTCGCTGGGCCTGGGGTTGCCGATCGCGATTCACGCCTGGGGCAACAATGCGCAGCGGTTAATTGTGAACCGGGCGGTGGATACCCTGCCCTACGAGGTACGGCCTTTCTTTGAGGCCAACCGCAACTTCCTGGTTCAGCACGTAAACGACCCGATGAACCAACTGGACAAGCATCCCAACGAGCGCCAGAACCACTTCATTGAACTGGACAAATACGGTAAGTTCCCTTTTGACGCGTTGCCGCGCAACTACAAGGCCGCCGTGACCAAGTATGGGAAAGCCAAAATCGATGCTACGGGCCTGTTGCCCTGGCAAATCGGCGTATACAGCGCGAAGCTTACCGAGGATATGAAAGCCGGCCGATGGGACGAGGTCAAGGAAGACGCCGCTTTCCTGGCCAATTATGTTGCCGAAGCGCACGACCCGTTCAATACCACGGAGAATTTCGACGGCAGCACTAGTGGCCAGCGCGGAGTGAATGAACGGTTCAATACCATCCTGATTGACCGCTACGGGTCTTTTTTCCCGCTGAACCCCCACGATGCCTCGTTCGTGAGCGATCCCACCGATCACGCGTTCGATATTTGTTTGAATGCGCACAGCAACGTCGAAGCAATTCTCCTGGCGGACCGCGGCGCCAAGCGCGGCCTGAGTTCGTATACCGACGAGTATTACGACCACTTCTACAATCTCGCGGCCCCTTCGCTAATTCGGCAACTCTCCGACGCTTCCACCGATGTGGGCTCCTACTGGCTTACCGCCTGGATCAACGCGGGCAGGCCGCAACTGCCGCATTAGATCCGTGCCCGTGAAGACCAGCGACTTATCCCAGACAATCGCCGCGTTACCCAAGGCCGAGCTGCATCTTCACCTGGAGGGCTGCATCCGGGCGGAAGTAGCCGTGCAACTGGCGGCGCGCCACGGCGTGGCACTGCTGGAGGAGGAGGTGCGGCGCCGCTATGACTACGGGAATTTCCTGGAGTTTCTTGAAGCCTTCAAGTGGGTGACTTCGTTCCTACGGACTCCCGAGGATTTTGCGCTGCTGGGAGCGGATGTTGCGCGGCAGCTAATTGCGCAGAATGTACGCTACGCCGAAATTACGCTTTCCGTCGGCGTAATGCTGCTGCGCAAGCAAAATCCGCAAGCGAATTTTGAAGCGCTGTTACAGGCTGGCGAGCCGTTTGAGAAAGACCTTCGCCTCAACTGGATCTTTGATGCGGTGCGGCAATTCGGCCCCGACATGGCCATGGAAGTTGTGCAGGGGGCAAAGGCTTGCCGGTCACCACGCATCGTGGCATTCGGGATTGGGGGCGATGAACTCAGTATCGCCACGCGCGAATTTCAGCGCGTCTACCACGCGGCGGCAGAATGCGGCCTGCACAAGCTGATCCATGCGGGCGAAATCGGCGGGGCGGACAAGATTCGCGAAGCCGTAGAATTGCTGGGTGTGGAACGCGTCGGACACGGTATCGCGGCGATCCATGATCCTGCGCTAATGGACTTGCTGGCGTCGCGGCGGATCGCGCTGGAAGTGTGTCCAGCCAGCAATCTATGCACCGGCGCGCTAGCCCGCCAGTTGAACCAAGAGGCGCCCAAAATCCGCGAGCATCCGTTGCCACAGCTTCTCAGGCACGGCATTCCCGTGGTGCTCTCGACGGACGACCCTTCCATGTTTCACGTCACGCTGTCCGAAGAGTACGCAAACGCCCGATCCATGGGCCTCACGGACAGCGAACTACGGCAACTGGTGGCCAATAGCTTCGAGTTCGCGTTCCTGCCTGCAGGCGAGCGAACGCGCCTGAACCCGGGGCCAGTCTGATGCGTTCGCGGCAATGTTATACTGACGGTATGAAAGCACATGTGTGGGTAATGCCGAAGCGCACGGTCCTCGACCCGCAAGGACAAACCATCCAACACGCCCTTTCCGGGCTGGGCTACTCGCAAATTTCCGAGGTACGGCAGGGCAAATTTTTCGTGCTGAATCTGGATGGCTGGAATCGCGACGAGGCGCAAAAGCAGCTCGAACGCATCTCCAAAGAGGTTCTGGCGAATCCGGTCATTGAAGAGTACCGTTTCGAAATCGTGGAGTAGAAGCGTGCGCTCACCCCAGTACAGCAGCTCGATGCGTTGGAGTCTTTTCGCCTGGATGGCGGTGTTGTGGTTGCTGGCCGGCTGTGGGGATACGACGAAGGTGGATGATCCGCAATTGAAGCAAATTCAGGAGATGGTTGACGCGCAACTCCCGCCCGGAACGCCGAGTGCACTCGTGACGCAGTTCGTGAATGCCCGCGGCTATCCTATTGAGCCCTCGGGCAGGACCGACAGGATGGTGGTCGTGATTCGCCATATCGATACAGAGCGCCTGAAGCCCGTGACGGCCCGCGTCACGTTTCATTTCGACTCCAACGACA
>Ga0335077_10009190_pt1 | contig 12261 bp, 20 predicted proteins | sample Lox_Sample_31_FD_207151 | JGI IMG/M metagenome (GOLD analysis project Ga0335077, IMG submission 207151) | Soil microbial communities from Loxahatchee National Wildlife Refuge, Florida, United States - Lox_Sample_3.1 | ecosystem: Environmental > Terrestrial > Soil > Wetlands | place: USA...
GCTGGCTGATACGAAGCTGATCGCCGAAGCGTGGGATGCCGCCGGACTCTACCAGATCGGGCATTTCCCCGGTGATCGCTGGGCCGAATGGAACGGTCGCTATCGCGACGAGGTCCGACGCTTTGTAAGGGGCGATCCGGGCGTAGTGGGCGCCATCGCGTCTCGCTTGGGAGGCAGCGCCGATCTCTATCAGGAGCGGGGCGGGTCACCATTGAACAGCATTAATTTCGTGACCTGTCACGACGGTTTTACCCTCAACGATTTGGTCTCCTATAACGAGAAGCACAACGAAGCGAACGGTGAATCGAACCGTGACGGCATCAACAACAACCTCAGCTGGAACTGTGGCGCTGAGGGCGATTCCAACGATCCCAAAGTCGAATCGCTCCGCAACCGTCAGGTTCGCAACTTTATGGCAATTCTGCTGCTCTCACGTGGCGTTCCCATGTTCGTGGCTGGCGACGAGATACGGCGTACGCAGAAAGGTAACAACAACCCCTATTGCCAGGATAACGAGATCAGCTGGTTCGATTGGACTCTTGTTCACAAGAACTCCGAACTACTCCGCTTCTGTAAAAGCATGATTCGTTTCCGAAAAGAGCATGCTGCGCTACGGCGGGACCAGTTTTTCGACGGCTCGGTGAACGAGCGCGGCGTAAAGGACGTATCCTGGCACGGTACGAAGCTCGACCATCCGGGATGGGACGACCCCGAAGCCCGTGGGCTCTCGATGACGTTGGCAGGTTTCGGTCGTGACCCAGACTTGCACATGATGTTTAACATGTTCTGGGACAGCCTGGAATTTGAATTACCCATTGTGCCAGGAAGGCGTTGGTGCAAAGCCGTGGACACAAGCAGGCCTTCACCTCACGACATCGCCGACCCCGGTTCAGAGCAAGACGCGCTTGGAAGCACGCATCGGGTAGAGGCGCGAAGTGTTGTTGTCCTGGTGAATCGGGCGTGAGCAGAGGTGTGCTGTATAGCAGGTCGATCTTTGAGTGCGGCTGTCGTCGGCCCCACGGATGAACTCAATACAAAAGGAGCCTTTCACGCCATTGACCACCGTCCTCGGAACCGACCATCTCAGCCGCGAGGTTGGAGGCACGCGCATCATCGATGACGTGGCTGTCGATGTGCGTAAAGGAGAAGTTTTGGTGATCGTTGGGCCGAGCGGCGCTGGCAAGTCCTCCTTCCTCCGCCTGCTTAATCGTCTTGATGAACCCACCAGCGGCACGGTGCGGCTGCAAAGTGTCGATTACCGGAAGATTCCACACGGAAACTGCGTGGCGTGTTGACATGGTCACTCAGACCGCGTATCTGTTCCCCGGCGCTATCGCCGACAACCTCCGTTTTGGTCCTCTACAACAAGGCAGTGAACTCCCAGCTAAAACCATTGAGGAGCTTCTCATGCAGGTGGAGCTAGGGCCGCGCTGAAGAGGACGTCGCGCATCTTTCTGGTGGCTAGGCGCAACGAGTGTCCGTGGCTCGCGCTCTGGCGAACAATCCGGAAGTGCTGCTGCTGGACGAACCGACGTCGGCGCTTGATGCGGAGGCCAAAGGTGAGGTCAAGAAGCTGATCCTCGCTGTGGTCAAAACGGTCTGACCGGTGTGATGGTCTCTCACGATTTGGCGCAAGCGGCTCGCATGGCCGACCGGGTTATGGTGATGTCCAAAGGCCGTGTCGAGAAAATCGGGACAGCGAACGAGGTGATCAATGCTGAAGGCGCTTTTCGCTAATCAACTAGCTCTGGGCTGCGGACAGGCAGCCGTCGCAACCCTGCTGGCGCTGACTGTGATGCTGCTAGCCCGGAACCGAAAAATTCACCTCGAACGCGAGACCGTTGTTGCGCTCGTTCGCGGGATCGTACAGATCACCGCGGTCGGATCGATTCTGGTGCTGCTGCTGCGAGGACCCGCGTGGACCAGCGTCTTTCTGCTAACGGGAATGATTCTTGCCGCTGCCGGAATGTCGGCAGGCCGGTCGAAGGGCATGCCAAAGAGCTTTCAAGTTTCGCTCTATGTCATTGGCGCTGGTGCAGGTTCAGTTATCGCACTGAGGACCTGGACGGGCGTTATCGACACGCGCATCACATCCCTGGTGCCGAGAGCATGCTCATCGCCAACGCCATGAATACCAATTCGCTGGTGATGAATCGCTTCCGCTCGGAAGTGGAATCGCATGCCGGCTTGATCGAGACTGGCTTGGCGCTTGGAGCCGATTCAAAACAAACCGTTGTTCCCTATGTGCAGGCCTCCCTTCAGGCGAGCTTGATTCCGGCGATTGATTCGCTTCGCTCCCTCGGTATTGTATGGATCCCGGGGCTGATGGCCGGGATGCTCTTGTCTGAAGCGAGTCCGATCTATGCGGCCATATACCAGTTTGTGACCATTTCGATGATATTTTCGTCGTCCGATCTGACGGCACTGATCTGCAGTCTAATGATTCGCAGCGCCGCGTTTTCGCCCGCCGAGCAACTCACGCTGCGTCCCGGTCCCGGCCCGGCCTGTCGGCCGCAGCGCCTGACTTTAGATCCAAGCTGACAGGGCCGTTCGCCCTTGGAATCGACGATGCGATCGACGAGACCTCAAGCCCCTACAGCGATAGATCCCGCTCAGAATCCACCGTAGGCCTTTCGTCATCCTCGTGAATTCGCGAAGAAATTGCGACTTGAAATACGCAATTTTTCTGCATTGTGAAGAACTTACCAATGGCACTTCCGTTGCATTTCCCAAGCGTCAGACGCGAACTAAATAAAAAGGAGCGAAACGCGCTTCAGGAACGAGCATGACGGCAATCTACAGAGCGATTGTGAGGATTCTCCGCAAGGGCTGTTGCAGAGTCCTTGCGAGAATTGCTCCGTCCTGGAGCGATCAAATGGAAGGAGGCAGCGTTTTGACGGAAGACAGCACATCAATCCGAGTTCGTATCGACGATCAGGGCTACACACACGTCACCGTAATTCAGTGGGACGAGGACGGCCAGGAGGTCGTATATCGTGAGAATGAGAATTTTCAGTGTTCGGAGGCACAATTGTGAACCGGATTTCGGCCCCACCCAGATAGATTCATTCCCATGCAGGAGATTGTCATGGCAAAAGTGATCGAATTTTACGTACCGACCAACTTCCAGAAATCGATCAGGTCAGCTCCCCGGCTTCAACCCGGAAAAGTCATCGAGTTTTGCTCTCGAACGAGTAAGTCGGCTGCGCTCGATATATCAAGTATCTGGGAAACTTGGTGGGGCTTGGAAACGGAATGGAGTAGGCATTTCAGTACTTAAGGGGAACGGTATCGACTCGCGCTGAACACTCGATTCTGCTCCTAAAGGGAAGTCAGTGCATTAGCCGGGGTTGTTGTCATCGAACACAGGTGCTCAAAGGTGAAAATGCAAGGTTGTATCGAGGAGGGCTTATGAAATCTAACAAGACTTCGTGTCGGGGCGAGGCTTGTCTCGCGGCTCGGGGAGGGCTGGAAGCGGTACAGATCGGCAGTGACCTGATCGCGTTCTATCCCCGGGCGATCCGCCGGCCGCAACCCTATGTCATCCTGCTCGACCCGGCCAGCGGCATTCTGAAGCGCCTCGAGCTGCAGACGAGGAAGTAACCCTCTCGCTCGGCATCGCTTCAAACTTGAATTACTTGCATGATCGAACGGAGCTCATCGCCACATCCGCCGAAGTTCGATATCTGAAGGGTAAAAGGAGGTCTGAAAATGTATGGTCCAATTGAAGTGGTCGTTGGAGTTACTCCAGAGATGGTTCATAACTGGGGATGGTTCCTCGCATTTGGCATCATTTTGATGCTGCTTGGCGTTGCCGCGGTAGTACGGGCTGTCACTGCCACGGTGGCCTCGATGGTGTTCTTCGGCTGGCTGCTGTTGTTTTCCGGCATTATCGAGTTCGTGCACGCCTTCATGGTCGGTAAGTGGGCGGGTTTCTTCCTGCATATACTCGTGGCGCTTCTGTTCGGAATAACTGGGGCACTCATGGTGTTCAGACCGGTGATCAGCGCCGAGGCCGTCACGTTCGTCATGTCTGTGTTCTTTCTGGTTGCCGGCCTTTACCAGCTGTTTGCCTCAATGTGGACCCATCTGCCTGGGTGGGGCTGGCAAGCTACCAACGGAGCCCTTTCGGCAATTATGGGCGTTTTGCTTTTGATGCAATGGCCGGTCTCCGGCCTGTGGGTGGTCGGTCTTTTCGTTGGCATAGACCTGATTTTCTACGGTTGGGCTTGGATCGCACTGGCAATTGGTCTGCACAAGATGTGAGCGAACAATCCATCCAGCCACGGCCAATGATTTGAGTGCGAGGAGTGAACGTGAAGGATTGCGAATATGGAAGTGTTGCAAGCATGTCTAACTGACACTGTGCCTCAGTTCGGAGCCGCAGCCTTCCGGGGGAATTATCATTACCCGATTCCGTGGTACATCTGGGTGCTTGCGCTGATCGCACAGTTTGTCGCGTTTGGCGAGCCAGCAATGCGATCTGCTGTTGGCGGTCGCTGGATACTGTAGGCTGTCAGCAGTTCAGTTCATAGAGGAGGTTGCCCATGACCGCGAAACCGAAAACGTTGCGACCTCGCTCACCGAAGCCCGACCTCCCAAGTAACGCCGCGGAACGGATCCGCCGACGCGCCTACGAGTTGTACGAGCAGCGCGGCAGGATTGACGGCTTCGCCTTGGACGACTGGCTGCAAGCGGAACGCGAGATTCTCAGAGCGCAGAAGCAACGGAAGGTCAAAGCTGCAAGAGCGTCTCAGTGTTAACCGCGATCAAGATTCTGCACCGGTGATTTGGGCATTTCTGGCGGCGAGCATTCTGGTGTTGCCCGTCGCGGGCGTGTTGCGCCGATTCCGTTGGGCTGCGATCCTCAGCGTGATCGTTCTGTTAGAGTGCGGCCTGCTGGCTGCTAACCGAGGCAGATGTCCACTATCCGATTGGGTAACCCGATACACCGCTGATCGGGGTTCCAACTTCGACATTTACCTGCCGAACTGGTTGGCGAGCCACAACAAAACAATCTTCGGAACGCTGTTTGTCGTTAGCGAATTGATAGTGCTGTGGTGTTGGCTGAAACGAGTGTTAGCGCCGATCTAAAAGGGAGCCAGTGTAGCCGGTTTAAGACGGGCCATTCCGCTCGCTGAATGTGTAGACGCACACACCTACGGTCGGCCAGGTGGGGTTGCAACGTAGGCAGTCATAGTTCCGAGTTCGTTACCGCGAGCTGTCAGCTCACACATGATCCTCCCGCGCCGTCTGTTCCCACCCGTACCGCGGAATTCCCGTTGCGTCGACATCCATCTGAACCGATTGAGCCACAGGTAACCCGTGCGGTGGACCATCTTTCCCCAGCAACGCAGTCAGCCTGGCCTGCTGTGTGATTCTGGGAAACTGTTGGATAGTTCTCCACCAGCCGGTGACCTGGGAACAGCAAAGCAGTTTGCCTGACGATACGACGCTGATCCGGCGTTTCCCTCCTGCCTGACCGGGAACAGAACGCTTGGCGCTCTCGTCCCACCAAACGCTGGGTTATACGTGAAGCATGTATGTGGGTGCAAGACAATTTAGAAACTGCTGTAGAGTTCCTACCGCGTCCCCGACAACGGTGGGCTCTCTCGTGGATTCCGTGGCTCCGGCCAGTAGCGGCGAAAACGGCTCCGTTATTCACCGGCGTCAACAAACGAGCGCGATTATCATCCGCCAACGACGGCGGCACCCTCTGATGCAGGTAGCGAAGGCAGGCGGACCCTGTTTTCGCACTCGTGTTCGCAGTTGGCTTCGTGCTTGGAGCCATTTGCACGCGATGGGTCGTCCCTCGCGTCGGCACGAGAACAGCCGAACTGATGGAGATGCCCATCATCCCTGCGGTCACCATTGTGGCGGCTCGTTGGACAGTACCTGCGCCTGTCGGTTCCGATCATGTGGTCTGCCCGACTTGACATGGGCTGCATGGCATTAGTCCTCATGCTCATCGCGGAGTTCGAGTTCGTGCTCTGGATTCGAGGTCTCTCGATCAAGGAGTATTTCGTCACACGAGACCGCGTGTCGGGAGCAGCGTATTGCCTCCTGCGTGTTTGCCATCATGCCGCGTCTCGTTTAGGGACGAGGCTGTCACGGCTGTTCGGAAACGCGAGCTAAAACGCCTTCTCGAACCGCCGTTCCATAACGCTGCTTGCGCCGATCCGATTCAGTTCTTGGCAAAGCATCTTGATTGTTTCTGAGCGGTCGTGAAACTCGCGGAGTTGAGAAGGTGTCAAAGGTGCTGGCTGTCCGAAGGTTTCGATTTGAACGTCGATGAGCACACGGACTTCATCCTTGATGGCAGTGGCTGGGGTTGTCATCGTGGGAGACCTCTCGCGATAGTTTAGCCGACCGGGTTCGACTCAGCCAGCATTCCTCTGGTTCAGATGCCATTTCTGTGGAAAAGTAGCCTCGATTCGGTAAGGCTGAGGTAGGCTTGGTTTGCGCAGCGAGCGGGTTTATGAAAAAGAGGCTTCAAAAGTGGCAGGTGATTCTAAGCTCCGCATTCCCAAGTGCCTCCAATGCTTATTGGCGGGCGTTGCCATTACGACGCATGAAAACCCTCCTCGCAGGGGGGTTCTTCACTTTCGCCGTAGTTGGTTTCGTGGCTGATCTGTTACTACTCAATGCCCCGCCTTTGGGTCGGGAGTTTTTCTGGCCCGCTTTATTCGGCGCGGCGGCAGTTGGCGTACTCGTCGCACAGATCAAGAGGGTTCGCTCCATCTTTCTGGTTTTCATGATCGTCCTTGCAACGTACACGGCTATCTGGATCGCAGGTGGGTTGTCGGGTCTTGGCTGGCGTGGGCTGGGTTGGTTGACCTATTCCATCTCGCTTCTGTTTGCGCCGTCGCAAGTGCCACATGCAATGAAAGCGCGAATTTTGCTTGACGCTATCGGCATCTGGATCAGTGGGGCGCTCGGCTTTCGATTGCTGCTGTCCTTCGTCACCACCGAGGGGCTGGACAACGTGCGGATGCAGACCGAACTGTCCCTCGCGCACGACATTCAGACCACTCTGGTGCCGACCCTTTCTTTCCAGACACGGCGCTTCGAGGTCTACGGCAAATCGATTCCCAGCACGGAAATGGGCGGCGACTTGGTCGATGTCATCGAGAGCGATGGAAGTCTGCTCGCCTATGTTGCCGACATTTCAGGGCATGGTCTTCCCGCTGGTCAACTCATGGGGATGTTAAAGACCGCGCTGCGGGTCTCTCTCCAGTTCCATCAACAACCCGTGGCTTTGCTGGAAAGTGCAGACCGTGTGCTGCCTGCCGTCAAGGCCCCGGACATGTACGCCACCATCGCCTTGCTGTACTTCGACGGCTCCGCCCAAGCCGAGTATGCCTTAGCAGGCCATGTGCCCATCCTGCACTATCGCCATTGCAGCGGCGACACGGCTCGGCTCTCGATGGAGCAGTTCCCCTTGGGTCTGATTCCGGGTGGGCGCTATGCGAGCCAGCGCGTCAGTTATTCACCGGGTGACCTGTTCCTGCTGCTCACCGATGGCATCACAGAAGTAGTCAACGACCGAGACGAAGAGTTTGGTCTGGCACGAGTGGAGAGACTGCTGACCCAACACGCGGCCCAACCTCTATCGCGGATTTGGGAATTGATCATGGGAGAAGTAGGGCAGCACGGTGTGCAACAGGATGACCAGAGTATGCTACTGCTCCGCGTCCGTGAGCAGCCAACGTTAGTGAAGCCTCATCTTGTTCCTCACACACTTTCGTCGTAGCAGACCTAGCAGACCAGTTCTACTTGATTTCCTTCGGGATCAGTCACATAAAGAGAGCGCCAATGCACCCATGTGTGTTCGGCGGTCTCGACCTCAAGAGCTAGCGGCCGAAGCCTGTTGAGTTCGTTCTCAAAATCAGCAAGCGGTATCTCAAACGCGATGTGGTCGATGGTCGAAGTTGGTGCATCCGGCGCGGAACCTTGAGTGCCTGATCGGTCGAACAAGGCGAGCACTTGAGTGTGACCACCGAAGCCGTCAGCGATCTTGAAGAACGCGCAGTTTGGGATTCTGGTCATTAACGGCAAGGCGATGAGCTCTTCGTAGAATTTCTGCATCGCTTCGAGATTTTTCACGCGGAGTGCTATCTCGCCAAGCCCGCGCACCGACGTGCGCTTCTTCCTAGCAGCTAATGCTGACATGATCGGACCTCCAAGTCAGAAACCTTTCAACCGACCCTTGGTGCTTTCTTATCTGTGGTTCCGACTCGTCTCTAATTGGAGCAGCGTAACTGTACAATTTGCTGCGACGGAAATTGCTCAATGGCAGACGATCTGAAGCGTGCAGTTGTCTGGAAAAACCTGTTAATCAGCGGGACGGACTATTGTGGCCTGTGGCACACTGCCGAAGGCTGGCTGGTGAAGGGTACCGTCGTCGGAGTCCTGAAAGATTCGCGACCGATGCTGGCGAACTACGAAATCCATTGCGACGAGAACTGGTTAACCCACCGAGTTCAAGTCGAGCGAACAATCGGAAACGATGTGAAGAACCTCAGCCTGACCGTGGAGAGCCGGGGCGTGTGGCGTAGTTCAGGTCGGGAGTTGCGCGATATTCAAGGCTGCGACGACATTGACCTCGCGGTGACGCCCGCGACCAACACTCTTGCCGTCAGGCGTCTCAACCTCCAAGTCGGGAGCAGCGAGTCGATCATCGCTGCTTGGGTCAAATTCCCCGACCTTACGGTTCAACCACTATCTCAACGCTACACGCGGCTCGATCAGAACACCTATCGCTACGCGAGCAACACAGGATTCTCGGCCGAGATTGTGGTGGATGATCTCGGTTTGGTCACTGACTACCCCGGTGGCTGGGAACGCATCGGCTCGCTGTAGAACCCAATCCCGTGAATTAGAGTTCTTTACCTTGCATACCAATCCGAGTGCGGCGACCATCGGCTGCACGAGAGACACTGTGTTTCAGTCCATTGATGTAGGCAGGCTGGGCAGACGCCGCCAGTATCGAACGTGTTCCATGAATGACCGCACTCGCAGAACCATTTGTCTTCTTTGCGGGGCGACCAGCCGACGCAGAGCGGGCAGTGGATGCGCGGGCCGGACGGCTCATCGCACTTCTCTTGCTCAAGCTCCCGTTCTACGACGATGGACAACATGGGCGCTCCGGCAGCCGGATCACCTTTGGACGGCATAGTGCAGCTTGACCACTCCATCGGTGTAAGTCTTCGTCGCGATCAATTTCAAAGGCACGTTTCGATGGCGTGACGCAACGAGCGGAATCCCCTCCCCAATCATCGTCGGGATCACGTGGATAATGAATTCATCCACTTGCTCGGCATCGAGAAAAGCGGCAACCAGTTCAGCACCTCCCACCAGCGAAGTTTCCTTGCCTTTCTCCGAGCGGAGTCGTTCGGCGAACGCGGTCACGTCTTCGCTAACAACGCTCACCTTTGGACTGGCGGCTTTCGACAGCGTGCGCGAGAACACGTAATTCCTCTTCCCGGCGTACCCTTCTGCCATTCCAAAGCGCACCGTGAGGTCGTAGGTCTTGCGCCCCAGAAGGCAGGTGTCGATGGAACGATAGAATTCAGGCATACCGTAGTCACCCTTCGGGTGTGGACGGTCAAGCCAGTCCACAGAGCCGTCTCGTCGGGCGATGAACCCGTCAGCACTAATGGCTATGTAGACGATAAATTTGCGCTTGCGAGCCGATTTCGGCATTCCGAAAAGATACCACCTCAATGATGTCGCAGGTGTTAACTACAGGAACAGACGATTCTCTGTCTCGGCATGCTCCACAGGTCGCGTGCATTCTTCGTCGTCGTTCGCCACATGGTTGACCCTACTGCTTGTGCGCGACAAACTGCCGGGTGGTCTCATTCACCTTGTTTTCCATAGAAACGGTCATCGTTTTTCCATCAGCAGAGCACGTAAAGCGAGTGATTTCGACTATTTTCCTTTGATCGCAACCGTGCGTTCCAATCGCGTGTCGCGAGCGCGATACACTTCGCCCATGCCACCGGCGCCGAGCGGCGATTCGATTTCGTAGGGGCCAAGTCTGGTGCCGGAGGTCAGAGCCATGCGTGGGCGCAATTATAGCCTGTGCAGCAGGTTATAGAACCTGCGACGATTCTTGGTGTGTTGTCGGCAAACCTTCCCTAATCCATAAGGGTAAGGGTTGCCCGTCGCTCGGGAGGGATCTCCTTGATTGCCAGCGGCAGACTTCCCAGAAGCCGATTTCGGGACAAGGCTGTTGGAGCCCGCCTGAAAACGTGAAAACGTAACTTCTGGTTAGGCCGTCCGGAATGGCTTCTGCAGAGTGGGACAAGCTGGTCGATCCAAAGTTGGCGTCAGGCTGCTAGTACGCCTTTGATCTCAATTCCCGGTCGTTCGAAACACTTGATATAGGCCTAAGGTAAACGAATATCGTCGCCGCGCGATTCTCATGCTTGAAACGAAATCAGATCCCATTCCCAGTCAGGCACCAAGGTCTGGTGCTTGCAGAATATAAAGCTTGCCGTCACGCGCGCGGACTTTGAAGAACAAGTGCTTTGGACCGTACCACTGATCCGTAACGTTCTCGACCATGTACTCATGTCCGTGTTTAAACAGCTTGGCCAGCAGCAACGCCCGAAGACCATGCCCATTGAAAATTGAAACCACCCAGGTGCCCTGTCACGTCGACGACTTCGCCGATGAAATACAGCCCCGGCACCCTGCGGCTCTCCATAGTTTTCGCGGATAGTTCATCGGTGTCCACGCCTCCGGCCGTTACCTCAGCCTTTTCATATCCCTCGGTGCCTGCGGGAACGACGATCCATTTGTGGAGCTGACGTTCGAGTTCCGCCAACCCCTGATTGGTCCACGCATCCGGCGCGTGGAGTTGAAGCCAACGATCAGCAAAACGGTTCGGGAGGATTTCCCGAATAGCAGACCGTAACGCTGCAGTATTTCGGGCTTTGCCGGATCTAAGGACGGTTGTCATCTCGCGACCCAGTGCCAGATCGATGAAAAGGGGAGTTCCGGCCGCCCAATATGAAGAGACTTGCAGGATGGCAGGACCACTGAGCCCGCGATGGGTAATCAGCATTTTCTCGCGGAAGTTGTGATGGTCTGAACTGGCCACCACCTCTGCCGATACGCCAGCGAGATCGCAATAACGGGCGCGATCGTCGGCGGCCAGCACAAGTGGGACAAGCGCGGGCCTGATTGCTTGCACTTTCAATCCAAATTGCCGGGCCACCTCATATCCGAAAGCGGTCGCCCCGATCTTTGGGATCGACAGGCCCCCGGTCGCGATGACCAAGGCGGGCGCACGGAATTCGTCGTTTTCGGTGCTGACAATGAATTCGGACGTACGCCTGATTTCGCGTGGTGCGCGGTTGACGAGGATCTGCACCCCGTGAGACTGGCATTCGTTCTCCAGCATGTTGGTGATGTCGCGCGCTGAACGGTCGCAGAACAGTTGTCCGAGAGTCTTTTCGTGGTAAGGAATGCGGTGCTTTTCGACCATGGCGATGAAATCCGCGGGGGTGTAGCGCGCCAGTAGAGACTTGGCGAAGTGGGGATTGCGGGACAGGAAGTTCTCCGCCCGGCAGTAGAGGTTAGTAAAATTGCAGTGGCCACCGCCCGAGATCAGTATCTTCTTTCCAATGCGATCCGCCCGCTCAAGGACGGTAACACGTCGCCCCCGTTTGCCAGCCTCAATCGCACACATGAGTCCAGCAGCACCGGCTCCCAGGACGAGAACGTCGCATTTGTGCGTCAAGGTCAACTAATAGAATATCGGGAAAAGTGCCGACATCACCGTTATCCTATTTGTAATGTCGTGCTCCAAGTTACATCAGCGGGATCGTGCTCTGGTGCAGATCGTTGATGGGGCGTTTGCCGAAGCGGCACGTAAGAGCGGTTCATGGCTCCTGTGTCGACCGGGGTGCACGCAATGCTGCATAGGAGCATTCGCCATTAACCAGCTCGACGCTGCACGTTTGCGGCAGGGGATGACTGATCTCGAAGCGCACTCACCCGAACGTGCGGCTGCGGTGCGCGAACGTGCCCGGCTGTCCATCCAAAGTATGGCCACTGAGTTTCCCGGCGATCCGCAGACAGGTGTGCTCTATGAGGATAAGGAATCAAAGAAGCGATTCGAGTACTTTGCCAACGATGAGCCTTGCTCAGCACTTGACCCATTGACCGGTCGATGCGAGCTTTACGAGTCCCGCCCCATGACCTGCCGCGTTTTTGGACCGCCGGTCAGATCTGAGGACGGACTCGGCG
>Ga0335077_10009191_pt1 | contig 12261 bp, 8 predicted proteins | sample Lox_Sample_31_FD_207151 | JGI IMG/M metagenome (GOLD analysis project Ga0335077, IMG submission 207151) | Soil microbial communities from Loxahatchee National Wildlife Refuge, Florida, United States - Lox_Sample_3.1 | ecosystem: Environmental > Terrestrial > Soil > Wetlands | place: USA: Florida...
GCACTCGCCGGCGAAAGGTGAAAAAATGGCATACGTGAAGACTCTGCGCCTGACCGTCGATCCCTCCCGGCTCGACACCGAAGAAGCACGGCAGGTCATTGATCACGCTGCCGCGATCCTTCGGTCCGGCGGTCTCGTCGCCCTTCCAACGGAGACCGTATATGGCCTTGGCGCCAATGCGCTGGATCGCGATGCAGTCTCACGGATATTCGCAGCCAAGCAGCGCCCTGCCTGGGATCCGGTGATCGTCCACGTCGCTGGCCCGGTCAACGACAATCCCATGGTCGGGGCACTGGTCATCGAAATCCCCGTCGCCGCACAGCGCCTGATGGATAGGTTCTGGCCCGGACCATTGACTCTTCTCCTGCCCCGTTCCTCAGCCGTGCCGGACGCGGTGACAGCGGGTCGTCCGCTTGTCGGCATTCGGATGCCGGCGCACCCGGTAGCGTTTGAAGTCATCTCTTGTGCCGGCATTCCGGTCGCCGCCCCCAGTGCCAACGTGTTTGGACATATCAGCCCAACCAGTGCAAGGCATGTCCTCGACGATCTCGACGGCCGAATCGACGCCATCATCGATGCCGGCCCAACACACCACGGCGTTGAATCCACCGTCATGGACCCGTGCCAGAATCCACCCGTCATCTATCGACCCGGTGCCGTTACTGCAGAGCAAATCCAGCTGACTGTCGGCCCCGTCGCGCTCTTCTCGGTGCCTGGCGCCGAAAATGCTGTCGCTCCCGAATCGCTTCCCTCACCCGGAGTCAGCCTCCGCCATTACGCACCCCGCGCGCGTCTCATTCTTATCGACGCGCCGTTCGAGGAACTGCCCGCCAGGCTGCATGAGGCTTCGAAGCTATTCGCAGAGGATCGTCTTGGAATCATGCTCCCAAGGGAGCTTGCCAATACGGAACTCGGGGCCCCTGCGCGCGCGGCCGTCGAGTTTCCCTGGGGACGGTGGGGCTCTCCCGAGGAGCTGGCCAGCAACCTCTATGCCGGACTGCGGGCACTCGATGCCCAGGGTTGCACCGTGATTCTCTGTCCTTTGCCCCCACCCAAAGGGCTCGGGGTCGCGGTTCGAGATCGCCTGCGCAAGGCTGCCTTTCCCGCGGGGAAATGATCCTACTGGCCCGATTCGCCGAGCTTGTACATATACCGGATTGCAGATTTATAGATCAGTGTCTTTGTGCGGCCGCGAACCTTCAGAGCGCTGCGGTCATACCACTCGATGCAGCCCTCAACGCGCTCGCCGTCTTCCAGCACGATCACCATTGGCGTCTGCGATTGAATCTGCTTCTGGAGATAGAAAAGTTCTGCCTGCCGATGAGCAGAGTTATCGTCCGCGTCGTACTGGGAAAACCGGAATGAAACCGAAGGAGGTGAATTCCGAAGTTTCCTCTGGGCTGGATACGCGGGAACCTCCCGCCGTCCGCCGTCCGCTCCGCCAGGCAAAATGACTTGACTGTTCATGGGATTGGTTCCTCCGTAGAACAACGTCTGCAACTGCATCAAAGGGCTCGATCAGCCGGCAGAAAGTGCAACAATTTCCATTGCTTCGGTTTCTCTGCAATGACCTTTACTGCATATTCAACGAACTGACACAGATCTCGCTTTCGATGACCGGCAGACAGAGAGCAGCACCCGGTCCCGAGGGTCTTCAAGCGACCGATGAAAAGGTGTTCTGATTCTACTCCAAAGATGCCCCCGTCCCGGGCATGGTTGCTTAGCTCCGCAGCGAAGGCCGGCTCAACGCTCTGCGAGACTGACCGCCATTGCGTCGAGAGAGAGCGAGCGCAGAAGGTTGCGGCGCATCCCCTGCTCAACCTGCACAAGCGCCCTCGACGTGGCTTCGATCCAATCCACGGTCAGCCCGCGAGCCATCCGCTCAAGTTCGGCTTGCAAGTCGACATTGCGGATGAGAGCCGGAGTCCCCGCGACGATCAGGAGCAGGTCCTCGAGCAGGCTTCCCATGGCGCGCAACAGCCCAAGCGTCTTCTCCTGGCCGTCTGCGCCGGCGCGATAGGTCTCTGTGGCCCGGAACAAAAGCGAATAATCCGGCTCACGCAGCGCAGTCCCGAGGACGACGAGCGCGTCCTGGCGGCTGGCCAGATACGCGGCGAGGTCGAGTGCCAATGCGCGACCCACGGCGCCCTCAGCCAACCGGGAAACCAGCCCGCGCTCATGAGCCTTCAACTCGGGACGGCGCTTCGCCAGCAGCGTTTCCAATTCGCCGGCCGGAATCGCTCCAAGCCGGTAGAGCATTGCCCGCGACCGCATCGTAGGCAGCAACTCCTGTGGATTTTCGGCCAGGAGAATCAGCGATGTGTGCTCCGGCGGTTCCTCCAGGACTTTGAGCAGGCTGTTGGCCGCTTCTTTCATGAATCCGGATGAGGTGAAGATGGTAAACGCGCGAGCAGCCTCGACTGGCGGCCGATAGTACGCAGCGTGAATCACTTGCCGCACTTGCCCGAGCTTGATAAGGAGCTGGGGTGGATCAGGCGGGACAATCAGCACATCGGGGTGGGTTTGAATCAGAATGCGTGTTTCGCGTTTATCGGTCTCGCGGAGTTCTTCCCGCGCCTCAACTGCCTGAGCCACGCGCTCTTCCAGGTTCGCGGACTCGCCAATGCGGAGGCAATTTGAACATTCACCACAAAAGTCAGGCAGCCCGTCACTTTCTGTCGGGTTGAGGCAGTTCACTGCCCGAGCGAGCATCAGCGCGAGCGTGTACTTGCCGGAGCCCTTCGGTCCGGCGAGGATCAGCGCCTGAGGAAAGTGACCGCTGCGGACCGACTCCCGCAGCCGCCGAACCGTTGTCGCATTGCCCAAGAAGTTCTGGAAGCCCACAAATCGAGTCTAGAGCATTTCTTCGCGTCAGAATTGTGTTTGCCGAAGAACTCAGAAGCCCCTATTCTGGCAGCGGATGGAGGCAGTTGACTTCGTTGCGAAGAGGGGTGGCATGGGCCGGACGATCTTCATCAGCTATCGCAGAGACGACTCCGAGGGCGAGGCGGGCCGGTTGTTCGACGATCTGGTTCGTGAGTTCGGAGAGAATTCGGTCTTCATGGATGTGGCCGGAATCAGTCCAGGCCTCGATTTCCGGAAGGCGATCGACGAAAACGTTGCCGGCTGTGGTGTTCTTCTGGCCATGATCGGGCCAACATGGTCGACGATGACAGACTCTTCAGGCCAACGCCGTCTGGATTCCTCGAATGACTTCGTTCGCCTTGAAATCGCCTCTGCGCTTGCGCGCAACGTCGCTGTTATTCCGGTGCTTGTGCATGACGCCAAGATGCCCCATCCGGCCGAACTTCCCGACAACCTGAGAGATCTGGCCTATCGCAACAGCGTCGAGATCACGCATGCGCGGTGGAACTCTGACGTGCAATTGCTGATCGAGGCACTGGCTCACTACATAGGCTCCTCGAGCACCCAGAGCGCCGAACCTGTGCATGCGACGGTGCCCGCGCAACTTCCACCGGCCAACCCGGCTCCACAGCAGCCGGCTCCCAGGAGGAGATCGAAACTGCGGCTCATCATGTGGGCTGGCGCAGCAGCTCTGGTTTTGATCGCTGTGATTGCGCTGTTTTCCTCGCACAGTTCGGGCGCACCGGACAATTCGGCGACTGGAACGACTCCCTCCACCGGTGCGTCGAGTTCGTCACCGGAACCCAACGAGGAGAAGCCGGCCAGTTCGGTCGACCCTTCGCTTAAGGGCACTTGGATCAATCCGACGCCGCTGACGCGCAACGGGCTCGACAAGCTGGAGATATCCTTTGCTGGCGCAGAGCCGTCTGTCTTTCTTCGGGCGTGGGGAAAGTGCGAGCCCGATGACTGCTCCTGGGGAGAACAAGAGGGCACAGTCAAGGGAGACGAGGTCACGGCCACGTGGTCCCTGACACCGAAGATTGACGAACAGGAGAAGGGGCGTGTTGCAACCGTGACCGTCAAGATCGACGGCCACTGGCTCGACGTTGAGATCGTCAATGAATTCCCCAACGGTCCCGCCGTCGCGAAGAGCTTTCGGTTCGTTCGCGAAGAGTAGCCCTCGGCAGGGCAGAGGCCAATTGAAGATGGCCTTCGCAGGCCGTACTCGTTGTTTTCCATTCTGGCTGCTTCGCCGGCGGCCCCCCTCCCCCACCTTAGCGACAAAGTATTCATTTTAATAGACTTATAGATTTGGCATCGCGCCAAAGTCTTCCTGTTATTGGACTTACGGGCAAAGTCTTCCTGGGAAAGAAGTTAGGGAACAGCCGTCACCCTCAGATTCGAGCAATTAGCTCTTACCGTGGCTCGCGCAGGGATACGACTTCACATTCATTGTGCGGCAGGCAGAGGGAATGATCTGCAAGGGAAGCGAGTTAGCAGCGTTGTTGCGCGATAAGGCGGGGCAGAACTACCAGGTAAGTGAGTGTGTCCCCGCCTTCGAATCCGCGATGAGCATCAAAGCGGGGTTAGAGGTGCATTCCCAGGTCTCAGAATCGAGACCTGGGGCACCCAGATTTTTGGGGTTGTTGTTGCCGATGGGAACCGCGGCGATGCTTCAAGCGTCCTTGCGGCTGCTTTCGCGGATGGTTTTGATCTCCTCCTGCGGAATATGGAGGAACTCCAGAAACTCCTGGTGTTCCGCAGGCGCGGACCGTTCGAATTCGGCATGCCAGCGATTCATCTGGTCATTCGAGAAGCCGCACGACTTCATAATGGAAACCCACTTCTCCTTTGTAATCATCTTTGCCTTCCCCAGAGCCTTGTGCTCCAGCAGTTTGAGGATCGCCTGCTGGTGGGAGCGCAGAGTCATAATCTCGGCGTCAAGTTCGAGCAAACGCCGCTTCAGGACCCCCGCTGCATCCCTGCCATTGCGATCCGATTTCAAGTTCAGAATGGTGTGAATGTCCTCGAGGCTCAGGCCTGCGTCACGGTAGGCACGAATCTTGAGCAGCCGCTCGAGATCCGCCTGACCATAACGGCGATAGTTACCGCCGCTGCGCTGCGGCGGGGGCATCAGACCGATCGATTCGTAGTACAGAAGGGCGGTCCGGCTCATGCCGCACTGCCGGGCGAGTTTGGTTACCGTGAACATCGTCCATCTCCACTGTGAACCCTATAGTTGTAGACAGGTCAAGGACCGAAGGCAAGAAATTTGTAGCGCACAGGAGGGCCCGCTTCATCAAAGGGCTGTTGTCGAAGCGCCTGATTGCCTTGCCCGTACAATAGGAGAGAGAGCTGATCCCTAACCAATGCCGGAAGCCGAGCAGAAGCCCAGCCAATCGAAACCGAAGCAGCCTAATGCGGCCAAGGCGGAACCTCGCAAGGGCGATGAGGACCCGGTCGGCAAGGTCTACGATTCAAGGCTTATCCGGCGGCTGGGCGGGTATCTGAAGCCATACTGGTGGCAGGCGGCCATCTCTTCCCTGTCCATCACCTTGAAATCGCTGAGCGACGTCGCCGGGCCGTATCTCGTAATGGTCGGTATCGACCGTTATTTCCCTGCGGACTCGACGGGCGCTGCACACTCAAACCCGCTGAGCCACATTCACGGGCCGACCAACCTGCTGATTCAACATCTGCCGAAAGATCCGGTGCAGGGCATCACGCGCCTGGCGTTGATTTACCTCGTGGCGCTTGTTTCTGCTTACCTCTTTGAGTTCATCCAGACGTACCTGATGCAGTGGACGGGCCAGAAGATCATGTTCGACATGCGGCGCGACATCTTCCGCCACATGCAGCGCATGCATATCGGCTTTTTTGACAACCACGCCGTAGGCCGCCTCGTTACCCGGCTAACGTCGGACGTGGATGCCATCAACGAGATGTTCACCGGTGGAATTCTGGCGATAGTCGACGACTTCTTCACGCTGTCGATCATGGCGATCGTGATGCTCAGCATCAACTGGTGGCTCGCCCTGCTGGCTTTTTCTGTGCTTCCCGTGATCCTCTTCGTGACCCGACTGTTTCGCAACAGCGTGCGTGAAAGCTATCGCCGCGTTCGGGCGGCCATTGCGCGCATTAACAGCTTCACGCAGGAACACGTCAGCGGCATGAGCGTCGTGCAGCTCTTCAATCGGGAAGAGCGCGCCTACAAGGACTTCGAGGCGGTCAACCGCTTGCACATGATCGCCTTCAAGGACACGATCTTCGCCTATGCTCTCTACTACCCGGCAGTCGAGCTGCTTTCTTCGATTGCCATCGCACTGGTGATCTGGCGGGGCGGGTTTGGCGTCCTCTCCGGGTCGGTGACGATTGGCATGCTGGCGATGTTCAACATGTATTCGCAGCGCTTCTGGCGCCCCATTCAGGATCTGAGCGACAAGTACAACATTCTGCAAGCCGCGATGGCTGCCTGCGAGCGCATCTTCAAGCTCATGGACACGGCCCCGGAGATTGTCGGCCCAGCGAATCCGCGCACAGGGAACGGGTCGAACCGCATCGAATTCCGGCACGTGTGGTTCACCTATCAGAAGCTGACGCCCGAACAGCAGGCTGCGGTAGAGCGCGCCACTCAATTGCAGCAGCCTTCAACGGAACTTGCGGCGATTGCCGACATCGAATGGATCCTGAAGGACGTGTCGTTCACGATCGAGCCGAACCAGACGGTTGCGATCGTGGGGCATACCGGGGCAGGCAAGACCACGCTCACTAGCCTGATGATGCGCTTCTACGACGTAACTGCCGGCGCGATCTGTCTGGATGGCGTGGACCTGCGGGAATTGGATTTGACTGAGTTGCGCAATCATTTTGCCGTGGTGCTCCAGGATCCCTTTCTCTTCACGGGAACGCTGGCTGAGAATATCCGCTTTGGCAACGAGAAGATCACAGATGAGGCTCTGGGCCAGGCAGCGCGGGATGTCAATGTTCTCGATTTCATCGAGACGCTTCCACGCGGATTTGAAGAGCCGGTGCGGGAACGCGGCAACTCACTCTCGACCGGCCAAAAGCAGCTCATCAACTTCGCGCGGGCGCTTGCGTACAACCCACGGATTCTGATTCTCGACGAAGCCACTTCGAGTGTGGACACGGACACGGAGTTGCGGATTCGCGGTGCGCTCGAACGCATGGTCGAAGGCCGGACAAGCGTGTTGATTGCCCACCGTCTCTCCACTGTTCAGCGCGCTGACGAGATCCTCGTGATGCACAAGGGGCAATTGCGCGAGATGGGCACCCATCAGCAGTTGCTCGCGCGGCGCGGTCTCTACTGGAAGCTTTATCAATTGCAGTACAAGGACCAGGAGATCGGGATGGCAGCCCTGCCTGCGAGCGAACCGTCGATCGCGCCAGTTATGTAGTGAGTCTCGCGTCAGGCTATGATGGAGTTCAGGAAACCTTCCCGCAAGTCTTGTCTGTGACCGGGTGAAAAGCAATGAAGAATGCAGGCGGTCCGCCGAAAGTCGAACTGTTTGATACGAGTCTACGGGACGGGCTTCAGCAGCCGAATCTCGAGATATCGGTTCCCAGCGCGGTTCATCTGCTGCAGCGGATGGGCACGTTTGGCGTGCACTTTTCCGAGATTGGATTTGCGGGCGCCAACCTGTTTGTCGATGATCTGACGAAGGCTCTCGACTCGGTCGATACAGGCGCGATGAAGCTCGCCTTGTTCGGCAGAACGCGCGGGCGCGGCACGAAGGTCGAAGATTGGCCGGATGTGCAGTTCATCCTTCGCCACAAAGAGCGCGTTCCGGTCGCAGTGATCGTGATCAAGTCGCGCCTGCTCGACGTGACCAAATCGCTGGAGACGACACCGGAGGAGAATCTGCGGATGACGTGGGAGACGATCGACTACCTGCAGGCCGGCGGTCTGGAGGTTCTTGTCGATCTTGAACACGCCATGGATGCCAATTGCGGACGACGCGAAAACGGCAACACCTGCGATGACGACTTCCATCGTCGCAGCATCGATTATTTCAATCAGCTCACGGATCAGTGCGTGGGCCAGAGAGTCGGCCGCATCGTGGTCTGCGACACCACGGGTGGCGCCAGCCCCGAAGAAGTGGAGCGGGTGATTGGCGGGCTGATGACGCGGTATCCGGATGGGAAGTTCGGATTTCACGGCCATAAAGACCGCGGCCTCGGGGTGGCAAACACACGCGCCGCCATTCTCGCCGGAGCGGTCCACGTGCAGGGCACGCTGCTCGGGACAGGAGAGCGCTGCGGCAACGTCAATCTGACCACCGTGATCGGGGGAATGCAGTTACGCGGCGAAGCCGAGTTTGTCTCTGCCGAGTCGTTGACCGGCCTCACGAGTCTCGCACACTCGGCTTACACGGCATTTGGGTTGGAGCCTCCTCACGGCGCGCCCATCGTGGGAATGGGGGCATTCGGCACGTGGGCGGGGATGCATGGCAGCAGCGAGCGCAAGAATCCGGGCGCTTACCTGTGGTGCGATCCCGCGAGAGTGGGCGCCAGTCCCGTTATCGGCGTCAACCGGCAATCGGGCAAGGCCAACATCATGCTGCTCTCTGAGACGCTTGGCGTGCCGTTGAACCCGGAGCAGGCGCAGGCGTTGATTGATGCAAACGAGTCGATGATCGAGGGCGGGGGTTTCACGGCGAGTGAAGTGTCTTTCCGCCTGGCGTGCATGAGGGTGTTGCACACGCTCCGGAACCGCTTCAGCATTCGAAGCTGGAGGGTCTTCGACGAATCCGATGAAATCGGTAACCGTTTTGTCCAGGCCTTCATGACGCTTTCGGTTGGCGAAACCACGGTGACCACCACGCGCGCAGAAGGCGCCGGGCCTGTTGATGCGCTGACCAAAGCCATGCGGCGCGAACTGGAAAAGTGGTATCCGGCGCTGGCCGAGATGCGCCTGGGCACATTCACGGTCATGGCGCTCGATGTGGCCGCGCACGATTCAGCAGCTTATGTGCGCGTGACCGTTAGCTTCCACGCAGACGGGTGCGAGCCGTGGGTAACTGCCGGGGTGAGCAGCGACATGAACCAGGCGGCACTGATGGCCATCGTCGATGGCTTCAATTACTGGTTGCTGGTGAAGTCGGATGACCCGGCGGAGCGGATGCCGGAGTCAGCCGCGATCAGCGGGATCGCAAAATAAACGTGCCACTCCGCGTGAGCGGAATGGCACGTGTGATTTGGCTTGCCCCAGGCGCTGTTACTTTGCAACCGCTGACGGCCGGGTGTCGAGTGCGCCGCTGGCGTAGCCCTTGGCCATCTCTGCGATCGGAATCGGCTTGTAGTCCTTGCCATGGCCGGCCTGCCCGAACTGGGTCATGCGCAGAGCCACGACTTTCTTCATTGCCTCGCGAGCCGGCTTGAGATAGTCGCGCGGATCGAACTTCTCAGGTGTTTCGGCGAACACCTTTCGAATCGCGCCTGTGATAGCGAGGCGATTGTCGGTGTCGACATTGATCTTGCGAACGCCGTTGCGAATGCCGAGTTGGATCTCCTCGACCGGCACGCCCCACGTGGGCTTCAGCTGACCGCCGTATTGATTGATGATGTCCTGCAGATCCTTGGGTACGGACGAGCTGCCGTGCATCACAAGATGCGTGTGAGGCAGGCGCTTATGGATCGCGATGAGCACATCCATCTTCAGCACTGAACCATCCGGCTTCTTGGAGAACTTGTAGGCGCCATGACTGGTGCCGATGGCGATTGCAAGAGCGTCGACGCCGGTGCGCTCGGCAAACTCGACTGCCTGATCGGGGTCGGTGATGTGTTCGAGGCCGGTACCGCCCGCGCCGTGACCGTCTTCCACGCCGCCAAGCACGCCGATTTCACCTTCGACCGTTACGCCGCGCTCGTGGGCGTAGTCGACCACTCTGCGGGTGACTTCAACGTTTTCTTCAAAGGTCGTTGGAGTCTTGCCGTCTTCCTTGAGGGAGCCGTCCATCATGACGCTCGTGTACCCCAGAGCGATGGCGCTCTTGCAAGTCTCAAAGCCGTTGCCGTGATCCTGATGCATGGCAATCGGAATATCCGGATTCAGTTCAGCGGCGGCCTGGATCAGCCGGAAGAGGTAGAGATCTTCGGCAAAGGCGCGCGCCCCGCGGCTGGCCTGAACGATGACGGGCGAATTGGTTTCCTTCGCCGCAGCCATGATGGCCTGGATCTGTTCCATATCGTTGACGTTGAATGCGCCGACGCCGTATCCGCCCTTGGCGGCTTCGTCGAGGAGCTGCCGCATGGATACTAGAGGCATAGCAATTCTCCTTCTCAATTCGTGGGTTGGATATTCGGCCGCGCGTGCCTTGTGTCTGGTGGCAGCACGCAAACAGCATTTCAAGCGGCGCGAACTGCAATCGTCCTTATGGTAGCAGAGACGCGCAATGGGAAAGTGTGTCCCGGCGCACACGGACGGAACTCCTTTGTTAAGGGCGATATGGAATAATCCGTGGGTGCCCATCAACCCGACCCCCACACCGGGCTGGTTCCTGTTGTCGTGCGCCGCAGGATCGGTAATTCTCCTGCTGGTCCTGATCGCCAGAGTCCGGCTTCATCCCGCACTCGCACTGACTGTGGCCGCGATTACGCTCGGGCTCGCGACGGGCATGCCTTTGAAACAGGTGCCGGCCTCTTTCTCGCTCGGTGTCGGGAACCTGATGGGCCATATCGCCATCGTGCTTGCGATGGGAGCAGTTCTCGGCAACCTCCTGGCACGCTCCGGCGGCGCAACAGCTCTTGGAAGACTGCTCGTAGAGAATTGCGGAGAGCGCGGCCTGCCGTGGGCTCTTCTGGGTCTGGGAATCCTTGTCGGCATGCCCGTCTTCTTCGAAGTCGGGCTCGTGTTGCTGATGCCAATCGTTGCAGCAGCTGCCCGCCGCAGCGAGCGCCCGCCCATTCTCGTTGGCCTTCCCTTGATGGCCGGACTCTCCATCGTTCACGGGACTCTGCCTCCGCATCCGGCTGCAATGCTCGCCGCCACGCAGTATCATGCCGATCTCGGCCGCACCATCCTCTGGGGCCTCATGGTCGGTCTGCCCGCAGGCGTCGTAGCCGGTCCGGTCCTCGGCTGGGTTCTCATTCAACTCTGGCGCAGACAGAATGCGTCGGCAGGCAGCGAATCGCTCGAGCCCGAGGGAGCCATCTTCGAGACTCCGGCAGAGGAAGAGCAGGAAGAGGCCCAGTCGCCGAAGATGATCGCGCCGTCAGCTCCCGAAACACTTGATGACGCAAGGGAACCTGTTCCACCGCCCGCTGGGCCATTTCGCGCTGGTGCAGCAATTCTGCTTCCTATCGCGCTGATCTTCCTCGGCAGCTGGGCCGACGCCGTTTCGACGCCGGGAAGCGCGGCGAACCAGATCTTTCGATTCGTCGGCAGCCCGGATGTCGCGTTGCTCATCGCGGTGCTGGTCGCGCTCTTCACGCTCGGGAGCCGCATTCAGACGGGCCGTCATCATGGCCGCGAACTGCTCAGGAAGGTCACCGCGGAATCCTTTGAGCCGATCGCGAATGTGCTGGTAATTCTCGCCGCGGCAGGAGGACTCAGCGGAATCCTGCGCGACTCGGGAGCGGCACAGGCCACTATCGCGTTCGCGCTCGGCGCGCATATGCCGCCACTCGTGATGGCGTGGCTGCTCGCCGCCGTGGTTCGTGTTTCGATGGGTTCAGCCACGGTGGCCATGGCTGTTGCCTCGGGCGTTCTTGCGCCGATGGTGGAGAATCTCGGCGTGCGACCCGAGCTACTTGTCCTCGCCACTGGAACCGGATCGCTGATCCTTTCCCATGTGAACGATCCGGGCTTCTGGATGATTCAATCGTTCTTCAAACTTGAGGTGAGGGACACGCTGAAGACGTGGACCGTGCTAGAAACCGTGTTGTCGGTGGCAGGACTATGCGGAACACTCACCCTCTCAGCCGTCCTGCGCTGAGCAATCGAAACTCCTCACGTTCCGAGAGCAGCGCGCTGGACCGCAAAGATGTTCTTGAGTCCCGCGGCTGCGAGGTCGATCATCTGGTCCAACTGGGCGCGTGAATAGGTTCCTTTCTCAGCGGTCGCCTGAGTCTCGACCAGGCCTCCATCGGCGGTCATCACCACGTTCATATCGACCTCGGCCTGCGAATCTTCTTCGTAGCAGAGATCGAGCAGCGTTGCTCCTCCGACGAGGCCGACCGATGTGGCCGCGATCAGTTGCTTCATGGGAGATTGCTTGAGAGTCCCCGCAGCAACGAGAGCGTCGAGGGCAATAGCCAGCGCCACAGCCGCGCCGGTGATGGCTGCAGTGCGCGTGCCGCCGTCTGCCTGAATGACGTCGCAGTCGAGGATGACCGTTCGCTCGCCCAGCATTTGCATGTCGACAACAGAGCGCAAGC
>Ga0335077_10009192_pt1 | contig 12259 bp, 11 predicted proteins | sample Lox_Sample_31_FD_207151 | JGI IMG/M metagenome (GOLD analysis project Ga0335077, IMG submission 207151) | Soil microbial communities from Loxahatchee National Wildlife Refuge, Florida, United States - Lox_Sample_3.1 | ecosystem: Environmental > Terrestrial > Soil > Wetlands | place: USA...
GGGGCTGGGGCGCGGCTCGGTCATCCCTCTATGGTGCTTTCCTCAGGCTATCGAGCGCAAGATTGAGGGGAAGGACGGTGACGCGGGCCTCGCCCAGGAACCCGAGCTGGCGTCCGTGGGTGAACCGCTTCACCAGGGCGCGAACCTGATCCTCGGGCAGGCCGGTCGCGCGCGCCACGCGGGGCACCTGGTATTCCGCGGCGGCGGGCGAGATGTCCGGATCCAGCCCGCTGCCGGAGGCCGTCACCAGATCAACCGGAATCGGATTCTTGTTGGTCGAGTCGGCGGCCCGGAGGGCGGCGGCGTTGTCGCTTACCGCCTTGATCTGAGCCGGATTCGAGGGACCCAGGTTCGATCCCACCGACGAGGCGGAATTGTAGGGCACGGGACTGGTGGCCGAGGGCCGGGACCAGAAGTGCCTGGGGTCGCTGAAGCTCTGCCCGATCAGGAGCGAGCCCCGCGCCGAGTCCGGAGGGCCGATCAGGCTGCCGTGGGCCTGGTGCGGGAACACGATGACGGCAATCCCCGTAACCACGCCGGGATAGAGGAAGCCCGTCAGGACGGTCATCACGACCATCGACATGATTGCGGGGCGGATGAGACTGCGCACGGTTACCTCTCAGACCAGATGAAGGCCGACCAACAGCAGGTCGATCAGCTTGATCCCGGCGAACGGGATCAGTATCCCGCCCACGCCATAGATCAGCAGGTTGTTCCGGAGCAGGGCGGCCGCGCCGATTGGACGGTAGCGCACTCCCCGGAGCGCCAGCGGCACCAGGAAGACGATGACCAGCGCGTTGAAGATCACGGCGGACAGGATGGCGCTCTCCGGCGTGGCCAGATGCATCACGTTGAGCGCGCGCAGGACGGGATAGGTCGTGGCGAACGCGGCGGGAATGATGGCGAAGTACTTCGCGACGTCGTTCGCGATGCTGAAGGTGGTGAGCGCGCCCCGGGTGATGAGCATCTGCTTTCCGGTCTCGACGATCTCGATGAGCTTGGTGGGGTTCGAATCCAGGTCCACCATGTTCCCCGCTTCCTTCGCGGCCTGGGTGCCCGAGTTCATCGCCACCGCCACATCGGCCTGGGCCAGCGCCGGGGCGTCGTTGGTGCCGTCGCCGGTCATCGCCACCAGCCGTCCGCCCTGCTGGTGCTTCCGGATCAGCTCGAGCTTCGTCTCCGGCGTCGCCTGCGCCAGGAAGTCGTCCACCCCGGCCTCGGCGGCGATCGCGGCGGCCGTGAGCGGGTTGTCCCCGGTGATCATCACCGTGCGGATGCCCATCTGCCGGAGCTCGCCGAAGCGCTCCTTGATGCCGCCCTTCACGATGTCCTTGAGCTGGATGGTGCCCAGCACCCGGTGCGCCTCCGACACCACCAGCGGTGTGGCGCCCTGCCGCGCGATGTCCTCCACCGCCTTGCGCACATCGGGCGGAAACTCGCCACCCTGCGCCGCGACCCACTGCTCCACCGCGTCAGCGGCTCCCTTGCGGATCTTGCGTCCGTTGAGATCAACCCCGCTCATCCGGGTCTGGGCCGTGAATGGAACGAAGGTCGCGCCGAGCTGGGAGACGTCCCGCTCCCGGATGCCGAAGCGCTCCTTGGCGAGCACCACGATGCTCCTCCCCTCGGGTGTCTCGTCGGCCAGGGAACTGAGTTGGGCGGCATCGGCCAGCTCGCTCTCGGAAACCCCCTGGGCCGGCATGAAGGCCACGGCCTGCCGGTTCCCGAGCGTGATCGTTCCCGTCTTGTCGAGCAGCAGGACGTCGACGTCCCCCGCCGCCTCGACCGCGCGCCCCGACATGGCGATCACGTTCTTCTGGATCATCCGGTCCATCCCGGCGATGCCGATGGCCGAGAGCAGGCCGCCGATCGTCGTCGGGATGAGGCAGACCAGCAGTGCCACGAGCACCGTGACCGTCACCGGGATGCCGTGCCCCGCCGTGTTCACTGCGAAGACCGAGAAGGGCTCCAGTGTTGCCGTGGTCGCGAGGAAGATGATCGTGAGACCGGCCAGTAGAATCTCCAGCGCGATCTCGTTCGGCGTCTTCTGCCGCCTGGCCGCCTCGATGAGCCCGATGATCCGGTCCAGGAACGACTCGCCGGGATTGCTCGTCACCCGGACGATCATCCAGTCGGAGAGCACCTTGGTCCCGCCGGTCACGGCGCTCCGGTCGCCGCCGCTCTCGCGGATGACCGGCGCGCTCTCGCCCGTGATGGCGCTCTCGTCCACCGAGGCAACCCCCTCGATCACCTCGCCGTCAGCCGGAATGAGCTGGCCGGCGTGCACCAGCACGATGTCTCCCTTCCGGAGCGAGCTGGCCGGGACATTGTCGAAGTTGAGCTTGTTAGACCGGTCGCGCAGCTTCTTGGCCAGCACGTCGCGCCGCGCGCTCCGGAGCGCGTCGGCCTGGGCCTTGCCCCGCCCCTCGGCCATCGCCTCCGCGAAGTTGGCGAACAGCACCGTGAGCCACAGCCAGATCGATATCCACAGGATGAACGTGGGCGATTCCTGCCGCACCTGACCGGCGTACCCGAGCAGCGCCAGGACCGTCGTGAGCACGCTCCCGACCTCGACGACAAACATGACCGGATTCCGGATCATGTGCCGGGGATCGAGCTTGACGAACGACTCGAGGATCGCGCGCCGGGTGATAGGCCAGTCGAACAGCGGTCGGGGAGCGTTGTGCACCATGGGTCTGTTACCTCGCGAAGAGCTGCAGATGTTCCACGATCGGACCCAGCGCGAGTCCCGGAATGTGGGTCAGCGCCCCGACCAGAACGATTGTCCCGACCAGAAGGACTACGAAGAGTGGCGTGTGCGTTGGCAGGGTTCCCGACCCGAATGGCACGGCCTTCTTCCTGGCCAGTGAGCCGGCGACGGCCAGAGCAGGAACGATGATCCAGAACCGCGACAGCCACATCTCGATCCCACCGCCCACGGCGTAGAACAGGTTCGTGCCCGTGAGGCCGGCGAACGCGCTCCCATTGTTGCCAGCCATGGACGAGAAGCCGTACAACACCTCGGTAAACCCGTGAGGTCCCGGATTGAGAATCCCGGACCGGCCGGCCTCCGTTGTCACCCCCGCGGCCGTCAGGAAGAGGATCAGCAGGTTCGGCACAAGTATGGCGATGCTCGCCATCTTCATCTCGTAGGCCTCGATCTTCTTTCCCAGGTACTCCGGCGTCCGGCCAACCATGAGCCCGGCGATGAAGACCGTCACGATCGCGAACAGCAGCATGCCGTACAAACCCGACCCGACACCGCCATAGATGATCTCGCCGAGCTGGATCATGAGCAGCGGGACGAACCCGCCCAGCGGCATGAAGGAATCGTGCATGGAGTTGACGGAGCCATTGGACGCGGCGGTGGTCGCCGTCGCCCAGAGCGCCGAGTTGGCGACGCCGAAGCGGACCTCCTTCCCCTCCATGTTGCCGCCGGGAGCGAGCGCGCTTGCCGTCTGATCGATGCCAAGTGGCGCCAGAGCGGGGTGATGGGTCGCTTCCGCCAGCGCGCACGGAATGAGCAGGGCTACGAACACCACCGTCATCGCGGCCAGCAGGGCCCATCCCTGCCTGGTGTCCCTGACCATCCGTCCGAAGGTGTAGCACAACGCCGCCGGGATCAGCAGAATCGCCAGCATCTCCAGGAAGTTGCTGAGCGGCGTGGGATTCTCGAACGGATGCGCCGAGTTCGCGTTGAAGAACCCGCCGCCATTCGTGCCCAGCTGCTTGATCGCGATCTGCGACGCCGCGGGCCCCAGCGCGATCGTCTGCGTCGTCACCCGCGCTGTGTCCGGCCCCACCGCCTCCACCAGCGGGACGGTCTTGTACGGGGCGAAGGTCTGGACCACCCCCTGTGAGACCAGCACCAGGGCGAGGATCAGCGACAGGGGCAGGAGGATGTACATCGTGCCCCGCACCAGATCCACCCAGAAGCTCCCCAGGTTGCTGGTCTCGTGTCGGGCAAAGCCCCGGATCAGCGCGATGAGCACCGCGATGCCCGCCGCGGCAGAGACGAAGTTCTGAACACCCAGAGCCGTCATCTGCGTCAGGTAGCTCATCGTGCTCTCGCCGCCGTAGACCTGCCAGTTCGTGTTGGTCACGAAGCTCACGGCTGTGTTGAACGCGACGCCAACGTCGACCGCTCCCATGTTCGCCGGATTGAGCATCAGGAAGCCCTGAAGTCGCTGCATCCCGTACACGATCAGCGTGCCGACCAGACTGAATGCCAGGACGGCCGCGGCATAGCGCTTCCAGTCCATCTCCTCATCGGCGCGCACCCCCATCAGGCGATAGCACAGCCGCTCGATCGGACCCAGCCAGCGGGACAGGAGATGCGGCTCGCCCTCAAAGACCCGGGCCATGTAGCCGCCCAGCGGCTTTGCCAGGGCCAGCAGGACTAGCAGATAGAAGGCAAGCTGGAACCAACCATTGACGGTCATGAGAAGAGCTCCGGCTTGAGCAAGGCGGCCAGCAGGTAGATCAGCAGCACCAGGGCAATCAGCCCGACTACGATGTTCAGAATGGTCATGGCCTCACACCTTCTCGCACAGTTTGACCAGCCCCCAGGTGAGGATCACCAGCGCGACCGCGAGCACAACCATGAGGAGATCCATTGCATCGCTCCGTGAAGAACGCCGGAATGTAGGGCCCCCTCGATCAAGCCACCGTCACAACCGGCGGTGGCGGCATCAGGGAAAGCTCAAGAAAGCAGGCGCGCCCTGTAGCCCGCGTGAAGAACGCCTGAGGGAGTCCAATGAACCCGGCCCCCGCCTCCGCCCCGAACGGCGCCCTGGTTGTTGCACGACCTTTGCAGGGGGTAATTTCCCTCTATGAACGAGACCAACACGCAGGCGCAGCCGCTCACGACGCTCTCGGAAGAGGAAGAGCTCTTCCGGGCCACCGTTCGCGACTTTGCGGAAACCGAGATCAAGCCGCACGTCTCCGCCATGGACGAGGCGGCCCGGTTCAAGCCCGAGATCATCCGCAACTTCTTCGAGCTTGGCCTCATGGGGATCGAGGTCCCGGAGCGCTACGGCGGCGCCGGAGGTTCGATCTTCCTCGCGGCCCTCGCCATCGAGGAGCTGGCCCGCGTAGATGCCTCCGCCGCCATCTACGTTGACGTTCACAACACCCTCGTCAACAATGCACTGCTCCGCTGGGGCACCGAGGAGCAGCAGGCGCGCTTCTTCCCCCGCATGACAAGCGACCTGCTTGGCGCCTTCGCCCTCTCGGAGCCCGCCAGCGGGAGCGACGCGTTTGCCCTCGAGACCCGGGCCGATGACAAGGGCGCTACCTGGGAGCTCACCGGGCGGAAGTTCTGGATCACCAACGGCGGCGAGGCGGGGCTCTTCCTCGTGTTTGCGAACACCGACTTTCAGAAGGGGTACAAGGGGATTACGGCTTTCCTGGTGGAGCGGGACGCGCCCGGCTTTTCGGTGGGAAAGAAGGAGAACAAGCTCGGGATCCGGGCCTCGAGCACCACCGAGCTCATCCTGGAAGGCTGCCGCGTCCCCAAGGAGAACGTGCTGGGGCCGGTTGGGCAGGGATACAAGATCGCCATTGAGACCCTGAACGAGGGGCGAATCGGGATCGGCGCCCAGATGATCGGCGTGGCCCAGGGCGCGCTCGAGGCTGCGGTGCAGTACGTGAAGGAACGCCGCCAGTTCGGGAAGGCGATCGCCGAGTTCCAGGGCGTCCAGTTCCAGCTGGGCCAGATGGCCACCGAGTTGGAGGCGGCTCGGCTTCTCGTCTACAACGCCGCTCGCCTCAAGGACCGGGGGCTCCCCTTCCAGCGCGAGGCGGCGATGGCCAAGCTGTTCAGCTCCCAGGTGGCGGACCGGACCACCTCCCGATGCCTCGAGCTGTTCGGCGGGTACGGCTATAGCAAGGAATACCCGGCCGAAAAGTTCTACCGCGACGCCAAGATCGGAACGATCTACGAAGGCACCAGCAACATGCAGCTCTCGACCATCGCCAAAGTTGTCCTGAAATAGGCCAGCTTCGCCCCTTTCGGCCCCGCTCTTGCCACACCATTGAGTGGCCGGCAGCTCCTGCGGCGCGCTCGTTTCGTACAAGTCGTTGCAAAAAAGGAACTTGCGGTAGAGTGAACAAGCGGTAGATTCTCGCCTCCTGCCGGTCGCATTGAGTCGTCGCGCCAAGGAGCCGAGGATTCTGAGAGGACCCGAGCCCTGAAAAAGGACCCGACGACTGTGCGCCAGATCACCCGCGTCATGAGCCTCCTGACCCTGTCCCTCCTGCTGGGCGCCGCCTGGCCGGCCCGGGCGGACGCGCAGGAGCTTACGACGCTGCTCAAGCACAAGCTGGATCAGTGGTATCGCCTCGCCCGGCGGTCAGCGCCGGGAACCTGGGGGGTCGCGGTGGCGGACCAGCAGGGAGAGATCCTCTGGAGCGTCAACCAGGACGAACAGATGATCCCGGCCTCCACCGTCAAGCTGCTCACGACCGGCTATGCCCGGACCGTGTTGGGCGGCGACGCTCGCCGTTCCACGCGGGTCGTGGGTTACGGCCACGTGGACGAGGGCAGCGGCGAATGGATCGGCAAGTGGGCCCTCGAGCTGAACGGCGACCCCACCCTCGAGAGCCCCGACGGCCGGGGCCCCAAGCTCCAGGATCTCGCGGATCAGTTGGCTCTCTCCGGCATCCGTCGGCTGCGCGGACCGCTCAACGCGATCACCGCTGACGGCCGCCCCGCCGAAGCCAGCTTCCCCGAGGCGTGGCGTGCCGCCAACTGGGGCAGTCTCTACACCCCGCTCGTCGGCGCGCTGACCCTCCACGAGAACGTCGTCTGGATCCACGTCCGCCCCGGCTACAAGGTCGGGGTGCGGCCATCGCTGGTCGAAACCTCCCCCGCAGGTCTCAACGCGCTGGTCAGCATCCACGCCATCACCGTGGCGGGGCATCGCTCTGGACTCCACGTCCGGCGTATGGCCGATGGCGGATATCTGGTGACCGGCGCGGTCGGGGTCGGCGCGGGCGTGAGGCGTCTCGTGACGGTGGCGGGAGACCCGAAAGCGGTGCTCGCTGCTTCCTGGGCCCAGGCGCTCGAGCACGCGGGGATCCAGTGGGATCGCACGCCGCAGGAGATCACCTACGAGGACGACCCCACCCAGGTGCTCGCCCAGGTGACCTCCGCGCCCTTCGACTCGGTCGCGTATGACATCAACCGGCGCAGCCTCAACATCGGCGCCGAGCTTCTGCTCCGCTGGGCCGCGGGGCCCAGCGACGGTCCTGAGCTGCTGACCGAGCATGTGGAACAGGTGGCGGGCGTGTCGGGCGGGGTGAAGCTGGTGGATGGAAGCGGGATGTCGCATGAAGACCGGGTCACCCCGGCCACTTTCATCTATTACATGGCGAACATCCAGAACACGCCGGCGGGCCGCAACTTCCCCTCCCTGCTCCCGGCCAACGGGCAGGGGACCCTCGCGCGCCTCGCGGGCGGCCTGCCCGCACAGGGCGTCGTCCGGGCCAAGACCGGCACCCTCAACGGCGTCTCGACCCTGGTGGGCTTCCTCGGCCGCAAGGATGGACTGTTCCTCGTCTCACTGATGTACAACGGCGGCCGGGCCAACAGCGCCAAGCGGCACGAGTGGTCGATGTTCCGGCTGCTGGGCGCGGACGGCACCTCGATCCCCTCCGACGACGAGGAAAACGCCGCCGAACGCGCCGGGCAGCTGGGCGGAGACCCGGCGACGAACTGATCCGACCGCTCAACATCGCCTGACCCGTTCCCCCGCTCCCGGGGGGATCGGGTATTTCTCCACGCAAAGAGATCTTTAATCTTTAATTCATCCCTCCCGGGATACCTTGCCCGCTCGAGGCGGGTTGAGGCACTCTCGGGGAGGAGGGGAATGACGTCACCGGTCGGTGAAAGGACGGGAGCGCTGCGGATTCTGCTCGTGGAGGATGAAGGGCGGCTGGCGGACAGCATGGCGCGCGGCCTGCGTCAGGCGTCGCACGCCGTGGACGTCGCGAGCCGCCTGTCGGAAGCGCGCGAGAAGCTCAGTGTGGAGCGGTACGATGCGATCATCCTCGACATTAATCTGCCCGACGGCTCCGGGTTCACCCTGACCGAGGAGCTGCGCCTCCGCTCGGTGCGGACCCCGATCCTCATGTTGACCGCGCGGGACGCCGTGGAGGACCGGGTGCTGGGCCTCGACAGCGGGGCGGACGACTACATGGTCAAGCCATTCGCCTTCGACGAGCTGCTGGCGCGGCTCCGTGCGTTGCAGCGGCGGGCCCCCGAGTCCCGGCCCGTGGCCTATCAGATCGCCGACCTGGCACTCGATCCCGCCACCCGGACGGTAACCCGGGCCGGGCAGGCCATCGAGCTCACCACCACCGAGTATGCCCTGGTCGACTACCTGGCCCGCCATGCGGGCGAGGTCTGCGGGCGCTCGGCCATCAGCGCCGCGGTGTGGGACGAGAACTACGATCCCTTCTCCAACATCATCGACGTCTACGTCTCCCGCCTGCGGCGCAAGATCGACCAGCCCGGTTTGGTCCCCCTGTTGCACACCGTCCGCGGCGCCGGGTACACCCTCGATCCGGGGCGAGGCGCCCGCGGCGGGTGAGACCACTCCGGCTCCGGACCCGGTTGGCCCTGGTCTTCGCCTCGGGCTTTGCCATCCTCCTTGGCCTGGAGGCGCTCGGCCTCTACCTCTTTCTGGCGCGCGAGTATCGCCGGGACTTCGATCGGAGCCTGATCGATGCCGGCCAGAGCACCCGTGCTCTCTTCGCGGAAGACCGGTCCGAATTCGGGACCACCGCGCTGACCGCCGCCCATATCATCAGCGAGCTGGCCTACGGCGACCGTACACTGGTTGCCTTCGATAGCGCCGGGCACTTCCTCACGGCCAGCGTGCGGATCCCGGGCGAGCCCTACTTCAACGACGTTCCCGCCACCGGCCCCCACGACCGGCCGGTCACCACGGCGCTCCGGGATGGGGAGGCCCGCCTCATTCGAGTGCCCCTGGAAGGCGGCGTGGAAGTCGTGATCGCCATGAACACGATGCCCCTCGAGCAGCGCCTGGTGCACATCACCGAGGCGCTGCTGTTCGTCCTGCCGCTCATTCTCCTGCTCGGCGGGCTGGTCGGGGCCTGGGCCTCGCGGCTCATCCTGCGGCCCATCGTCCTAGTGGCCGAGTCGGCCGAACAGATCGGCAGTGAAGTGGCGCACGGCGCGGTTCGCTTTGCCCGCCTCGAGCCACGTCCGGGCGACGACGAGATCAGCACCCTGACCCAGGCCTTCAACCACCTCGTGGACCGCCTGAGCAGCGCGCTGGCGCGGGAGCGTGGCGTGGCGGAACAGCAGCGCCGCTTCCTCGCCGATGCCGCCCACGAGCTCCGCACCCCTGTGGCGATCCTCCGGAGCGAGGCCGAGGTCACCCTGCGGGGCAACGGCGATGTCACCAACTACCGTCAGGCGATGGAACGGGTGGCCTCGGAAGCGAACGAGCTCAGCATGCTGGTGTCGGACCTCCTGCTCATCGCCCGAGGCGATGCCTTCGCGATCGTACCCAGCCGCCAGAAGGTTTATCTCGATGACCTCGTGAACGACGTCGCAGCCCGCACCCGGCACCTGCCCGCGGCGGCCGGCCGGGATATCGCCCGTCCCGAGTTCGAGGCGGCACCGGTCTCGGGCGATCCGGTGCTGCTCGAGCGGGCCCTGCTGGTGCTGGTCCACAACGCCCTGGTCCACGCCCCAGGCGCCACGGTCGAGGTAAGCACCGGGATCCGGACGGAGGGAGACCGGCGCTGGTCATGGGTGCGGGTGCGGGATTACGGCCCCGGCGTCCCTACCCAGGACCGGGAGCGCATCTTCGAGCGATTTGCCAGGCTCAACACCGGCGTGGCGGGAAGCGGCCTCGGCCTCGCCATCGCGCGCGCAATCGCCGAGGCGCACGGCGGCGACCTGAGGCTGGAAGATGCCTACCCCGGCGCCGCGTTCATTCTCAGGATTCCGGCCGCCTGACAGAACATCATTCCCCCTTCCCGCTCCCCCTTCACAGAATCAAGTGGGCCAGCAGCGGGCCCTCGGGTGCCTGGCCGCTCGACCCCGCGGGCTCCAGCGAGAGCGCCGCCCCGACGAAGTGACTGGTGTCGTTAGGCATGGAAAGAGTAAGAAAGGCCGGCAGGCTCGGCTCGCTCTTCACCTGCACCCCGCGGATCATCCCCTGGTCGGTGATGAACCAGAACTGACATACCTCGCCCGCATGCGGGGTGGGGAGCCCATACACCACCACGTTCCAGCGGTGGGTGCGCTCGTCCGCGAACAGGACCACGCCGCCCTGGTGGTTGTCCATCGTGATGCTGGCGAAACGCACCTTGGCTGCGTCGCGAATGATGCTCAGGGTGTCCCGCACCGACGCCAGCTCCGCTCTCGTCGCTCGCACACTCTGCGAGGCCCAGCCCCACGCTCCCACCGCGAGCAGCAGCGACGCCGCGAGCGAGACCGGCACGGCCCAGCGTGGTACGCGGGACCCCGTGCCCAGGGCGGCTTCCGCCAGTGACCGCGCCAGCCCTGGCCGCGGCGTGACCGGAGGAACCGCCATCGGCAGCCAGGCAAGCTCCCGCTCGATCCGGGCCGTCTCCGTCCGACAGCTCTCGCACCCCGTGAGGTGCTCGTTGAAGGAGCGCTCCTCTTCGGGCTCGAGGGAGCGGATCACGAAGGCGCTCCGGTGTTCGATGAACCAGTCGTGAGGTGTCGTCATAAGGCCCAATCCCTGATCGGAGCAAGGGTCGTGCGGAGCTTATCGAATGCGAGGCGCAGTCTGGTCTTCACCGTGCCGAGCGGAATGCCCAGGCGTTCGGCGATCTCGGACTGCGTAAGGCCCTCGAAGTAGGCAAGCTGGACGGCGAGGCGCTGGTCTTCGGGAAGCGCGCGGAGCGCGGCGTGCACGCTCTCGTGGACGTGCCAGCCCGGACGGGAGGCTTCATTCGGTTCGCGGGCCGCCGTCCATCCCTCGCCGAAGGCCTGATAGGCCTGGAGGCGTTCGGTCTTGAGCCGGCGCCGGCGCCGGGCGCGCAGCCGATCGATGGCCCGGTTTCGCGTGATGCGGAGCAGCCAGGGCAGCAGCCTTCCGCTCTCCCGGTCGAAGAGGTCCACCCGGCGCCAGACGATGGTGAACGCCTCCTGCACCACCTCTTCTGCTTCGTCCTGGTCGGAGAGCATGGCCTGCGCCACGCCCAGAAGCCATGGCGTGGCGAGGTCGATCAACTCCAGCAGCGCCCGCTCGTCGCGGGCCAGGAGGCGGGCCTGCAGGGACGCCTCGTGCTCCAGCGTGAGGATGCGCGCGCCGGGCTCACCCGCGGCGCGCGCCTGCTCCGCATCAGGAGGTCGAGGGGCGGGACGGGTCATGGCCTACTTATGCATCATCGCGCCCCCGGCCGCCAGATCGGCCCGGCCGAGCGTGACATCGTACTTCTTGCACCAGATGAGCACCGATGAGTAGGTCGCGAGGTCGGTACCGGCCGGTATCTCGTAGGAAGAGGCTCCCTTGACGCGGGTGAGCCGCCCGAGGTTGAGGGTTCCCGCGCCCGAGCCCATCTCGCTGCCGCTCAACACCACATACGGATCCGGTGCGCCGTCCAGTGAGAAATCGTCGCCGAGCACCAGCATTCGCCGCCCGTTCTGCTCGGCAATCGTGTAGCCGCCGGAGACTGCGTGGTCGTGCGCGCCGGTGAACATGCCGTGCGGCGCCATCATCATCTGGTCCATCATCATGCCGTGCGACATCGAGTCCTTCATCATCGAGTCCTTCATCATGCCACTCTTCATGGCGCTGTCCTTCATCATCTTGGATTCCTGCGCGGCCAGAGGGGCGGCCAGCAAGGCGAGCAGAAGAACGCCCAGACCATAGCGGCTAACGCGAGACACGGGGGCACCTCGTTCAGAGAGTGGGAGAACCGGGCTGTCCACGTGAGAACGACGCGGGCCGGAAAGTGGTTCTCCGGGAATGGGCGATTCCTTGACGCTCCCCGGTGGCCGGGGTATAAATGGCCCATGCTGCGCCGGGTCCCGAAGTCCCTGATTCGCCTGCTGGCCCTGGTCCTCGTGTTGGGGACCCTGGGAAATGTGCCGGCCATGGCCCTGATGGCCGCCGGTTGCGGCAGCGGGGCCGGGATGGCCGGGATGGCCCAGCACCACCCGGATCGGCAGCACGCCCCTCACGGGCGGAACACGGACTGTTGCGATCTGTGCGTGGGCTGCTGCTCCACGCCTCCCACACTCCCGGCT